>Ga0315298_1001081_pt1 | contig 51374 bp, 38 predicted proteins | sample WHS_1_MG_FD_203077 | JGI IMG/M metagenome (GOLD analysis project Ga0315298, IMG submission 203077) | Extremophilic microbial mat communities from Washburn Hot Springs, YNP, Wyoming, USA - WHS_1_MG | ecosystem: Environmental > Aquatic > Thermal springs > Hot (42-90C) | place: USA: Wyoming...
CTCGTTGGTGAACAGCAGCAACACCTTGCCGCGCACATCGGTGCCTTTGAAATCATCCCAACCATACTCCGGCGCGACAATCCCGTGGCCGACAAAGACCACTTCCGCTTCGAACTGCTCCAGCGTTCTTTGCCGCAAGCTGGCGCCCACGAAATCCTCAAGCCACCGCAGGGCTACCGTGCGGGCGCCGCGACTGACGGACAACTGGGCTTGGGGGAGGGTGCGAATCCCCAACAAGGGAACGGTTTGAAACCAACCGCCGTTTTCACCCGCCGGCTTGGCACCCGCCAGCGCGAACTGGGTCGCCAGGTACTCGGTGGTTAGCGCCTCACCGCGCGTGCCGATGCCCCGACCCTCCAGCAAGTCGTGGGAAAGAAAGCGCACATGGGCCCGGATCCTCTCGCCCGATATGTCGTAAGTCTGGGCCGCCGCTAACAGCCCGACCGCCAGCCAGCAAATGATCTTGCGCATAGGGGTAACCCCCAGTGTAGCCGGGCCGGTTACCCGGCCGCTCAAGCGGGCGAAGGCGTGCAGCAAGGGGAGTCGTCGTGGGGCATTACGACCCAAGCGCCCAAGTACACCAGCCCCACGATACCGCCGCTGACGAACAGCAGTGCCAGCCAGATAATGCGCATCAGGGTAACATCCATATCCAGATAACGCGCAAAACCGGCGCACACGCCGCCCAGTTTCTTGCCTGCCATGACACGCGTCAAACGGCGCGGCGAGACGGGCGGGCGAACCAGCTCGGGGCGGGTGGGCTTGCCGCAGCGCGCGCAGTAAAGGTCGGCGTCTTCAAGCTGGAATCCGCACTGCGTGCAATACATTAGCCAACTCCTTCAAGGGGGATAACGCAAGCCGGGTGGGGCGAGTTCCCTCAAAAAGAGAAAGGGCGCGCCCCGCGCCGGACAGCGAGGCGCGCCCGGGGACTGCGGTGGGGGGTAAAACTACAGGCCCTTGGAGGCCACAAACTTGATCAGGTCCACGACGCGCAGTGAATAGCCCCACTCGTTATCGTACCACGCCAGCACCTTAACCAGATTTCCGTCCAGCACCTTGGTCAAGGCCGCGTCCACGATAGAGCTGGCAGGATGCTGCATGAGGTCGGTGGAGACGACCGGGTCTTCCGTGTAGGCCAGGATGCCCTTCAGTTCGCCTTCGGCAGCCGCTTTCAGAGCGGCATTGACTTCTTCGACCGTGGTGTTGCGGGACACCTGCGCCACCAAATCCACGATGGAGACGTTGGGCGTAGGCACACGGATCGCCAGCCCGTCCAGTTTGCCCTTCAGCTCAGGGATGACCAAACCGATCGCCTTGGCGGCGCCGGTGGTGGTAGGAATCATGTTGATGGCTGCTGCGCGCGCCCGACGCAGATCCTTGTGGGGGAAATCCAAAACGTTTTGGTCGTTGGTGTAGCTGTGGATGGTGGTCATGGAGCCCTTCAAGATGCCGAAATTCTGATGCACGACCTTGACCACGGGAGCCAGGCAGTTCGTGGTGCAAGAGGCGTTGGAAATGACGTGATGCCGCGCCGGGTCGTACATGTTCTCATTGACGCCCAGCACTACAGTCACGTCCTCGTTCTTGGCCGGGGCGGTGATGATCACCTTCTTGACCGGGCCGCGCAGGTGCTTCTTGGCTTGATTGGCGTCGGTGAATTTGCCGGTGGACTCCACGACGATTTCCACGCCCAACGATTCCCAAGGCAGCTCGGCAGGATCCTTGATCGCGAAGACGCGAATCCGCTTGCCGTCCACGACGATCGAATCTTGCTCCGCCTTGACGCTGGCGCCCAGCGGCCCCAGCACCGAGTCGTATTTCAGCAAGTGGGCCAGCGTCTTGGTATCCGTCAGATCGTTGGCAGCTACCCACTCGATGGCTGGATCGTTCAGACCAGCGCGCAAGACGTTACGGCCAATGCGACCGAAACCGTTGATTCCGACTTTAACTGGCATCAGTATCTCTCCTTGTTCCTTCCAGATGCGCTTGACATGATCGCGGGGCGGCGCGCCCGCCCCTCTTCAACCCTCCATCATAACAAGCAGGCTCAACTGTTCGGGCCGGGCACGCAATCTGCGGCCGCGCGGCGCGCCAGCAGCGCTTTTTCATAGCGCGCCCGCAGCTCCCGGCGGACCTGCTCCCCCAGCGGAGCGGGCATTTCCTCGAAGCGGAAACGGCGGCAAAGCTCCACCGTTTTGCGCAAACTTTCCAAGAAGGCCGCACAAGGCGGGCAGTCCGCCAGATGAGCGGCGATCTGCTCGCAGGTCTGCTGGGGCAGCTCCGCATCGAGGTATTCCGAAAGCAGCGCGAACAAGCGGCGGCACTCGGCGATGTCGTGCTCAGCAGGCATGTTCAGCTCAACTCAGCGTTGCGTATCTTCGGCGCTGACCGCAAGTACCAGTCCAGCTTCTGCCGCACTGCCAACCGCGCTCGGTGCAAACGCGTCTTGACAGCCTCCTCGCTGGCGTCCAGCACCTCAGCCGTTTCGGCGGTGGAAAGGCCCTCCACATCGCGGAGCAGCAGAACGGTCTTGTGTATCTCGGGCAAGCCGGCTATAGCCTCGCGAACCACGCGCTGGAGTTCCGCCCGCAAGGCCTGCTCTTCCGGCAACGCCGACCAGTCAGCAATCTCCCGCCGGATGGCGCCGGCCTCTTGGCCCGAGCGCGGCATAAACTCATCCAAGGAAAGCTCCTCCACGGGGGCAAACACGCTCCTGCGCCGCTTCATCAGGCAGGTGTTGTGAGCGATCTTGTAAATCCAGGGACGGATACGCTCGGGCTCCCGAAGCTGGTCCAGCTTCTCGAAAACCTTGAAAAGAGTATCCTGCGCGACTTCTTCGGCGTCCTCGTGGTGGCCGCAAACCAGCAAGCTGTACTGGAAGACTTTGGTCCGGAACGCTTCCACGAAACGCTCGAAAGCCCCGGGCCGGCCGGCTAGCAGTTGGCGCGCCAGTTCAATTTCCTGCTGCTGGGAATCACCGGCCGTTGAGACCATATCCTCTACGCCATTGTAGCGAGCTTGCGGGATCGGCCGCCGGGGTGATATGCCGCGGTAGATCCTGACCCGGGATCGGCGCGGGCAGCAAGGCAGGCAACGGTGCGGGCTCGACACGTGGGGTTTGGTGCACTAGAATAGCCTTGTCGGGGAGTCCAAAATGGGAATTACCGCGAGGATCTTACGCAGTTGGTCCCCGGCAGCCGGTCCGAGGACTCGGGCTGTTTTGGCCATCGGTGCACTGCTCTTTGCAGGTAGCGCCTTGGCGCAGGAGGGCCGAGCCTTAATACTGGGGCGAATCTCAGACAGCTCCGGGGCTTCGATTCCCGGGGCAGCCGTGGAAGTGGTAAACCGAGCCACCGGCGTCCGCTTCTCATCGAAATCGAATCCGCAAGGCCATTACGAAGTACCGTTTCTCCCACCCGGCGTTTACCGTCTCAGCATTGAGGCTCCTGGCTTCAAGAAACTCGTACGGGAAAACATCGAGCTTCGTGTAGGTGACCGGCTGAAGCTGGATTTCGCGCTTCAGATCGGTGAGGTTGTGGAAACCGTCACCGTTACTGCGGAAACGCCTTTGATCGAGGCGGCGACAGCCTCGCTTGGCCAGGTCACAGATCGGCGCCGTATCGTAGATTTGCCTCTCAGCGGCGGCAACGCCATCACGCTAGCCCGCCTGGCGCCCGGCGTCACCTATACCGGCGTTCCCAACCATCCCAGCCTGTTGCGTGCGGTCGGGGCAGCAGTGAATTTCACGGTGGCCGGTACGCCCGCGGGTAACTCCCAATATACGGTGGACGGTGCACTCGCGATGTCCGGGACCGGACCGGCGTTCATGCCGCCGGCCGAAATGGTGGAAGAGTTCAAAGTGAGCACGGCCGCCTATGACGCCTCTGCGGGTTACTCCCCTGGAGCGAGTGTTAGCTTTGTCCTCAAATCCGGCACCAACCAGTTACACGGAGCCTTGTACTGGTTTCATAACAACAATGTCCTCCAAGGCCTGGACCTGTTCCAGCGACAACAGCTCTACGATCCGACGACCGGGCCTGTGACAACCGAGAAAAAACGCTTTGTCGCACCGCAACATGTCATTAACCGCTACGGTGGCGCCGCTTATGGTCCGGTCTGGATCCCCAAACTCTTCGACGGCAGGAACCGAACCTTTTGGTCTTATGGTTATGAGGGCTTCATTCGCCCCAGTGTTGAGCGGGGCAACTGGTTTTTCACTGTGCCCACGCTCAGGCAAAGACAAGGAGATTTTTCCGAGCTCCTGCGGCTGGGCCCCACCTATCAAGTTTACGACCCCGCGACTACCACTCCCGCATCCGGCGGCCGCTACTCTCGCCAGCCGTTCCCTGGCAACGTCATTCCGACCTCCCGGTTAGACCCGCTGGCCCAGAAGCTGCTCAAGTACTGGCCGGAGCCTAACGTAGCCGGGCGAGCCGACGGTTCGCAGAACTATTTTCGCCCGCCTCGCTCGCGCAACGAAATGGGCACGCACACGGGTCGCTTTGATCACAATGCTAGTCAAAGACAACGCATCTCGGGCCGGTTCAATTACAACGATGCTCCCTTCACCTCGGGTCAGGTTTTTCCCAATGAGGTGACAGGAAACACCGAGGACCGAGCCAACCTGTTCGCCGGGCTAGATGATGTTATCACGCTCAGCCCACGGGCGGTGCTTAGCGTGCGCAGCAGCTTCACCCGTTACAAGATTGAGACCGTACCCCTGAGCGGCCGCTTTGACCTGATAGCTGCTGGCTTCGATCCGCGCTTCGTGGCCTTCATTGATCCTCAGGGCCGCTTCGTTCCCGGCATCTCCATCACCGGCCACACCGGAATCGGCGGTGCGGCGCCGAGCTCTGAGTATACGAATTACGCTTACCTTGGCGCCGATTGCTCATGGGTGCTGGGCAATCACACGGTGCGCGGTGGCGCGGAGTTCCGCGTATACCGAGCCCACAATTACCAGTTCACCCAGGCCACCCCCACTATCGGTTTCGATTCCACATGGACAGTTTGCCCCTTGGACAACAGCCCGGCGGCGCCAATCGGGCTCGGGCTGGCCTCGTTCATGCTGGGTCTGCCGGCCACAGGCACTATGAGGATTAATTCCTCCTACGCGATGCAGTCCACCTACACGGCAATTTTTGTCCAGGACGAATGGCGCCTGGCGCGCCGCCTGATGCTCTCCGCCGGCTTGCGGCACGAGTACTTCGGCCCGGTCACCGAGCGCTTCAATCGGGCCGTGCGCGGATTCGATTTCACTTCCGTAAACCCCATAGACGCCGCGGCAGCGGCCAATTACTCCCGCAATCCGATCCCCGAAATCCCGGTGGGCGCCTTTCGCTCCTATGGGGGCTTGTTGTTCGCGGGCGTGGGTGGGCAAGCGCGCGGGCTCTGGGATCCCGTCTACGCGAATCTCGCCCCTCGCATCGGCTTGGCCTGGCAGCTAAGCGAACGCGCGTCGCTCCGGGCAGGCTATGGATGGTTTTTCGTGCCGCGCGGAGCCGATCGCACCCCTGTGATACAAACGGGATTTAGCCGCGCAACCACCCTGGTGGCCAGCGAAGACTACGGTCGCACCTTCATCGCCTCGCTTGCGAATCCTTTCCCGCGTGGGCCACTAGCTCCCTTGGGAGCTGCGGGCGGTTTAATGACTAACTTGGGACAAAACGTTTCCTTTTACGCGCCGAGGCTGGAATTTGGCTACGCTCAGCGTTGGAGCTTGACGGTGCAGCGAGAGTTGCCGGGGCGCCTGGTGGTGGAGATCGGTTACCTCGGTAACCGAAGCACGAGATTGACTGTGAACCGTGAGTGGGATCCGGTGCCCGCTGGGTACCTCAGCCGCTCCGGCGAACGCGATCAGCGAACGATTGACCATCTGTCGGCGCGAGTTGCCAACCCTTACTATCCACTGTTGCCGGGTACGTCTCTGGGAGCCCAGACCGTCGCCCGCTCACAACTGCTGCGGCCCTACCCCCACTTCACCGGTGTGCTGGGAGAGGAGCCGCAAGGCTACAGCTATTACCACTCGCTCCAGATTCGCACTGAGCGGCGGCTGACGCAGGGTTTGACGGCGCAGGTGGGATACACTTGGTCGAAATGGATGGACGCCACGACCTTCCTGAATCCTACGGACGCGCTCCCGGAAAAGGTCATTGCGGCCGCCGACCGACCCCAGCGCCTCACCTTCAGCGGCATCTGGGAGGTGCCGTTGGGCAAAGGCAAGTTTGTCGGAGGCCAGATTCCGACTTGGCTCGATGCCATTATCGGGGGCTGGCAATTCCAAGGTATTTATGAGGCTCAAAGCGGGCCTCCGATCGGCTTTGGCAACATTATCTTCCGTGGTAATTTGCATGACCTGGTATTGCCTATCAGTCAGCGCACGCCCAGCCGTTGGTTCAACATTGATGCAGGCTTTGAAAGAGACCCAGCCCGGCAGCTTGCGTGGAACATTCGGCAGTTCCCCAGCCGGTTGACCGGTCTGCGAGCCAAGGGCCTCAACGTATGGAATCTCTCAGGGGTGAAGTACTTCCGCCTGGGCGAGCGGTTGAGGGTACAGCTTCGCTCCGAGTGGCTCAACGCGATGAATCATACGCATTTGGCATCGCCAAATACGAGCCCGACCAGTCCGCTGTTCGGCACGGTCACCTCTGCCCCCGGTTATCCGCGGCAAATCTACTTTGGCTTGAAGCTGACTTTTTGAAGGCCGCCCTTGGCGCCGCCGGCCAGTAGCTTCGCCGTCGTCGCTCGAAACCGCGCATGCGGCGGGGCGCCTTGGAGCATTTCGCTGGCGATGAGCTTCTCTGGATCAACGGGGCGGCTGAGGCCAATCCAGGCCCAGACAGGCTCGCACGTGGCTGCCGCAGTTTCGGGCTGATGGCACTCCGGTTGCATCGGGATGGCCCGTGTTCCCGGCGTATCCGCCATTGCCGGGCCGCGTGCGGCGCGCGAAAATAACATAATGGGCGCTTGTTGCCGGGGCCTTCTATGCTCGACCGTATCACGGTGCGCGGAGCGCGCCAGCACAATCTGAAAAACATTGACGTCACCATCCCACGCAACACGCTTACCGTGATCACCGGGCTCAGCGGCTCGGGCAAATCCTCACTGGCCTTCGACACCATCTACGCCGAGGGCCAGCGCCGCTACGTCGAGACCCTTTCCCCCTACGCCCGGCAATTCCTGGATCAAATGGAGCGGCCCGAGGTGGACTCCATTGACGGTCTCAGCCCCGCCATCTCCATCGAGCAGAAAACCACCACGCGCAGCCCGCGTTCCACGGTGGGCACTATCACTGAAATCTACGACTACTTGCGCTTGCTTTACTCTTCCGTAGGCGTGCCGCACTGCCCGGACTGCGGCCTGCCCATCAGCCGCCAGAGTACCGAAACCATACTGCGGCAGATTATGGACACGCTCCAGGGCCAGCGCATCATGATTCTGGCCCCGGTGGTGCGCGGCCGCAAGGGCGAGTACCGCAAGGAACTGGAGCGCTTCGCCGAGCAAGGCTTTCTGCGGGCCCGCATTGACGGCGTCCTGCGCTCGCTCGACGAGCCCATCGCGCTCGACCGTCGCCGCAACCACACCATCGAGATCGTGGTGGACAGAATGGTGGTGAAGCCGGGTGCGGAAAAGCGTTTGGAAGCTTCCCTTGAAACCGCGGGCAGGCTGGCCAACGGCCTGCTGGTGGTGGCGGTGGTAAACGGGGAGGAGCGACTGTACTCGCAAAAGCTGGCCTGCCCGGATTGTGGCACCAACATCCCCGAGTTGGAACCGCGCTCGTTCTCTTTCAACAGCCCCTATGGGGCCTGCGAGACCTGCTCGGGACTGGGCAGCACCTGGACCTTCGATCCCGCCAAGATAATCGCCGATCCTTCCAAGCCATTGCTTGAAGGCGGCTTGGGTCAGAGCAGCAGCACGGCCTACATGGCTTACCGTCTCAAAGAAGCTGCTCGCCGCTTGCACATAGACCTGTCCACCCCCTTCGATGAGCTGCCGGCCCGCGTGCAATCCTTGCTACTGGAAGGCGGCGGCGGTTTCCCGGGGCTACTGAAGATCCTGGAGGAAACTTATGCTCAGGCCGGGGAAGGCTACCGCGAATGGCTAATGCAGTATATGTCGCCGGCCCAGTGCCCCGCCTGCAAGGGTAAGCGATTGAAACCGGCCAGTCTCGCCGTGCGCGTGCAAGGGCTTTCGATCGCCGATTTCACTTCTCTGCCCGTGGCCCGCGCCCTGGCGGTGCTCAGGAGCTGGAAATTCACCGAACGCGAGATGGAAATCGCCGGCAGGATTCTGGAAGAAATCAGCCGCCGGCTTGAATTCCTGCAAGCGGTCGGCTTGGACTACCTGAGCTTGGACCGTTCTGCGGCCACCTTGGCCGGGGGCGAGGCGCAGCGCATTCGTCTGGCCACCCAGATCGGGTCGCAGTTGCGCGGCGTGCTGTACGTGCTCGACGAGCCCTCGATCGGCTTGCACCCGCGCGATAACTCGCGGTTGCTGGACACACTTGCCCGCCTGCGAGATATGGGCAACACCGTGATCGTAGTCGAGCATGATCAGGAGACGATCGAGCGCGCCGATTTCGTGGTGGACCTAGGGCCGGGAGCCGGCCGGCTGGGCGGCCACCTGGTGGCCTGCGGTACACCTCAGGAAATCGCCCGCAACCCTGCTTCGCTTACCGGCCAATACCTGGCCGGCTTGGAGCGCATCCCGGTGCCGGCCAAGCGTCGGCCGCCCGGCCCGACAAAGCTCGTCGTGCGCGGGGCCCGCCAGCACAACCTGAAAAACATAGACGTGGAATTCCCCCTCGGCGTGTTCATCGTAGTCACGGGCGTCTCCGGCAGCGGCAAGTCAACCCTGGTCAATGACATTGTGTACCGCGCACTGATGCGCCGCTTGCACGGCTCGCGCGAGGAACCGGGTGAGCATGACAGCATCGAGGGTCTGGACCACATTGACAAGGTCATCCAAATTGATCAGTCTCCCATCGGCCGCACGCCGCGCTCCAATCCCGCCACTTATACCGGCGTCTTCACGCCCATCCGCGAACTTTACGCCATGCTGCCGGAGTCCCGCGAGCGGGGTTACAAGCCGGGCCGCTTCAGTTTCAACGTCAAGGGCGGGCGCTGCGAGGCCTGCGAAGGCGATGGCGTCAAGCGCATCGAGATGAGTTTCTTGCCCGACGTTTATGTCACCTGCGACGTTTGCCGCGGCCGCCGCTACAATCTGGAAACTTTGCAGGTCAAGTACAAAGGCTATTCGATTGCCGATCTGCTGGAGGCCTCCGTAGAGGACGCGCTCGGCGTACTCGGCAACATTCCCCAGATTGCAGCCAAGTTGCAAACTCTGGTGGACGTCGGCTTGGGCTACATACATCTGGGCCAGCCCGCCACCACGCTTTCCGGCGGCGAAGCCCAACGCATCAAGCTGGCCCGCGAGCTCAGCAAGCGCCAGACCGGTCGCACCTTTTACATCCTGGACGAACCCACTACCGGTCTGCATTTCGACGACATCCGCAAGTTGCTGGACGTGCTCCAGAGGCTGGTAGACTTGGGAAATACGGTGGTTGTCATCGAACACCAGCTCGACGTGATCAAATCCGCGGATTGGATAATTGACCTGGGGCCGGAGGGCGGCGAGGCCGGCGGCTATGTGGTGGCTGTCGGTACGCCGGAGCAGATAATGCGGCATCGCAAAAGTTACACCGGCCAGGCACTGGTGCGCGTGCTGGGCCGTAACCGTTTGCCTTCGAGCTGATGAGTGAGTATCCGCAGCAGCCGCTTGATTTTTCCGCCCTGAGAACGGTTTCGCTCAAGAGCCGCGGGGGTAAGGTCAGCATCAAAGACTTTGCCCGCCCTTACACCAAAGGGGCCGGCCTCCAGCGCTGGGTGGAGAACCTGCCCCGGCTGCTGGCGGGAGAGGGATTCCGGCTCTTGGTGGAAGCTCTGCTGGCCGCTCGCGCGCAGGGCAAGCCCGTGATCTGGGGATTGGGCGGCCACGTCATCAAGTGCGGCCTGGCGCCGGTTCTCATTGACCTGATGGAACGCGGCTACGCCACGGCGTTCGCCCTCAACGGGGCCGCAGCAATTCACGATTTCGAGATAGCTCTGGCCGGTTCAACCAGCGAAGACGTCGCCGCTGCTTTGCCCGACGGCAGTTTCGGCACAGCCGAAGAAACGGGACGGGAGATGAACGCCGCCATGCAGCAAGCGCTGCGCGACGGCATCGGCCTAGGCGAGGCGTTGGGGCGGCGGTTGGAGGCGATCGCCGAGCCTGCCTCCGCCGGCTACAGCCTTTTGCTGGCGGCCTGGCGCCGGCGCGTGCCCGTCACTGTGCACGTGGCTGTGGGCGCCGATACCATCCACACCCATCCCAACGCGGACGGAGCTGCCCTGGGGGCCTCCTCCCATCATGACTTTCGCCTTTTCTGCGCGCTAGTGGCGGCTCTAAATCATGGCGGCGTGTACTTGAACGTGGGCTCGGCCGTAATCCTGCCCGAGGTATTCTTGAAGGCCGTCTCGGTGGTAAGGAATCTGGGGCGCCGGCTGGAAGAGTTTACCACCGCCAACCTGGATTTCCTCGCGCACTACCGTCCGCGTGTCAACGTGCTCGAACGCCCGCACACACGCGCGGGGGGAAGAGGCATCGCGCTGATCGGTCATCACGAACTCATGTTGCCTTTGCTGGCGGCAGCCTTGATAGAGAGGGGATGATGAGCGCTCCGGAGCCGGCCGAACTTTCGCCATCCGAACAGCGATACCCGTTCTGGGGCGCTGTGGATGTGCTCTTCATGCTCGGGCTGGCGCTGCCTGCCTTGGCCGCAGCGGGCTTGGCGGTTGCGGCAGCCTCTTTGCTGGTCCCGGCCTGGCGAAGCTGGCGAGCGGCGCAGGTGCTGGCCATGCAGTTTCTGTTCTGGGGCCTGTGGTTTTTGGCCTTGCGTTTTCTTATCCGTTTCAAGTACGGGCGCAGATTCTGGGCTTCTCTGGCTTGGGTACGCCCGCCCGGAGGATATGCGCACGCGGCCAGCCTCGGCGCTTTGACGGCGGGCGTAGTGATCGCCGGCGCCGCTTTGCTACGACCCCCGCAAGTTCCCATGCCCCTGCTGGAGCTGCTCAAGGATCCCTACTCGCTGGCCCTGGTGGGCGTGTTCGCAGTCACGCTGGGACCGCTGTGTGAAGAGCTGGCCTTCCGCGGCTTCCTGCTGCCGTGGCTGGCGCGATTGCTCAAGCCTGCACCGGCAGTGCTGGCTACGGGCTTGCTCTTCGCTCTGCTGCACGGCCCCGAGTACGCGTGGAGCTGGCAGCATGTGTTGCTGATTGCGGTTGCCGGCGCTGCCTTCGGCTTCGTGCGGCTGCGCACCGGCTCTACCGCGGCTGCCGCCGCCATGCATGCGGCCTACAATCTGGTGTTTTTCATCGCCCTGCTGGCCCAAAGCGGGGCGCGAATCCGGTGAGGTTCTTGATTGGCGAAACCTTATGGTGGAAACTATCCGGTGGACCGATGACGGCGTGGTAATGATAGACCAGCGCAAGCTGCCCCATCAGGAGGTCTACGTCACCTGCCGCAGCTATCAGCAAGTGGCCGAGGCCATCCGCAGCATGGTGATTCGCGGCGCGCCGGCCATAGGGGTGGCGGCAGCTATGGGCGTGGCGCTCGGGATGTTGGAAGCCGATGCGGACGATCCGGACGCAGCCCTGGAACGGATCACGCAAACGCTAGCCGCCACCCGTCCAACAGCGGTGAATCTATTCTGGGCGCTGGAGCGGATGAAGCGTACTTACGCAGAGGTGCGGGGCAGGCCCATCGGAGAGATCCGGCGCCGCCTGGCAGCCGAGGCCCAGGCCATGAAAGAAGAAGATATCGCCATCAACCAAGCCATCGGCCGCAACGGTGCGCCTCTGGTGCCGGACGGCACGGCGGTACTTACCCATTGCAACGCCGGAGCCCTGGCTACGGCCGGCTATGGCACCGCGCTGGGAGTCATCCGAGCTGCAATAGCCGCCGGCAAGCGCATCGAGGTCTTCGCTGATGAAACCCGGCCCTTCTTGCAGGGGGCTCGGCTGACAGCCTGGGAGCTGTTGCACGACGGCATCCCCACTACGCTGATCACCGACAACATGGCCGGACACTTCCTGAAGTCCGGGCGCATCGGGTGCGTGATCGTGGGGGCAGATCGCATTGCTGCCAATGGGGACGTGGCCAACAAGATAGGCACGTATTCGCTAGCCGTGCTGGCGCGGGAAAACAACGTGCCCTTCTACGTGGCGGCGCCGGTGTCTACGCTCGATCTTTCGCTGGCTTGCGGCGAGCAGATACCGATCGAGCGCCGCCCGGAGGAAGAAGTGACGCACGTTTTCGGAGTGCGCGTAGCCCCGGCCGGCGTGCGCGTAGAGAATCCCGCCTTCGACGTGACACCGCATGCCTACGTCACTGCGATCATCACCGAGCGCGGCGTGGCCCGACCGCCCTATGCCGAGTCTCTGCGTCGCCTGGCACAGGCGCCACAAGCCGCCTGAACCAAGGGGTCACATTTTCCACTTGCGGCGAAGCTGCTGGAATTCCTCCGCGGTGGGCGGCCTGAAGGTGGCATCTGCCGGGCGCTCGGAAGCTAGCGGCGCCCGATCACCGAAGCGTTGCTGCCACTGGCGTAGCTGATCGGTCAAGCGTGCTATCAGGCCCGCGTGGCGCGGATCCCAGGCCTGATCGTGCGTTTCCTCCGGATCGTTTCTCAGGTCGAACAGTTGCTTGCGGTTAATGCGCGGGTAGATGATCAATTTCCAGCGCTCGTCACGGATGGCGCGCTGCACCTCCCGGTAAGCCGTGAAAAGCGTATCGCGCACCCCCCGGCTGCGCCCAATGAGGATGGGCTTAAGGCTGACGCCGTCCAAGCCGGGCGGGATAGGTGCGCCCACCAAGTCCACCAGCGTGGGAAAAAGATCCATCAAGTAGACCAAGGCGTCACTGCGGCCTTTGGGAATGCCCGGCCCTGAGACAATCAGGGGGACCTTCATGCTGTGCTCGTAAAGGCTCTGCTTGCCCATGAGGCCGTGGCTGCCGAGAGCCAACCCGTTGTCGGAGGAAAACACAAAAAGAGTGTTAGCGAACACGCCGAGCTCCTCCATGGCGGCGAAGAGGCGCCCGAGATGGTAGTCCAGGCCCGTGATTACGGCGTAGTATTCGTGCAGATGCCGGCGGATCTCCTCCGGCGTCCGCGGGAAGGGCGCGAGCAACTCATCGCGCACCAGCATTTCACCGTTATCAAAGGGGTGCACGGGCATGTAATTGCGGGGCAGCGGCAACTTTGTACGCTCATACATGGCCAGGTAGCGCGGCGCGGCTACGCGTGGATCGTGAGGGTTGGCAAAAGCCAGGTAAAGGAAGAAGGGACGGTCTTTGGGCCGCGAGCGGAGGAACTCAATGGTGCGGTCTACGATTTCACGCCCCGGTTCGCCACAGGTGCGGTCCTCCTCGTCCTTGAGGTAGTGGCTGTAATCGAAACGCTTGTGTATTTCCAGGGCTTCGTTGCCCCGCTTGCCGTAATGCCAGCTTACGTAGCCTGCCTCACGCAGCGAGTCCGCCAGATTGGGTTCCGAGCCGGGCGCATATCGTTCGTAGCGGAAGTAAACCCTACCGCTCAGGAGCATATTCCGGCTGGGCAGGCAGACGGCGGGGATGTTCGAGCCCAGGCAATAGGCGTTGCGAAACACGAACCCGGAACGAGCCAGGCGATCCATGTTGGGCGTGTGTATATGGGGGTTGCCCAGTGCGCCAATGGTATCGGCGCGCTGATCGTCGGTCAGCAGGAGCGCAATGTTCGGCCGGCCCGCAGGTTTTGGGGCGGCCAGCAAGCCAGGGAGAGCCAGAAGTTCACGGCGCAGCATGTTCTAATATCCTCACCTTTTGAGGTTGCCATAATGATCGTAGGTTCGGCTAGCCAATGATGGATACCGCATGGGAAGATTTACTAGATTCCGGAGATGAGCGCATCTTTGAGCTTCGCACGCGCGCCGCAGGCCCGCCCGGCTCCCTGCCGCTCACGCACGAAAAACTGCTCAACTGGCCCTGCGGGCACCTATTCGGCTGGACTCAAGACGCCGCCATGGGCTGGAAGCCGGCCGAGCTGGGTCGCACAGAGATATTGCTTTTGAGCACCCAGGGCGGCTTGCGCGCTCCGGATGGTTCCCCGGTGGCGCTTGGCTATCACGTGGGTCACTGGGAGCTGGGCCTGCTGGTAGAGGCTGCGGCTCGCGAGCTGGCCCGCCTGCAAGCAATCCCCTTCGCGGCCTGCGTGAGCGATCCGTGCGACGGCCGGGCGCAGGGCACCAGCGGGATGTTCGACATCTTGGCCTACCGCAACGACGCCGCAGTCCTCCTGCGCAGGTTGATTCGCACGCTGCCCACTTGCGCCGGCGTCATCGGGGTGGCCGCTTGCGACAAGGGACTGCCCGCCATGATGATGGCGCTCGCCGGGACGCCTGAGCTGCCGTCGGTGCTTGTTCCCGGAGGGGTTACGCTCCCGCCTGAGGAGGGCGAGGATGCAGGTACGATTCAAACCATAGGCGCCCGTTACGCGCACAATAAAATCACACTGGAGAAGGCCGCGCTCTATGGTTGCCGGGCGTGCGCCTCGGCGGGAGGCGGATGCCAGTTCTTGGGCACCGCCGCCAGTTCCCAGGTAGTTGCCGAGGCCCTGGGCTTGACGCTGCCGCATGCCGCGCTGGCGCCCTCAGGGCAGCCGGTCTGGCTGGATCAAGCTCGGCGCTCAGCGCGGGCCGTACTCGGCTTGCTACGGCGTGGGTTGACCCTCCGCCACATCCTCACCGAGGCATCCATCCGCAATGCCATCGCCGTCCACGCCGCCTTCGGCGGCTCCACCAACCTCGTGCTGCACCTGCCCGCGATCGCACACGCCGCGGGCCTGGCGCGACCCACCCGGCGCGATTGGGCCGCGGCCAACCGGCGTATTCCCCGCCTGGTTGATGCCCTCCCCAACGGCCCCCGCAATCACCCAACAGTGCGCGTGTTTTTGGCCGGCGGGGTGCCCGAGGTGATGCTTCATCTGCGCCGGGCCGGCCTGCTTGAAACAGAAGCGCTCACTGTCACCGGCCAGCCCTTAGCCCGCCTGTTGGATTGGTGGGAACGATCACGGCGCCGGGCCAGGTTCCGCCAGATACTGAGGGAGCAGGATGGCGTAGACCCGGATGAAGTCATCATGGATCCCGACACCGCCGCCCGACACGGTTTGACGCCCACGGTTAGCTTTTTGGAGGGCAACCTGGCGCCGGAAGGCGCCCTGGTCAAAAGCACCGCAATTGATCCCAGTCTGGTGGGGCCTGATCGCGTGTACAGGCACCGCGGCCCGGCGCGAGTTTTCACCACCGAAGCAGCCGCCATCGCCGCCATCAAGAATCGCGGTCCGGAGGGCTTGCGCCCCGGCGACGTGCTGGTACTGATGGGCCGCGGGCCGCTGGGAGCTGGCATGGAGGAAATCTTTCAGGTGACCGGCGCCTTGCGGCACTTGGAGTTTGGCAAGCACGTAGCGGTGCTCACCGACGCCCGCTTCAGCGGCGTTTCCACCGGCGCCTGCATCGGCCACATTGCGCCCGAGGCGCTGGCTGGCGGCCCTATCGGCAAGGTTCGCGACGGTGACCTGATCGAAATTGTGATTGACTGCGCACACCTCGAAGGCTCGGTCAATCTGGTGGGAGCCGGAGGCGACTATTTCGGGCCCGAGCACGGAACTCGCCTGCTGGCGGCGCGCTCGCCGCACCCGGATCTGCGCCCCGATCGCGCTCTCCCCGCCGACACGCGCTTGTGGGCGGCGTTGCAACAGGCTAGCGGCGGCCCCTGGGCCGGCGCCGTCTTCGATGTAGAACGGATCCTCGAAGTATTGGAGGCCGGACGGCAGGCCCTCGAAAAACGAACCGCCTGAGTTACTCCAGCCGGTAACCGCGCACGAGCATGAAGGTACGGCGCCAGCGCGTCTTCACGAAAAAGTTCTGCACGATATCTGCGATGTGCTCCAGGCTGAACGAGTTGGCCAGATTTTCCGTGGGGGCATCGTAGGACCAATAAATGATTAAAGGCTTGCCGATGATGTTTTCACGCGGTACGAAACCCCAGTACCGGCTGTCCAGGGAAGAATCGCGATTGTCTCCCAGCACAAAATATTTGCCCGGCGGAACCACCACCTCGCCATTGACGACGTGATTGCGCAGCATCTCCAGCGCCGGCTCGTACAATCGCACGTTCGGCTCGCTCGGAAAATTGTCGCGATAGGAATCGAAATAGTCCGTCTTCAGATACTTGTAAGGCTCATGGACTCTCTTGCCGTTCAAGTAAAGTTGTTTGTTTTCGATGCGAATCCGGTCCCCCGGGATACCGATGCAACGTTTGACGAAGGTCTGACGAATATCTATGGGGTAACGGAATACGATAATGTCGCCGCGGCGTATTTCCTGATAAGGCAGCAAGTGCCGGCTAAGTGGACCGGCGGGCGCATAAGCCAGTTTGTCCACCAGTAAATGATCGCCGATGACCAGCGTGTCTTCCATCGAACCGGTGGGAATTACAAAAGCCTGCACCAGCGTGGTGGTGCCAAACAGCAGCAGGACGATAGTGACGGTCCATTCGGCGATGGCGCCGCGGGGCTGTTCAGAGCTCCGGCGCGCCTGCGAGACAGCCGTCGCACCTGCGCTTCTCTTACGTGTTTCCAGGCCACTCCTGTCCGCCATGACTGATCCTATTTTACGAAAGCCCGCCGCTTCGTTGCTTCACTCCGCTTTCCGCGCTGCGATAGACTGAAGCCGCATGAACTCTTTCCTGATGCGCTGGCCCGAGGCCGACCCCGCCGCTCTGAAATGGTTCCGCGAGATTGCCGTTACCCACCTCTGGCTGCCCTGGGACGCTCCTGGCGACACACAGGCCTTTCTCCAGGCTTGCCGGGCCGCGAGCATTGCGGTGATCGCGGAATTCCCACCAGACGGGCGGGCGGAGTTGGCGCTGGCGCGGAAGGCCGGCTTTGACGGCGCCGCTTTTACTGGGGAGGGCGACGAGAAGGCGCTGGCCGCTCTGGTAAACCAACATAGCGATTGGCAATTGTTCGCTCTGCTGGATCCTGCCCGCATCCACTGGTGGACGGGAGCGGCACGAGCTGTGCTGGCAGCCGGGCTATGGCCGGGGGCGCGCCGCTTGGATCCCGCTGCGGCTGGCGCGACGCAGCAGGCCTGGCTGGATGCCAACGCCTACCTGATTGCCTGCCTGCGCGGTTTGTTTGCAGGTCGGGATGCCTGGTTAGGCTACCGAGCCGACGAGCGGGCCGGGGTGAGTAAAACACAACCACCACCTTATGGTTCGGTCGAAGTAGCGCTAGCTGAGGCGGTCATGGCCGGCGGCGGCTTGGTGCTCACGCTGCCCGAGCACTACCGTCAGGCCTTGCTGCGCGGCAAAGAGACGGCTCACGCAGCCTGGCGGTCACTGCTCCAGACAGCGCGCTTTCTCCGTGAGCATCGCAGCGGCTTCTTGCGGCCCTTCGGCGCTCGCGTGGCCGTGGTGGCCGGCAGCCTGCCAGACTGCGCCGAGATTGTCAACCTGCTCTACCGGCACAACGTAAGCCCGGCGGTGGCACCGACGAATGCCATACCGGCTTATGGGAGGTTCCGCATCCTGGTAGCCGTGGGGCTGGGACCGCACCCGGCGGCGGCGAGGGCAGTCCTCACCTTCGCAAGGGCAGGAGGAAAGGTGCTGGCGGTGCCTGTTGGTCCGGATGAACCTGCTTGGTGGCGACAGGCCGCACCGACCCGGATCCGCAGCGAAGAAAACCGCGATTTCTTCGCCCTCGGTCAAGGCTTGCTCATCGCCTATCGTGAGCCAGTGGAGGACCCGGGTGAACTGGCGCTGGATGTGATTGACGCCATGGGCTGGCGGACGCGGGATCTGCGCATCTGGGGCAGCACGACAGTACTGGGTATACTGCACAGGCTGGATGGGGGCCGCCTTTCGGTGGAACTACTCAGCTATGCGGGCCCGGCGCGGGATTTCTTGCTGCGCGTGGAGGGCCGCTTTCAACGCGCCACTCTGCGCCGACCGGGGGCGCCTGCACTGCCCTTGCGAGCGGCTATGCGCGGCACGGGCACGGAGGTCGAGATCAGCCGCCTGGAACGCGTAGCCAGCTTGCTGTTGGAGTAGCCAAGGGCCGGCGTCACGCGATCGGTTCGAGCAGGAAAGTAGGCGTCAATCCCGTCATCATAGAAAAGCCGCCGCCCGAAGAAAGCCAGCAAGAGCAGCCTTCGACCTTGCCCAGGAAGGCGTGGGGATGCACTTCCACTTGCACCTCGCGCATCTCCAACTGGCCGTAATAGTAAACGGGAAAGGTCGCGCGTACCGTCTCGACCCGCTCCTGCACCACATAGGGCGTGCGCAAGGCGCGCTTGATGGCTCGCTCCCAGACCGCCTGGTCCACCTCCCAGCCCGCCACGGGGTGTTCGTCGCCGCTGTCGTCGTTAGGCTTGAGGATCAGCTTCTCCCGATTATTGCGGATGAATTCCAGCAAGTCTACGGTCTGATCCTGGTAGGTCGTCTTGCCCGGCGCCACCAAACGGGTCCAGGGTATGTGTTGGCGGATGGCCTTGCGCTCGGCAGCCGGGAAATCCGCGGTTAGCGTTTCATCGGTCAGAAGGTCAAACAAGGCCCGCTTGTGCGCCAGTTCAGCCCGGAAGCTGTTGACCACGCAAACCCTGCCATCCCGGTAAGCGCGCATAAGCGGATGGGATAAGTCGTAACGCAGCAGAAACTCATGCGCTTTTACGCGCCGGTAGATTACATCAATTTCGAAGGCGCCCTTCCGCAGTACCCCGCCCTTATATTCGAGCTGGTCGGGTGTGACGATCTCCGCCTGGTAGCCCTGAGCGCGCAAGAACTCCTGGAGCAGGATGAACTCTCCCTGGGAAACGCTTTGGAAGGGCTGGCGGAACTCGAGCAAACCAATGCGCGGCTTGTGCTGTCCGCCAAAGTGCCGGTAAGCAGTCAACAAAGCATCGAGCAATTGCTGCCGTCCGCCCAGCTTTACCAAGTTGTAGTGCTTGCGGAACTCCTTGAGGGGCGGCGCGTCGTAAAACAGATCGGCCAGCACGTCTCCGTAAATCATGCCGGAGGGCGTATCGGCATCGTAATGCACGAAGGAGAGCGAACCGTTGCGAAAGTGCGTGTCAAGCAGCGAGGTCACGGCGAAGAACGGATAGCCGGGATCCACCGAGGCGAGCATCTTCTCGGCCGGCAGCAACTCCATGCGGCTCAGCAGAACCGGATCGGCCAGGGCCTTCTGCTTGATGCGATCAACCGCGGAAAACAAGGCTTCCGCGGCCTTGACCAAGGTCTCGTACTGGCGCCGGCTCAAGAAATGCGGGCGCAGAAAGGGGCAAACCAAGCGGCCGCTCTCGCTCAGATGCGCGGCTTGCATGCGCTGAGTGAGCTGCTCGGCCCAATCCGAATCCTGGAAGGGCGGACTTTGGATCAACTCGTGGTAGCGGTCTATGGCCTCTTCTATCTGGGTCATTGCAGCGGCTGAGACGGATACTCCTCGTTACCAGTATCGCACAAGCGCTTGCTTGGAGGAAGCGGCGAGCGATCGAGAATATGCTTTAATTTCAAGTCATTAGCAGTGGCGCCCCACCTCCCCGCTTGAGCTCGACCACAGCCCCTGGCTACCCTGAAGATATGCGCCTCCCGCCCGCTTGCCGCTTGGCCGCTGCCTTGCTGGCCGGCTTTTCTCTTGTCGCCCAGGACATTAACCATCCAGATCCCCGCAAGCGCGCCCAAGCGGCCCGCCAGCTCGCCCGTCAAGGCTTCGAAGCCATACCCCGGCTGCAAACCCTGCTCTCGGATCACTCCACTGAGGTGCGCATCGAGGCGGTCAAGGCGATCGTAGAGATCGGCGGCCCGCGCAGCCTCGACCCGCTGATCCAAGCCACCCAGGATAACGACGCCGAGGTCCAAATCCGCGCCACCGACGGGCTGGTAAACTTCTACCTCCCGGGTTACGTACGCACGGGTCTGAGCGCGACTTTGCAGCGCGTGGGCAGCGTCTTGCGCGCGCGCTTCAGCGACACCAACGATCAGGTCATCGAACCTTACGTCGAAGTGCGGCCCGAGGTCATACGGGCTCTGGGCAAGGTGGCACGCGGCGGGGCCAGCATGGAAGCACGCGCCAACGCTGCCCGCGCCGTGGGTATACTGCGGGGCGCCCAAGCCATAGCCGACCTGCTCGAGGCTATCCGCACCAGCAAGAACGATCGCGTAATTTATGAATGCTTGATCGCCTTCCAGAAAATCCGGGAGCCTAAGGTGGGCCCCGAGATTGCCTTCCTGCTGCGAGATCTGGACGAACGCGTCCAGGTGGCGGCCATTGAAACGACCGGCCTGCTGCGCAACCGCGAAGCGCTGCCCCAGCTCCGCGACGTGCTGGAACACGCGCGCAGCGAAAAAGTGCGCCGCGCCGCCCTCACCGCCCTGGCCATGATGCCGGACGAGCAGAACCGGCCTGTGTTCGCCCGCTACCTTGCGGCCTCGGACGAGTGGCTGCGAGCAGCGGCGGCGGAAGGCCTCGCCCGCTTGCGCCAGCCTGCCGACTTGGCGGCGCTGGAAAAAGCGTTCAACGAAGAGCGCAAGATGCCGGCGCGCCTGGGTGCGGCCTTCGGCCTGGTGCTGCTGGGCAAGACCGAACTGTCGGAGTTCAGCCCCCTTCAATACCTCATCAACACGCTGAACTCGGCGGCTTGGAAAGGCGTGGCGCGCGCTTATCTGATCGAGCTGGCGCGCGAAACGCCGGTGTGCAGGGCGCTGGAGCAAAGCCTCTCCCGCGCCACGCGCAGCGAGAAGATCGAACTGGCGCGCATCCTGGCCGCCAGCGGCGACAAGGAGAGCGTCAAGCCGCTGGAGAATCTCACCGTGGATCCCGACGCCGAAGTCTCGCGCGAGGCCCTCGCTGCGTTGCGCTCGCTCAAAGCGCGGCTGCGCTGAAAACGCAGGCAAAAGCTATTTCGACTTGCGTTGCTTCTGCTGGCCCACGCGAATCTTGAAGCGCTGTTGCTTGCTTTCCTGAAAAGCTTTATGGTCGTGGCGAGCCACCACCTCAGCCAGGTAGGCGTTGACGTCCTCGCCTTTGGGCAAGACCGCCATGACCGTGAAGTGCTCGTTGCATACCGGGCAGAAGGGCCGGAACCGTCTCACCTTGGGGATCGGCATACTGTCTTACTTCAATCCTAGCACGGGGGCGACGCGGCGCTCAGCGGGATCGGGGCACACCCACATCCGGCCAGCAAAACACGGCCGGCTCAATCCCCTGCTGCGCGTCCTGAGGGCCGTAAAGATTGCGGTTTAAACGCAACTGGACCGCCCACTCGGCCAGAATGGGCGAGTAGGGAAAACACTCAACCTTGACAGGGCGCTGGCTACGCGAGGCGAACTCCACCAGCGCTTCGGTCGGCGCGGCCCGTTCCCAGAATTGCCGCTGCTTGCGAGTCCACAAATAAAGGCAGTTATGCGCCAGGATGAGGGCTGCCAGAGCCGTCGGGGCCCATCGGCGCCAACTCTTCAGGGGACGCCGTACTGCCAGATAGCCGGCCCCCACCAGCCAGCCGAGTCCCACGCTGGCCAGATAAGTATGCCGGCTGGGCACATGCGGCATGTAAGTCAGGAAACTGTAGGGCAAGAAACTAACCCCGATCCACAGCGCCGCAGCGCCGAGCAAGAAACGCCATCGCCTCACTTGCCGCAGCAAGATCGCCAGCAAACCCAGAAAGCCCCAGAACCATAACAGGCGTCGCGTGCTGTTGGCCAGCGTGCACCAGAAAGGCGCCTGCAAGGAAAACGTGCCGTCATTGAAGTGCAGATGGACGCTGCGCTCGGCGAAAGCAGCCAGGGTGTAACCGGCCGCCAGCACGGCGAAGGGAACCAAAGCCAGCACGAGCTTGCGCCCGAAGGCGCGCTCGCCAAGCAGAACCAGCACTTGCAAACCCAGCCAGGCCACTGCGGATTCCTTGGAAAGCAAGGCCAGCGCAAAGCAAGCCAGTGAACCCGCATACCATCTCCAGGCGCGCATGCCGGAGCCAATCCAACGCTGCCAGGCAGCCAGGCTCAACATCAGGAAAAAGAACACCAGCAGCTCAGGCAGCGCCGCGTACCAGATCACCGCCTCCTGGTGTCCTTCGTGCACAGCGAAAAACGCTGCTGCGAGCAGGGACAGGCGAAAGCCGATCAAGCGCCAGGCGCCCAACCAATACACCAGCCAGGTGTTAAGGATGTGCAACAGCAGGCTGCTGAGCCGGTAGGGCAGTGGGTGCAGCCCGAAGACTTGCTCGGTCCAGTAAGTGAGAATCAAGGAAGTGGCGCGGCACCGGTACAGGGCGTCGGCGGCCAGCCGTGGCCAGTGCGAGAGCGGCCCGTAGTCGCGAGCCAGGTGTATCTGTACGTAGTCGTCGGAGATAAAAGGCAAGCTCAATGAGCGGGAGTAGGCCAGCAGGCACAGCCCGGCCAGGGCCGCCAGGACAAGCCAGCGCCCTAGCTTGCAACCCGCGCTTGACTTTTCACTCACCCCTTCTTGCATCCTAGCAAGCGGGCGCGAGGTCAAGGGGCTTCATTTATGAATCAGGAACACGCCCACTTCAGCCAGCAGGTTGGCCAGGAACCTGCCCCTGTAAGTCCCGGAAAGAAAAATTTCGCGCTCGATAGTCCAGCCTTGCTCTTCCACCAGGGTCCGGAAGTCCTTGATGGTGAAGAAATGGATGTTGGGCGAATCGTACCATTCGTAAGGGAAGCAGCGAGTCACCGGCGCGCGGCCCCGTACCAGCAGCGACAGGCGCACCGTCCAATGCCCGTAATTGGGGAAGGCGATAATGGCGCGCCGGCCCACGCGCAGCATCTCCCGCAGCACGTGCAACGGGCGCCTGGTTTCCTGCAAGGTCTGGCTCAGAATAACGTAGTCGAAAGATTCGTCGGGATAATCGCTGAGTCCCTCGTCAATGTCGCCGTGGAAGACCGAAGCTCCGCGAGCAATGGCGCGCTGCACCTTGCGCGAGTCTATTTCGATGCCCCGCGCCTCCACGCCTTTGTTCTGCACGAGCCACTCCAGCAGCTCCCCCTCACCGCAGCCCAAATCCAGCACACGAGTGCGGGGTTCAACCCATTCGCTGATAATGGCGTAATCGCTGCGGCCCAGGATGCCGCGCACGAAGCCCCGCCGCCGGCTCTCACCCGAGCCCTTCATGAGCCGCTCACCATGCGGTGGGTGCTGGCCAGGAAGCCCCGGATCAGCTCGCTTTGCTCGGCGATGTCCACCAAGAAGGCGTCATGACCGTAATTGGAGGTCAACTCGCAGTAAGCTACATCGCGGTTAAGAGCCCGCAAGGCATTTACGATCTCGATTGACTGATAGCTCGGGTACAGCCAGTCAGAGGTAAAGCTGATCACCAAGAATCGTGCGCGCACGTTGCGGAAGGCCTCCACCAGAGATCCGGTACCGTTGGTCAGATCAAAGTAATCTATGGCTTTGGTGAGATAAAGATAAGAGTTGGCGTCGAAGCGATCCACAAACTGGCTGCCGCGATAGCGCAGGTAACTCTCTACTTCGAAGTCCACCGAGAAATCGAAGCCAAACTCTTCCTTCTGCCGCAGGCGCCGGCCGAACTTCACCCGCATGGATTCGTCACTCATGAAGGTGATATGACCCACCATGCGCGCCACGGCCAAACCGCGCGCCGGCGGTTTCTTGCCGTAGTAATCGCCTCCGTTCCAGTCCGGGTCCGCCATGATGGCTTGGCGCCCCACCTCGTTAAAGGCGATTTGTTGCGCGCTGCTGCGGGCGGTAGTGGCGATAGGTATGGCCGATACCACCGCCTCCGGATAGGCTACGGCCCATTCCAGCGCTTGCATGCCGCCCATCGAGCCGCCGCACACCGCCAGCAGGCGCTCGATGCCGAGGTAGTCAACGAGCTTTTTCTGCAACCGCACCATGTCGGAGATGGTAATGACCGGGAACGACAACCCGTAGGGACGTCCGGTGGCCGGGTTTATCGAGGATGGGCCGGTGGTTCCGCGGCAGCCACCTAGCACGTTCGAGCAAATGACGAAGTAACGCTCGGTGTCGAAAGCCTTGCCGGGGCCGATCATGTTATCCCACCAACCGGGCTTGCCGTCGCTGCGCGAGAGCCCGGCCGCGTGGGCGTCGCCCGAGAAGGCGTGCAAAATCAGGATGGCATTGGAACGGGCTTGGTCCAATTCCCCGTAAGTCTCGTAAGCTACGTCTACCGGGGCCAGCCGGGCGCCGCAATCCAGATCCAGCGCATCGAAACGCACAAACTGTGTCTCGACGATCATCGCTCGCTTCAGGCAGATCTCAAAACTGAGAAAGCCGTGAGCTGCGCGAAGCCCTGCTTCATTCCAGCCCGCAGGTCGGTCCGCAACAGGGGCCGCCGGCCGCCGGGCACGTCGCTGGCGATGACTGCGTGGCCGAGGAGCTGCGCGGGGCCGCAAAGAGCGAGAGTTCCTGCGTCAGGCGCTTCTGCCCGCAAGCAGGACACATCAACTCCTCCACTGGCGACTGGCTGCGCACCAGCTTCTCGAAGCGCGTCCCACAATCCTGGCAACGATACTCGTATATCGGCATAGCGCCCCCTTTCACTCAGTCATCAACAAAGCCATTTTATCAATGGCGGAGCGCACGTCGGCGGCTGGCCCCAAATAATTGTTGGACAAAATAGCGAAGGCAAGCATGCCCCGGCTGGACTCGACGTAGCCGGAAAGCGCGTTGGACAGGCTCAGGGTCCCGGTCTTAGCCCGAATCCGTCGCGCCGGCGCCGCCCCTGCAAAGCGCCCGCTCAATGTTCCGTCTTCGCCGCCGATAGGCAGCAGCGACAACCACGCCTCGCGGTATGGGCTGCGGTACATGTAAGCCAGCAACTGGACGACAGAGGCCGGAGTGACCAGGTTCAGTCGCGACAGTCCCGAGCCATCCAGGAAACGGTACTCACCCCGGCGAACCCCGATCTCATCCAGCCAGGCGCCCAATTCCTCCAGCCCGGCCTGCCGGCTGCCCTGGTTGCGACGCAGGCGAGCTACTTCCCGCAGCACCAGCTCGGCGTGCAAATTCTGACTGACTTTATCTATGACCCGCAGCACTTCGACCAGCGGCGGCGAGCTGCGGCGCGCCAGTTCTACTCCGGTTTGCTCCCTGAGCACAGTGCCAGCTTCGTTGGAGTAACGGTGCCGGGCCGCCACTTGCCCACAAATAGCTACCCCTCTGCGCCGCAGGGCTTCGGCCAGGGCCCGGGCGGCGTAAAGAGCCGGGTCGTCAATGGCGATCAGGAGTTGCCTTTGCTGCCGTGGCGCCAGCGATCCCCACAACCGCAATTGCCGCGAGCCAGGCAGTCGCTCAATCCAGATCCGCCCGTCACCCGGCTCCACGCGCAAGCGGGAGTCCACAAGATAGTAATCAAGCGGCGGGGACATGGTTAGGGCCACTGGCGCCTCGGTTCCGGCTTGCAGCCTTATTTCGATCACGTTGTCGTTGACGGTGAGGGCGCTGACAGGGGCCCCGTATTCCCAAAGGGCATCGTCCAGGGTCCAGCCTTCCGGATACGGCTCCCACAGGTAAGCCGTATCATCGCCCACGACATCGCCCTCTATGCGCCGCAGGCCGGCCCTGACGACCTGGTCGGCCAGCTCTTCAATGCCTTGAAGCGGGTCGCCTGTCTTAGGTCCTTTGCGATAGGGATAGGCCCGATTGGAAAGCGTGGGATCACCGCCGCCCACCAGGCGCAAATCGCCGCGCAACCGGCCCTCGCCATCGGGAAGCCGATCGGCCAGCACGCGCGTTTGGAAGCGGTAATCGGGACCGAGACGCATTAAAGCCAGAGCAGTGGTGAACAGCTTGGTGTTGGAAGCCGGAACGAAGAAGTGCTGTGCGTTGAACTGCGCCAGCACCTGGCCGCGGTCCAAATCCAGTACCTGGACTCCCCAAAAGGCGCGGTTTGCGGGGGCAGAGGCAAGCAGGGCGCCTATCTGCTCGGAAAGATTCTGGCCGGCACACGCGAGCGCAACAAACAACGCCGGCCCGCTCAGGCATAATCTCGGCACCACGCCAGCGATTATAGCCAAGTCCCGCGGCGCAGCTCTGCCTGTCGCCTTAGCCCAGTTTCGGCGGCACCTCAGTCAGCGGGCCCATCCACTGAAGCTCCCGCTCGATGTCTCTATGCAGCCGGTAGCTGCGGCGGACGCTGGCTATGCTTTCCCCACGAACGTCAATCTTGCTCAGATCGTACTGCCCCAGGCCAACCTGCCAGCAAAACAACAGGTAGCCCATCCATTCCGGATTGATGCCCATCACCTCGACGCCCACGCGATCAGCCGCAATAAAGTCGGTGGAGGCAATGGCGATGCGATGAGGCACAGGCGTGCCCGAAGCCGGGCCGTTGCCTTCCATACCCTCGTAGCCGTCCAGGATGGCCAGGCTCCAGTAGGGCGCCATCTTCTGCGCCGTCAGCATCATGTTGTAATGCGTCTGGCGCACTCCGCCGTGGTATTTCCGCTTGTCGTTCCAGCGCGGCGTCTCCTTGGGACGGTTGTGCAGCGGAGCCCCCAGGGTCATGTTCTTGACCGAAAGCGTAGCGATCACCGTGTTGTGCGTTTTCAGGATACCTGCGGATATGATGAAGGCGTCCGGATCCAGCAGCCGCGCCGCCAGCCGCACCGGTTGCACATGCAGGTCCGGGGTGAGCAGCGGAATCACCTGATACTTGGCCTCGTCGTTCAGGTCCACCAGGCTCACTTTCAGGGAGCGGAATTCGGCAGCGACTTCCGGATACTTGAAGTTGTGGAAGCCCTCCATGGTGTCCCCAGCGGATGACTCTGCTATCACCACCGGTCCTTTGAAGCGCGGCGCCAGGTAATCCAGGATGCCTCGCAACGTGTCGGCGTGCGTGGCAGCAAGCTGGTTGACCGTGGAAACATTGTTAGGCTTGATGACGACGTATTTCTTGCGTTTCAGCAAGGGCCGGATTTGATCGTCAATGGCTTCCAGCGCGTCGTGGATCAGCTTGCGCCGCTGTTCCCCCTTCACCAGCGAGACCGTAGCGCGGCGCTCGACAGGAAAAACCGCCTGCGGTTCATAACGCGCCGGCGCTTGCTGCGCTCCCAAAATGCCACTGCTCGCCACCGGCGTGGCTGCCGCCCAGCCCAGAAAGCCGCGGCGTGAGAATTTCTCTGCCATAGTAGGAACACTCCCCGGGGCCGGACACCGATACCCTCCGGCCGCTTATAATTGAAGTTCGAATCTCGATTATACCCAGCGGGCATCTCGGCTCGCTGGATGTCACAAGGAGAGCTTATGAGTTCCAGCGCTACGCGCCGCAGTTTCTTGACCGCCGGGTTGGCTGTGCCCGCGGCGGGCCTTGCCACGCGCACTCCCGGCCTGGCGCCGGCTGCCTCATCGCCTGCTTTGCAATCGGTCACCTCGCACTACCGCACGCTGGGCCGCACCGGCCTCAAAGTGAGCCCGGTGGGCTTCGGGTGCATGCTAACCTCGGATCCCAGCGTGATAGAGCGCGCAGTGGAAGCAGGCATCAACTACTTCGATACCGCGCGCGGCTATCAGGGAGGCAACAACGAGCGCATGGTGGGCGCCGCGTTGAAGAGCCGACGCAAGCAAGTCCATATCTCGACCAAGACGCACAGCTCAAGCAAGCAAGCTGCTTTGGCCGAGCTGGAGACCAGCTTGCGCGAGCTGGGCACTGACTATGTGGACATCTGGTGCCTGCACGGCATTCGCAACCCCGAGGAGCTTAACGACGAGGCGCTCGAAGCCCTCCAAAGCGCCAAGCAGCAGGGCAAGACGCGTTTCGTGGGCCTGAGCACGCATTCCAACCAGGCCGCAGTGATCGAGGCAGCCATCAAGACGGGCAAGATTGACGCGGTAATAGTGGCTTATAACTTCACCATGTTCAAAACCCTGGAACCCGCTTTGGCGGCCGCCAACAAAGCCGGCGTGGGCGTGATCGCCATGAAGACCATGGCCGGCGGTTTCCGCAAGGCGCGCCCGGGCACGGAGTTGCACGCCAAGCTCAGTCGCCAGGGTGCCCTGCTGGCTGCGCTTAAGTGGGTTCTGCGCAATCCCAACGTGCACACCACCGTCCCAAGCATGACCGACATGGACCAGCTTGAGGAGAACCTCAAAGCCATGACGGAGCCGTTTTCAGAAGCCGACCAGCAGATCCTGGCTGAACATTTCCGCTACATCGGCCCGCTGTATTGTCGCGGTTGCACCCGTTGCCTCGAGCAATGCCCCAAGGGTCTGCCCATTCCCGACATCTTGCGCTGCCTGATGTACGCCGAAGGCTACGGCCAGTTCGCCCTCGGGCGCGAACAATTCCTGAGCTTGCCCGCGCCGGCCTCCACCGTGCGTTGCCAGGACTGCATCAGTTGCCCGGTGCGCTGCCCGAACGGCGTGCGCGTCACCGAGCGCTTGATGCGCGCCCAGGAGCTTTTCGCGTGAGCCTGATCGGCAAGAGCCTGGCCCTGGGGTTCCTAGCGGCGATTCTGGCCGCGGCCCAGAAGCCCGATTGCGGGCTGGTCCCCGGCTGGCGGCAGCACGGCCCCACGCGCACCTATGAAGCCGAGAACTTGTTCGAGTACATGAACGGCAACGCGGAGGGCTACCTGCTGTATCGCTTCGTGAAGATGGAGGGCATTACCTGCAAGGCGGGCGAGGACACCATCGTTTTTGACGTCTCCGAAATGAGCGATCCGGAGTGGGCTTACGGCATTTTCACGGCCAACCGCGATCCGCGCCAGCCCACCGAACCCATCGGCATGGGCGGGCAAATCCTGGCCCGCAAGGCCACCTTCGCCAAGGACAGATATTACGTCGAGCTCTCCGCGGAACCCGATAAGGACCACAGCGCCACGTTGCGCTCCTTCGCTAGGGCCATGGCTGAGCGGATCAGCGGCCGTAGCGAGCCGCCTGAGGTGCTCAAGTGGTTTCCCGCCGAGCGACGCCTGAACGATTTGGTACGCTTGGTGCCGGAGAGCGTTCTCGGCCTGCGCGTGCTTCAGTACGGCTACGTGGCCGAGTACGAGTTCGGTAAGGCCTTTCTGGTGGCGGAAAAGTCTTCTGACGCAGCGGCGGCTGTGGTGGCGAAGCTGCGCGCGCGTTTCAGCCAGCCGACACCGGTGCAGGCCGGCGAGGAAGCTTTCCAAGCCACAGACCGCTTCCTCGGGCGGCTTTGCGTGTTCCGCAAAGGCCGCTACATTGGGGGCTACGCCAACTTGAAAGAAGACGCGGACCCGATCGCGCTGGCTCGCGGACTGGCCGCCCGGATTCCCTGATCAAGCCGGCAAGGCGGGTCGAAAGGTGAGTTTGCGGACGCGCTGAGAGCGCGTGCCTATCAGCAGTTCCCGAACTGTCCGGCCAGTAAGGGGGTGGCGGAGTTCGGGAGCGAGCTCGGCAAGCGGCTCCAAGACGAAACGCCGCAGGTGCATGCGCGGGTGAGGGACCACCAGCTCGGGGGTGCGAATGACGGCCTCCCCGTATAACAACAGGTCAATGTCAATCAGCCGCGGCCCCTTCACACTCGTAGGCCGTCTGCCCATTTGACGCTCGATGCGTTGCAGGCGCCCGAGCAGCAGGCGCGGAAATAGGTCGGTGTCGGCCTCCACCACCAGGTTAAGAAACCAGGGCTGATCGCGGCGCTCCAAGGGTTCGGTCTCGTAAACCGCGGAGACTTGCCGCAGGCTCAGACCGGCGGCGGCCAGCCGTGCCAGCGCCTGCTCCAAGAGTTGTTCCCGCTCACCCCTGTTGCTGCCCAGCGACAGATAAACGCGCTTCAGCACCGGTTAAAATAGCGTCCGCTGGGCTCCGTTGCGCCAGCGCGGTTTGACGCCGAAGTAGCGGAAGGCATTCTCGGTGGCCACCCGTCCCCGCGGCGTGCGATCGAGGAAGCCGAGCTGGATCAGGTAAGGTTCGTAAACCTCTTCGATGGTATCGGCTTCCTCGTCTATGGAAGCGGCAATAGTATTCAAGCCCACGGGCCCGCCGGAGTACTTCTCCAGGATGGTCAGCATGATTTTCTGGTCAATCTCATCCAGGCCGAAACGGTCCACTTCCAGCAGATCCAGCGCCGTGCGCGCTACCGCTTCATCCACCACTCCGTTGGCGCGCACTTGCGCGTAATCGCGCACGCGCCGCAGCAAGCGATTGGCAATGCGAGGCGTGCCCCGGCTGCGGCGTGCAATCTCCACGGCGCCTGCCTCATCAATCTCCACTTGCAACAAGCGGGCCGAGCGCAGCACTATCTCGGTCAGCTCGGGCACCGTGTAGTGATTCAATCGCAGCACCAGCCCGAAGCGCCCGCGCAGCGGCCCGCTGATCAAACCCTGCCGCGTGGTGGCGCCCACTGCGGTAAAGCGCGGGATGGGCAATGAGTGCGTACGTGCGCCCGGCCCCGCCCCGATCAAGATGTCCACTCGGAAGTCCTCCAGCGCCGCGTACAGCATTTCCTCCACGTCGGGCAGCAGGCGATGAATCTCGTCAATGAAGAATACCTGGCGCGGCTGTATGTGGCTGAGCAGTCCGGTCAAATCCAGCTTCTTTTGCAGTATGGGGCCGGCCGTTTGCTCGAAGGCCACACCCAGCTCTGCGGCAATGATTCCCGCCAGCGTGGTCTTGCCCAGGCCCGGCGGCCCGCAAAGCAGGACGTGATCCATGGCCTCGCCGCGCTGGCGGGCCGCCTCGATGGCGATGGAGAGCACTTCTTTCAGCTTGGCCTGCCCGGTAAACTCGGCCAGGCGCCGGGGCCGCAAGCTGGCCTCAAACTGCCTTTCTTCTTCCCGCGGCGCAGCGGAAACAATGCCCCGGTCCCGCATTCTGTATCTAAGGTTAGCGCAATCGCGGCGCCCTCAACGCAGCAGCTCGAGCGCGCGGCGAAAAAGCGGTTCGAATTCTGCGGCGCCCACCGCCGCACGCGCCTTCCGCACCGCCGCCTCAGCCGCCGCGGCGGTGCAACCCAGGTTGATCAAAGCCGAGAGCACGTCCTGCTCGACCGCGCCCAAGGCGCCTGCCGGCACTGTCTCGCCCCCCGCGGCCGGAGGCGGCAGTTTCTCGCGCAGCTCGAGCACGATGCGCTCGGCCGTCTTTCTGCCCACCCCGGGAATGCGCGTCAGGCGCTCCACCGCCCCCGCCCGAATGGCGGCGAACAGCTCCGCAACCGGCAGGCCGGAAAGCACGGTGATGGCCAAGCGCGGCCCGATACCGCTGACCGTGATCAATCGCTCGAAAAGCAGCTTCTCCTCGTCGGAAAGGAAACCGTATAAGGAAAGCGAATCCTCGCGCACGTGCGTGTGGATCTTCAGGCGCACCTCGGCGCCCGGCTCGGGCAGAGCGGAAAAAGTCGAAACCGGAATGGCCACATCGTAACCTACGCCGCCGGCTTCTACTACCGCCTGGTTTGGGTGCTTCTCCAAAAGAATGCCGCGCAAATGAGCGATCATAAGCCCACCGGCGATACATTATTCTACATGGGGCGCAGGCGTTTCTTCGTGCAGCGGGTCGAAGGGCTGCGCGCCGTGCTGGATGGAGAAGCTGCCGAGCATCTGAGACGCGTGCTGCGGGCTCAACCAGGGGAGCGCTACGAACTTTCCGATAACCGCGCCGTCTATCTGGCCGAAGTGGAAGGGTTCGGCCGCGGCCAGGTGCTGTTTCGCGTTCTCGAGCAGTTGCCCGCGGAACAGCCGCCGCTGCGCCTGGCGCTGGCAGCGGCCCTGGTCAAGTTCGATCGCTTCGAGTGGATGATCGAGAAGGCCACCGAGCTGGGTGTGGAGCGCATAACACCCGTGGTTGCCGCACGCAGCGAAAAGGGTCTCGAGCAAGGCGCAGCCAAACGGCTCGAGCGCTGGCGTCGCATCGCCGTGCAAGCCAGCCAGCAAGCACGGCGCGCACATCTTCCCGAGATAAACCCGCCCCTGGCATTCCACCAAGCCCTGGCGCAGCCATCCGGCTGGCGCTTTTTCCTCGACGAGAATCGGACCGGAGCGCCCTTGCTGGGAGCCCTGCCGGCTATAGACGACAGGCGCCCCGGCGATACTGTGGCCCTGCTAGTGGGGCCTGAAGGCGGCTGGACGGAACCGGAGCGGCTGGCGGCAGTCGAGGCCGGCTGGCGGACCGTCTCCGTGGGTTGCTTCGTGCTCCGTGCGGAGACGGCAGCCATGGCGGCCGCCGCCGTGCTCCTCAACGCATGGCTGGCGAGAGCTTGACCACGCAGTAGTCTTCTTCACGGCGGCACTCGAGGGCCGAGCCGTTAATGCTGATCTGCCGCAGGCGGGGCCCCCACAATCGCAACTCCCCCTCCGGCTCGCCCTCGAGGGCGATTTCGGCGCGCTGCCCGTCCTCGGCGTAGTCCACCTGGAGGCTCGCCGGCTGCGGCAGCTCCACCAGCATACGCTCTTCATCGCTCAATTGCTGCTGGCCGGCTAAGGCCAAACGGCGCAGAGCGCCCTCTACTCGTCTCACGAACTCCAGCCTGCTGTGACCGTCGAACCAGAGCTTGTCTTCGAACTGGTCAGATACGATACGCAAGCGCTCATCCGGCAGCAATTCGAAAGCGTTGATGGCAGGAGTTTCGGCCCAAGGTTCCAACAGGGTCACGAAACGCATCTCCACGCTTTGTCGGCGCGCCATGACGAAGGGGACCGGGACCAAAAGGTTGGGCCCCAAGCCCTCGCCAAGTACTACGGTAGTCCCGGGCTCAGCCAGCATCCAGAGGCGCAAATTGCGCAGCGGCCGCTCGAAGCCCGTCACCTGTAGCCATCCCTTACCTGCGTATTCCAGGGCGATTTCGTCCACGTACAAGGTCCCCCGGAGCGGGCCTCCCGCCGTGTAGCTGAGCTCCACGCTCACGGTCTTGACAGGCGGATCAAAGACGCCGTCATTGTTGCCCAAATAGTGGGACCAGCTCTGCGGTTCGGAAGCGGTGATCTGCCGCCAGCCCGTCCAGTTCACCGGGCCCACCGTGTAAACGAAGCGCTCGTCGGTGGAATCGTACAGGCGCAAAGCCAGGCGATGCCCCGAGCCGTCGCCGTAAATCATGACTGAGAGCTGCGCGGGCGCCTCCCGGGGCAGACCGCTTAGTGCGGGCGTGCTGAAGAGAATGTAGCCGCTGGCGGCTGAAAAATCGTAGCTGAGCTTGCCCGAGAAGCGCCCGGCCGAAGCCTGCTCACGCGAGTACTCATAGCTGGCGCGAATGCCGGAGACGCTGGTCCACACGCTTCCGTAGACGGTGCTGGCAGTCTGGTTCATATCGAAGTTGGCCTGCCAGGCATGCCCGGTCACAGCCGCCCGCGCATTGCTCAGATGCTGGTAACCTTCGCTTTTCGGAAAAGCCGTGTAAGGCTCGAGCGGCAGCGGGCTGCTCAAAGCGCCGTAGTTGTGATAGACCCAATCGTAGCGATGCGGGCGCCCATCGCGGGCTCGGGCTTCAAACAGGTCCACGAGGTACTCCGGCGTCAGAAGCAACGTCCGCACCAGCTCAGCTTGCCGGTACGCCTGACCAGCGTCAGCACGGACGGCGCTGACGTCAGCGAGCAAAGCAAACCCGTGCAGGTTCCCCGTGGCCTCGGACTGCGTGCGCTCGTCCACCACTAGCGTGTTGTGAGCCACAGTCATCTTGTCCCAGGTGCTGTGAGTAAGCGCGGCGTAGGACTGCGTGCCTGGATCTACGGCCATGATGCCGCCATTCCAAAAGGAGATGAAATTCAGCTTGTCGTAGTGGCCGTGGCCCCCGCCGTGCGGTCCGAATTTGAAGGCGACATAATGATCGTTCGCCCGGGCGCGCAGAATGGCATTGCCGGAAGCTTCGAAGACAAAGCTCGGCAAGGGTGGCGGCTGGGCCGCAGGCAACTCGGGCGCTCCCCAAAACAGCGCCTCCCGGCCGCGCGCCCGGCGGCCCAATACGGTGGCGAAAAGCGGATCCGCGTAACGCGCGTAGGCCAGCTCGTAGAGCCGGTCATAGTTGTAAAGACTGACGTTGCCGCTGTCGTTGAAATTGGGCAGCGTGCCGTCGGGCAGAGCGAACTTAAGCGGCGCTTCAAACATGCTCCGCAGGGATGGCTCCGCCCACAGATCTATCTGGGCGCGGGCCGCCATCTCGGCCAACTGGCAAAGCGGATCGAGCGCGTAAAAATGGTAGCCCCAAGCGCCTTCATACCAGACGCCATCGGCCTGCACGCTGGCCCGCATTTGGTATCGGAAGCCGCTTGGACCGTCAATGGCGGCAGCCACCAGCGCCTGGTCACGCAGGGTGAATCCGACCGCACCGATGGCAGCATTGTGCCAGGACTGCCAGTTACTCATGCCCCGGTTGTTGCGCATGATCAGGCTCGCCGCCGGCCGCAACAAGTCCTGCTCCACGTGCCGGCGCTCGGCTTGGTCGAGAGCGTCGCTGTCACTGATCAGGTCATAAGCCCAGGCCATCGTAATCAGCCACACCGCTTCGTCCAAGGTCTGCGCAGTGACGCGGGCGGCGCCTGAGGTATCGGGGCGGTTGTTGACGTCCTTGAGGGGGTAGCTGAGGTAAACGTCGGCGTAAGCCAGCAAGATACGCGCCGCGGCGCGCGCGAATTCTGGTCTGCGGGTGAACTGCCAGGCCAACCCGTTGTCCCGTGCGGCAGCCGCCGATTCCGAGTGACGTCGGCCGTAAATGACTTGATCGTAAGGCCAGCCCGAGTACACCTGGCCGTCAACCGGGCAAACGTGCTTGTCCGGGGGGTGAAACTGAAGGGACACGCCGTGCACTTTGCAAATGTAATGCTGGCTCCACTGACCGCCTTCGGGCGGCACTTCCCAGACGGAAAGCCCGTATCGCTGCAAGTGCGTCTTGGGCCAGTCCTCGGCCGCGAGCACGATGGCATCGTAGACCGAACGAGCCCAGCTCTGTTGCTGGGCTAGCGCCTTGACGCGAGCGAAATCTTCGGGCGTCAGCAGGAGGCGGGGGCCTGACTGCGCCAGCGCGCCGGCGGCCCACACCAGCGTAATCATCCATGCACGCTGCATTACCCTGCACCCTTTCTTGATTATGGCTCGGCTTGCCTGGCCGCAAGGCCGCTTGTCTCCAAGTAGCGCGCCAGCTCATCCCGCGCAAACACCGGAATGGGTACACAGCGGCCGGATTCAAGCACGAGAATGCGACCCTGCTCGGGCGAGACGACCTCGCCGATAATTTCTGCTGCCAGCCCGGCCTGGCGAAGTCGCTCGAGCGCCGCTGTGGCGGCCGCAGGTTCCATGGTGGCCAGCAGCGCGCCGGAAGCCAGCAAGCCCAAGGGATCAAGACCGAGCGCGGTGCAAATAGCGCGACATTCCTCAAACACCAAGATGGCGTTCAAGTGAATCCTCAAGCCCACCTTTGCCGCTTCCGCCAACTCGTGCAAGGCGGTGGCCAATCCCCCCTCGGTCGGATCGTGCATGGCGTGCACCTGGCCCTCAGCATTCAACAAGCGAGCAGCGGTTAGCACCGAAATACCCGGTCGCTCGATCCAGCTCGCCGCAGCCTCAATCACGGCCGCCGGTATGCCTCGCCGTAGGAGTTCTTCCGCGTGTTCGCGAGCCAGAACAGCCGACCCTTCCAGCGCGACTCCGCCGGCCAGCAAGACCACATCGCCCGGCCTGGCGCCTGAGCTGCGAACCAGCCGATCGCGCCGCACCGTCCCCAGCAGGCAGCCGACCAGGATCGGCCTGTCCAGTCCAACCGTCATCTCCGTGTGCCCGCCTACCAGCCCCACGCCGAGCTCCGCACAGGCGGCGCGCATTTCGTCGAACAGCTTTGCGACCTCGCTTGCTCGGATTCCTTCGGGCAGCAGCGCCGTAACCAGCAACCAGCGCGGCTCACCCCCCATGACGGCAATGTCGTTTGAGTTGACGGCCAGCAGATAGCGCGCCGGGTTCGCGCCCGCCAAAGTGATGGGATCCGTTTTTGCCACCAGCAGCTCGTCGGCCCCAACGTCCAGTACGGCTGCATCTTCGCCTATGCCAGGGCCCACCACGACCGCCGGATCTTCAATCGGGTTAGAACTCAACAACGAGCGCAACAAATCAACGGGCAGCTTCCCCGCGGGCAGACCAGCAGCACCCCCAGACCAGCTCATAACAGCCCATTCTGGCACGCCCCTGCCGATCTGCGCCAAACTGTGAGGTTGAATCTATAGCAGTCATACGAGGAGTTTTGCAACATGCGCCTGAACAGCACCGATCAGGTCAAGCGAGGCTGGGTTGGCCGCAGCAGCGCCGATACCCTCACGTACCGGCAAAGGTTGGCCGGCGCACAAGCCGGCTTGCAGTGGCTGGAATGCGGCGAATTCGCTTTGCCTCCCGGCTCGTGCTCCCACAATTTCGCGTTTCCGCAGCGGGAGTGCCTGCTGGCCATGTGGAAAGGGAATGCGGTGGTGGCGGCGGGCGAAAACGAGTTCAGCCTGGAACACTACGACATGCTTTACTTGCCCCTGGGCTGCGCCTTTGCGCTCCGCAACGAGACTCCCGAGTGGGCTACAGTCTTAGCTTTTACCGCGCCTGCCAGCAATGCGCACCCCTTGCTGCACATTCGGTTCCGCGAAATAAGCACGCGCGAAGAGCGCATCCGGCACCTGAAGGGCAAGGACGTCTTCCTGATGTTGAACGCCACCGAACCGGCGGACAAGTTACTGGCCGGCTACACGTTCTTTCAGCCCTGGCAGCGCTCCTGGCCGCCCCACAATCATACCGACCAGGAGGAAATTTATTTTTTCACCCGAGGCCGGGGGGCCATGGAGGTCTACGAGGCGCCGGAAACCTTGTCGTTCGTGGTGGAGGTGCGGGAAGGGGATCTGGTTTCGATCCCAGTGCTCAATTATCATCCGGTGTTTTCGCAGCAGGAGCCGCTCGAATTTCTCTGGTGCATAGCAGGCGCGCGCTACTGGGTAGGCGACAAAGTACCGGCCTTCTTGCAAGGTGAAAGCCCCGCCATCACTACTTAGCTCCTGTGCCGGGGAGCAGCGCGCTCGGGCTGACCACACTCATTATCGGCGCCGGTCCCCCGGCGAGGTCGAGTCACAACGCCTGGCCTAGCCTACCAGCTCACGCGCAGCGAGAATTGGATAATGCGCGGTTGGTTGGACTGCCGGCTCAGGTCCTGCAACCCGGTGGTTGCATCCGGGGCGACATCCACCGGGTGGTTGAAGACGTTGAAAAAGTCGGCGGTAATGCGAGCCTTGATCCGCTCGGTGAGCGCGAAGCTCTTGAAGAGCGAGAGGTCAAGATTCCAGGCCCCGGGGCCTCGGAAGAAATTGCGGGCGTTCCAATTCACCATGTCGGTGATCGAGGTGTAGCGGACCGTCCCGTCGGCCAACCGTTGGGGGATGCGGTTGTCAAAGCGATCCCCCACTGGCCGCAGGACCCGCTGGGAACGATCCGCGGGCACCAACTGCTGGAGCTTCGCCCGGTCCACATTGCTGGCCAAGGCGGGGTCGAAATCCCCGCGGAACCATAGCCGCTGCCGGCGCCCGAAAATGGTCATCTCCAAACGCTGCTCAGCGGAAAGGGTGGGATCCCCAAAAAGATAGCGGCCACTGGACACGCTAGACCAGTAACCACTGCGCCAATCTCCGATGAAGGCAATCTCCCAGCCACCCACCACAGCATCCAGCCCGCGGGAGACGCTGCCTCCGTACCGCTTACCGCGCCCCACAGGCAGGCTGTAAATGCCATTCCACCGGATGCGGTGTGCGGGCACCTCGGCCGAGTTCATATAGCCCAACCGCAGCCGCTGCCAGTAAGTGAGGTTGGGGGCGCCCAGTATGTTCCAGTTCTCAGGGACACCAAAGCCGGTGGAGCCGGTGGCATTAAAGCTGCTCGGTCCGTAGGAAAACCCGCCGGTATCGTTGGTAGTCATGGCGTGGGTCCAAGTGTAGAACCATTGGAAGGCAAGACCGTCCCAGTATCGCCGTTCAATTTCAGCCTGCAAGGAATGCGAGTTGGAAAAGCCGCTGTGATTAAGCGGGGCGGTAGAACCCTCAAAGCTCCAGTTCGGATTAACCCGCCGGAGGTCAGGATTAGCTGGACGAACCCGGCCAGTCCGCGCCTGGTAGTTCCACTCGGATTCAGCAGTGTTGACATAAAAGCGCTGTTCGAGGTTACTACCGTGATTTCCGACGTAGCTCAGGCGTAGCGACGTCTCCTTCATTAGCTGGCGCTCCAAGCTGAAGGTCCATTCCTGCATCATGTTATCCCGCCAATCGCGGAAATCCCAAACCATGAAGGACCGAGCGGTGGAGGGAATGCCGGCTATCCCAGTGGTGTCAACGATGGCTCCGCCCACCATATCGTCCGCGGCGGGCACGCTCTTGAGCGCGTAATTGAAAATCCTGCCGTTTTTGTTTGCGATGACGTTGGAAAAGCGCAGGTTGAGCGGGGGGTTGGTGCGAGCGCTCTGCAAGATTTGCGACAACGGCATGGTCCAGTAGTAGATCCCATACCCGCCCCGCATAACCCAGCCGTCGGTAATGCGTACTGCCGCCCCTAGGCGCGGTGCCAAATTGTTGTTGTCGGAGGGCAGCAGGCCATCCGGCAATCCTGCCTGCCGCGCGGTGGTCCAGGTCAAACCTCGAGCCCTCCAGGAAGCCAAGACCGCCGGCGGTATGCCGGGCAGATCCTCCATTCGCAAGTTCTTGACGGTTACCACTTCCATTGACCTCGGTTCGGAGAGCGCCTTGCGTAGATCGAGATTGACCAAACGGTTGTACTTTTCTTTGTAAACCGTCCACTTGTCCCAGCGCAGGCCGAGCTCCAGCGTGACCCGCGGGTGAATCTTCCAGCTATCCTGCCCGTACAGACCTATTTCTTTCTGGCGGAAGTAGAAATAACCGCGATTATACTGATTTGAAAGGTAAGTCGGCAGGCCTAACAGCAGACTAGCAAAGCCGGAACCGGTATAGGATACCGCCTGGTCTTCGCCGGGGTCATACAAGGCCGTCCAGTCGGAGCCAAAATCGTGCGAGCCCTGCGCTTGCTGCAACTCACGCACGTTGTTGTATTCCTGCCGACCCTTGAACCCGAACTTCAGCGTGTGCTTGCCCCGCACCCAGGTTACGTTGTCGTCCACCTGGAAGCCCGTCAGGTTCTGATCGTGGTGGTTATCGGCATCCCAGCAACCCTCGAAAAAGAAGGGGCTGTCGGCGCAAATGGTCGGCCAGCCCTTGGCTCCGAACGGGTTGGGCAGGCCCAGTTTTGCCGGCCAATCGGTAAAGTCAGCCAGGGTTCCGATGCTGGTGGCCGAGCGGCTGGAAGAAAGTTGCAGTTCGTTGAGAAAATTGGGCGAAAAAACCCGGTTCCAGCGCACCACAGGAGCGTACACATCTGACTCCCGCCGCCCCGTTCCTCCCGCGTCGGTGGTGCCCAGCGGCGGATAACCGTAACGCCCGCCGAGCAGCCGGTAGGGCGACGAGGAATAAGTAAGCCGGCCTGAGATGTTGTCTTTCTCGGAAAACATGTGGTCCAGCTTAAGAGTAAGCGTGTTGATGTTCAAGCGGTTAGGATAATACGCCTCGAAATTAGTCTCGATCCATGGGTTGCCGCCTGCATTCGGTCCTGCCGGCATCGTTGATACGCTGCGCATGGTCTCGGCAAACTTGGTTATCCGGCTCCTGGGAATCCGGTTGCCCACGAAGGGTAGCCGTCGCCCGTCTACGCCCGTACTCAGCGGATCGTAAATCGTCAGGGGGACGTTGGCCTCCGTGATGGCCCCGCTGAAGTCGCCCTCCCAGATTGCCGCCGTAGGCACGGATGCCCGGGCATAGTTGGCCTGGCGCTCACGTTGCCCCTCGTAAGCGACAAACCAGAAGGTCTTGTTCTTTACTACAGGACCGCCTGCCGAGGCGCCGAACTCGTTGCGTATGTACTGAGGCGGCCTAGTGTAAAAGTCCTGTCTTTGCCGGGCGCGAAGGCCGCCAAAGTTGTTCCGGTGCGTCCAGAAAGCGCTGCCATGAAGCTCGTTCGTACCGCTCTTGGTAACCAGCGTGATAGTCGCGGGACGCGAATACTGGGCGTTGGAACCCGCCGTTTCGATGCGGTACTCCTGGATGGTATCCAGCCCGGGCTGCACCCTCACGATCCCGCCGCCAAAGCGGTCAACCAGAGAAGTGCCGTCCAGCAACATCTCTGCCGAGCCCACCTTCATCCCGTTGACCCGAGGACTGCCGCCTCCTTCTACCCCTGGCGTGAGGCTGAACAGGTTGGCGATGAACCGGCCATTGAGCGGCAATTGCTGGATGCGCAAGGCATCTTTCACGTCGTTGAGTTCCATGCCTACGGTGGTCACAACCGGCGCCGCACCGGTGACTTCCACGACTGCTTCCACGGCGCCCACTTCCAGCACAGGCTCCACCACCACAGTCTGGCCAGCCTCCACGCGCAGCGTGCCCGACCACCGCTTAAATCCGCTAGCTTCCACACTGAGCTTGTATTGCCCGAGAGGCACACTACCGAAATAGTAAATGCCCACTGCATTGCTCTGTGTGGTTTGGGTGACGCCTGTGGCCGTGTTAGTCAAGCTCAGCCTCGCGTTGGGCACCGCGGCCCGGGTCGCGTCCATAACCGTGCCACGCACGGCCCCCAGACCCGTTTGGGCTCGTGCCACCCACGCGTCCACGGCCAGCAAACAAACCACAGCCACGACAAAACAGACTCGAATCCTTCGCATAACCCGCCTCTCCTTGGAAGCGCCTCGACAGAGCTTATCAGGCCTTCAGCTCGCCTGTCAAGCCCCACTCGCAGCGCCCAGCACACTCTCGGCCGGCTGCACTGGGCCGGCTCGGCCCCCGCCTTCTTGCAAGGGGAAGGACGCGCCATCACTACTTAATCGAAATGACCGTCAACCCGCCCGGGAACACCCGTCGCGGCAAAATCAATTTATGGAGCAGTTAGCATGGCAAGCGAAGTGTTCCTGTGTCTGGCGGCTTTGCTCCCGCTGGTTGCCGACTGGCGCGATATTCGCCAAGGCAGGCTGATTCCGGCCCTAACCTACGCCGATCAGCCATACGTGGTGAGGACCGACGACGGCGCCTGGCTGCTCTGCCTCACCACAGGGCCGGGACGGGAGGGCGAAACCGGTCAGCGCGTCATCACGGTGCGGAGCAGGGACCAAGGTCGCAGTTGGTCGAGCCCGGTGCCCGTCGAGCCCGAAAATAGCCCCGAGAATTCTTACGCGGTGATGCTGAAAGTTCCCTCCGGGCGTGTTTATATCTTCTACAACCACAATACGGACAACGTGCGCGAGATCATCGCCGACAAGCCCGCGTATCCCGACGGCGTGTGCCGCCGCGTGGACAGTCTGGGCTACTTCGTTTTCAAATACAGCGACGACCACGGACGGACATGGTCAGCCCGCCGCTATATCATCCCCCTGCGGGATTTTGAAATAGACCGCAGGAACCCCTATGGCGGCAAGTTGAAATTCTTTTGGAACGTCGGCAGGCCCTTCGTGTGGAAAGGGGCTGCCTACGTGCCCATACACAAGGTGGGCGGCATTGGCGAAGGATTTTTCACCTCAAGCGAAGGCGCTCTGCTCACAAGTCCCAATCTGCTCACGGAACGCGATCCGGAAAAGATTCGCTGGGAAACGCTGCCTGAAGGCGACATCGGTTTGCGCGCGCCCGCCGGAGGTGGTCCGATCGCCGAGGAGCAAAGCTTCGCGGTGCTAAGCGACGGCTCGTTTTTCTGCGTCTACCGCACCATAGACGGGTATCCCGCCTGCACTTACAGCCGTGACGGCGGGCGCACCTGGGAACCACCCCAATACCTGCGTTACGATGACGGCCGACAGGTCAAACACCCCCGGGCGGCTAATTTCATTTGGCGCTGCGAGAACGGCAAGTACCTCTATTGGTTCCACAATCACGGCGGGCGCTGGCTCGCCGAGCACCCCCAGCGGCGCACCATTGCCTACCTCGACCGAAACCCGGCCTGGCTGGCGGCCGCAGTCGAGGCCGACTCTCCGCGGGGCAAGATCCTTCGTTTCTCGCAGCCCGAGATCCTGCTCTATGACGATGACCCCCTGATTCGCATCAGCTATCCTGACCTCATCGAGGAGGCAGGAAGGTTCTTCGTCACCGAGACCCAGAAGCACATCGCACGCGTGCACGAAATTGATCGGGAACTGCTGGAAGGACTTTGGAACCAATTCGAAAGCCGCACAATCTCCCGCCGCGGCTTGCTGCTCGAGCTGCCCGCCGCCGACGGCACCATGCCCAAGCAAGTCCTGGCGCCGCAGCTTCCCGATTTCGTGCAGCGCTCCTCAGGCCCGGATTACGGGACGGTGCACTCGCGGGCCGGCCTGTCGCTCGAGCTGACCGTACGCTTCCGCTCACTGTCCGCCGGACAGACGCTGTTGGATAACCGGACGCATGAAGGGCGCGGCTTCGCTTTGCTAACCGCCGCCGGGGGCAGGCTTGAGATCCTCCTCAACGACGGCCGCGCCGAGAACCGCTGGAGTTCCGACCCGGGCATGCTGAGCCCCGGAAGACTGCACCACGTGGCGGTCATAGTTGACGGAGGGCCGAGGATCATCCTGTTTGTGATAGACGGCAAGCTTTGCGATGGGGGACAAGCCAGGCAGTTCGGCTGGGGGCGCTTCAGCCCGCACCTGCGTTCGGCAGCCGGCGACCGCCTGCTGCGAATCGGCCCCGACTTTCAGGGAGAACTGCGCGCGTTTCGCCTTTATGGCCGGGCGCTGCGCGTCTCCGAAGCCGTGGCACACGCCCGAGTTGCGCTCTCCCCAGCAAAGGCCCTGACGGCTAAACGGGGCCCGCAGCGGCACTAGAACGTTAGCTTCAAACCGGCTTGGAGCGTACGCGCACTCCGGGCAGCGGTAATCACCCCGAACGTGGGGGCCCCGAGGGCGCGGCCGGGGTCTTCCAGGTTGACCCGGTTAAGCGAATTGAAAGCCTCCAGGCGCGCTTGAAGGTTGTAGCGTTCCAAGAAGCGATGGTTCTTCATGATTGAGAGGTCCAGCGTAGCCAGGCCGGGGCTGATCAGGTTGGCACGGCCCGCCGTGCCAAAGTTGTAAGGCGGCGGCGCCACCGCTGCGGAGGTGTCGAACCAGCGCTCGAGCTTCCGTTCGGACTTGGGCAGAGTCGGGTTGCGCAGCAGGTTCACGCGCTGCACTCCGTTGAAGGCGTTGGTGGTGTTGACCTGGGTCACCAGACCATCGGGCGAACCGGCTTGCAGCGTCACGATGGCGCCCAGGGCCCAACCACCCAGCGTCATGGCCGCCGGTCCTCGGGTAAGCCAGCGCCGACCTTTACCCCAGGGTAGCTCGTAAGTGGACGAATAGACGAAGCGGTGCCGGACGTCGTTGCCCGAAAGCGCTTTCTCCGCTCGCCGATTATAAATGTCCTGAATGCCGCCTACCGCGCCCACTTCCTGGTTGGACGTCACATCGTCAATGAACTTTGAAAAAGTGTAGTTCCCCAAAAAGTTGAGACCGTCGGAGAAGCGCTTTTCGACTTTCACGTTCACGCCGTGGTAGGAGGAGTTGCCGATGAAAGGCGTCACGGTGGTGACGTTACCGAACTGCGGGAAGGGGCGCCGGATCTGCGCATTGCCGGGCCCCATCTGTGAGGGGTGCACCTGATTTATGCTGACGCTCGGGCCGGGCAGCTTGTGTCCGACGTTGCCCACGTAGCTTACCTCGACCACCGCCAGCCAGCCCAGCTCCCGCTGTATGACGAAATTCCATTGCTGGGAGTAGCCGATGCGGCGGTTCGGCTCAAGAAATTCGGGTGCAAAGCGCACAGGCTGCCCGACGGGGACGGCGCCGTAGCCCGGCCACAGTTGCGGGCGCGAGGTGCTGGGAAAGCCGTCCCGGAGCAAAAAGGCGGGAGTCAGGCTGTTGTCAGGGGAAGAAAACGAGCCGGAGGTTTCAAAGCCGGCGCTGGTGTTGTTGGAGCCGGGCAACGGCGGTCCGAAGAAAACGCCGTAGCCGCCGCGCACAACCGTGCGGGACAGGAAGGGGACCTTCCAGGCAAAGCCGAAGCGGGGCATGAAGTTGTTGTAGTCGCCGTTGTAAAGCGAACGCGAATAGCCGTCGCGGTTGGCGAAGGTGACTATGCCCGGAGTGTTGGAGACGGGGTTGATCTTGTCACGGTCGAAGCCGTTAATGCGATCGTTGGCATCGAAGCGCGGGGTGTGCGCCTCCCAGCGCAGGCCGAGGTTCAGGGTAAGGTTGCGCGTGACCTTCCAGTCGTCCTGCACGAAAAAGGCCAGGTACTTGGCGCGGCGATCCAGTTCGTCAGTCGAGCGCACGCTGGCCGCAGACACGAACCCAGTAAGCATCGAGGCTAAAGCGTTGCCGGTGTTGGCGACGCCCGGCTGCGCGGTGGCCTGGATGGCGAAGCTGAGCTGCCCAGAGATGAGCTGATAAAAATTGTCCACGTTGCGCGCCAGGCGCAGTTCGCCGCCGGTGCGCAAGGAATGTGAACCGCGGAAAATCGAAACCGCGTCCACCAGATGGGTGTCATGGATGGGGATTTGGACCCGCTCATGGGGAGTTGCGCCGAGCGAAGTGTAGCCGGCCACGTCCACACGGGGAAAGGCGCGGTCGGAGACGCCCTTCAGGCCGAGTTTGGAGGGCCAGTTCTCCCCCAGGCCTCGCGACATGTTGTGGAAGCGTCGCGGCTGATAGTTAAAGCGCAAATCGTTGATGAAGGTAGGCGAGAAGCTGTGCAAGTGGTTGAACAGGTAACTGAAGGCGCGCCGATCCGAGCTGCTCGCGTTGGGATCAGCGGCCGGAGTGGGAAAAGCCGCCGTGTTGTAGGTCGGGAAATCATGTACGATAATGCGCGCCGAAAGGCGATCGCGCTCGCTGAAGTGATGATCGAACTTGCCGGTGCCGGTGGTGATGTTGAGCGCATTGGTGTTGGCCGCATTCCAGTTGCTGGCGCCGGCGAGGTTCACGGGAGGACGGTTAGGCGGAGGGAACAAAGCCGCGATGCGCACCGCCGCCGCATCCAGGCGGGAGGGCGGAATGACGTTACCCGGAAACTGCGTGCGCAGGATCTGCGAGGGGTTAGCCGGGTTGGGATGGTTGGAGAAGGGATCGAAGATGGGTATCAGCGCGCCGGCGGCGGTAGTGGTCTTTGAAAAGTCGCCTTTGATCTGCTCGGGCGTAGGCACTGTTAGGGTGCGGACGTTGGAGAGGCGCTGCCGCTGGAACTCGACATTGACAAAAAAGAAGGTCTTGTTTCGAATTACCGGTCCTCCGGCGGCGCCGCCGAAAGCATTCCAGCGCAGCGGGGGGCGCGTAGAAGCGAAGAAATTGCGGGCGTTGAGCTTGTCGTTGCGGAAATATTCGTAAAGCAGCCCGGTCAACCGGTTGGTGCCCGAGCGAGTGGTCATGGCGATAACGCCGGCAGCCGAATTGCCGAACTCGGCCGAATAAGCGTTTTGCTGTACGCGTATCTCTTGGACGGCTTCTACGGGCGGGTTGAAAAGCGCCTGCGAAACCTCGAGCGCAATGTTGGAGGCGTTGACGCCGTCGATGAGCCACTGCTGGGAGTCACTGCGAGAGCCGGCGATAGTATACCGGGGCCGGATCACATCGCCGGTGATGTAAACGGCGTGCCCCATCAAAGCCATGATCTCGCCCACGCGCCGATTGTTGAGCGGCATGTCCGTGATGGTGCGGTTTTCGATGAACTGGCCCACTGTGGAAGTCTCCGATTCAAGCAGCGGCGCCTCGCCCGTAACGACGATCTTCTCGTCCACCTGCCCGAGCTGGAGCGTAATGTCGAGTCGCGTGACACGGCCCAGCTCAAGCAAAATGCCCGGCCAGGACGCACTCTTGAAGCCAGCGGCGTCGGTGGAAAGCGTGTAACGGCCCGGGCTGAGCAGTGCGAAGGTGTACTCGCCGGAGGCCGAACTCTCGGCCGTCGTGGCCACACCGGTTTGTTCGTTGGTCAGCGTGAGGCGGACGCCGGGCACCCGGGCACCGGTAGGATCCGTCACAATGCCGGTCAGCGAAGCCGTGCTTACTTGGGCGCCCAGGCGCGCGGCGGCCGCCAGGCAAAGGGCCGTGGCAACCATACGGCCCACACCGAAGTTACGGCTCACCATTTCACCCTCCTGGTATGCGGCTACTCATTTTATCAAAACCGCAAAGCGGCGGCCGTTGTACAATGCAGTTGCTATGCCTGCCATCAGTCGCCGGCAATTGCTGGCCGCCGGGCCTTTTGTGCTGAGGATGCCCGCGGCCGCCAGACCTAATGTCATTCTTTTCATGACCGATGATCACGGGGCCTGGGCCCTAGGGGCTTATGGGTGCGGGGAGATGCACACGCCAAACCTGGACCGCCTGGCTGCGACCGGGGCGCGGTTTACGCGCGCTTACGCGGCTACCCCGGTTTGCTCGCCAAGCCGGATGACTTACCTGACCGGATTGCTCCCCTCCCACCACGGCGTGCAAGACTACTTGATACCCAAGGACAGCTTCGGGCCGGAATCGCGACGCTTTCTGGCCGGCCATCTGCCTTTCACCGAACTGCTGGCCAAGGCCGGCTGGACCCTGGGCATGTGCGGGAAATGGCATATGGGCCACGATGAGTACCCGCAGGCCGGGTTCACCTACTGGGTGACAGTGCCGGGCGGCGGAGGAACTTATCGGGATCCCGTTTTTGTAGTTAACGGTCAAAGCAAGAAAATACAAGGCTACAAGACCGATATAGTGACGGACTACGCCATCGAGTTTATCGAGCGTAACCGCCAGCGGCCGTTTTTCCTCTACGTACCCTATTATGCTCCCCACACACCTTATGATTACCAGCCCGAGACTTACCGCAAGCCCTACCTGGAAGCCAAATTCGAGTGCTTTCCGCGCCAACCCATGCACGCGCGGCAGAATCCGGGCCTGAAAAGACACCACGGCAACCGCGAGAGTATGCTCAGCTACTCGGCGCTGATAACCGGGGTGGATTACAATGTGGGTCGCATCCTGCGCCGGCTTGAAGAGCTGGGCCTGCGCGAAAACACGCTCATCATATTTACCGCCGACCAGGGCTGGAACGCGGGCCATCACGGCGTTTGGGGAAAGGGTAACGGCACCATCCCCTTCAATATGTACGAGGAATCTATCCGCGTACCTCTAATCTGGAACCACCCGGGGCGCATCCGCGAGGGCCGCATCATAGCCGAAATGGTTTCCGCTTACGACTTTTTCCCGACCATTTTGGAGTATCTGGGCGTGGGGGCGCCGCCCGATGCCCGGCGGCTGGGGCGCAGCTACGTACGTTTGCTGGCGGGCGCAGCCGAGGACTGGCCAAACCGGCTCTACTTCGAGTACGCTTACGTGCGCGCCGTACGCACGGAGAAAATTAAATACGTCGAGCGCACCGCCGAATGGCCGAGCGAGCTTTACGACCTGGAAACCGATCCCGGCGAGGCGCATAACCTGATCGCGGACCCAGCCTACCAGCGCACTCTCGAACAAGTGCGACGCGAGCTGGCCAACGTCTTCGAGCGCGTGGGCGCACCGCCTCTGGCGCAATGGCGCCGCACCACCAGCCAGAATCTCAACGTCTACCAGAACCCGTGAGCCGGCCCCGCCCGGCGTGCTATGCTTGCCTTCACTGGAGGCAAGCCACATGCCGGAACAGAGCATTTCGCGACGCGGCTTCATGAGTGCAGGGCCGGCCGCAGCCGTGCTTCGCGAGCCGGTAGCCATTCAGCCGGTGATCGTCAGCGAAGCCAAATTGCAGGCTGAGCCGCTGCGTATCGTGACCATGTATCGCTTCGAGCCGGAGGAGGTGCGCCGGATCCAGGCGGCAGCCGGCCCGGTCAGGGTCGAGATCGTGATTGCGCAGACGCGCCAGGAGTTTCGAAAGCAGTTGCAGGAAGCCGAGGTGGTCTACGGGAGCTTGAGCGGGGCGGATCTGGACTACGCCCCAAAACTCAAGTGGTTGCAAGCGGGGGCAGCGGGCGTGGAGTGGATGGACGCCAAGCTGCGCGCCAGCCCCGTGATCGTAACCAACTACGCCCGCATCTTCGCTCCCGGCATTTCCGAGACTGCCATGGGAATGCTGTTGTGCCTGACGCGCGGGATCACCAAGTATTACTTTCCGCAATTCCTGAAACGTCAATGGAAGCCCGTGGGCTCGCCCAAATCGGCCGACCACAGCGAACTGGCCGGACGTATTATGGGCATCGTAGGCATGGGCGGCATCGGCATGGCGGTGGCGCGGCGCGCGCATTACGGCTTCGACATGCGCATAGTGGGAACCGATGCCAAGCCCCTTCCCAAACCCGAATACGTTGAGGAGCTGCACGATCCGAGCTGGTTCGACGAGATGGTGCCTCGCGTTGACGTGCTGGTGGCTGCCGCTCCCCACACGCCCCAAACCGAGCGCATGTTCAACGAGAACGTCTTCCGGCGCATGAAGCGGACGGCGTACTTTCTGGCCCTTTCTCGCGGCCAGCTCTTCGATGACATGGCGCTGGTCAAGGCGCTCAAGGAAGGCTGGATCGCAGGGGCGGGTTTGGACGTGTTCCCCAAGGAACCGCCGCCGCCCGAACATCCCATTTTTGATTGCCCTAACGTGGTCATGACCATGCACACTTCGGGCTGGAGCCCGGACCGGCAGCGGCGTCTGATCGAGTTTTTCGCCGAGAACGTCCGCCGGTACGTCAACGGGCTGCCTCTGCTCAACGTGGTTGACAAAGAAAGGGGCTACTGAGGTTATGAATAAGTCAGCAGTGATCGCCGCCTGCTTGCTTTTCTGCCGCGCGCTGCCCGCGCAGCCGGCCGATGCGGTTTACTACAACGCCAAAATCATCACCATGTGGGAGGGCCGGCCCTTGGCGCAGGCTCTCGCTATTCGTGGCAATCGCTTCCTGGCCGTAGGCTCCAATCAAGAGGTCCTCGCGAAAGCCGGCCACATGACGCGCCGGGTGGATTTGGGCGGGCGCTGCGTGGTGCCAGGACTGATTGACAGCCACACACACCCCAGCGGGGCAGCCCTGAGCGAGCAGGAAGGCCCCGTGCCGGTCATGAACACCATCGCCGAAATCCAGGCCTACATCCGCAAGCAAGCCGCCAAACTACCCGCAGAGCGGCTGATCTTCGTGCCCAAGGTTTACGCGACGCGGCTGCGCGAGCGCCGTTATCCCACTCGCTATGAGCTGGACGAGGCCGCCCCGGACCGTCTGGTGATGGCTGACAACGGCTACGCCTCAGTGCTGAACTCGCGCCTGCTGGCCAAGGTGGGCATCACGCGCGATACCCCGCAGCCCCCTAATGGCAAAATCATCAAGGACGCCCGCGGCGAGCCCACCGGACTGATCCTCGGTGCGCCGCAACTGCTAGGACCACTGCGCCGCACGCGCACGCCCACCCCGCGCGACTTGGTTTGGGCCATCGAAAGCATGCAGAAAAAGTACAACGAAGCCGGCATCACCAGTACCATTGATCGCGGCCAGGGTCCCGAGGGCTTCCGCGCTTATCAGGAGCTGCACCGCGCCGGCCGGCTCACCGTCAGGACTTATGTAACTTTCCTGATCGGCGCCCAAGGCACGCCGCAGCAAGTGCGCGAGGAGATCATGCGCATCCCGTTCGTCACCGGCTGGGGCGATGAGTGGCTGCGTGTGGGCTCGATCAAGACCATCGTGGACGGCGGCATCTTGATAGGCACCGCTTACTTGCGCGAGCCTTACGGGGACAACACGGCCGTTTACGGCTATTCGGACCCGGACTACCGCGGCGTGCTTTACCTGCCCAAGGAAAACCTGTTCGAGATGGCGCGGGTGGCGAATCGGCTGGGCTGGCAGATGACGGCGCATACGGCAGGGGGCGGGGCCACGGACCTGTTGCTGGACGCCTACGAAGCCGCCGACCGGGAAGCTCCCATACGGCCGCGCCGCTTCACCATCAGCCACGGTAATTTTCCCAACGCTGAGGCCCGGGCGCGGGCCCTGCGCATGGGAGTCCTTTTTGACTGCCAGCCGGCCTGGCACCACTTCGATGGTCCGGCCCTCAAGGACGTTTTCGGCCCCGCACGCATGAGCCACTTCCTGCCCTTGCGCTCGCTGCTGGATGAGGGTGTGATAGTAGCGGGCGGCTCCGATCACATGATTCGCTTCGATGCGCGAGAGGCCATTAACCCCTACCACCCCTTCTTCGGCATGTGGATGGCGATCACGCGGCGCACGGCGGATGGCTCGGTGTTGAATCCTGAGCAGCGCCTGCGGCGCGAAGAGGCCTTGAGGATGTGGACGCTGAACGCGGCCTATCTGAGTTTCGAGGAGAACCTGAAAGGTTCCATCCAACCCGGCAAGCTGGCGGACTTTGTGGTCATATCGAAGGACTTCTTGAGTTGCCCGGAGGAGGAGATCAAGGAGATTGAGGCGCTTTTGACAGTGGTAGACGGGCGTGAGGTGTACCGGCGGGCGGGCTGGTGAAGCGGGAGCGTACAGTAGTATACTGGTGCCCACGGCCCTCGCTCCGCCTGGGCCGCAATACCATCGCAGAAAGGAGTTCGCTGTGGGGCAACTGTTGAGAGGTTTTTGCCTGCTCCTGATAGGCGCCACCCTGGCCTCCGCTCAGGAAGTGCGCGCCTCCATCACCGGCATCGTCACCGATCCCAGCGGCGCGCCCGTGGCGGGCGCCACCGTCACTGCCACCAACATCGCTCAGAACGTTTCCGTCACCACCAAGACCAACGAATCCGGTAACTACGTCACGCCCTTTCTGGCGCCCGGAACCTACCGCCTGACCGTCGAACAGAGCGGCTTCAAGAAATTCGTGCGCGAGAACATCGTGCTCCAGGCCCTGGACCGGCTGCGTCTGGATGTGCAGCTCGAGCTCGGCGCCCTCACCGAAAGCGTCACCGTGACGGCCTCAGTTTCCCAGTTGCAGACCGAGACGGCCACGCGGTCGCAGGTGCTGGCGCAGGAGATCATCGCCAACGTGCCCACCCAGGGCCGTAACCCCTTCCAGATCGCCTGGGCGGCGGCAGGCGTCATCAAGAGCGGCTCCTGGCGCTATTTGCGCTCGTTCGATATTGCAGGCACCTCCGGCATTTCCATAAACGGCGGGCGCGAAAAGACCAACGAGGTGCTGCTGGATGGCATCAGCAACGTGCGCGCGGAGTATACCGTCATCAGCGTCCCGACGACCGAGTCCGTGCAGGAGTTCAAAGTTCAGGCCAACACTTACGATGCCCAGTACGGGCGCACCGGCGGCGGCGTCATCAGCATCGTTACAAAGGGCGGCACCAACGAGTTTCATGGCACGCTCTTCGAGTACTTCCAGAACGACAAGCTGAACGCCAAC
>Ga0315298_1001084_pt1 | contig 51344 bp, 28 predicted proteins | sample WHS_1_MG_FD_203077 | JGI IMG/M metagenome (GOLD analysis project Ga0315298, IMG submission 203077) | Extremophilic microbial mat communities from Washburn Hot Springs, YNP, Wyoming, USA - WHS_1_MG | ecosystem: Environmental > Aquatic > Thermal springs > Hot (42-90C) | place: USA: Wyoming...
CGGAGTCTAAATGGCGACGAATGAAAAGTGAAGGATTCCTTGAACGCCGGCCCGTAAATCAGGTGGGTGCGTCATGGGTGTTGGCTGTCCAGCCGGCAACTTTAAGGGAGCTCGTCCTTGGGGTCGTTCTGGTTTTAGCCCTGCGCTTATGCTCCGCCGAAAAGATGGATGGCGTTTCACGGTTGAGTCTCCGGCGGCGGGTACTTCCGAATGTGGCTATAGCGCGGATAGGTTTCCCAGATGTCACCATTGCCCACCACGCGTGGGTCGCCCGTTTGTTTAAGATAGTTGGTGAGTTGGTTTGCAAGGTCGGCTTTGGTTTTGGCGAAGGCGCCAGAGCGGCAACGGCCACGGAGATTGCGCGCCGTGGAGCTGTATTTATCGCAGTTGGCGTGGTCATCGTTGCTTGTTTAGCACGACGGCAGTTGGTGTTACAGGTCAAAGTTTGTCGAAGTAGTGCACGAGTCCGTAAGCCCGCTGGTTGATGCGTTTCATCGAGTCGAGCAATGGGCTGTAGGGTTCATAGCGGTTGCTCAGGATGCCCTTGTTGGAGTCGCGGTTCGAGGGGTCGGCCCGGGTATCTGCCGGATCGTTGTCAATGTATTTGAACCAATGCCAGCCGACACAGACTTTGGATTGCAACAGACCGAGCGTGAAGTTTTCGTAGAACAGGCCGCGGTCGCGCTGCGTCTTGACGAGCCATCCCGCGCCACTGGTGTTGGCAAGACCGGAATCAGCGCCCTTGGCATACCATTCGGTGATAATCACCGGCTTGGCGGATTCGCGCTCCCACATAGCCAACCTTTCCGGGTCCGGCGTCCATGCGCGGTAGTAATTGACCGAGACCACGTCCAGGTGCGGGCCGGCGGCGCGGAAAATCTCAGGGTAACGCAGGTCGCTGCCATGAAAACGGGCTCCGAGGTAGAGATGGTTTGGGTCGTGCCGCTTGATTGCGCGCGAGACAATGCGGAAGTAACGGTCAACCATGTATTCCAGGAAGGCTGGGAAGTCTTCGGGCTTGATATCGCGCGCGTTGGCGTTCGCGCCGCGGCGGGCGCGCAGCCAGGTGAGTGCGGCCTGATGTCCGGGATCGGTTGCAGGCAGCGCGAGGTAATTTGTGAGCGCACCGTAGCGCCACGGCAGTTCGTTGTCTGAAAAATGTCCAAGCAGCCAGGGGTCATTTTTGTCTGCTGCCAACTGCCGCGCGTGCTCATCGCAGAACTTCTCGAAGTCCGGATCGAAAACAAAGGTACAGTCTCCTGGATAGCCGGTGTGGCCGGGTTGCTGAAAGGTGCCGCCGCGTTTCCTGCTGTAGCTCGACATGAAATTCCAGATGCGTGTGTAAACGAGCGGCGGATTTGCAGCACGCAGGCGTTCAGTGTCAGACCACGCGCCAAGCCCGTTGAAGCCGTGCTCCCGCAGCAGAGCGGTGGTTTGCGCTGCCCAGTTCGTTTCACTGCCGAACTTCGCCTTCCAGGCTGTCATGGCGCCGGGCGTGCGAAGCATGCTGACGGATGTGACGCCGATGTGAAGAAACAGGCAGCCTTCCGGGTCCACCAGCCACCAGCGCCCACCGAGCTTTGCCGTGTGGAAGAAACCAGTCGCATTTTCTTTGCGCGAGGTTAAGCCGCCGTAGCGGCTGAGGCCGGTATCGGGTTTGAGCTCTGCTGCGCCCGGCACGTCAGCAAGCGTTCGCGTTGGATAGGCCACCCATTTACCACCGGGTTTGATTGCGGCTTCGACGGTTCGGGTGGGTGTTTGCCCCGATGTGCTCGTGGATGACAGAGCAAGCAGCAGGGATAACAGGGCAAGGGTAAGAGATGTGCATGTTTTCATGGTTTGAGCCGGCTTAAAATAGTTTAAGGCACCGGATGCGTGACCGGATGGCTGGAAAGTTGGTTTGGCTACATGGTTCATTTAACGCGGCCCTGCGGGCAGGTGTTCAACCAAATAACGTGCGATCAACATGCGCACATGAACGAGCGTCCCCTTTCCTTCAGAGAGGCCGTGATTGCGATTGGGATAGACGAAATAGTCGAAGCGTTTGCCCAGCTCGATGAGCCGGTCAACCAGACCTTCTACGATCTCGATGTGCGTGTTGGTTTCGCCTGAGCCGGTGATGATCAGCAGTTTGCCGCGCAGACCCTCGGCGTAATTGATGGGCGCGCAAGTTCGGTAACCTTCGGGATTGTCCTGCGGCGTGCGCATGTAGATTTCCTGATACCATGCGTTGTAGTACTGCGGCTGCGGTTTCGGAACGACTGCTATGCCAACGTGGTAAAGGTCCGGCTTGCGGAACATGGCGTTCAACGTGTTCGAGCCGCCGCCGCTCCAGCCCCAAATTGCCACGCGCGAGAGGTCAACAAACGGGCAGAGCCTTGCCAGGGCTTTAAGGCCCGCCGCCTGTTCCTCGGTCGAAAGTGGTCCGAGGCTGCCAAATATCGCACGCCGCCATGCCGCACCCTTGGGCGCGGGCGTGCCACGGTTGTCCATCGTAACCACGATATAGCCCAGGTCGGCAACCGCCCGGTGAAAGAGGGCTTGCCCGGCGCCCCACTCGTCCAGCACCGTTTGTCCGGCTGGCTCGCCATAAACATACACCAGCACGGGGTATTTCTTTGCAGGATCAAAATCACGCGGTTTGATCATCCACGCGTCCATCACCACGCCGCCGCCGATGTCGAGCTTGAGAAACTCGGTTGGCCGGGTGATGAGCGGCTTGACGCGGGCGGCAGCAGCGGCGTTGTCCTCAAGCACGCGCGCGCTGCGGTGTTGCGGCAGTTCCACGAGGTCGGTGACAGGCGGTTTGTCAAAGGTGGAATAGGTATGAAATGCCCAGCGGCAGTCGGGAGAAAACCTGTACTTGTGCGTGCCCGGCTGGTCGGGAGGGGTTACACGTTCCGCCGTGCCGCTTCCATCCAGGCGTGCGCGGTAGAGGTAGCGTTGCGTTGCGTTGGTCGGCGAGGCGTAGAAGTAGAACCATCCGTTTTTCTCATCAATCGGGCCGCGCTCGATTATATCGGTTTCAGCGGGTGTAATTGGCGCGATGCTTGAACCGTCACGTGAGACAACATAGGCGCGGCGCCAGCCGTCGCGCTCGCTGAGGATGACGAAAGCCTGCCCGCCGCGAATCCATTCGAGTCCGCTGTTTGCTGATGAACTCGACTCAACCCAGGCGGGATCAGTTTCCGCGCTGAGTTTGGCGATTGCGCCGGTGCGATGATTTGCAAGCAGGAATTCCCGCGCGTCCCGGTAACGGCTCAATTTCTCGATCAAGACCTCGTCGGAATTTCCGGCCCAGCTCACTTGGTGGAGATAGAATGTTCCCGGTTTGTCTGGCATGGCGATCCAGCGCGTTGGGCCGCCATTGACGCTTACGACGCCAACGCGCAGCTTGGCGATTGGCCCGCCGATTCGTTCGTATCGCACCTCCCGGAATGTGCGATATGTAGGGTCTCCGGGCACCAGAACCGCCCGTTTGGGAACTGCGGACAAATCAGACTGCACATAGAGAATCCACTGCCCGTCCGGACTCCAGCTTGCGCGTCTGTTTTCGATGGTTTCCGGTTCTCCGTCGTTGGTCAGCGGAATTGTTTTGCCGCTTGCAATGTCAAGGACAACCAGGTTTTCACCGCGCCTTGCCAGAAGCCGCTGCTCATCCGGCGAAAAGGCATCTGCATCAAACCAAAGGCCGGGGCCGTCATCCAATTGTCGCAACCTGCCCGACTCAGGCTCATACAGCCAATGGCCGCTCCTGCGGTTGCCTTCGGTGATTTCCCCGTGCAACAAAAACCGCCTGCCTGACGGGGCGCGCTGGAACCACCGGAGCGTCAAGGGCTGCGAAGCGCCGGGCGGGACGAGTTTTCCCCTGGGCACCACGACGGTGCGTTTGCCGCTGGCGGCATCGTAGAACACGACCTCCGCAATGGGCGCGCCCTCCGGCCTGTCCAGCTTCAGATAACCCGACCCATCCGGCAGCCATGTGGCCTCGAAGGAGCGCATGGCAAATTCATTCCTTTCGTAAATGGCCTTGATGCGCGGCTCAATTTGATCGAGCAATCGGTCGCTGGATTCCGTTGCAGGAAAGGCTGCCTGTGCTGGCCGGATTAACGCCGCCATTGCCATGAATATCAGGGCGCACCACCAACTCGCTCGTGAACATTTTGCAGGTTGATTTTGTTTCATGGCTTTGTAGTTATCATTGTGTTGTGTGTCCGCATATCGGCCTGTTCAAGTTCACAGCTCGGGAAGCACGGACCGGATTAAAGCGCGGTCATCTTCCGGCAAGTCCGCCAGCGGACATGGCATATCCTGTGGACGGGTTTGTTTTTGGTTGATTCGCCCAGCAGTCTCCAGTTGCGGCCCAGTTGAGACTTCCCAGCAATTTATCACCAATGCCCCTCCGTTGAGCTTGTAGCCGGTGTCGAAGTGCTCGGCCGTGCAGGCGAGCATCTGCTTCAAACCTATCTCAGGTACGTACCAACCAATGGTTTCGCTTGGGCCGACACCGAACCCGGCCTTGATGTAAGTTCGTCGGTTGCAACCATTCATGATATTCAGATTAGATGGAACGCTGCCCGAAACAACAGCCATTTTCAAGGCTGGATACAACAGTTAAAAATCACCAACATCGCCCTAGTTAGCCCTCAATTCTCTCACGAACTCAGTTTTAACCCGAAAAACTAAGTTGAAGTGGTTTTCATCCTGGTTGGAGTGGAGGGACTCAAGTTGATTGACTCCAATTTTAGTTGTCGGAATCCAACTTCTCCGCAGTTGGTTTTGGCCAGCGCAAGATAGCTTCCCGTAACGACCTGCGCCGTTCCAAGCCCGCCCCACGCTGCGCTTGATTTGAGATTTGAGATTCCACGCTTCGCTGGATTCCACGCTTCGCTTGATTTCAGATTTGAGATTTGAGATTGCAGATTGGAAAGGGGTTTTTTTAACTTAGTTTTTCGGGTTTAGTGCTTTTCATCCCTGTGGCAAGGGCAAAGGATCAATGTTTTCCTCTTCCTTAATCCTTGGAACTTCAGCAAGTCATGAATTTTCTGGTAATTCATTACTTTTTACCTGCCGGTTTGATCAGCGTGAGTGTGATGAGGCGGACGTCTGCCACTTGTTTGCCGGCGACGCGAAGGGCTCGCAGCGTCAATGTATCCCGTCCCGCGCGAAGCGAAATCCGGCCAAGTTTCAGCTCGCGAAATTCTTTCATATAGGATTCGCCTTTGCGGGGCACGCGATCTTCACCCGTGTTCAACGGCGGGTCCCAAGCCTCTGTGATTTTGCCTTCGACCCGGCCACCGTTACGGGAGCTGAGTTCGATGACGGATCCGGCGTCAGTTTCGGCGCAGGTGTAATAGAGCGCTGCTTCATATTCGCCGGAGGTGTGAACTGCGATATCCCATGTCATTGAGTCTTCCGTGCTTGTCCAGTGGGTGAAATACGAGCAGTTGGGCGCAGTAGCGCTGCGTTGGGCGTTTCCGTGCGGCACACCATCGCGCGCCGGCAACGGTGTCATCGGAAACTCGGGATATCCAACGGTAAATGGACGGTCTTCTTGCGGCTGAGGCAGGCTGGCGCGAAATTCCGCCACCGCTTTTGCAAGTCGTGCTGTAATCTCGGTGTTGTTAATCGGGGTTTTTTGACCGGGGTCGTTATCCATGTCAAAAAGCGCGCCTTTTGCGTCGAGACGATAACGTTGCGTGCGCGCGCTGATGTTCCTGCCCCACTGATTGAAAATAACCCGTTCGGGCCAGTTGCGTGCTGTGCCGAACAACAACGGGGACAAATCGCGGCCATCCAACCGCTCGACTTCGGTGAGCGGCACACCTGCCAGACTTGCAAGCGTTGGCAGGATGTCAATCGCGCCTGCAATCTCCGGCGCTACTTTGCCGCGCGGCAGTCGCTCAGGCCAGCGAATGAAAAACGGTGCGCGCACCCCGCCTTCGTCGGTGGAGCCTTTGCGCCCTTTCATGCCGCCATTCCAGCGCCAACTGTTGGGGCCGTTATCTGAAAAATAAACGACCACCGTGTTGTTGGCGAGCTTCAGTTCGTCGAGCTTTTTCAGAACGCGCCCGACGTTCCAATCAATGTTTTCGCACATCGCCAGCGCGCAACGGGTGACGGGCAAATCCTCCGCATCGCCATCCTTGCCGCGCATGACAATGGGTTTGTTTTTGAAACGGTTCCAGTATTCATCCGGAACACAGAACGGCGAGTGTGGAGTATTGAAAGCCAGATAACATAAGAACGGGCGCTTTTGGTTCCGCTCGATGAACTCAAGCGCATGATCGGTAAAATCGTCGGCGATATATCCTTTGCCGCGAATCCATCGTCCGTTGTGTTCCAGCGGCGGGTTGAAGTATTCGCCCCAGTGGCCGGAGGTGAACCCGTAAAATTCATCAAAACCACGCGCGTTGGGATGGTATGGCCATTGACTGCCGTTGTGCCATTTGCCGAATGCCCCGGTGGTGTAGCCGGCGGCTTTGAAAAAGTCAGCAATGGTTTTCACGCCGAGGTCGAGACGTTCCTGCCCCGTGGAAACACCGCTGACTCCGACGCGGGCATGGTAACGGCCCGTGAGGAATTCCGCGCGTGTTGGAGAACAGAGCGGGCAAACGTAAAAACGCTCAAACATCACTCCGTCGCGCGCCAGCGAGTCAATATTCGGCGTGGACAAATTGCGGTTGCCGTTAATGCTGAGGTCGCCCCAGCCCTGATCGTCGGCAAGTATTACCACAATGTTTGGCTTTTCGGCGGCGTTGATCGCCGTGGCGGCGAACAGCGTCATGAGAAGCAATGCGAATTTGTTGACGCGTGGTTTCATTTTGGGGCTATTGGAACATTGCAGAAAGTCAGCGCGGCAATTCCGTTGACGCCGTAAAGAAGGTTGTTGGGACTCCACGATTTGCTGTCGAGATATGTAATGCGTTGCGCTGTTACGGGAGCGGCAAGTTTCAGGATCAACACATTTCCGTTTACAGACCCTGAGACCACTTTACCCGATTCGCCGTCGAGATAGAATTGGCTGGCGAGGGCATCGGTCCACACAACAGGCTGGTCGAATTCAAGCGCGATGGCGTCCCTTGTGTTGGCAGCGTAACTGGCCTTTAGGAGATTTGGCGGGGTGATGCTTTGGGCGAAAGTTTTTCCGTAAAAATCGCGCTCAATGAGTGGCTGGAGCAAGCGTGCAAACTCCGCCCAGCCAGTCAACGGATAATGGCAGCCGCCGGGCGGCTTGATGCCAACCGTGGACATGATGCTCATATTTGAGTAGAGCGATGGCAGTGTGCGCTGTACTTCGCGCAGCATGTTGTCGGAGCCGTTGACGCCCATCGCGCATGCCTTCGGCCAGATTTGGAATATGTAATAATGACGGATGTTCGGATAATCCGATTTCCAGCCGGCTGACAGCTCGATAAAATATTGTTGGTACGTTTCCCAGCCGTACTTGCCGGTCGGGCCATCGGCGCCTTGATCATTTTCCCCTTGATGCCAGATCATTGCGCGGATTCCGTGAGTCAGTTTCGCGTGCCGCACGCGCCACAACAGCCTGCCGTAAATGGTGTTGAGGTCTTCGGGGTTTTCCGGATTTCGTTGGTGCTGATCAATGCGAGTGCCACCAACAGCGCCGTTGATTATGCAGATTGGAATCTTCTGGCTTTCGACCAAATGCTTTGCGAGTTCCATTCCCCAGTAGCCCAGCTCCGCTTTCTCTCCCTTCTGGGCTTTCCAAACCGGGTTGCACCAGAGGTTGACGTGCTGGTTGGGCGCATGGCCGTCCGGTTTGCCATAACTGCGAATCCAGTCGTTGGTTTCCGCGGGTGCTTTTTCGCCGGTGTCCGTTGCCAGCGCATTTGACTGGCCATTGATCAGATAGGCGTCGCCGCAGACAATGTTGGTGACGGTGTGCCTGACTGTCTCCTGTCCGCCGGTTATGGTGCCGAACTCCACTTTGTATTTGATCAGTCCCGGCTTGAGTTTAACTGTAAAAGCGTACCGTTTGTCCGCGCCGGGTTTGACGCGCTCGGTCTTGATGAGTTTGTCATCGGCATAAATCTTGAGAAAGACCGCGTCAGCGGCCTCTTCGAGCTTGCCATTGTAATAAAGGGTGCCTTCGTTTTTGTCGTCGCGGGCGTAGAACTGGCCGTCCTCCGGTTTTTCGTCCGGGTCGGGCGTCCGCTCCACCCAGGGATCGTATTTCGGCTCGCGGACTGTGATGACTGTTGTTTGGGAGACTGGGGCGCCGCCGTTGCTTATTGTTGCCATAACCGCAAGTTTACCGCTGTTCTGTGCGCGCTTGAGGATGAGTTTCCCCGGCGCCACCTCCTTGATGACTGCAAAGGGGCCGGCGCTCCACTCCGTTTTCAACTCGCCTGCGCCCTTCGCCTGCATGGCCTTGAGGTTGCTTATCCGGGGCACCACTTCTATCGTCCGGCGCCCATCCCAATCTTGCGGCGCTATGAGTGTAAAGACCGGATCGGGGATGGCCTCCCTGATGGTTATGACGATATCTTTGCTCTTTACGGTGTCGGGATAAACCGCCTTGAACTGGAGTGTCGCTGTGGCATCGCCGCTCACCCGTCCGGCATCAAATCTGAACGAAAGCCGGTCTGTCGCCACGACTTGTTCCTGTCCACCGCGTTTTAGCACCCAGTAAGTCTTTTGCGCGCCGCCCGCCTGAGCTGTCACAGTAACATTCTGTCCCTCCGGCACGCTGATTTTCTCCTGCGACACTGCAAAAGTATTGCCCGGCTGCACCACCAGCCCGACCAGCGTCTGCTGCGGCTTTTGGTTTTCGTACTGCAACCGCGCCCAGTCTGCCGAGCGCGTTACTTTGGAGACGCGCACCTCGTCAATGTCGCCGATGAAATTGTAGTTGTGATACCAGCCGCCGATCCACAGCCGCGCCGGCGTCTTGATGGCCAGCGGCGCGCCCTGTCTGGTGGAGACGCCGGCGAGCAGGCCGTTCACGTACAACCGGGAGTCCCCATTTTTATACGTGTGCATGACATGAACCCACTCATTCATCGGCAGCCGGTTTGTCGTCGAAACATCCGCGCCGGAAAAATAGCAATCCATCCTTATATGCGGCGGGCTATGCAAGTTCATCACCACTTTGCCCTGCCCATGTTCGTTGCCCCACGCGATAACAGCCCCGTTGACCTTTTCAGCGCGGAACCACGCCTCCGTGCTGTGCGGACTTGAACCTGAGGGGTAGTTGGTAATTTTGTCACCGCAAAAAATTCCCTGTTTGCCGGCGAGGTGCCGTGCCTTCCCAATCACGCCTTCCGTAACAGTCGTATTTACATCTTTGGATTCGAGTGTTCCCACATCGTCTTTTACCATTTCGCCCAGATGCCACACGCTGAGGTAGCCATTGGACTCGTTGAATACCGCAGCTCCGTTGGACTCGCTTTTGGTGTCGTCTTTGCCCCAATACAATTTTATCTCCTGCCTTTCGTTGCCTTTGATTACGGGGATACGCACCCAGATACTTGCAACACCCCGGGCTGCATCCCACTCCTCGATTTGATAAGCCAGCGGTTCGCCGGCTCTGGTGGAGAAGCGCACATCAGCCCCATCCGGTTTCGCCTGGCTGAAGTCGAAGAAATCCTTGTGCAGCCGCACCAGCAGCGGGAAATCCTTCTCTACAGCCGGCGCTGGCAGATTTGCTCCTTCAGGCGTGGTGAGGATGAACATTGAGCCCGAGTGTTTCCAGCCGGGATATTGCGCGGCAACTTCCGCTGCCAGCAGCGTGAGCGCCGAGGCAGCGAGAAACAAGGGCTTGTGAAGATGTCGTTTTATAAAGTGCTGTTTCATATGATTCAGACTCAGGGATGATGTTGCCTGTGAAGGCAGGCATTTTCAAGGCTGTAGTCCAAAATATTCCCGCCCGCAAAACAGTTTCATTTCAAGCGGAGCATTACGCCTGCCGAACTTCGCCGCGCGAAAGAAAACGGTCGTGTTTATTGGGTGAAGACAAGCCCGCAAATCGGCTGGGACAACCGTCGGGCCTGGTAGTTACCGCACACTCCTTCATCGGCGTGCTGCGACGAAGCGCGAAAACTTTCAATCATTGGGTGGAGCCGAGCCGTCGGGCGCGGATGCCTGAGCCGCCGTTGCGTGTAAATTTCTCAGTGGCGCCCACGTTACCTTCAACTACCCAGTATTTGATGTCGGCAGCGCCGAGGTTTTTGGGGTCGTAAATGTTATATTCCGTGGCCTGCCATGCGTTGTTGCTGGTCGTCTGTCCCGGACCGGCAATTTCAATGTCCAGTTGTTCGATTGAAAAACCGTGTTTGCCCGTCACAGCGATGGAGCGGGTGCAACGCTGCGCCCCAACGCGGCCAAAGCGCGAGGCATGATGCGCAAAGGCGAATTCCAGGCCGTTGATGTTCGAGGCCAGGTTGATGTTGTCCCCGTCCGTGTGTTCGTTGACAAGTATGCCGGTATGATAGCCGGTAACAACCACGTTCCGAAGGATGGTCAAGGCGGCGTTATTGCACGCCGGGGTGATTATGCCGATTGTGCCGTGAGTTGGTTTAGACGCCTGAACATTGTAGATGCCGGTGTTCACAAATACATTTTCCAGCCTGCATTGCAGGGCATAGTTCAGGTCAATACCGCCAATCCCGGGATTGTCGTATGTACGCACCTCAAGGTTGCGGATGATCACGTACACGGCGGAAAATCCGCCATAGAGAGAGTTGGGCGATCTGGCGGCCGAGATGACAGCCGCACCCGATTCATCCAGGCACTTGACGATGGCGCCTTTGTTTTGCATCGGGAACGATCCAATCGTCCCAAAAACAGGTGTCGGTTCGCTTTCGCCCACAATTTCGACGGTAATCCAGCTCGGCACTGGTTTTGAAACTGGAGGGATAATTATCCGCCCGCGATACACGCCGTCCGGCAAAAACATTCGTCCTCCGCCAGCGGTGATGAGAGCGCTCAGACATTTGGAGAATGCCGCCGTGTTATCGGTTTTGTCGTCTCCTGCAGCGCCGTAGTCACGGACGTTGAACACGCCTCCCTGCACTTGCGCATTTCCCGCCAGTGACGCCAGCAGCAGGGCGGTGAGACATTGTTTCAATGTTTTCATTGTGTTCCTTCAGCTTTTGAGGCGGGAACGAGTTTTTCGCCCGTGGCCTGAGCCTGGAGCGTCGGCTCGCCCTTGAGAAAGCCGTGCTTGGTCAGAAAACGGTCAGCGGCGATGATTGTGACGGTGTGCCATGGTTCTTTGTTGAAGAAACCATGGCCCTGCCCGGGAGCGATCCAGAGTTCAATGGATTTGGTGCCAAGTGATTGCCACTTGGCGTAGGCGGTGTCCCAGCCCTTTTTCCACTTGTCCATGTCGCCGAAGAAGACGATGGCAGGCGGCAGCTCCGCCTTGAGATGATGGAGAATATCTATCTCGGGGTCCTTGGCGTCATCAGGCGAAAAGGCGGGGTTGAACCATAGATAGGCGACGACGCTGGTTTCGATGTCTTTCGGATCGGCCGGGTCGTTCAGGCCGGGATTCATCGTGGCCAAAGCGCTGATGTGTCCTCCGGCGCTGCCGCCGCCGGTGATGATGCGCTTCGGATCGACTCCGAATTCGTCCGCGTGTTGTTTGAACCAGCGGATGGCGCTTTTTGCATCGGTGACGCACACGCGTTTGTTTGACTCGCCCTTGGGCAGCCTTGCGATCTCGTCCTTTGCGAGTCCCCGATAATTCGCGGTGGCGCAGACCAGTCCGCGGGAGGCAAAGTAAGCGCAGGCGAATCGGAACTGCGCAAGTGAATCCGGCCCTCCAGGCAACCAGCCTCCGCCGTGGAAAAGGATCAGGCCCGGCACTTTGTCCTTCTTTGGGTCGTGATTCGGCGGGAAATAGATTTCCAACCTCTGTTCCTTTCCGCCGGAGGTTTTGTAGATGTAACTTTTGCCAGGGGGAGTTTCGTTTTTGATGTTTGCAGAATTTACCGCTGCGAACGACACGCCGCAGCATGCGCAAAGGATGATTGTAAGCAATGTTTTCATGGCGCAAAGTTTTTCACAATGCCGGCGTCCTGCAAAGCAGCGATTTTTGCACTATATCAAGTGTTCTTCATTGCATGCTTTCTTTCCCGGCCATAACGGTTTTCACTTCGTTGTTGACGCGGACTTTGACCTCGCGGGGTTGCGGGGAGGCGATGCGATACTTCGTGACTTTGCCGTTCTCCCATTCAAAGTCCACGGTAAAATTACCGCGGGCGCGCAGGCCTTTGACGCTGCCCTTCGGCCAGTCTTTGGGCAGAGCTGGCAAAAGATGGATTTCGCCCAAGTGCGATTGCAGCAACATTTCGGCTATGCCGGCGCAGGCGCCAAAATTGCCGTCAATCTGGAAGGGCGGACCATTGTCGAATAGATTGGGCAGCGTACTCTTGGCGAGCAATTCGGCCAGCATCTTGTGGGCGTGCTCGCCATCTTCGAGACGTGCCCAGAAATTGAGTTTCCACGCCTTGCTCCAGCCCATGCCGCCGTCGCCGCGCAGTTCGAGTGATCGTTTGGCAGCGGCGGCAAGTTTTGGCGTGCCGCGCAGGGTGATTTGGCGGCCCGGATGCAAGCCGAACAGATGCGAGCAATGACGGTGGTGGGGATCAGCTTCCTCAAACTCCTCCTGCCATCCCAACAACTGCCCCTTGGAGCCGATCTGGTAGGGGCGAAGTTTGCCGAGCGCAGCCCGCAGTGTTGCGCGAAATTCAGCATCGGCGTAGAGCGTTTCGGCGGCGCAAAGTGCGTCGGTGAACAGTTCGCGAATGATCGCCATGTCCATCGCCGTGCCGGAGCAGACGCTGGCCTTGCGTTTCTTGCCGGTCTCATCGAGATAAACAAACCCGTTCTCCGGCGAGGTACTGACCGGCGTGGTCAGCCGTCCTTGGGCGTCGCGCACCATCCAGTCTAGGTAGAATTCGCAGGCGCCTTTCAGCAGCGGGTAAGCGTCACGAGCCAGGAACGCGCGGTCGCCGTTGAAGCGGTAGTGCTCCATAAGGTGCAGGCAGAGCCACGCGCCGCCGAAGACCATGGCGCCGAGCCGTCCGTTGCCGATGGACAGCGCTTCCTCCCATCGCGTCGCCGGCTGGGTGTATCAGAGCCTCAAGTCCTGTTCGGCAACCAACGTCGTCGAGACGAGTAAGAATACAGCGAGTAAAGGCTGGCATGTTTTCATCGTGGAAGAACCCTGTATTGTTTGCCCCGCTCCGTGCTGAAATGGATTCGATTGCCGCGGACTACGGAACCGATCTTGGTCGGCGGTTCAGAGGCTACAAAGACCTCGCAAGCCTTGTCGGGCCATGGATTCTCGATTGTGCATAACCGGCCCGCCTCACTCTTAATGTCAACATAAGAGACATGGCCATTCTTGTACTCGCTGGAGACAAGGAACGCGCCGTATGCTCGCAGATTTGTAAAGGAGGCGTCCTTGCCCTTGAGCCACACTGGGAACACTCGGATCGTTTCGTCATGACTCTGCAACAGCATGGAATTGATTGCCTCGATGGCGCCAACGTATTCAATGCTGTGTACCGGCGGTACGATGGTCAGGTTGTTTCGGAGTTGGACATGATCGCCGCGGTCGTCATAGGGCTGTTCTCCTTTGAGAATCCGCTTCAGATTCTCGATCACCTTTTCCGCAGGGTAACCGGACCGCACCGCCTGGGTGTAGATTTTGGGGAAGCAGTTGGCTTGAAACCACGAAGCTTTCTTGTCGTCCGGGTTCAAGGCTGCCACCGTATTCCGGGCGATTTCCAGCAGTGTGGGATCGGAGCTCAGGCTAATCACTTCCGACGGGAATACATGCATCAGGACGTCGCTATTGTCGCCCGGGCCGCCGAGGCTCATCCGGTTCCGGTTCTCGGCTTCCATAAAGACTGTCTTGCCATTGAACGTCGTAGTCGGAAACGCACTGATATGGTCAACGTAGCTGCGCCATTTCTTTTTCTGCGCGTCGGTGATGTGGATCATTTCACCGTTTGACACTTTTCCTTCCAGAACGTCGCTGGTGCGTAGCATGAACTTGAACAGAGTGATGATATGGCCCAGGTCATTGATGGGATTGACATCTTTCTGGCCTTCGCGAGCACCGCTGTTGAGCACGGTCCAGCGCGACCTGGCCTCTTCCCAGACTAGGTTGTCCTCCCAGAATGCGACGAGTTCCTTCAAGAACGGCCACGCCTTATCGACGAGGAAGCGTTCATCCTGTGTGTAATTGTAGTGGTTCATGAAGTTCAGCGCCGCCAAGGCTGCGTTACCCTTCATGTTGAGCGTCCGCGCGTCGGTGAATCCGCCCCATGCATGTGCGTTGACGGCGAACAGCACGCCTTTCGTGTTGTGCTCCGCGGCCAACTGTCGCCCGGCTGGGATCAGCTTCAGGATGACGTCGTAGTATGGCATCGCCAACTCAGCCCGATTGCAGGAATATACGCCCCACCATGTCGCCTCGAAGTTGTAGTCGAGGGTGTATTTGTTCGACCAGCAACTGGGGCCGTGTAGATGCCATGGTCCGGCCAGTCCCGGCGGTATCCTTCCCTCGCGAGTCGAGCAGCCAAGGACATACAGCGCACCGTAGTAAAACTTCTCCAGCAGCTCGTCACCCAGCATAATGGAGGACTTGGACCAGTACCGCCTCCACCACTCCAAGTGATTGACGTAGAGTTCATCGATCTGCTTACTTGTGAGTGATGCAGCTTTGGCTCTCGCTTCCGCGATATGGTTCGTTGCGAGATAGCCCCCTGCCACGACGGTGACGATTCTGACGATTGTGCCAGGGGGAAGAATGAATGTTGCCGTGGAAGATTTCTTGCCATCCGTCAGAGCTGTCGGAGTTGCACCTAAAACACGAGTCACCATCGCGACCTTTGAACTGAAGGGTAACGGAGGCATTCCCACTGTGGTGTTCATCTCGCGGGTTGACCAAATCATGCCGTTCTCTGCACCCGCTTGGCTCGCAGAGCGGTCCGTGTGCGACCATAGACGGAGACTGATGTCAATCGGCCCCGCTTTCTCGGTCCAGAGATCGGTCACCAGAACATTGCTGTCATCCGCTGTCCACGACCGCATCTTGACAGTTCCCTGACGCAGAGGGATGACGGAGCGCACCTCGGCTTGGTACAGGTCCTGTTCCTGCCGATACAGTTCCGCTGCTGCCGGCGCATCATGGAACGCAACCATTAAACCACCAAGACCTCTGGCGGATTGACTCAAGTCACTCTTCGAGAGATAAAAGGTTTGGGTGGTTTCGGTTCCTCCGACGGCAACAGCAATATCGCCGTTACCCATCAACGGTCCATCGGGGATCCGGTAGGCTTTAATGCTGGGGTCAAGTACACCCACGGTGCTTGGAGGATGGGTATAGACGCCCACAAAGTGCGACACTCTGGGCTGTGCTTCATTCGCTGATTTGTCCGCGCACGCGATATTCTGCAAACTCAGCACGAAACTCGCAACCATTGCGACCGATAATCGCCACACAGGAAACTGCGTCTGTCGTCCGGTCATCTTTGCCTCTCCTCCAGTTCCAAGCGGAGATAGTCGTATAGCACTCCATCCGTCCACGTACGGGCATGTTTTGTAAGTTCGATGATATTCTTTCCCGGTCGTAGCAGTGCCGCATCGAATTTCAGATTCACCTCGGTCAGGGAGTGGGACCGAATGCCGTCGCGATGCATCACGCCGGATTCGGGCAGTTCGCCGGTGCTGCCGATGGGCTGGCTATTGACGCTGATATCGACTGGGCCGCCACGTGCGCCGCAAATGGCCAGCCGCAGCGTCGCAGTGCCATGGGTGACATGCTCCACATCAAATTGGATTCGCCAGGTGGTGTTCGTCCAACCGCCCCGGCCATTCGGGCGCGGTGGCTGGGCGTAGTTCCAGTCGCGTCGCCAGTCGCTCTTGCCGATGATGAAATTCACATCGTTGGGAAATTCCATGGGATAGAGGTTGTAAAGTCCCCATTGCCAGTAGTGATCGCCATGTCGAAATTCCTCGGCGCTGCGATTCGGTATGCCGATCTCCCAGAGCTGTTGGCCAAAGCGAACCGGAGTCCAGATCATCTTGCCAAGCTCTGTCGTTTTTCCCGGTTCGACACGGACATCCGCGCGGCTGAACTCGCCCAGCACGCCGTCAGTAAAGGCATATAATACGTAGCGGCCGGGGCGCGCGTTGGGGATGGTGAACTGGCCGGTGGCATCGGCCCGCGTCCAATATTGATAATGTTTGCCGTCGGTCTGCCAGTCGATGGTGATCGGTTTGCCCCGGTCGAAGGTAGCTTGATAGGGTGGCTGTGCCAGTCCAATCCATGCTCCGGCGGCATTGGCATTGGGCGCTTGCGGATCGCGAACAATCAGCCGCCCGCTGACACTGCCGCGTTGCTGCACATGCTCGTAACCAGGCGCATCGGCCCAAGCATACGGCCACGCGAGTTGTTCCTGTCTGGCGCGGACCAGCGCGTCCTGCCACATGGCGTATGGGGTTTCACCCGTGTTGCAGTACAGCAGGAAAGGCCCCACGATTTTTCGCCATGGTTCCCCATCCTTGATCTGGATTCCGCGTCCTCCGTAATGCGGACTGTGCCAGATCAACAACAGCGTCGGATCCGCTGGCAACGATGGTTTCCCGTCAATGTGTCCGACATAGTCCACTGCCACCGGCCCGCCATTGAGGTACTCGATGCTCGGATTGACCACGAAGAGTCCGACATGGTGTTTCGAACTGCTCCACCCCCATGCAGGCGTCTCGGAAAAGAGCACGTTGTAGTCATACTTGTGCTCCACCTCGCCTTTGCGAATACCCGTTGTCAGACGGCGCGCTTCCAGGAGATTGAGTCGTTCACCTTTGACCCAGTCCTCACCACTGGCCATCTGCCGTTGCCGGCGGCTGTCCACGGAAAGAAAGTCAAAGACATAAGGGTTCAATTTCAGACAAACCGTGCCGACCTCGATATTGAACGGTGGATACTGTGAGGCATGTTCCACCACGGTCCAGCCATACAACCCGCAATCACCACGGCGCAGCGTGTAGCGAATCTCAATGTCCAGCGGAACAGCATTGAACTGGCCGCGATACGGAAATTGCAAGACAATCTCACCCAGCGCACCCCCGTTCTGTACGGGATTCTGGCTGATGCGGAAGATCGCGGGTGCAGGCTTTTGTTCCGTTTTATTCTGACCTGGGATGTTCCCGTAGATGTTCCAATAACCCTGGCCGCGGCTCATCAATTCCATGCCGTGGAATCGTAACGACAACAGATTGCCATTGGCCTTCTTGACCGTCGCCGCGATGACACCGTTCGCCAACATGGCCGTGTCGGCATCCTCACTCACGACCACCGGTGGATTCATATCTGCCTGTTCTGCGGCTTGGACGCCAGTTGCAAGTATCCCAATCACGGCGCAAGACACCACAACCGACAAGATAATGGCACCTCCGGTAACTGTCTTCCGGAACTTTGCTGAGAATTGTGATCCGATTTTTTGGCTGGTTTCAGTCATAACGGCTCATTTTGCCATGTGACGTTATTTGCCATCTGTCGCTTCAATTGATCCGACTGATTTGATTATTTTCCGAGAGCACCCATCAATGAGCTAAGGATTTTGTATATCAGTTTCCTTTCCCGGCCATAACGGTTTTCACTTCGTTGTTGACGCGGACCTTGACCTCGCGGGGTTGCGGGGAGGCGATGCGATACTTCGTGACTTTGCCGTTCTCCCATTCAATGTCCACGGTAAAATTACCGCGGGCGCGCAGGCCTTTGACGCTGCCCTTCGGCCAGTCTTTGGGCAGAGCTGGCAAAAGATGGATTTCGTCCAAGTGCGATTGCAGCAGCATTTCGGCTATGCCGGCGCATGCGCCAAAATTGCCGTCAATCTGGAAGGGCGGATGGGCATCGAAAAGATTCGGATAAAGGCCGCCGTGGCCTTTTTTGAGCCAGATCGGAGTGAGCAGGTTTTTCAGGATGACCATCGCATGGTCGCCATCGAGGAAACGCGCCCACAGGTTCACCTTCCAACCCATGCTCCAGCCGGTTGCGGCATCGCCGCGATAAATCAGCGACTGCCGCGCCGCGTCGAAAAGTTTCTTGTCCTGCCACGTGATGTCGGCCCCTGGATAAACACCCCAGAGATGGCTGACGTGGCGGTGTTGGTTTTTCGGGTCATCCTTGTCTTCCGTCCATTCCTGGAGCTGGCCGTACTGACCGATCTGGTTGGGCGCAATGCGCGGAACCAAGGCCGCGAGACGGGCGGCAAATTCCTTGTCGGTATCAAGAATCCGGGAGGCTTCGATGCACGCCTTGAACAGGCTGCGGATGATTTGGTGGTCCATGGTCGGCCCCATGACGAGGCCGCCCTGCTCCGGCGAATTGGACGGGCCGCTGATCAGCCAGCCGGTGAGCGGGTCTTCGTAGAGCGCATCCACAAAGAATTGCGCAGCGCCTTTCATGAGCGGATAACCGCGTTGCGCGAGGAACTCCTTGTCCTGCGTGAAAAGGTAATGCTCCCACAAATGCGTTGCCATCCATGCGCCGCCGGTTTGCCAGATGCCGTGGTTGGCGGCGTTTATCGGGGCGGCGCCGCGCCAGAGGTCGAAGTTGTGATGGACAACCCAGCCGCGGGCGCCGTAATGCTCGCGAGCCACTTCCGCGCCGGTGACGGAGAGGTCCTGGAGCGCGGCAAACAGCGCTTCGTGGCATTCGCCGAGATTGGCGACTTCGGCGGGCCAGTAATTCATTTCGGTGTTGATGTTGCAGGTGTATTTGCTGTCCCATGGCGGACGGAGTTTGTCGTTCCAGATTCCCTGCAAGTTCGCCGGCTGGCCGCCGGGACGGCTGGAACCTATGAGGAGATAACGCCCGAATTGAAACACCAAGGTGGCGAGGTGCGGGTCGTTGCCGGTGGCGAATTCCTTGATGCGTTCATCAGTCGGTTTGTCGGCTGCGGGGGTGCGGCCCAAATCGAGGCTGACGCGGCGGAACAACGCCTGATAATCCGCCAGATGCGCCTTCCATGCCGCGTCCCAGGAACGGCCTTCGGCGGTTTTCAAAAGCGCTGCGCAACGTTCAGTCGGATTCGCCGTGATGTCCCGATAGTTTTTGAAGTTCGTCGCCGCGACCAGCCGGATGACAAGCGCCCTGGCGCCGCTCACACGCAGCGCATTGCCGTCCACGCTCAGCGTGCCGCCATCCAGTTCAAGCGAGGCGCGGCTTTCGAATCGGATACCGTCCGGCTCCACGCTGCCGGCAAGGGTAAGCGTGTTGCCGCTGGCGGTGGTTTGGGAGTTTTTGTGCGGGCTGTTGAGTCGGACGAGACATCCGAGTTTGCCGGGTTGGTCGGCGGTGATGCGTACAAATATGGCGCGGTCAGGATAGGAGGCGAACACCTCGCGCCGGAAGGTGACGCCGCCGGCTTTGTATTCGGTCACGCTCAGCGCGCTGTCCAAGTCGAGCCAGCGGCGGTAATTGACCACGGATTGCTGGTCATCGAACTCGATCAAGAGATCGCCGCATGGTTGGTAGGCTTTCTGGCGAAGCGGTTCGCTCATGAACTCCTTCAAGCCAAGGTCTTCGGCTTGTTTCTGATAATCCCGCGCCTGTTTGAGTTTTTCTTTGGCATCTTTGGACTGGCCTTTGGGATCGAGCCGGTAGGCTTCGCGTTCCAGCTTGCGCATCTCCTGGAGCAATCGCCGTATCTCGGGCAACGCCTTCACGGCTCCCTTGTGCGCGTATGAGTGAGGTTGTTCGGTCCAGACAGTGTGTTCGTTGAACTGGATGCGCTCACCGGGCACGCCGCCGAAAACCATCGCGCCCATATATCCGTTGCCGATGGGCAATGCCTCCTCCCAGCCTTTCGCAGGCTGACGATACCAGAGGCAGAGCGGCAACGACGGCGCCGTTGTTTCGCCGCTGATTTCAGCCTGGTGAAGCGCCCCGGCTGTCATGATCAGAGCGCAGCATCCAACAATCCATGTCTTCATATTTCTCTCCTTCTTCTTTTGTGGCCGTTTAAGGCATAAAACCCACCATATACCTGGCTTCTATCGCAATTTCGGCAGGCGACGCAACAAATCAATGTGCCCCGACACAATGCCAGACAACGCGCCATTCATGTCTGCGGTGGTTATTGGGCTGGCAGGGCTTCTTCGAGCTGGTTTTTGACCGGCTGAACAGTGGCCCGATGACGTTCAACTTCTTTCACGATATCGGCAATCACATCCGGGTGTTGATCCGCAACGTTGTACTGCTCGGAGGGATCAGCCCCCAAATCAAAAAGCAAAGGCGGATCGTGTTTCTGGGTGTCATCCTTGCCGTAGCTGGACCGCGTGATGAAATGCGCTTTGTATCTGCCTTTGCGCGCTGCGAAAAGTTGCGTCCCCCGATAATAAAAGAACACGTCCCGAAGGCTTGGACCCGTGCCGGTCAGAATCGGCGTCATGTCAACGCCATCAACCACCCGGTCGGCCGGCACTTTCGCGCCTGACAACTTCAAAGCTGTGACAAACAAATCCATCGTGCAGGCCAGCTCGCGCGTGACCACTCCGGAGGGCACGTGTCCCGGCCACCATGCGATGCCCGGCACGCGCATCCCGCCCTCGAAGGTGCTGCCCTTGCCGTCGCGCAAAAGTCCGGCGGAACCGCCTGCCAGATTCATCGTCAGCCACGGGCCGTTGTCGCTGGTGAAAAATACGAACGTTTTCTTTTCCAGTTTTTCCCGCCGCAACGTTTCGAGAATCTGGCCGACGCTCCAATCCAGTTCCTCAACCACGTCGCCATAAAGGCCGCGCGGGCTGCCCTTGCGGGAGGCAAACAGCGGCACGTGCGGAAATGTATGGGCAAAGTAGAGGAAGAAAGGCTTTCTTTTGTTGTCATGGATGAATTTTACCGCCTGCTCCGTGTAGCGGCGCGTCAGGGTGGTCTGGTCGGCGGGGCACTCGATGCGTTTTTCGCCGAGCCACAGCGGCGCTGCCCACCATTCGGGATTCTGGTCCAGACGCGCGGTCGCGCCCTTCGGCGCAGCCGGTGTCGGGTTCATGTCGTTGGAGTGCGGCAGGCCGAAATAGAAATCGAAGCCGTGTCGCATCGGATGATGGGCGATGAGGTTCTCGTAGTTGCCGAGGTGCCATTTGCCGACCATGCCGGTGGCGTATCCCTGTTCTTTCAAGGCTTCGGCCAGCGTGATCTCCTCCGCCGGAAGCCCGCCAAGAGCAATGCGACGCAACACACGAAAGCGGTCATTGCACATTCCACTGCGAATCGGGTAGCGCCCTGTCAACAACGCCGCCCGGCTTGGCGTGCAAACCTCGGCGGTTGCATAGAAATCCGTGAATCGAATTCCTTCCGCCGCCATCCGGTCGAGATTGGGAGTGCGAATGCTCGGATGCCCGTAGCAGCCGAGATCACCATAGCCAAGGTCGTCGGCAAGAATGATGATGATATTCGGTTTTTCGGCGGCAAAGCAGCCAACTGACAACAATAGTGCGAACAGGATTTTTTTCATGTCATTGAGCTTCCTTTGTGCATCGGAGAATGAACTCCACAATGGGTGTCGGGTCTTTGAGACTGTGCGGATGATGATCGCAGTTCGGCTTGACGATGACCTCGATGTGGCCGCCGAGTTCCTTGTAGCGTTTCTCGACAAGCCGCGTGTTTTCCTCGATCGGCACAACTTTGTCGGAGTCGCCGCAAACGCTCAGGATAGGAATCTTCGCCTTCGCCAGCGGCGCGAGGTTGTCCACCGGATTGAGCGGGTATTTCATCGCCTCTTCCTCGGTCAGGCCATAGACTGACAACAATCGTTTCCAATCCGCCGGCGAGCCTTTTCCTTTGCCCTTGCCGCCGGGCCAGCTCTTGAAATCGCAGACGGGCGCGTCCACGTAAATGGCTGCGACCCTGTCGGGATGGCGCGCCGCCCAGTTGAACGCAAACAAGCCGCCCCGGCTGAACCCCTCAAGCACCGTCTTGCGCGACAAGCCGAATTTCGTCGTCAGGTGTTCGTAAAAGCTGTCCATCTGATCGAGCGCAACGGGCGCGCCGTACAGGTTCTGCACGTTGATGTAGGCGACATGGAATCCGTGACCGAGCAACGCAATGTCAGCCTGCGGTTCGTGTCCGAAAAACTCAGTCCGCCAAATCCACGGCTTTCCCGGCGCGGGCGTTTTCGGCAGCACCAGAAGACACTGTCGCCCATTCACCTCGAACTGGAGTTGCTCATAACCGTTCCACTGGGCGGCAGCCGCATTGCCGACAAGGCACGCCGCAATCAATACACTCGCCATTCGCATGAGGAATCCGGATTAGCATAAAGCGAAAAATTGTCCAGATATAACGCAATGGCCGTGTTTATCGAATGATAAGTATTCCGCTATTTGATATTGCGGCTCTGTGGAGTCAGAATCTTCCATTGTCATTACTCAGCGAAATCCAGGAGCCGTTTGATGGGGCCGACTGTTACGGAAATCTTGTCGCTTCCGAAGTCTCCATTAAGATAAGGGCTTTGGTAGGTTTTTGACGGACGCAAGTCCACCGTCTTGCCGTTGATGAGCGGCAGGGTGAAACGGTCGAACGCTTTTGCATCGTAGAGCGTAACTTCGAGATGGTTGGTGCCCGGGCCGAATTGGTAATCCACCTTGTCAGGGGTTACGTTCAGGCGGCAGGCGAGCACGTCGGCTTTGAATTTGTCGAATGATCCGTGGCTTGCGATGTCGCCAGCGTGGAGAAGGATGCGCGACTTGTCGGTGGCTTGCTTGAAGTTCGCGGGTGTAGCCACCGCCTGCTTCGCGTCCCATTGATATCCGCCATCGAGGAACTTCACCCCGACAAAAGCCTTGCCGTTGCTGGCGAATATCCAGCCGTCTTCCTCCACCTTCTTCAGCGCCTTGCCCGCGAAGCCAATGCCAACCGTGCCTGTGCTGTAGGAGCCGAGGGTGCTTCGGCCCATGGGCGCGATCCGCTGGAGGATGAGGACATTTTCGTGCTGCACACTCCAGAACGAGTGTTGAGGGCGGCCGCCGCTCCCGTGCTCAATCACTGCAGACACGGCGCAGATTTCTGGACTCGATGGATCAGCGAAGAGCATCCCGCACGAACGATTCTGGCGTGAGATGCCCGAATACTTGAGGGTGGGCGCGCCGGTTTTCGGGTCGGGCATGTTGAGGGCCGGATTCTGGAGCGTGCTGCCGAGGAGGTAACGAGGTGTGCGGTAGGCGTAGTTGACCAATGCGGAATCGGGCGAGAGCCGCTGGCCCGCTTCAGATTCGGCTGTTTCAAGTTCCCCAAGGACACGGTTGCGGATGACGAATGGCTCCGCCGCCGGAAATGTCCGCTTGCGCAGGAGAATCGCCTCAGGCGGGAGTTGGTAGCGGCTGGTTTCGATGACACGGGAGTGGCTGGAGCCAGCGGGCCGTCCTTCCGGAGCAAAGAGCAGATTCTTGTAGGAGTCGAAGGGGTTCGGTTCAGCATAAGCACGACTTCGCCCGCCGCCGCGGCGGCCTTGCACGGAAATCTGCTCTTCTTCGACAAACGCAAGATCGAGCAGCAGCCCGAATCGTTTCCGAATGACCGGATCAGGAGAGAGTTCATGGAGGTTGAACAACGCCGGCCAGGAGTATTTTTGATATGTATTTGACCCCACCTCGACCCACAGCCCGGATGCGGCCCGTTTGCGCGGCCATTCGCGATAAAAGGCCGTATAGGCATCGGCATGTTCCGCAACGGTGTGGCCGTCCGCGAGCTTCCGGTCGCGGTAAGATGGATCATCTTTCAAAAGGGCGGTGATTAGATAGTAGTTGGGCCGCCGGTTCAGGTCGTGGTTCTCCGTGCCGAGCAGCAGGAAAAGGTTGTTTGTGCCGGTATCAGCGATACGGCTTTCGCCACGTACCCAAAGCCAGAGCGCCTCCTTCATCGCTGCCTCGGTTTCCGGTTTCAATCGCCCCGGGAAAAACCGGCTTTTCGAGTGGAAGAGGCAGAGTGTCCGCACATAATCGGTGAGGGAAAAGAATGTCCACGGCAAATTCCCCTGCGCCTCTGGCGATGTGCGCTGCGACGTGGCGGGGTTTGTGGCAATGTATTCTTTCGCCCGCCGGAGCAGACGCGCGTTGGCCTCATCCACTTTTTCATTCAGATAAAGGGCAGAAAGTGTCCAGAGGTTGTCGCCCCAGACGCCTTGTGGCCAGGCGGTATCTTTGGCGATGGTCTTGCGCAACGATTCTTCGCGCAACCTGAGCGAGTTCTTGTGGGTCTGGGCCACAAGCTCATCCGATTTGCCGATGTCAATGATGTCGCCGGTTGTTCCGGGATTGCCTGTCCCCACCGATTGTAGCAAGGCAAGCAGGCTGAGAACAACCGACACAGAGCCGGGGCTTTTCATAATTCCTGTAATTGAGATTCCGTTGTATGCCGGATTATTTGGCTGGCGTTCTTGTGTTTTTCTGTCCGGCCACGCGGGGGTAACGCACGACGTTGACATCGTTCGTTTGTGGCGCGCCGGGCGTGCTCCTGCCGTCGGTGATGATTTTTTCCAGCAGCGCTTTCATCTCCGCCACTCTGGCAGGCTCGGCGGAGGCGAGGTTTTTAGTTTCACCGAGGTCATCTGCGAGATTGTAGAGTTGGACTGGCTGCGACTGGTCGCCGCCTGTGCCCCAGCCGCCGGAGCTTGGCGCGGGGATGTATTTCCAGTTACCCAGCCGCAGGGCGGGTATTCCCCCGCTGGACGCGCTTACTGCGTTTTGGCGAATCGGCTGGTCCTCGCCGCGGAGCAGTGGCAGCATGCTGAAACTGTCTTCGCCCGCGTTGTCGGGCAACTTTGTTCCCATAATATCGGCGAAAGTTCGGAGCAAATCGGCATGATGCACAAGCCGATGGCATACACTGCCGGGTTTCACAACGCCGGGCCAGCGCACGATGAACGGCATGCGATGCCCGCCTTCCCACGCGTCCGCCTTGTAGCCGCGCAACGGCCCGCTTGGGTAATGCCCCATTTGCTCCAGCTCCTTGACGCCGATGTAGGGTGCGCAGCCGTTGTCGGAAGTGAAGATGACAAGCGTCTTGTCCGCCGCGCCGCTCTTCTCCAGAGCTTCGAGCACGCGGCCAATGGTCGCGTCGGTCTGCATCACAAAGTCGGCATAGGTGTTGAGACCGCTTTTGTTTTTCCACTCATCAATCACGGCCAGAGGCGTGTGCGGAGAGGTAAGCGGCAGGTAAAGCAGAAACGGCTCCGGTTTCCTGGCTGCATCGGCGATGAACGCCGCGGCGCGCTCGCCAAGCGTGGGCAGGATGTTTTCGAGCTTCCACCCCTTCAGTGCCGGCCCCTGCATGCTGGCGAGATTCCGCGCCAGGCTGGCCGCGGGCAGAAACTCGCTCGGAATGCCGATTGTTCGATCGTTTTCAATAAAGCAATACGGCGGCCAGTTTGGCACGTCGGTGCCGAAGTAGGTATCGAAGCCGCGCGTTGTCGGCCCGCCGGCGATGGGTTTCGAGAAAATATCACGCCATGCTGCAAGCTGTTCTGCGGTTGGAACAACTGAACCGCCATCCGGTTTTGCTTCGTCGTCTTTGCCGGGTTTCTTTGGCGCCTTGAGCAGTGCGCGCTGTTCCTTTGTAACAGGCCAGTCCCAGCCAAGATGCCATTTGCCGATAATCGCCGTGCGATAGCCCTGTTGTTTTGCCAGCGTGCCGATGGTCATGCGGTCCGGCGCAATAAGTGGTTCGCCAAAGACATCCACGATGCCGTGCTGCAAACGCGTGCGCCAGTGGTAACGCCCGGTCAACAGCGCATAGCGCGATGGCGAGCATACGGCTGAAGACGAATGTGCGTCGGTAAAGCGCATGCCTTGCGAGGCGAGCTTGTCGAGATTTGGTGTGGGAATCTTGCCACGTTGCGGGTTGTAGCAGTGCACGTCCCCGTAGCCGAGGTCGTCGGCGAGTATGACAAGTATGTTGGGCTTGAGCGGATTTCCTTCCGCCGCCGGCAGCGCAACCGGCGCCGCCAGCAAGAGAGCCGCGAGTATTTTCTTAAACATGGTAATTTCTCTCTTTGGGTTCATCTGATGCTTTTCGTGAGCAGGGAATATCAGCGGGTATATTCATGCAACAGCCGCAGGTAGAGGCGGTAGTTCTCCAACGAGACACCGGGTGGTGTCTGGTGGTCAACGCTGGGGATGAATCCGCCCGACTTCATCAGCGGCAGAAGCCGCTCGAATTCCGCCCGCATGGCCTGTTCACCGTTCGGCATGACCATTTTGTTGTAATGGCCGACCATTCTCAGTTTTGGAAATCGGGTACGCAAGGCCATTCCGTCAACGCCGGCCTGTCTCTCCAGCGGCAGCACACCATCCACACCATTGTCAATCAGCCAGGGAACAAGATTCGTCACATCGCCATCCGTGTCCACCAGGACCAGCATGTTCATCTCCTTTGCCCGCGCGAGCAGCTTTGCATAGTAGGGCGTCATGAATTCGTCCATCATCTCCCGGCTGATCATGGGGCCGTGGTTGTATGACATGTCCTCGGCGATTGTCATGAATGTTGGGCGGCCAATCTTTTCAATTTGGTCCAGGATGGCGAGGTTGAAATCCAATAAATCCCGGTTGATCCTGTGCAACAATTCAGGCTGATCATGGAATGCAAACATTAGTTTGGTAAAGCCCATCAACGTGCGCGGGAACCAAAAGAAACCTTCGAGCGTAATCCAGATGACGGCTTCGCCCTTTTGCTGCCGCTCGAGCCACGGTTTCATCTCCAGAATCGCCTTGCTGTGGTCGGGAAACAGATGCGGGCGATGCGCCAGGTAGTCGTCCATGTTGGAGACGATGCCTTCGACGTGGTGCTGTTCAGCCTCGATTGTCGCCTTTGTTGTGCTGAACCAATATTGTTTGTACGGGTCGAGCTTGAAATAGTCGTGGATTTCAAAGACTCCGGTCAGTTCGGCGGGCAGCCCTTCGGTGTGCCAGCGGTCAATCGTCTTGTCCCACCACATGGCCCACTCCCAGCGTGGCAGCCGGTCAACCGGCTGGAAATCCATCACAGCACGAAATCTTTCAACATGATTCATGGCATGACATTCTCAACCGTCACAGTTCTTAACTTCGTGCCCTCAAGTTTCGGCCTGCCCTGTGAAGTCGAAGTTACAAGGACTTCGAGCTGGTTGTCACCACGTTTAAGCGCCTCTGTTACATCAACTGCGAATGGCGGCATCCAGAGAGTATCGAACTTCCTGCCGTTCAACGTCACCTTCGCCATCACCTCCACCTTGCCTAAATCCAGCACAATCTTTTGGCCCTTTCCAAAATCTGCCGGCACGGAGAATGTGGTCTTCATAAAAACCGAGAACCCTTTCCCGTCTTTGTTCGTCGTCGTCCATGTGCCATTGAGGGGCAATGTTTCCGAATCCCTGCCTATGCGCACGGTCTTCTCAGTCCCATCGCTCATGGTAAGAGTGTAGTCGCCTTTTCTGGCAGATTCAGCCTTCAACCTGTTGTTGTCATCGTAGAAAAGCGCCAGATCGCCGGGGCCTGCATCTTTTCCTCCAGCCTGAACTTTGACTACTGAGGGTGTCTGCTGCTGTTGGCGGAATACGACGAAGAATGAGTCGGCCGGGTCGTTGACATGTATGCAAATGCGCGTTGTGTCCTTCCCGCTCTTGTAGCGGGCCATCTTGCTGATCTGACCGGTAACCGGGTCGAATAATTCCGGCGCCTTGCCGGTTACCCTCAAGTTGGCCTCGAATGTGCCCGTCGCCTTGAAGTTGGAGAGAAAGAAAAGCATGCCGTCATCAAGCTGGCGCGCCTTCCAACGCAGCCCGCAAGTTGCCTCCGAGACTAATGGCGCGACGCCAAATTGCTGCAGTGACTCAATTGGAACCGGCGCCGCATGGATGATCTTGCCGCCGGCTTTTTCGAGTTCCTGTATGCGCTTCAGCACATGCGGCCGGATGTAACCGGATTCGGGCATGGCCATCAGTTCGTAACTTGCGGCGATTTGCTTTCTATTTTTCTCATCGTAAACCACCCATTTCCCGTTCACAACGTTGAGATTGCTCACGATCGCATCCGATCCGATATAGTCATAGTCATAGCCGGCGGGCACGGGATTCGCAGGCCCGGTCATCTGTGGCGCGAAGTCGCCGATATACACCGCCACGTTTGCCACCGGATTCCCCTGTTGCAGCATGAAGTGAATACGCTGCAGATAACGCACCCAGTTGCGGCACTCATTGAACCACGGGTTGTTTCGGTGAAATGCCGTGCCGAACCACGGATTTTTGCCCGGCACGCCATCCCTCGGCTGATGAGCAACCACATGGAAGACGAAATGGTTGATTCCTTCGCAAAACAGCTCCTCGCCGCGCCGCTTCAGCAGATAAGGATGGTGTTTGAGGTCCAGACTGCTGGTAAATGCTTCGGCATAAACTCTGCGCCGGCCGTAAATGTGCGCGGTGGAGCTTGCCGCCCGGCACTCAATCGTGCCAAGTTGATTGTTACTCCAGAACTCACCACCAATCTCGTCGGAATACCTGCCATAGATTGTGAAATCCCCAGGGAAACCCCAATGCCCGTAATTCTCGCACCAGGTGGTCAGCCCGTGCTTGTGAGCCGCCTCGGTCAAGCCGCCGACATAGTTTTCGGCAATCATGTCGGCCACGATCCGTCGCAAATCCCAGAGGAATTGATCCGAGGCTCTGGCGCTTTCAATCACCCTGCCGGTCATCACCGGCAGCATCTTGATCGGATCGTATCCGGCGCGTTTTTTGAACTCCCTGTCGAAACCGTCCGTCCAGTTCTGCGCGCCCACTTCATAACTGTCAATTGTCACCCCTTTCCACGCGCTTTTCTCTTCCGGGGTAATTTCCCTCAACAATTTTCCGAACATGGAATCGAAGTGATATGCAATGTGCGCCTTGCTCATCTTGTCCACTTCAAGTCCGGTCGCCTCCGGCGGGGCGGGTCTGTTCTGTTTGCCGGTGGTAACCATGCCGAAGTAAATGATCGTCCAGTTGCCGGCTGGTAGTTCACAGGAAAGCGTGCCATCCGCCGATAGTTTCTCCGTGAGATTGACGATATCCGCCTGCTTTACAATGATCGAGGCATCATCCGGCTCGACAGTATCCCTGAATCTGTAGGAATCCCATGTCGGGCTTGGAGTCGGATGCATGCGCCCCATCTGTTTCTCGATGACCTGCGCGACCATCGGCTCCGAGGTCAAGGTCACTGCGTCAGACGGCAGATTGCACGGCTCCAGAACGAATTCCTGTGCCATCGCCTCCTTGAAGCTGAACACGCGCGGTCCGTCAGGGAGAAAATCTGTGTCCTTGTTGCTGCCTGCCGAGCGCACTTCAGCCACCAATTCCCTGTTGCCGCCCTTTATTGCATATAATTTTGCGGCGATGTCTCCCTTCACCACCAGTGCGCGCGCCTTGAACGGCTCTGTGTGCCGGAACCGGATGGATTTGCTTTTGGCCGGCGTGGAAAGACGCCACGGCGCCATCGAAGCAGGCCCAAGGACACGCGCGGCCTTCCAGCCTTCGGGTGTCTTTGCGGAATCCCGCCAGCCAGCGACCTCCTGATTGCCGGCCAGCCATGAGCTGTCGGTGCTAATGCTTTGCGTCTTGCCATTGGCATAACGAATATGCACTGCCGCAATCAAACCGGCTGGACTGGCCTCGCTGTTGTTCACGGACAATGCAATGACATTGTCGCCTTGTTTCAGGTATTCCGTGATTGTGAACTGGTCTGGAGTTTGCCAGTTGGAACCTTCCTGCACCTTTTTGCCGTTGATCCACAGGACATAAGAATTGTCAGCCGATACCAGCATGCTGGCTGCAATTGGCGTGGCGCCGTCAACTTGAATGACACGCCTGAAATACTTCGTGCCGGCTGCCGCTTTCGTGGCGCCATTCTCGTCCGGATGCCATATCCATGAGGAAGAGGCCAGCGACAATCCATTGTCCCCCTGTTGCGATAAACCGTGGATTGAAACCGCTTCTTTGCGGGGGACGGCAAGCACCGCCACATCCTGGACAAGCGGCTGTATCTCAGGGCGCACTTTCCCGGAAAACATCCCGCCTTTTGTTTGTACCTCGTTCCATAAAATGCGCCGCATGGATTGTTCGGGTTTGATCCAGGGGCCGCCACTCTGGCTCCAGCCCGGCGCGTTGAACATCATGATCCCTACTCCGAGGCGCGCCGCTTCCTTGAAGGCATGGCGCGTCAGCGCGTACCACTCCGGCGATAACATTTTGACCGGTCCGCCGCCTTCAATATTCCCGAGCATGGCCTGCTTGATTCCAGCTCTGGCCATCGCCTCAAGGTCTTTGGTGATACCATCCTTTGTAATATCGCCATTCAACCAGTACCAATAGCAATACGGCTTGGTTGTTTCCGGAGGATTCCGGAAGCCGGCTTCCAGTTCATCTGCGCTTACGGGAAGTGTGGCCAGCAGCAGCGCGGCAATAATCCGTGTTTGATATGCTTTCATCATCTTATGCGTCATCTAATTGCGGGATGTTTGCTCACTTGAGTCATTTGGGCAATTCCGCATTTACCGTTTTGACTTCACCGTTGACGCGCACCTTGACTGTTTTTCTTTCCTTCGACGCGATCCTGTATTTCGTGACCTTGCCGTTTTTCCACTCAATGTCCACGGTGAAATTGCCGCGGGCGCGCAAGCCGCTGACTTTGCCTTCGGGCCACGCCTTGGGCAGGGCGGGCAGAAGTTCGATTTCGCCGGCGTGCGATTGCAAAAGCATTTCAGCAATACCGGCGCAACCACCGAAATTGCCGTCAATCTGAAACGGCGGACAGGAGTCAAACAGGTTGGGCAGGGAGCCGCTGCGCCCGCCCGCCGGGCGCAACAGCGTCTTGAGCAGCTTGAATGCGCGATCACCGTCGCCGAGGCGCGCCCAAAAGTTAATACGCCATGCCAGGGCCCAACCGTTGCTGTCATCGCCGCGCACTTCGAGCGATTTGCGACAGGCTGCGGCCAGCTCCGGCGTGCCGCGCAGGGTGATTTCGTAGAACGGATGCAGGCCGTATAAATGCGAAGTATGGCGATGGGTTGGCTCCGGTTCAGGATAAGGTTCGAGCCATTCCTGCAAGCGGCCGTCGGGGCCGATTTGATTTGGGGCGAGGCGGGCGCGTTTTTCGATGAGTTCACGGCGAAGGTCGCCATCCACGCCCAAAATTTCCGCGGCGCGGGCGGTGTTGCCGAATAATTCACGGAGCAACTGCATGTCCACCGTCGGTCCAAGGCAGACATGGGCGACTCTGCCGTCAGGCAGTTTGAACCGGTTTTCCGGCGAGTTGGAAGGGCCGGTGACAAGCCATTTGTTTTTTGGCTCTTCGATGAGATTGTCGAGGTAGAACAAAGAAGACTCTTTCAGGATCGGATATGCCCATCGGAGGAACTCCCGATCCAGCGTGTAGGCATAATGTTCCCAGAGATGCTGGCAAAGCCACGCCGAGCCGCTTACGGTTGCACCCCACGACGCACTTTCGCCGGGCGACGTGAAGCCCCACGGATTCGTAATCACATGCGCCACCCAGCCGCGCGCGTTGTAATAGGCTTTCGCCGTCTTGCGGCCCGGTTCGACCAGCGACGCAATGAGTTTGAACAGCGGTTCGTGCAATTCCGACAGATTGCAAACCTCGGCCGGCCAGTAGTTCATCTGGACATTGATATCAAGATGCCAGTCGCCATTCCACGGAGTTTGAATTTCCTCAGCCCAGATGCCTTGCAAATTCGCCGGCAGCCCTCCGGGGCGGGACGAACTGATCAGCAGATACCGGCCAAAGTTGAAGTACAGCGCTGCCAGTGCGGGGTCTTCCGCACCCCTGGCAAATCCCTCAAGTCGCTGTGGCGTGGGCAGCGCGCTGTTGGTCGTGGCCGGCAGACGCAATTCAACGCGGTTGAACCATTTCTCATGGTCCGCTTTCTGTGATGCGCGCAATTCGGCAAACGATTTCTTCGCCGCCTTCTCCAGATCGCGTGCCGTCGCCGCGACCGGCTCTCCCAGTTGCCGGCCTGCAAATCCGCGATAGTCGGTGGCGGCGGCGAAGAGCAGCACCGCTTCATTCGCTACGGCAACCACAAGTTTGTTGCCTTCCGCCTTCACTGAACCGCCGCGCGCCAAAACCCGCAACCGCCCGGCGTAGGTCACTCCCCTGCCGCCACGTCCGTCATTGAGGGTGCCGGTCATCAGCAATTCGTTGTTGCTTGCCGCGCTCGTCTCGAACCGCTCGCGGCGGTCGAGTGAGACCGTGAATGAAACCGGGCCGCTCAGGCGGGTGACAAACACTTCGTCGGGGGCCGATACGAAATGCTCACGCGTAAAAGTCCTGCCATCCTTCTTGAATGAAATGCTTGCCAGCGCCGTGCGCAGGTCCAGGGTTCGCGTGTAATCTTTGACTTCCGGCGGCTTGGGAGTCACTCCGTCAATTGCAATTTCCGCAACCTGAAAATGTGTCTGGCCCGGATTTGGAGCAAAAGTGAAACGGAAAAACCGGCAGACGATTGGACGGGCAATGGTGTAGGTTTTTGTCTGATGCCGATTCTCGAACACCGGTTCATCGGTGTGTTCGTCCAGCTTCGCCCACGTCGTGCCATCCATCGAACCTTCGAGTTTCCACGTTCGCGGATCGCGCGCCGGCACATCCTCTGCTGACGTAAAACGATACCCGCGTGCCATCGCGCCGTTTGTGCCCGCATCCAACTGCCAAACTACAGGTTTGCCTTCGTGGATGACGCACCATTTCGTGTTCACATCTCCGTCCATTGAAAATTCAATTTCCTGATTTGCCGACCATGCGCGATGCCCGCTTGCACATTGGAGGGCGGGCGTGCTTTGCGCCCCGTCGAACTGCAGCCACAGGTTGCCAAGTGTTTGGTAACAGCCGAATGGCACATTCGCGCCTCTCCCGTGGCCGGAGCCTTTGCCTTGACAGGTGAAATTCTCGTTGACCAGGCGTTCCGCCTCGACGTTCTTTCCTTCGAGCAACAACCGCCGAATCTCCGGCAAGACTTTGTATGCGTCCGGCCTGTCTGCCTCATTGTCACGCGAGCCGGACCAGACAGAACTTTCGTTGAGCACAATCCGCTCTTTATCCACGCCGCCAAACACCATTGCGCCGATGCGCCCGTTGCCGAGCGGCAGCGACTCCCGAAAGCTCGCGGCCGGTTTGTCAAACCAGAGCGTTGTCGTTGAATCGGCGGCGCGCAAGGTTGAACAAAATACAAGCAGGCAGGCAACCGGCAGACCCAGCCGCTGCCACAGCGGGCGATAATGCACCAATCTTTTGCAGCGACTTCGTGATTCGTTGTGGGGATTCGTGTTTGTTTCTATTTTCATAATTGCAATTCCAAATTATGCGCACCGACTACTGTTTGGGCGGTTCGCCGCCATTGGCAGCTTTGCTTTCCGACCGCCCGCGCAGCTTCAGCTTATGCCTTTTTGTCAGCCCGTCCAGCATCATGGTGACCAGCGTGCAGCTCATGCAATAGTCGGGCACACCCAGCGCCTTGCCGGTGACGGAATCGTAATGTTCGCTTATGCCGTTCTTGATGGCGTTTGCGATGGTTTTGTCGCAGATGTCGGCGGCGAGTTCCTTGTGCCCGTATGCAGCCAGTCCGCTTGCGATCTGGTAATTGGTCGGCGGCCAGACATCGCCTCGCCAGAATGCGTTGGATTTCCAGCGCTTGTCGGTGCTGTCCACGGTCGGCACCGGCAGCGGCGTTTGCCATGCAGGCGTGGCGAGCACCGCGGCCATGCGTCTGGCCATTGCTTCGGTGGGCACCCCGGCGGCCAGCGCAATCCAACTGCCGATTGTGGCAACGGGAATTTTTTCCAGCGTATCGCGCCTTACGGTTAGAAAAGTGCCGGCCTGTTCGTCCCACATATAAGTGCGCATTCCCCTGACGCCCTTTTCAACATGAAACATGCGCCTTGCGGCCATATCTTTGTCGCCGGCGATTTCTGCAAGCCGCGCGAGGCTGCGCTCGGCCAGAATCAGGTAGGCGGTGTTGCCGGGCACACAGAGGTCGCCATACCATCGGCCTTCGTTCGGACCTCTGCGCCGGGGATGGACGGTCATCTTCATATCATCCATATTGCATTCGTAGTCGAATGTCTCCCACCTGGCATGCTGCAGTTTGCCCGTGTAAGCGCCGAGTGTAATCAAACCGTTGCCATGCAAGTCCCGCTCGCGCCAATACCAGTCGTGGAACCGTTCGAGCCGACCGAGGGATTGCCTGAGCAGTTCCCTGTCACGGTTGCGCTGATAAACCCGTTCCACGCCCCATGCCAGGATGGGAATCTGTGAGAACTGCCGGACCTCTTGCGGCGCCGTCTTGATGGCCACCGTGATCATGTCCCGCGCATATTCGGGCGCAGTCTTGTTCCAGCGATCCTGGAAATCCCAGTAGTTCTGAAAAATATCGCGGATGACTTGCGTTTGGTCTGGGAGAAGACTCAGCAAATCCACCACAAACATGGTATCCCAAATCCATTGCCCCTGGTAATAAGGGCCGCCCGGCTGCACCCAGATGTGCCGCAAAGGTTCGGCCGGCTGCCGGAGCTTTTCGAGAACGCACTTTGTCATAACCCGCTGCGCCAGCTCCAGCACCTCCGCGTTGTCCGACTCGAAAAGCTCCTGTACCGCCGCCGGTTTCGTCTCCGCCCCTCCGGCCAGTTCATCCCATCGACCGGCGAAGGCCATACCGCCGACCGCCGCGCCACAGGTGACTTTGAGAAAATTACGCCGCTTCATCACTTTCTCTCGCTATGTGGCTTGCCACAGGCCTCGCCACACCGATTATTTTGAAAGTCTTCAATTTGTCATAAATCGTTGCCGGAGTCGAGGCCATTCCCCTTCCGGGTGAGCAATCTGGGGCCGCCCTGAATCACTGCTTTCTGAAGCCTCCTGCGTTTGCTTTGCCGCCCTGCCAACCTGTCCAAATCTGAAATACGCATGCGCGCAGGAATGATTTTAGTTGACTATTGTGCACTAAGGTAAACCATAGTTTCCAATGTGATATGATTGATGGGGTTCATGGCGCAGTTGCTCAGTGGATTTCACAGCATGTCCGGGAGGCTGTTGTTTTTATTAGACTTGGCACAGCTTTTTCACCAAGAATCCCAAAAAAGGAATCCGTATGAAACATGGACGAAAGAACCCTCGTTCCGCCGATGCAGGAGGCAAATTGTCCGCGCCCGCCCCCCGCCTCGAAAAAGCACCCACGTACATCTGCGGGTTGGATGACATCCTGGAAGGCGGCCTGCCACGCGGCCGAACCACGGTTGTCAACGGCGCTTCCGGCTCCGGCAAGACGCTCCTCGGCTTGGAATTCCTCTACCGGGGTGCGTTGCACGGCGAGCCGGGCATTTTCATCGGCTTCGAGGAGCCGCCCGAACAAATCCGCCAGAATGCCGCCACACTCGGTTGGGACCTGCCCGCCCTCGAAAAGCAAAACCGCCTCTTCATCCTCGACGCGCGCCTCAAACCCGACTTGGTCCGCACTGGGAAGTTCAGCTTCACGGGTCTGCTGGCCATCGCTGCGGGCAAGTGCCGCGCCATGGGCGCCCGGCGCATCGTCATTGACGCCTTCGAAGTGGCCCTGCGCCTGTTCGACACCCCTCGTCAGATCCGCGACGAGCTCCATGCCCTCAACAACTGGTTGCGCGACAGCGGGCTGACCGCCATCCTCACCATTCGCCCGCCCAGCCGTAGCGGCGCCTCGCCTTCCGAGGATTTCTTCGAGTCCATGGCCGATTGTCTCCTCTCGATGGATGCGCGGGTCACTGAGCAAATTGCCAACCGGCGGTTGCGCGTGGTCAAATACCGCGGCTCCGGCTTTGGCCGGAACGAATACCCCTACGTGATCAGCCCCACTGGCCTGCGCATGGCAGCCATCACCTCGGTGGGCTTGCGCTACAAGCCGCTCGGCGAAAAAATCTCCACTGGCAACGCCCGGCTGGACGAAATCCTGGACGGCGGCTGCCGCCGGGCCTCATGCATCCTCCTGGCCGGCCTGCCCAGCACGGGCAAGACCACGCTGGCGGCCACCTTCGCCGCCGCCGCCTGCGCGCGCGGCGAGCGGGTGCTTTACATCGGCTTTGAGGAATCCGAGGCGGCCATGATCCATAACGTCACCAGCACGGGGATTGCCTTGCAGCCTCACGTGGAAGCGGGCCGGCTGGCCTTCCTTACCCAGTACCCGGAAGCCCTCGGCGTCGAGGAACATTTCATGGCGGCGCTGGACCGCATCGAGGCCTTCTCACCGCAGCACGTGGTGGTGGACGCCATCTCGGCTTGCTACCGCATGGGCGGCAAGCAGGCGGCCTTTGAGTATCTCATGCGCCTGCTCAACGCCTGCAAGGAGAAGGGCATCACCATCCTGCTGCTCAACCAGCTCAGCGGCGTCACCAGTTATATGGAAATATCCGGCAACGAAATCTCCTCGATGGTGGACACGGCGATCTTCCTAAACTACCAGTTCAGCCTCGGCGAGACCAACCGCGTTTTCCAGGTACTCAAATCCCGCGGCTCGCGGCACTCCAACCAGAAACGCGAATTCCGCATAACCGACAATGGTTTTGTGGTGGAGGAGGTCTATCTCGGCGAGGGCGACGTGCTCACCGGCGCGGCCCGCCAGCGCCAGGAGGAGCACGACCGGCTCGAAGCCCAGCGACTGGCCTTCGAGATCCAAATGAAGGAACTGGAACTGCAACGCCTCCGCCTTGCCCAGGAGCAGATGCAGCAAGCCAGAGCGCAGCGCGCTATCCTCACCCATCCGGAAAAGTCCGGCACGCCGCCTGAAGCGTGAGATTGCCTCCCATGAATACCCAAAACACTTCTCCAGGTGACAACCGGCCCGGCGGTGGCCAGCCGGTCTATCGGTTCCGGCTCTTTGTGGCCGGAGACGAGCCGAACTCGCGCCAGGCGCGCGCCACGCTCGAACGCCTGTGCGCCACCCGCCTGCGCGACCGCTGCGAACTTGAAGTGGTGGACGTCTTCGCCGACTACCAGGCCGCGATCGAGCACCGCATCATCGTCGTGCCCACCCTGCTCATCGAGTCGCCGCCGCCTGTGCGCACCATCATCGGCTCCCTGGAAGACGAGGCGCAGTTGTTGGCCGCGCTCGGCCTGAGCGATGGAGGGCCACGCCCATGAGCCAAAGCGACAACTTAACCGAGGCCGAACTGCGCCGGCGGCTCGCCGAGGCCGAGGCGGCCCTCGCCGCCCTGCGCTCAGGCAAGGCCGACACCCTCATCGGCGACGCCGGCCCGCTGCTGTTCCAGCTCAAGTCTGCTGTTGAAGAACGGGAGCGCGCCGAGGCGGCGCTGCGACGTGAGCACACACTCCTCGAGCGCATCACCAGCTCCAGCCCGGCCGGCATCACGGTTGTGGACCGGCACGGGCAAATCACCTTTGCCAACCCGCAGGCCGAGAAGATTCTGGGGCTGACCAAGGAGGCCATTACCAAGCGCACCTACAACGACCCGGCTTGGCACATAACCGCTCTCGACGGCGGCCCGCTTCCGGATGAGGAGCTGCCATTTCGCCGGGTGATGGCCACCCGCAAACCGGTCACCGGCATCCGCCACGCCATCGAGTGGCCGGATGGGCGGCGCGTGCTGCTATCCATCAACGGCGCACCACTCCTGGATGCCTCCGGCGAACTGGAAGGCGCGGTGTTTACCATGTCCGACATCACCGAACAGTTGCAGGCTGAGGCGCTCCTAGCTTGCCAGACCAAGGTGCTCGAACTGATCGCCACGGGAGCATCCCTCGCGACCACGCTCACCAGACTCATCGAAGAGGTGGAGGCCCTTCACCCGGGTCTGCTCGGCTCGGTGCTGCTGCTGGACAAAGACGGCGTACATCTGCGGCATGGAGCCGCGCCGAGCCTGCCGGAGGCCTACAACCGCGCCATTGACGGCTTGGTCATCGGCCCGAACGTCGGCTCCTGCGGCACGGCGGTGTTTCGCGGCGAGGCTGTCGTCGTCGAGGACATCGCCACCGACCCGCTGTGGAAGGATTACCGCGAACTGGCCATGGCGCACGGATTGCGCGCCTGTTGGTCCACGCCCATCTTCGATGAGCAACGGCGCGTGCTGGGAACATTCGCCATTTATTACCGGAAGCCGGGACGCCCGGCTCCCGAGCATCTGCGATGGGTCGAAATGGCCACGCACCTGGCCGCCGTAGCTATCCAGAAACTCCGGGAAGAGGCCGCGCTGCGCGAGAGCGAGCGCCGACTGGCCACGCTCATGGCCAATCTTCCGGGGATGGCTTATCGCTGTGCAAACCAGCCCCACTGGCCGATGGAGTTTGTGAGCGAGGGATGCGCCGGCCTGACCGGTTGGCCTGCGTCCGCACTCCTCCAGAACCGTCCGGCTTTCGGCGAACTGATCGTTGAGGCAGACCGGCAATTCGTGTGGGACACCGTGCAACGAGCCCTGGCAGCCAGGCGGCCCTATGAATTGACCTACCGGATCCGGACTGCTGACGGGCAACTGCGTTGGGTGTGGGAACGGGGTTGTGGTGTCTTCGCCCCGGATGGTTCGCTGCTCTTCCTTGAGGGATTCATTACAGACATCACCGAGCGAAAGCAAGCCGAGGATCGGATACGCCGGCTTGCGGCCTTCCCCGAACTTAATCCAAACCCCGTGCTCGAATTTGCCGCCGACGGCTCGCTCACCTACCACAATCCCGCGGCACAGGAGTTGGTGCGGCGGTCCGGAGCCCGCGATCTTCAGGAAATAATGCCGCCCAATTCCGACCAGATCATACGCGAGTGTCTGGCTTCCGGGCGGCCCTGCCTGCGGCTCGAAGTCCGCTGCGGCGAGCGCACGATATCATGGTCATTTTATCCGATCGAGCAGTTGGGCGTTGTCCATGCCTACGCGGGAGACATCACCGAGCGCAAGCAAGCCGAAGAAGCGCTGCGAGAAAGCGAGGCGCGATTCCGCCGTTTGTTCGAGAATTCGCTGGTGGGCATTTACCGCACGACACCTGACGGACGCATCCTGCTGGCCAATCCTACCCTGGTGAAGATGCTCCGTTTCCCCTCCTTCCAGGCCCTGGCCCAATTGAACCTCGAAAAGGACGGTTTTCACCCGCAGTACCCGCGCCGCCTCTTCAAGGAAGCCATCGAGCGCGACGGCGTGGTTCGCGGCATGGAAAGTGCCTGGACATGCGCCGACGGCACAACCATCTATGTGCGCGAGAGCGCCCAGGCGGTGCGTGGGCCGGACGGGCGCATCGAGTATTACGAGGGGGTGGTGGAAGACATCACCGAGCGCAAGCAAGCCGAAGTGGCCCAAGCAAGACTGGCGACGGCGATCGAACAGGCGGCCGAAGCCGTGTTAATTACCGACACCCAGGGCACGATCCAATACGTCAATCCAGCGTTTGAGAAGGTCACCGGCTACAGCCGCGAGGAAGCCATCGGCCGAAACCCGCGGTTTCTCAAAAGCGGCAAGCACGATACGGAGTTTTACCAACGGCTGTGGGCCGTGCTCACTCGCGGCGAAGTTTGGAGAGGGCATTTTGTCAACAAACGCAAAGATGGCACGCTCTATGAGGAAGAGGCCACCATCTCGCCCGTGCGCGACGCCGCCGGCCGGATCATCCATTACGTCGCGGTCAAACGCGACGTTACCCGCGAGGCGCAGCTCGAGGCGCAGTTGCTACAGGCGCAGAAAATGGAGGCCATAGGCCGGTTGGCCGGCGGCGTGGCGCACGATTTCAACAACATTCTGGCCGTAATCTTGATGCAGACCGAGTTTCTCCTGATGAGTGTTGACCTCTCTGAAGGCGTGCGGGACGGAGTCCAACAAGTCAGAACCGCAGCCGAGCGGGCGGCCAACCTCACCCGCCAGTTGTTGGCGTTCAGCCGCCGCCAAGTCATGCAAGCGCGCGACCTGGACCTGAACGAGGTGGTGACGAATCTGGCAAAAATGTTGCAACGGATTATCGGCGAGGATGTGCGGCTGGAGCTGCATTTACACCCTACACCGCTGATGACCCATGCCGACGCCGGGATGCTGGACCAGGTGCTGATGAACCTTGCCGTCAATGCTCGCGATGCCATGCCAAAGGGTGGGCGATTGATCATCGAAACCACGGCGCGCGAATTCAGCCCTGAGGAGGCGGCCGCGCTGCCGGATGTCAAGCCGGGGCATTATGTCGGTTTGCGCGTCAGCGATACCGGCTGCGGGATTCCGCCGGAAATCCTGCCACGCATCTTCGAGCCGTTTTTCACCACCAAAGAGCAGGGCAAGGGCACCGGTCTCGGTCTGGCCACGGTGTTTGGCATTGTCAAACAGCACGGCGGAAACATTCAGGTTGCCAGTGAACCGGGCCGTGGAACGACCTTTGAAATCTATATTCCCGCACTGCCATCGGGTTCGACGCAGGCCACTGCGGCGGAATCCCGCACTCCCCCACGCGGCGGCACGGAAACGATCCTGCTGGTTGAGGACGAGCCGGACGTCCGGCAAGTTACGCGAGTGATTCTGGAAGTCCATGGCTACCGGGTCCTGGAGGCGTCCGATGGCCACCAGGCGCTGGAACTATGGCAGCAACACCGGGAGACGATCCAACTGCTCTTCACTGACATTGTGATGCCCGAAGGCATGAGCGGACGGGAACTGTCACAACGGCTGCGAGCGGACCGGCCGCAGCTCAAAGTGCTCTACACCAGCGGCTACAGCGCCGAACTGGCCGGGCAGGAGCTGCCCCCGGGCGCGAGCTTTCTTCAGAAACCCTGCTCTGCGGAACTGCTGCTGGAAACAGTGCTCCGCTGTCTGGATGCGCCGTCGGAAGCTCCGCTCATCTGACGCGGCCTTCTTGGTTCCCATTTGGGGTCAGCCATTGAAATTTGGGCGTCATGAAAAACTCTTCTTCAATCTGCAATCTGAAATCAAACGAAGCGTGGCGGTTTCCACCCCGGCCATTTTCGCGACGGCTTGGGAGCCGCCCCTCCATGAATGTAGCTGCCGCCGTAAGGCGGCAGAGAATTGTCCGCCGGCTTACGATGGCGGCTACGGAAAAACAGAATGACCGCCATATCTTCGTAGCTGCCGCCGTGAGGCGGCAGAAATCATAATGGCATAATTGGCGTTTATTCGCGTAATTCGCGGTTAAGAAAGAAAATTGGAAACCGCCAATGGACGCGAATGGACGCGAATTTATGAAAAGAATGTATCTTCGTAGCTGCCGCCGTAAGGCGGCAGAGATTTGTCCGCCGGCTCACGCCGGCGGCTACAGGTGTTCTTGTGAGTACCCTGAGCACGCCGTCAACAGTTGTTGCATGAACTCGCTCAAATCCGCCTTTGGCGTTACGCTCAACAGTGTGGATACTTGAGATTGTCATTTGTCAAGGGCTGATCCCTGAAGGTTCTGGTGCTCCTTGATGAACATTTCCGCCTCTTTAAGGCGGCGTTTCAGGTCTTCAGCCATCAACGCCCTGCTCAGCTCACGAGCCTCCGCCCTGTTCAGAACATTGGGTGTTGCGCTCTTCTTGCCCGTGTAGATTTCATACATGTCGGCGATCGAAAAGTTGTCGTTGCGCAGGGTGTCGAGCGGGATGCCGTCAGCCTTCAAATTCGCCAGCGGGTTGCGTCCCCAGGCATGCCGGTAATATACGGGCTGCGGTACGAACGGGCTGGACAGCACAATGATGCTGCGGCGGTCTTTGTCGGCCCATTCGGCTTTGGCAGGCTGGAATTTTCCGTCCTTGCCGGCAATGGCGAATCCGAGGATGGGGCCATCATTGTAGGGGCTTACTTCATTCGGGGCAAATTTCAGGAGAATTTTATCGCCTTCCACCTTCGCCTCCTTAATCGTTGGCGGCAGCCAGTGAATCTTGTTTTTTCCGTATTGTGTCGCCAGTGCCCATGCGGCGATTCGCTCTCCAACAGGTATTTTGATCTGTGGATGAAACCATGCCCTGCGTTGATCAAAACTGGCGGCGTATCCGATGTTTTTGTCGCCGGCTTTCTGGAAGTCGAGGAATGTCTTATACTGTACTTCTCGAATGTAAATCCCTTCGTCGTCCATCTTTTCGAGGTAATTGTCCAAATCCTGAGGGTCCCCCGCGGTGCACAACGAAATAATGCCAAAGGGCATTTCCGGATCGTTGAAAGCCGCCCGCCAGGCCTTAATCATGGGGGCAAAGACCTGATAATACATGACATGTCCATTTGGAACCAATGCATTGTTGAAACCTTGGTGCCATAAGGCGCCTTTGATCTGGAAGCCGGCAATCGGCGCGATCATGCTGGCGTAGCAGTTGCCCGGACGGTTCATGTCATAAGCAGGACCGGGGCGCAGCTCGGACGGCGGCTTGCGGTCCGCCGGTATCTCTTTGCCCTGTGCTTTCATGCGGGCCGTCTGTTCATTGAACTGCTTGATCCTTGTTTCGAGGTCCTTCTGCGGGTCGAATTCCGCGACTTTCCTGTCCCAGTCTGAGAGCACGGCTTTGACCTCCGGAGTTTCGATGCTTTTCAGCAAATCCAGCGGCAACCATGTTTCGATGCACGTCCCGCCTCGTGAGGCATCAATCACGCCAATCGGAATTTGGGTGGCAATATGAATCCGCCGGGCAAAGATGTACCCAATGCCGGACATCTCGCTGACGGTCTCCGGTGAGCAAACATCCCAGTACCCCTGCCGGAAGTGTCTGCCGAACCAATCGCTCCACTGATACATGCACGGAAAAGACTTTTTATAATCAGGGCCATTCAATTGCGGAACGGTGAACAGACGGATGTTTTTGAAGTTGGCCGAGACGATTTCGAGCGCGCCTCCATCCACATTTGAGATCGGAAACTCCATGTTGCTTTGTCCGCCAAGCAACCAGACATCCCCGATGAGAATATCCTTCAGCTCGATTGTCTTGCTCCTGCCCTTAACAACCAGCGTTCGCGGCTCCGAACTTGCGGGCAGAGCCGGCAGCTCGACTTTCCATGACCGGTCGGCGGCAGCGGTGCAAGTTTGAGTATTCCCGTTAAAAGTGACGGTGACTTTTTCACCTGGCTCCGCCCAGCCCCAGATGCGGATTGGCTTGTCGCGTTGCAGCACCATTCCCGTCTGAAACAGATTGTGCACGCACAACCCGTCTCCGATGGCGGGCACATCAATCCGGTCCTTTCCGCGATCCAATTTCTCCGCGGCCACAGCCTGCAACAATGCCAGCACAAAGATCAATCCGACCTGTCCCATCATACAATGATTTGATTTCATGTTCCTTGTCTGCCTTTCGGGTTCCCGGTTGAGATCACTTCGTAAAAAGCAACCGGGCTGGATGTACTATTTGATGCGGATGAGTTTCGGGGTCTCCGTCGAGGCTTCAATCGCAGCGATGGTGTCGCGGACGGACTTTGCTTTCCTTAAACTCAGTTCCTTGGGAAAGTCTTTTTCCTCCTTCTCAAAATAATTGGCAATCTTGATCAGTTCAGGAATAACCGCCTTGGCGTGAGTTCCGTAGTTCAGAAGGATTTTCATCAGCTCTGGAGTCCGTTCTTGGCTTGCCCACGGATTTTGATTGCGGACGTAATCAACACAGGCGCGGAGTCCTTCCTCGACATGATGTTTGGCAAGGAGACGAAGTCCTTCCACCCGGATGCCGTCGGCAAACATTTCGCCGCTGGGAGCGGGTTCGATCACCGCCTGATAGATTGCAGGCAATAGCGGTTTGATTTCATCGAAGGAAAGGTTCCGATAGACTGATGTGATACTGCTACGGGCGCGGCCATCCTGGTTTCTGAGACCGGCCCGCACGGCCTTGTAGAGCGCTTCGCGATCCACCCCTTCGAGCGAGCGGCTTAGCATTCCGGCACCGTGCTCGCCACCCCCGCTAAACAGAGCAAAGCAAAGATACCGCTGTTGCATCCCGCGCGGATCTTTCTGCGGGTCGAACTGGGCCATCAACTCCAGCATCTCCGGCACTGCCACCATCGCGGGCTTGCCAATCGCAGTGAGGGCGTCGGCAGCCTTGATTCGCAACCACAAATCGTCGGAATGAAGCGATTTGCGCAGTTTCGGAACTGCAGAATCGGCTCGACCTCTCAGGTGAGCGATTGCCTGGCACGCTCCGAGGCGCGCGTATAGCGACGGTGAATCAAGCAACTCAATCACGCGCGGGATAGGCGCGTCTTTGCGGCGGGCAAGCGCCATTGCAGCCCGCTCACGGACCACCGGCGACCAACTGCCCAGCCGTTGCAGGAGCTGATCGGCGCTGAGTTGATCGTAGAAGCTGTTGCGGTCCTTGTTGCTCCATCCGCGGCCATCGTTGATGAGCGCCTGTGCCGCTGCTGAGTTAAGCTGCGGGGCGACGCTGGGGCGTTTGCCGGTAAGGTAAATTTTCTTCAACGGCATCGCATAGGCCAGCAGGTAAACGCCCGTGGCGTCCCAGCCACCGTAGCTGTCATTGCCCGGTTCGGGCGGCCCTTGATGAAGGAATGTGCCGTCCCACCGCCGTGCGAAATCGAAATACCATGCGCCGAACTCGTTCATCCAGGCGCCGGTTGCCTGGGGTCCAGAGAGGGCAACGCCGGGCATGGCCCAAAGGATGTTGAAATAATTTCCCGTGTGCCCGCAATCGCGTTCCGACCCGTGAGAAGCAACGCCCATGCGTGAGAAAAACTCCGCGCCGTCAGCTTCTCCCAAAAGGTTGAACAAGACCGCGGCCATTCCGCATTTGCCATTGTCATCGTGGTTCTCAATCCACGGGTGATGATCGCCATAAGGGATTGCTCCCTTGCCGATGTAGAAGCGCAACAAGCGGGCGCTGCGTTCAATCGCAAGATCAACAGCCGGGTCTTTCACACCGGCTTCGCGGGCCAACACCAGGGAAATGGTCAGGGGCACGCCCGGCGAATTCATCATCCCGTAGCCGCCGAGCCGTCCGTCAGGCAAAGCAAAACCGTGTCCCCACGAACCGACTGCGCTCTGCCCCCGGGCGGCTTCCAGCGCGAGCCGCTTCAAGCCCGGCATGACCGACTGGTCGCCACTCGCCAGCACATACTCGGAAAGCAACATCATGACGTAGCCGTAGTGCCAGGTTTGCATTGAGGTGGAGTGGTAGGCCGCCGCCCATTCCGCTTCCTTCTTCACCAGCGGGAGATAGGCGGGATTGCCGCTGGCCAGCAGTCCGAGCGCGTTTAATGATCGGGGTATCGGATCAAGACCTTGGCCATAGGATGGAGATCCCATCCGCCCGGCGAGCGCCTTGCATCCCTGCTCAAGTATGCGTTTGGACTTCGGGCAATTGTAGGGAGCGGTGGCGCTGTATGTCCCCAGAACCGGCAACTTCAATGTCACTTCCTCAGTCTTGCCTGCCCGCCAGCGGGTCAGAGTCAATTTTCCCCCACCCGCTTCTGTTTCGGCAACCATGACGGCCTTGCCAAATTCCGTGCGCGGATCGTAAGAAAACGGCTTGCCGCCCACGCCGAGAATTACGTCTCCGACCGCGATGATGCCATCGGCAGGAGACGCCTTTTCAACTTTGGTGATGTAAATCTGCCGCGCATCGGTGGTCATCAATTTGTCGCAAAACATCCAGCCACGCAGGCCGGTTGGACCCAAGTTCCAGTCGTGCTTCGCGCCCTTGGGGATGGTATCGCCCCTGGTGAAGTCAGGAATATTCAATGTCTTGCCACTGCCGGCGGCCAACGCCGGAATCGGCGAAGCAAGCAGGGCGGCAAGAAACAGTGAGACTGGCAGTGTTTTCATAATTTCATTTTTTTAAATTGTTCGGGTTGTCCGGGATCATGTTGACTTCTGCAAGGCTCCGCACATAACACCGTTGTGACTATATTGAAAGACTTTTTCTCATTTCGCCCCTTCCAATAAACGCAATTGCACGGGGCCTAGAAGCCCGGATTCATGAGGGCCAGCAATGGGCACTTTTTGCGTAATGCGCGTGACTCGTTTTTCTCGCGGGAGTTTTGAATCGCCGACAAGCCGGTTGGCCCAGAGATTGACGATTTCAATTTTCAGCTCGTTCTTGCCCGCCTTGACAAGGCCGGTGACGTCGTAGCTGTAGGGCGGTTTCCAGACAATGCCAAGCGGTTTGCCGTTCAACGTGGTGTCTGCGACGTTGCGGAGTTGTCCCATGTCCAGTTCCAGACGGCTGCCATCAGCCAGCATGGACGGCGGGACATCGAATTCCTTCAAGTAAGTGGCGGTGCCGGAGAAATACTTGATCCCATCATCCGGCACGGTGGTCCATGAGACGAGTTTGTCGAAAACGCGCGATGGTGGCGCGCCCAAATTTGGTGGAAACCTGACTTCCCATGGGCCGGTTAACTCAAGGGTCGCGAGCAGCTTGCTGGCTGGCTTTGGCGCCGGAGGCGGAGCGACTTCGGGCGCAACTCCGGAGAAGACAACGAACACCGAGCCGGCGGGCGGTAATCGCAGCTTCAATTTCATTCCTTCGGGAACACTCATGTAATCGCTGCAAGGCTCGATTTGGCCGGTGTCTGGATACCAGAGTTGCGGCAGGCGTTTCTGGACGCGGAAGGTGCATTCCGCTTCTGCCTCCTCCATTTTTGTGTTGCTGACAAAATAGATGTCGGCGTTCGGGGTGCGACGGTGGATGTAATCCAGGTCGGCTTGTTTTTCCTTGTTGTAGGCGAAATCGGGGCCAATGCCGAGCTGTTGAAGAATTTCGCGGACACGCTTGCGGTCGGCAATTACCCGGCCTTTCCCATGGGAACGATCGGGAGTTTCCCCCTCCTTGCCGGCTCCCCACATGCGTTCGGCAATCGCCTGAACCTCCTGGTCACATCGGGGATAATCGGCAAGGGTGACGTCGCGCGAAGGCTTGGGGCCGAGCAGTGTCGCGCCTTCCCGGACGAGTTTCTCCAGTTTCTTGAGCACGGCCAGAGGAATGTCTGCGCGTTCCGGCAGGACAATAACCGCGTAACTCACACCGTGAGGAAGAACAAGACGGCCATCCTTGAATTCCATGCGGTTTTCGATCACATCGGAGTTGACGACGTCATAGTCGTATCCGAAACCGAGCGCGTCGGCGGGAGCTGGATTGGGCCGCCCACAATGTGCGCAAGTGGCGCCGTCCAGTCGTTTGGAATCCGGGCCGATGCGGCGGGTGGCGACAAGGTTGGGCGCGTCGTCGCCGTAGTAGAAACAGACATCGGCGACGGGCAGACCGAGTTGCAGCAGATAGCAGCATCGGGAGAAATAGGACAACATGGGTCCAGCCTTGGGCCACCATGTGAGGTTTACGTTGAAGTGTTCGCCGGCGTGATACATGTGTCCGGGCACGCCGCCCTGTGGCGGGGTGTGCGCAAAGGTGTGAAAGGTGATGCGATTCAACCCGTCGCAAAACGCGGTGTCGGCCAGCCGCTTGTATTCCAGAGGCCCGTCCTGCCAATGCCGCCAGCCGGTGAACGACTCCGCATCAACAATCTGCCGGCCATAAATGTGCGCTGCGGATGCCGCCTCTTTCACCACCCAGAACCGCGAGCCGTTCCAGAATTCACCACGCGGAACATCCACCACGCCGCAGGCCCGCAACGGCTCGGCGCGCGGGTAGCCGCCATGGCCGGCCTCGGCCACCAGTTGCATTCCGTATTTGTTAAGAAACTCGGTGCCCTTGCGATAGTGACCCTCAATCCATAGATCGCTGACAGTCTTATTATAATCATGCAGAAAGCGAGCGGTGATTTGCGGATCAGCGAACTTCTTGCCTTTCAGAGCAGGTAGATGGGGAATCGGGTCGTAGCCACGCCGCTTCCGGAATTCATCCACAAATGAATCAGTCCAGTCCGTTTGATTATCCACCTCCACGCTGTCAACTTCCATGTAGCGCAGAGCATCCAGACTGGGACGCACCTTGAGGATTTGATCAATGATATACTGGAAATGGGTTTCAGCCGCGTTGCCATCGAGATGATCTATGAGCAGGCCGCTTGAGTTGGGGCTTGGCACCATCAGCTTCTGGCCGGTGTTGCTTGTGATGAATCGCGCGATTATCCAGGACCCCGGCGGCACATCCCAGCTAAGCCTCCCGTCCCGGTCCATTTTGTCGCTGAGATTGATTACCGAGGCAGTGTCTTGGATGACGCGGTCCGGCGACTGCGGAAACGCCAGCACGGCGATTTCCTTGTAGTAGAGCGGCAGGCCATTGGTGCCTTTGGGCGCTTTGCAGGACGGGAAAGGCAAAACCTGTGACAATTTGGCCGGACCGCTGACCGTTATTTCGCTCACGTAAAGGCCCTTCATTGCATCCCGCGGTTGAACCCAACTGCCACCTGCGTTCCAACTGCTGGAAGCGACGATTCCCAGGTGCAATCCCAAACGGTCTGCCTGATTGATGGCATGGTTGATGGCTTTGAGCGATTCGGCACCGAGGAAGGCCGGGCCTGCCGGAATCAGTTCTTCGGGAATTCGATGGATCACGCCGATATCCCAGATTTCTGCGCCGGACATTCCCTTGGCCTTCATCTCTTCGAGTTCGTAGGTTATTCTGTCGAGGTCAACATTGCCGTTCATCCATGACCAAAGTGCGCCGGGTCTGGCCTCGATGGGCGGCTCCTTGAACATGGCCGCCGATGGCTCGCGCTCCGCTGGCGGAATGGCATGTTCGATGACAAACTCAACAAGTTCCTGACATTGGAAGAATCCCTCCCAAACATTATGGCCCTGGCCGGGCGGAATCCGCAGGCGCATCGAACCGCCCAGCTCGCGATAGCGACTGGCAAGCAAGGCGGAGTTGTCTGACAAAGGCACAAGGCTGTCTTTGTCACCGTGGATGTGGAAGATGGGCACCCTGGCCTTCGCCAGCGGAGCAAGACGGTCAACCGGGTTATGCTGCGCGAGTTGCTTGCCGAGTTGTTCAGCGCTCATGTTGTAGGCGCCGCAGGCCTTGTCAAGCCCCGGCCAACTGCGGAGATTGCAGACAGGGTAAATGCCGGCGATACCCGCAACCGACTCCGGATTTTCCGCCGCCCAGTTATAGAGCATGAGGCCGCCCCGACTCCGCGCCAGCAGGCAGGGCTTGCGGCTGAACCCGCGCCGTTCCACCAGCTCGCGATAGAGCGCGGAAAAACCGGCGCGTCCTTGAGGGCTGCCATACGATTCGCCGACATCTATGCCCGCAACGGCAATCCCTGCGGCAAGGAAGCGTTCAAACATCCAGCGTTCCCTGGCTTCCGGCAGATTGGGCAAAGTAGGTGCATACCATACCCACGGGGTTGGACGATTGGTGTAACGGTTCTCAACGGACGGGAGAATGACGAACGCCGTATGTCCATCAACCTCAAAGACCTCCCCCGGAAGAGGCAAAGTTTTTGTAGGTTTCGCCGGTATGGCACTCCAAGCTGGGTTCAACACGCTCACCGCTGACAAGGTCACCAGCGCAATGCAAAATACTCCAACCCGAGCGTGGCGTTTCTGTGCTGTCCGGATCATGGTGATTTTCATAAATGGAGCCTTGTAATGAAGACTTTCAGCGGCCTGGCTTCCGCCTGACTGGCGGTTCCAAACATCAGGCCAGCAACCTCTGTGATAAGAGCACACTTCATGATTTGCGCGATTTTTCTAGTAGCTTTACCATTCATAAATAGAACTGACCCCATGAAATCCAATTTTATGGCATTTTGATACTTGGGCATTGCCCATTACATTAGTAGAGCCTGACAAACTCATTTTGAATTTCTCCGGTCACGCGCGCACCGTGTTCCTCAACAAACACATTTACCTCTGTCCTAACTCCGAAGGTTGGCAGGTACAATGCTGGTTCCACCGAAAAGCATGTCCACGGAATGATAGGCCGTTCGTCGTGCGTCTCCATGTTGTCCATGTTCGCCCCCATGCCATGTACTTCTCGCCCGATTGAATGGCCTGTCCGGTGCCGGATGCACTGCGCCATTCCGTGTGCTGCGATGTAGCCGCTGACTGCGTCGTCAACCTCGAAGCCACGCAGCCTCCGGCCTGCCGCCGCTGCCTCTTTGACAAGGCGGATTCCGGTATCGCGGGCGCCAACCACGACCGCGAAGGCATCGCGCATTGGCGCAGGCACTTCTTCGCCGCAAAACGCCATCCAGGTGATGTCGTAATAAACTGCATCCGGCTCATTGAGCTTGGCCCACAAATCCAGCAACACCAGATCGCCGCGCCGTATGGGGGCGCTGCCCGATGCCGGAGGCGAATAGTGCGGGTCGGCGGCATTGACGTTGACCCCCACGATAGGAGGCCAATCGGTAAGCAGTCCGCTCTCCTGAAACCGTCGCATGACGAACTGTTGGACGCCGTACTCGTCCAGCGGTTGGCCGGTGCGGAGGGAATGTCTGATATGCTCAAAAGCTTCGTGCCGAATCCTATCCACCCGCCGGCCTGCCTCAAGGTGCATTTCCAATTGTGCGGGCGTCCATTTGGCTTCAAAAATCTGAATCAGCTCGGCAGAAGTGACCACCTCCACCCCGAGGCTGCGAATCCATTCAACCGTGCCGGCGTCCACATTCGCCACATAAGGCACGGCGCACCGGGGCGAGTATTGCATGGCGACACGTTTGGCGCCTTGCAGCAGCTTCCGCAATCCGGCCTCCTGTTCCTGCCAGCGGGCATAGAGAATCTTGGCGCCGGGCAGAGAATCGAGAACATGCGGCTCCACCTGATGGACAAGCCCGCGCGGCTCGCCACGTGCCGGGATGAAATAATACCACCGCCGGCTGACGTGCCCCGGCGGTTTTAGATTCAGCACACGATAAGCGAGGGGGTCGCGTTGGTGGTGATCAAAAAACAGCCAGCCATCTAGACCGGCCTTTCCAATTTCAGCTTGAATTGATTCAAGGTTCGTCATTCACCGCAGCCTAACATGAAGACCCGCGGGCTTAAAGCACAATCCTTTTCTCTGGTTCCATGACAATTCCCTGGAAAAACCTGCCAGGACTCGCCTGCGCCAAACGATGATTGCCATCAATTAATCGCAACAAAAACTGAAATAACCATCACCTTGTTGACCAACTTTATTCACACAAAACATGAATAGAACAAACATTGGCGCAGCAGGCGCACCCGTTGGCGACCAGTTTGGGACAGGCTACTTCTCAAAGGCGTCTGGAAAATGTATTTACGCGGATACAAACGCAGTTCTGTGCGCCAAACGGCATGTGCAATGTTTTTATCACTTACTGCCTGCTGGCTATGTAGAGCGTTTGTAAAATCTCAGGAAAATCGTCTTGCCAGCACATCGCACCGGCGTGCCATTGCAAAGTCCAGCTCCGTCAGTCCGCCTGCGTCGTGAGTAGATAGGACGAGTGTCACCCGGTTCCACCTGATATCAATGTCCGGGTGATGTTCGGCCTTTTCCGCAGCGC
>Ga0315298_1001086_pt1 | contig 51218 bp, 40 predicted proteins | sample WHS_1_MG_FD_203077 | JGI IMG/M metagenome (GOLD analysis project Ga0315298, IMG submission 203077) | Extremophilic microbial mat communities from Washburn Hot Springs, YNP, Wyoming, USA - WHS_1_MG | ecosystem: Environmental > Aquatic > Thermal springs > Hot (42-90C) | place: USA: Wyoming...
GGTAGCGACACATCGCCGAGGCGTCCGGTTGGTGTGGCCGTGCAACTGTTGTTGTGCTATGGCGCGCAGCCATCTTGGCCGCAGGTCTTCTGCGACCGGGGACGGTCGCGCTCCGGGGGCAGATTGGCGCGCGGCCATCTTGGCCGCAGTGCCCGCAAGGTGGGTGGAGCGTGTCAGGGCTTTTTTCGACAATAAAGGGCGCGCGCCGTAGCCGCGCCCGTAAGGGCGCGGAAAACAAGATTTAAACCCAAAAAAGCCGGGTCTGCATAACCAACCTCGGCGCGCAGTGGACTGCGCGCCCTACCTTAACTCTGGGTGTCGGCACCTTTGCGTTAAAAATGCGGACGCATGAGGCCATGCGTCCCTACCATAGACGTTGGCATGGGCATACCATGCACGCTAGACCAGTGTGCGCGGAACTGAAAATGGTACGGACACCTCGCCTTCCAACGCAGGATTTACTGCGCCCCAGAGTGGCGCGCTCCGTCACAACGGGATTGGTAGGGCGGGCAGCCCCCTGCCCGCCGCGATTCGGCGCGCGACGGAGTGCGTGCCTTACCTACTCTTTCGTAGCCGCGCTCGTAAGAGCGCGGAACACAAAGTTCAACCAGAAATGACCGTGGCTGCACGACCAACACCAGTGCGCAGTGGACTGCGCGCCCTACCTTATTCTGCGTCTTCTGCGTGTTCTTGAAAGCGCCAAGCAAAGCTTGGTGGTTCTAGTGAACTGAGATGTGTTCACCATGATAAATGGTCGAGAGTCATGTAGCCGACCCTTAAGCGGACAGGAGCGATCCTGGCCGTTGAAGCTGGGGAAGGCAAATGCGCGAGCCGTAGCGGAGAGCGAACTGGGTTTGGCCTGGTTACGCAAACTGGGAGCGGCCAGCCTGCCAGAGGAGGTGAAGCCTGGATTGGTTGGGAAGGACTCGATCAGAAGCACCAGCCGAGCTCCGCGGGGTGGAAGGAGACAGCGCGCGCAGAAAGAACCACCAGGAACTTGGGAGGCCCGGTTTGGTGTACTGGCCCGTAGGGCAGGACAACTCCTTGCGGGAAGCCACAACCGTCTGTGGGGGCAAATCGCGGCGTCGGATGGGTTCATAGTAGCGAGGAGCTGCCGATCAAGTCGGCAGCCAGCCAAGGAGCCCTGGCCACAGTCAAGCGGAGTCAGAGGAACCCGGAGCTGATTGGGATGGACGACATTCCTACGACAGAACAAGCGGTGGAGGAGCTTTCCTTTCGGGAAGCGATTCTGCCGCCGAGCCTTCGGGAACTGAGACAGAAGCTGGGCCACAAAGCCAAACAACAGAAGCGGTTTGGCTTCTACAGTCTGTACTGGTTGGTGTATCGGGCTGATGTGCTGCAAGCTGCTTGGGCGGCAGTGCGGCGCGACCACGGTGCCCCAGGGGTAGATGGAGTGAGCATCGAACAGATCGCTGCAACGCCTGAAAGCGAAGCGGCGTTTCTGAGCGAGATCGCACAGAGCCTCAAGGACAAGACCTACCGTGCCCAAGCGGTGCGGCGGGTGTATATCCCCAAGGCTAACGGCAAGTTGCGGCCGTTGGGCATCCCGACGGTGCGGGACCGGGTGGTGCAGGCGGCGGTGTTGCTGATCTTGGAGCCGATCTTTGAAGCGGACTTTGAAGACTGCTCCTACGGGTTTCGGCCCGGACGATCGGCGCATGAGGCATCGCGCCAAATCCACCAACACCTCAAAGGCGGCCTGAGGGCGGTGTATGATGCGGACCTGGCCGGCTACTTCGACAGCATACCTCATGAGAAGCTAATGGCTTGCGTGCGGATGCGTGTGGTGGACGGCTCGGTCTTGGGCCTGATTCGGCAATGGCTGAAAGCACCGGTGGTGGAACCGGCCCAGCAGGGCCGACCGCCGACGGTGCGACGTGCTGATCGGGGCACGCCTCAAGGTGGAGTGCTGTGGCCCGTGCAGGCCGATGTGTATTTGCACTGGTTTGACCAACTGTTTTACCGGAAGGACGGACCGGCGCAGTGGGCCAACGCCAAGCTGGTTCGGTATGCGGACGACTTTGTGGTGATGGCCCGGGTCATTAGCCCGAGGTTGCGGCAGTGGATCGAAGGCACGCTGGAATGGTGGCTGGGACTGAAGATCAACCGGGACAAGACCCGGATTGTGGATCTGAAGCAGTCTGGCCAAAGCCTGGATTTTCTGGGTTATACCTTTCGGTATGATCGCGACCTATACGGTCGGCCACAGCGTTACTGGAACCTGGAGCCATCGCGCAAAGCGATGGTGCGGGAACGGGACGCGTTGCGGGCACTGATAAACCGGCACCAGAGTCATACGCCGCTGCCTGAGCTGATTGGGCGGGTGAATCGGCATCTACGTGGGTGGTCGAACTATTTTCAGTTAGGCTATCCGCGCAAAGCCTTTCGGCAGCTCAATCACTTTGTGCGGTATCGGTTGGGACGACATCTGCGACGTCGCAGTCAACGGGGCTGGCGTCCGCGCAGTGGGGTCAGCCTGTATGCTCATTTGCAACATCTTGGACTGGTTAGTTTGTGAACGCTTTGTGGAAGAGGCGACAGTGGCGAGAGCCGGCTGTGTGAAATCTCCACGTCCGGTTCGACGAGGCAGAGGTGTCCGGCGGGGGACTAACCCCAGCGGTCAGTTTCACCTCATCCCGGACACCTCTCGACTCTACCGGTGGTTCAAGCCCTGCAGGCACGGCGGCGACGCGGCTTGAACAGGTCAAGCTGCGGGCCTTTGATGAAGTCGTAGTTCTTTAAGATTCGGATGATCTGCAGCAGATCGGATTTTTGATAATTGCGGTTTACCTCGACACGCTCGATGATCGCAGCCAGCATCGTCCGAAACGGGATCACAGCGTCAATGCCCTTGGACCGAAGCAGTTCAATGCTCTTTTCGCGCGCCTCGGCACTCTGGGGCAACGCCGGCACGACAAGGATTTTAGCCAGCGGCCCTTCGGCACCGAGCGCGCGGGCAGCTTCTTTGAAAATTGCCGCATGCACAAACCGGAATATCCCGGGTGAACTGGTCAAGACACCCGGACCGAATGTTTCAGTGTGCCAACCTTTGACAACTACAACTGCACGGTCGAGTCGCTCGACATCGTCTGAGCCGAGCACAAACGGGAATTGTTCACCCGGCTGCACCTGGCGCGGATGCGGATTGTACACAAGGAAATCAACCTCTTCTTCAGCGCCGCGTCTTGTGGGTGTGATGAATTTGCGTCGTTGCTGCACAAGGAACCCGTGCAGCTCGAAAAACTCACGTACGATGGTTTCGCTAACTGCTGCCATGACAATTACAAATTACGATTTGGGATTGCGGATTTGAGCTTTGGCATCGGCAACTTTGTCAAGCGCAAGCTGTACAAGTTCGTCACTGACATGTTGGCCCCAGACAACCCTGCCTATCCGGCGCGCAAGGACAAACCTGATCTGCCCGCCCCTGACCTTCTTGTCCAGTCGCATCGCGTCAAACAGTTTCCGTCGTTGCGTGCGGGTCAGACGCATGCTGACCGGTAATCCGGCGCGTTCGAGCAATCGGCTGATCCTGTCGGCATCGTTCTGCGGCAGGCCGAGCAACGCAGCCGAGATATGCGCGGCGGCAACCATGCCAATTGCAACCGCTTCACCGTGCAAGTATTTGCCGTAACGCGATATTGCCTCAAGCGCGTGTCCGATCGTGTGGCCAAAGTTCAGTATCTGCCGCAGCCCACCCTCGGTCTCGTCCTTGGCAACAACATCAGCCTTTATCTGGCAACACCGCGCTATCACCGCAGCAAGTGTTTCAGGCCGGCGCGCAAGCAGAGTTGGCATGTCACGTTCGAGCCGCTTGAACAGCGCTGCGTCGTAAATTACGCCGTATTTGATGACCTCGGCCAGCCCAGCCCGGTACTCGCGCTCTGGTAGCGTGTGGAACGTAGCCAGGTCACATAACACGAGACGCGGCTGGTAAAATGCACCCACGAGATTTTTCCCTGCCGTGAGGTTAACACCGACCTTGCCGCCGACTGAGCTGTCAACCGCAGCCAACAAGCTTGTTGGTACCTGCACAAAAGCGATCCCGCGCAGGTACGTCGCGGCAAGAAACCCGGCCAGGTCACCCACAACACCCCCGCCAAGTGCAACGATGAACGATGTGCGTTCGAGTCTGTGCGCAGCGAGCTGATTGTAACACAACTGCACTGTACGAAGGGTTTTTGCAGTTTCACCAGCCGGCACAACAATACGCACAGGCTCGAACCCAGCAGCGCGCAGGCTCTGGTGCGCAGAGTCAGCGTACAACGGCGCTACGTTGCGGTCCGAAACCACGGCACAGCGTTTGCCCAGACCGAGTTTGGCGCATCGTGGCCCGAGCTCTTCAAGCAGTCCTGTGCCGATGTAGATTGAATAGCTACGTGTGCCCAGTGGCACCTTAACAACGCGCATGGGCAGAGGATAAACCCGCAACCGGTATGCGCAAGCAGAGTTGTGCGTTCTTTGCCATACCGGATGCGCATGCTTAACTTGTGCCCCCGACAGACCCGGTTAGGCCGTGTTACAGGCCGGCAGACCGTGTGCACGGTCAATGCCACTGCGGACACATAAGTTCAATTGTCTGGACGGCAGGTAAGGTTTTAGTTGAAATTCAGGGTGTGATTCGACTGAGTTTGCCGATAACCGAAGAACAAGTCAGCGCGTTGAAAGCCGGTGACGAGGTGTTGATCTCCGGAATCGTGTTTACTGCGCGTGACGCGGTGCACAAGTACCTGTACGAAGACGGCCCGTTGCCGCATGGGGTTAGCCTGCGCAACGGCATCATTTACCATTGCGGCCCGGTCGTGCTCAAAGACGCGCATGGCAACTGGAAAGTTGTTGCTGCAGGGCCGACAACATCAACCCGCCAGGAACCGTACCAGGCAAAGATTATCCGCGTGCACGGCCTGCGCGGTATCATCGGCAAAGGCGGCATGGGCGAGGCGACCTTGGCAGCATGCAAACAGTACGGTTGCGTGTATCTGCATGCAGTCGGCGGTGCAGCACAAGTGCTTGCTGAATGCGTCAAACGTGTTCGTAACGTGCATTTCATCGAGCGGTTCGGGCCAACAGAAGCAATGTGGGAACTTGAGGTTGAAGATTTTCCTGCACTGGTCACGATTGACGCACATGGCAGGTCGTTGCATGCGGAAATTCTGGCTGCGAGCCGGGCTGCATTGGCAGGGCTGATCTCGAATGCGTAACAAAGCGCGGCCCTGCGGATCAGTGCAATATAAGCCGATAGTACGAGCGGCGTGTGCAAATGCGGCTCCGGACACCTTGTTCCCGGACGCACGCACATGCTGTGGCAAATCGAACCAGTTGACGAACCGTGAAAGCAGACGAAAATCCGATCCGGGTCTCATCAACCGATGCACCGGCAACCGACGCTCGAGCCGGCGCATGGCGCCAGTTCGTTGAGTCGGTTGCACAACTACTTGCCCAAGACACAAACCGGTCGAACAGCGGTCGGTTGGCGTCGCATTTGGCCAAGCAACTTTACGAAAGCGGTCTGCCTGTGGATTGGCCGCTCAACACCCCGTACATCAACACTATCCCGGTCGAAGATGAACCGCCGTATCCCGGTGACCGTGAGCTTGAACGCCGGATCAAAAGCTACGTCAGGTGGAATGCAATGGCGATGGTGGTCCGCGCAAACTCGCACACAAATGTTGGCGGGCACATCTCGACCTTTGCATCATGCGCAACGCTGTATGAGGTTGGGTTCAACCACTTTTTCAGGGCGCGCACAAAAGATTTTCCGGGCGACCTCGTTTACTTTCAGGGACACGCAGCGCCGGGTGTGTATGCGCGTGCGTTTCTGGAAGGCAGGCTGGATGAAAAACACCTTGAAAATTTCCGACAAGAACTTGCCGATGGGGGCGGATTGCCGTCTTATCCGCACCCGTACCTTATGCCGGAGTTCTGGCAGTTCCCAACCGTCTCGATGGGCCTCGGCCCGTTGCTGTCAATTTACCAGGCGCGGTTCATCCGGTACATGCAGGCGCGTGGCCTGTTTGAAGGTGAAGAACCCGAGGTCTGGTGTTTTTTGGGCGACGGCGAATGCGACGAACCCGAAACGTTGGGTTCGCTGACACTTGCGTCGCGCGAAAATCTCGACAACCTGATCTGGGTTGTGAACTGCAACCTGCAACGGCTTGACGGCCCGGTGCGTGGCAACGGCAAGATCATCCAGGAACTCGAGGCGATTTTCCGTGGCGCAGGATGGAACGTGATCAAGGTAATCTGGGGGTCGGACTGGGACCCGCTGCTTGCCGCGGACACAGATGGCCTGCTCAGAAAACGAATGGAGGAAGCCCTCGACGGCGATTACCAGAAGTATTCGGTCGAACCGGGCAGTTACACCCGAAAACATTTCTTCGGCAAGTACCCCGAGCTGCTGGAGCGGGTTAATCACCTCACTGACGCGCAGATTCGAAAATTGCTCCGTGGCGGGCACGACCCGCGCAAGGTTTATGCCGCGTACAAGGCTGCTGTCGAATGCAAAGGCAAGCCGACGGTGATCCTTGCCAAGACAATCAAAGGTTACGGTCTGGGCGAGGCCGGCGAAGGGCGGAACATCACGCACCAACAAAAGAAACTTAACGAGAAAGAACTGCGCGAGTTTCGCACGCGGTTCGGCATCCCGATCAGCGACGAGGAGATAGCCGACACACCATTTTACAGGCCGCCACCTGACAGTCCGGAGATGCAGTACCTGCTAAGGAGGCGGGCGGCACTGGGCGGATTTGTGCCGGAGCGCAAGGTAGTTGCAAAACCGCTTGCTGTGCCCGGGCTGGATTACTTTGCAGAGTTTCTCAACGGCTCGGGCAGCATGGCTGTGTCAACCACAATGGCGTTCGTGCGGTTGTTGAGTCTGCTGCTTCGGCACAATGAAATTGGCAGGCGGATTGTGCCGATCATACCGGATGAAGCCCGTACATTCGGTCTGGACGCATTGTTCCGCGAGGTGGGCATATACAGTTCAAAAGGCCAGCTTTATGAACCGGTGGACAAAAAATCGCTTCTCTACTACCACGAAGCCAAAGACGGCCAAATACTCGAAGAAGGCATAACCGAAGCCGGCGCAATGTCGTCGTTCATAGCTGCTGCAACGGCATATGCCACGCTCGGGCAGCCCACCATACCGTTTTACATTTACTACTCGATGTTCGGGTACCAGCGTGTGGGCGACCTGTTCTGGTTGGCAGGCGACATGCGTGCACGCGGGTTTGTCCTGGGTGCAACAGCCGGACGCACCACGTTAAACGGCGAGGGACTGCAACACCAGGACGGGCACAGCATGTTGCTCACGAGTGTGTTGCCGTCTGTGCGCAACTACGACCCTGCGTTTGCGTTCGAGCTGGCTGTCATCATAGCCGATGGCCTGCGCAGGATGTACGTGCATGGTGAAGACGTGTTCTATTATCTTGCGCTGTACAACGAAAACTACCCAATGCCACCCATGCCAACCGGCGTCGAGGAGGGCATTCTAAAAGGCCTTTACAAGTTCAAGCCCGGACCGGATCGGAAAAAGTTCAAGGCCCACATCTTTGCCAGCGGCCCGCTTGTGAATGAGGCATTGCGCGCACAGGAAATCTTGGCAAAAGCATACGATGTATCTGCCGATGTCTGGAGCGCCACAAGTTACAGGTTGCTCCGTACCGACGCGTTGCGATGTCGGCGTTGGAACATGCTGCATCCCGAAGCCGAACCGCGCAGGTCGTATCTTGAAACCGTGTTGGCAGGCGAAGAAGGCGTGTTTGTGGCCGTGTCGGATTACATCAAGACGGTGCCCGACCAAATTGCGCCGTGGGTACCCGGCGGACTCATCACACTCGGCACAGACGGCTTTGGCCGCAGCGACATTCGATCGCGCCTGAGGCGATTTTTCGAGGTGGACGCAGAATTTATTGTGATTGCGACACTCTATGCGCTTGCGGAAAAAGGGCTTGTGCCGCGCCGGCTCGTCACAAGCGCAATCAAGGATTTGGGTGTTGACCCGGAAAAAATCCATCCGGAGGTGGTTTAAGCGCGGATAGCCCGAAGGTAGCACCTGTGACCACAACCTAAGGCAGGCAAAAACAAAAAACAATAGCTTATGGAAGTCAGACTCCCAAAACTCGGCGAAGGCACCGAGACAGCCGTGGTGGCGAATGTGCTTGTTAAAGAAGGCGATTCGGTTGCAAAGGATCAACCATTGCTCGAACTCGAAAGCGACAAGGCAATTGCAACGTTGCCGTCTCCGGCTGCGGGTGTGGTTACGAAACTGCATGTGAAGCAGGGGGATAATGTCACCGTTGGCCAACTGTTGCTGACACTGACCCAGACAGCAACGTCAGCGGTTGCGGCGCCTGAACCTGCAGTGCTTGAACCGGTATCCGCGCAGCCTGAGCCTGAGCCTGAGCCAGAGCCGGACCAGCAACCACGTGTCGAGCTGGAGAAGGTTGGTGCAGCCGTTGAAACAGCCGAGGAACCTGCGCCAGCGCGCGTTGCTGCGCCGGTTGCGCCGCCGTCGGTCCGGAAACTCGCACGCGAGCTTGGGATTGACCTTGCCAGAGTCCACGGCACCGGGCCAGGCGGTAGGATCGGACTGGCTGATATCCGCGCCTACATACAGCGGTTGCAGAAAGCAGTCGAACAACCGAAAGTAAGCCGGGCCAGACCCGCCCTGACAAGCGCCGACCAGCCAGATTTCGCCAAGTGGGGACCGGTCACGCGTAAGCCGCTCACGCCATTGCGCCAGGTCATTGCAAGTCGGATGTTGGAAAACTGGACGAGCATACCACACGTGACGCAGTTCGACGAAGCCGACCTGACCGTGGTCAATTTGTTACGCGCCAAATACGACTCGGTCTTCAAGCAACACGGCGCGCGCCTGACGCCGACGGTGTTTTTGATCAAAGCCGTCGCGACGTTGCTGAAAAAGTATCCCGAGTTCAATTCCAGTCTCGACGAGGTGCGGCAGGAGCTGGTACTCAAGCAGTACATCAACATCGGCATAGCAGTTGACACCGAGCACGGCCTGATTGTGCCGGTGTTGCGTGATGCGGACAAAAAGAACATGGTCGAGCTTGCGCGTGAGCTTGAGCAGCTTGTGCAAAGAACACGCGAACGCAAGGTAAGCGGCGACGAGTTGAAGGGCGGCACATTCACAATATCCAATCAGGGCGCAATCGGCAGCGGACATTTTACCCCGATCATCAACAAACCCGAGGTTGCAATTCTTGGCGTGGGCAGAGGTGCGCCCAAACCCGTTGTACGCGACGGCAAGATCGAGCCGCGCCAGATGCTGCCATTGGTGCTGTCTTACGACCACCGGGTGATTGACGGTGCAATGGCAGCACGGTTTATGGTTGACCTTGTGAAAGCGCTCGAGCAGTTCGATGAACAAAACCTGAATGTGTAAAACGCAATATGGAACCGGTCAGAAGCGAGCTTGTTGTGGTTGGGGGCGGCCCAGGTGGGTACGCAGCCGCATTTTATGCGGCTGATCTGGGGATCGAGGTCATACTGGTCGAACGCGAAAACAAACTTGGCGGCGTATGTCTCCACCGCGGCTGCATTCCGTCCAAGGCACTGCTTCATGCCACACACCAGATTGTTGCTGCAGCGGAATCCGCGCAGCGCGGGATTAAATTCGAGCCGCCGGCGATTGATTTGCCCGCCTTGCGCGCGTGGAAGGATTCAGTGTTGGAAAAGCTGGCTGGTGGTGTGATGTGGCTTGCGAACAAACGCGGTGTGCAGGTGATGCACGGACGCGCGTACTTCGAAGATTCGCAGACACTGCGCGTCGAGACCGTGCAGGGCCAGCGTTTCATCCGGTTCGACCACGCAATTGTCGCCGCTGGATCGGTACCGGCCATGCCAAAGTTGTTTGACCTTGGCAACCCGCGCGTGATGACCTCGGACGAAGCGCTTGCGGTTCAGGAAGTACCCGACACACTGCTTGTTGTTGGGGGCGGTTACATCGGCATGGAACTTGGCACCGTGTACGCCCGGCTGGGCAGCAAGGTTGTGCTTGTGGAAATGCTCGATCGGTTGCTTGCAGGGGCTGATCCTGACCTTGCAGCTTTTGTGGTTGCAAACGCAAAAAAGGCTTTTAAGGAGATTCGTCTAGCCACAAGGGTCACACACATCGCCACTGCAGGCAAACATATCAAGGTCAAAATGCTCTACGCAAACAGTGAGCTTGAAGAATTGTACGACAGAGTGCTTGTGGCTGTTGGCCGCGTGCCGAACACGGATGACCTCGGCCTCGAAAACACCAAGGTCACGTTCGATGAAAAGGGCTTTGTCAAGGTAAATGCACATCAGCAAACCGATGACCCGCGGATATTCGCCATCGGGGATGTTGTGGGCGGCATGATGCTCGCTCATAAGGCGCACAGAGAAGCGCGTGTTGCAGTCGAGGTAATCCACGGCACACCCAGCGCATTTGAAAATGTTGTCATTCCGGCAGTTGTATACACCGACCCTGAGCTTGCGTGGTGTGGGCTGACCGAAGCTGAGGCACACGCGCGCGGCATAAGGTGCGAAGTTACAAAGTTTCCATGGTCAGCCTCTGGCAGGGCGGTCTCATTCGACCGTACAGATGGGATGACAAAAATGCTGGTTGACCCTGAAACCGAACGCGTGCTTGGTGTGGGCATTGTCGGTACAGGCGCAGGTGAACTGATATCCGAAGCCGTGCTTGCACTCGAGATGGGTGCAACAGCAGCAGACATTGCGTTGACGGTGCATCCGCATCCGACACTTTCGGAAACGTTAATGGAATGCGCCGAGGCATTTTACGGCTACGCAACGCATACCCTGACACGAAAACGCGCCTGAATAGGCTGTGTCTCGGGCAATTCCACGTCGCACCTGTGTCGCAACTTGGACACTAACGGACATTGCGCGCGGTGCCGGTTGGCAGTCCGCATGCATCGGTTGGTTCCCCGCCGAAGTAACAAACCGTGTTAACCGCGGATTTTGCAGTTGGTCTGGGTTTACGCCTGGAACGGCATATACATCGCAAATTTTTCGATGACCCAACCGGCCACGAAAACGTAAACATGCGCATCTAATACAGTTGGCACCTGGCTTGGCAATATCTCGACAAGCTGGTGGCTTGCAGCGCGAGTTCACCCCAAGTCGGAATCCAAATGCAAAATCAGGGTCAACTGGTTCCTGCCATGAGATTCATTACCACCCAAGAACGTAAAATTGGTTCATGCCATCTCAGCCGGGGCAGGTGGGTGTAAAATCACGTACACGCTGTTCTTTTTTGGGACATACCAAACTGAATCTGCGCACGCACATCACCCATTATCTGCGTAAGCCTTGGTACGCTTTTGCTCAGCCAGTTTTTTCTGCCGAACTGAACTGCGATCTAACTTGAACAACCAAACCCAGTTTAGAACCGCTGCCAAAGCCAGTTAGGAAGCGGTGTAGATGGGAATTGTCGTTTCATTGGTCAGCCTTGTCCAAGTAAACGACACCACCCAAAAACATCTGTTTGAAAGAGTGGTGATTCCGGAGTACCAATTTGGCGATTTCATCCCGGTCGAACCGAAAATTATCTGGACCGCCTTGGCAATGTACACCAGACGCAATGTTTTTGTTTTGAAACTCGACAATTTGCATCTGGTTGGAACGAAAGTGGCTGTAGCAACAACAGAAACTTTTGTGGTGCGTTATTTAGACTGGAGCGCAACCGGCGCCGGACTGTCGAATGCTGTAGGTCGGGGCGAGAAAGTAGGGGATAGCTGAACTGATGCGCCGGCTGTGGTCGCAATGAGCCGGATGACAAAAGGATTGCGCCAACACAAACAAAAGTAATGAACACTCAAGTTCATAAGCGCGTGATCGGCGCCAGACCCGCTAACCTGGCAACACCACTATTCAGCCGGTGCACTTTTGCACGCTATCTGGTCGTGTTGATGAGTTTTGCCGCCCAGGTCGCCCTCGGGTTGGACCCTGCAAAGAGTCTGTTCCAGTTCAATTGCCGTTCGTGGGGGCGCCAGAACGGTTTGCCAGCCAGCGTGATTAACGCAATCAAGCAGACACCAGACGGTTACATCTGGTTGGGTACACCGCGTGGTTTGGTCCGATTCGATGGTGCGGAGTTCAAATTGTTCGAGCCGAAAACGCCCGGACCAGGTCACGGCGTAAGCGTCTCAAGCCTCGCCAATACGCACGTGCACAGGGGTGGATTGTGGTTCGGACTCGAGTACGGTTCTTTTGGTTATTTTGAAGGTACCGACACAAGATTTTTGCCCAAAGGCGACAGACTAAATGAGACGCTTAGAATTCGCGCTGTGCTTGAAACGCGTTCAGGTGATATTTGGGTTGCCGCAGAAACGCTCGGCGGCAGGCTCACCCGTAGCAACGTTTTTGAGCCTGTCTTAGTTGGTTCCTCTGAATCCAGCAGGTACGACGTCACTGCACTGTACGAGGACTCGCGCGGTCGGGTCTGGCTCGGTACGGCGCGCGCCGGCGTATTTTACTGGGCGAACGGCGAGCTAATCAGGCTCGGTGACCCCGTTTTCGATAAAGAGATAGTCCGTGCCATTGTAGAGGATACAGAGGGCCGGCTCTGGATCGGGACAGACTGGGGGTTGTTATGTTACAACGCCACTTTGCAACGGCAGGAATTTCCGCACCCATGGTATCCGGTTCGCGCATTGCTTGTTGACCGGCACGGCACACTGTGGATCGGCACGTGCGGGGGCGGCCTCGTGCGATACCGGAACGGGACAATGACCGCATTGCGGCAGGCAAACGGACTGGCGGATGATTACGTAACCGCTCTGGTCGAGGACGCCGAGGGCAGTCTGTGGGTCGGTACACGTAACGGGTTGACCCAGGTTACCGATGTCAAAATCCCGATCTTTGGCCGTGCTGAGGGTCTGCCGGCGAACATTGTTGTGTCTGTTAACCCGAGCCGTACAGGCGGATTAATGCTCGGTACCGAGCTTGGCCTGATCTACCTGCCAGATCCACAAACCACATTTGATAACGCGCGTCATTACTCGACAAACGCAGGCTTGAAGAACCCTTACATCACGAGGGCGCACCAGGCAAAGGACGGTGACATTTATCTTATCGACGGCGACATGAGTGTATTGGTGCTGGCCGATGGGAGCGTGGTGGCGTGCTACCCGAACCGGACCTGGCCAACCGCGTTTGCCGAAGACAACACCAGCGTGCTTGTATCCGTTGGGGGTGATTTGTACCGGGTCAGCCGCAGCCTGTATGAGCCGTACGTGTTCAAAGAAGGCAACAAACCGCCGTTCAATTGGATTTTCCACATGGCACCCGGACATGACGGCAGCGTATGGATTGCAGCAGACAATGGTATCTGCAGATTGAAAGACGGTACAGTTGAGCTTTGGACACACACGAACGGGTTGCCACGGTCAAAAGCCAAATGGATACTTGAAGATGCAGATGGCACAGTGTGGGTCGGCTTCGAGTCGGCTGGTATTGTCAGGCTAAAAAACGGCCAGCTCAGCCATATCTCAACTCGAAACGGTCTGTTTGATGACGTGATAATTGCAATTGTGCCAGACGACCGCGGTCAGTTATGGATTGACTCGGGTCGGGGCATTTTCAGTGTTAGTATCGAGGGGCTTAACAGGTTCGCTGAAGGCGCAGCAACCGAGGTGGAATGCGTTGCCTACGATACGCTTGAGGCGATCAAGAGCGCTGAAAAGTTCGATCAATGGCCATCGGGTTGCAAAACTGCCGATGGCCGCATCTGGTTCCCAACCGCTCAGGGGGTTGCAATGATTGACCCGGCACGTCTCACCCGCAATCTTGTGCCGCCCCGTATCCATATCCAACGTGTCCGCGCAAATGGCACCGAATTCGATCGCTTCGGCCAGATATTGGCGCCGGCTGGCGACGGCGAGCTGGAAATTCAATACGCTGCATTGAGTTACATTGGCCCGCACCGGCTCCGGTACCGGTACAAACTCGAAGGGTTCGACAAAGACTGGGTTGATGCCGGCACACGCCGGACGGCTCTTTATACAAACTTGAAACCGGGTACATACAAGTTTCATGTCCACGCCTGTAACGAAGACGGTGTGTGGACGCCCAAAGGCGACGTGATTGAGATTGGGCTTGCGCCGTGGTTTTATCAGACGGGCTGGTTCAGGGCAATTGCAGGTACAGGTGTGTTGTTGTGTCTGGTTGGCTTTTACAGATGGCGCGAATGGCGTACAGCCGTCAAGCACCGCAAATTGAAAGAGGCTCATGACAGGCTTGAAGCTGAGGTTGCAAAACGGACAGAGGAACTGGCCCAGATCAATGCGGCGCTTAAGAGCGAAATCGAAGAACGTAAACGCGCCGAGGTACAGGTTGAACGAATTTACATGCAACTATTGCGTGCATCGCGACTTGCCGGGCAGGCCGAAGTCGCCTCAAGCGTGCTCCACAACGTGGGTAATGTGCTCAACAGTGTCAATGTTTCGACTTCAATTGTGGTTGACCGTATCCGGAAGTTCCCAGTCCAAAATCTTGTTCGTGCATTGCAAATGTTGCAGGAAAACAGCTCGCGTCTGGCCGAGTTCCTCACCAAAGACAAGCGCGGACGCATGTTGCCGGAGTACCTGGCCGGGCTGGCAGAGGTATTCACCAAAGAACAGGAAGCGCTGCTTACCGAGCTGAAAGAGCTTACGCAGAACATTGACCACATGAAGGAAACGATTTCATTGCAACAAAGCGCCGCCAAGATCGCCGGTACACGCGAAATCACAACGCTGGCTGAGCTAGCCGAAACCGCGCTTAAGCTGCATGCAAACGCATACAGCAGACACGGGATTAAGGTCGAGCGCGACTACCAAGACGTGCCAAAGGTTGTCATTGACAGACACAGAGTGCTGCAGATTTTGGTCAATTTGTTGCACAACGCAAAATATGCCTGCGACGAAGGCGGCCGACCCGATAAAAAAGTCACTGTGCGCATCAAACGCGCGGAAAACGGGTTCGTGCGGATTGAGGTGGCAGACAACGGGATAGGTATCGCACCTGAAAACTTGACCCGGATTTTCGAGCACGGCTTTACCACACGCAAGGACGGACACGGGTTCGGCCTGTACAGTTCCGCAATGGCAGCACGCGACCTTGGTGGGACGTTGACAGCTTACAGCGACGGCATCGGCAAAGGCGCGACTTTCGTGCTGGAAGTACCAATCGAGCCGCCACACGAAAATGGCAACGGCCTTACAGATAAATTGGCCAATGGCGCCAAAAGCGCTGAGGCTGTTAAACAGCACGATCAAAAAACGGCCTGAAAAACCAACCACCAACGCGCATTTGCGGGCGCGGCGCGGCTACGGCACCGTTTAGCCACACTCCGGATACTCCCAACCTACACAGCCTGAAGCGTTTTCGACGTCGTCGCGGTGGGCAGGTTATGGCATCGGGTCGCTTTCAGTGTCAACGTCACTGAACAACCACGAACTCAAATACCGTTCGCAGCACGACGGTACAATGGTCACAATTTGTTTACCTTTGTTTTCAGGTCGTTTGGCCACTAGTGTGCTAGGTCATAAATAGCTTTCCACACGATGGCGAACATCATACAGATGGCTTTCATGAAGAAAGCGGCAACGATTGTACGCTCGGCGCAAGAGCGGAGCACGCTGGAGCAATGGGCGGCAGCGCGAACCCTGCCGCTGCGATTGGTCTAGCGGGCGCGACCGGTCTGCCTGGCCGCCGACGGGCTTATGAATCAGGCAATTGCAATTCAGTTGAAGCTCTGGCGCCCGACCGTTCAACTCTGGCGGCAGCGCTTTTTGGTGTTGCGCATGCTGAGATTGGAAAAGGATGCGCTGCGGCTCGGATGTATTCCCAAGATTCCTGCCAGCAAAGTTGCCGCTGTGGTGGAAACCACACTGCACAGCACACCTCCGAATGCGACACACTGGAACAGCCGAAGCATGGCAAAGGCTCAAGGCTTGAGCGAAGCCACGGCGCAGCGCATTTGGCACCGATACGGTCTGAAACCGCATTTGGTGCAAAGCTTCAAGCTCAGTCGGGACAGAGAATTTGTAGAAAAGTTTCACGATGTGGTGGGACTGTGCTTGAACCCGCGCGACAAAGCGGTGGTGCTGTGCCGGCACCAGAAGAGCCAAATCCAAGCGCTGGAGCGCACGCAACCGATGCTGCCCCTGCGCCCGGGCCACGGCAGCAAGCGCGCTCGACCCAGCCGGCGGCTTGGTTGAACGCATTTGCGTATGACTTCACATTGGCAGGCCGTACTCGGCGGGGAGAAACTTGGGCGGGTTGTTCGCAGCTAACATTTCCCCGAGCAGCGCCTCCTCGCTTTCGGGTAAAGCGTCGGCCTGCCGGCGCAACTTCTCCAGCCAGCCGACCTCTTGGTGCGAGAGTCTTAATTCGCCCAGGCGATGCGCCTTCACAATCTCGTCGAGCGCGGCAAACACTGCCCGCCGCGTGCGCCGAAACGGCGTGCTTTCCTCGATGATGACGCGCGAAATCCGGAGCACGACATCAGGTCGCAGCACAAATGCCTGCGGGTCGCGGGCTGCGTCAGACTCGGTCAGCCAGTCGCGCAGACGGCGAGCGTCCTGCGGCGAAGATGCAGTGGCAGTGTTCATCAGGCGGCAGTCATAAGCCAATTGTTCCAGCGACACCACCGGCGCGCTAGCACTCAGTAGCCGCACATTCTGGACAGATTCGTTCGACCAGCAATCGCAAACCGCCTGGGCGATGTTGCCGATTGGACTCAAATGCGCGCAGGCAGCGGTGCGCCCTTCCATCGAAATAGGCACACCCGCAATGGCTTTCAAGTAGGGACCTTCGTACGCGCAGTCTTTGCTCGGGCCAACGGCGCCAACTTCATAGGCAATAAGGCTGCGGGGCACAGTGGCTACGCGGACCACAGCGGCAAAGACCCGTGGCACCATCCGTTGCTCGGCCAGCGTCATGGCAGTGTTGGCGAAACCGCAGGCCGTGTCGCCAGAGGGCACGATGCTGTTCCTGAGGCAAATTGAAACAATTTCTTTCCACAAAAATTCCATGTCTCTGCTCGCCAAAACGCCCAATGCAAAAACCAGGCTGCGCAGGTCTGCCTCCATCAACGCCGTGTCGGAAATCTCCTTACCGCCCGTGGATTCAATGGCCAGCATGTCCGCCCCCGCATCTGCAGCGAGATTAAACAGTTCTAACATGCCATCCCAGTACGGTCCGTGCCGCATCCGGGGCGGACGCTCGTGGTCGCGCGTGTCGTTGGGCGTCAGTCGAAGTGCGTTTTTCAGGCCGTATTTGTCATGGTAGCGGCGCAGGGTGTCGGCAAGAATCCGGGTTATCTCCGCCCCCCATTGCGGTCTGACTGTCATGGGTGGAAGTGTTTCAAACTCAACCAGTAGTGCCGGCACTTCTAACTCTACCGCTCGCTGGCAGACGCCCTGGATCATTTCCAAGTATTGCTCGCGGATGCCCGGCCAGGTGGCGGCATTGATGTCCACAGGTGGTAAGGTGAAGTTGATTTCCGGGATCACCTGGCCCATACCGATTTCCACGCCTCGACCGCAAACCACCGGCTTCGGCGCGGAGCCGAACACAAAATCGTCCAAAGACGCCACCGACATCTTATTCAAGGTCTGTGACGGGGATGAATTCATTATGGAATCGGTGCGAAGATGGTATAGCACTGTCGAGTCATCAAGGTGGAAACCTCACGGCACTGGATCACTCTCGACATCAATGTTGGCAAACAACCACGAACTCAAATACCGTTCGCAGCACGACGGTACAATGGTCACAATTTGTTTACCTTTGTTTTCAGGTCGTTTGGCCACTTGCAGTGCCGCCCAGATGGCCGCGCCACTCGAAATGCCAACTGGGATACCATCAAGTTTGTTCACCTGTATTGCTGTTGCACCGGCGTCTTCTTCAGTCACCTGGATAACTTCATCAATGATCTTTGTGTTGAGCACAGCAGGGACAAACCCGGCGCCAATCCCTTGAATCTTGTGCGGGCCGGGCTGACCGCCAGACAGGACAGGTGAGCGAGCTGGCTCAACTGCAATGGCTTTGAAAGTTGGCTTGCGCGGTTTTATCACCTCGGCAACACCTGTGATTGTGCCACCCGTACCCACACCGGCAACCAAAATGTCAACCCCACCGTCCGTATCGCGCCAGATTTCTTCGGCTGTAGTGCGCCGGTGTATCTCAGGATTTGCCGGGTTAGTAAACTGCTGTAGGATCAGGCTGTTTGGGATTTTTGCATGCAATTCTTCGGCCTTCTCGACCGCACCGCGCATACCTTTTGCACCGTCGGTCAACACAAGCTTTGCCCCAAGTATCTTGAGCAACTTGCGGCGTTCAAGCGACATCGTTTCCGGCATGGTCAGGATCAGTTTCAGACCGCGCGCAGCGGCGACAAAGGCCAGCGCTATGCCGGTGTTGCCGCTGGTCGGCTCGATTAGGACCGTGTCGGGCTTGATCAGGCCGGCGCGCGTGGCCGCGTCAATCATCGCCACCCCAATCCTGTCTTTGACACTTGAAAGCGGGTTGAAAAACTCCAACTTGAGTAAAATCTCGGCAAGTGCACCGTGCATCTGTGCCGTCCGGTTCAATCGGACCAGTGGCGTGTTACCAATCGTCTCGGTTATGTCGTTGTAAATTCGTTTCATAACTGTTGCGCGTGTCTTATCTGCAAGTTCATACGATTCTTCAGGCCGACTCAAGCCTGCATTCCATCATTTATCCGCCAAGCTACGCTGAGCCGGCGCGTGTTCACTCAAGCGGTGTAATAGCAACGCTTTCGTTGAATATTCAGCCACAACTGCTCTTATCCAGACCATACTTGTGAAGCAACTGTTCAGCCAGCGAATGCATCTGCTCGTGCACATGCGGTCCGATTTCCACATGTTCAACCCGCTCAAATGCTGCCAGTAACCGTGCCTTGTCAGCATCGGTCAGTACCTGGTCTGCCATTCGAAACAGTATATTGTCTTCCTTGAGAATGTGCTCGCGCAGCAACTGGACGTACCCGAGCGCATTGTGCGCGAACCGGTCGGTGGCGTCTGCCTCGCCTTTTGCCACACGGTCAATTGCAGCAGCCATCTCACGTACATGCGCTCGGCCTTGGTCGTGCTCGAAAAGCATGACTGCGATCGGGCCGGCTTCACGTGAAAAGCCGGCAGTTTCCATTGCCGGAAACAGGTAGGTTTCTTCTTTGCCATGATGGCATTTGTCGGCGAACGTGCGAATGAACTCGATTACTGCACGTGCGTCGTCAAAGTCGAATGTTTTGTTTTTTGATGCTTGCGTACCGATCAACTCAAGCACATCAAGTACCTTGAGGATCAACCTGTGTTCGTTGCTCAGTATGTCCGTTGGTTTCATGGTGATTTTGGTGTTGTTGTGTTTGCGGTTTGTTCTGAAAAAGGAGCGGTTGAGTTTTTGCCGGGCCCGACGCTGATGTATTTGGCTTGTATAGAATGTATCGGCTGGTTGGCTGTCGGTTGATTAAAAGCCGACATGCTTTGGGCGTCCAGTTGGCCGGAATACAAAGGCGCATTTTCATCCCTGCATTTATCTTTAACCGGTGGCGTCGGAACTTGTCTGGAGGCAATTGCTGATACGAACTGTTCAGGATCGCCTGGATCACCCACCACAGCCGCCGTTAATCCCAACTTTTCCAATGCCCATCTGATGCGTGGCGTAGTAAGCGCAATCCGCATATGCGGGAACCGGTCTATCAGCTCTGGCAAATTGAATCGCACATGAAAGTGCAAAATGTCGGTACTGCTGCAAAAGATGATCCAATCGGCTCCCTGGCGAGCAAATTGTGCAGCTTCTCCGGTCCGGTCTGTCAGGTCGGGTTCCATACTAAAACACTCGACCACGTCAACTTTTGCACCTAGCCGCACTAGCGCTTCAGGTACAGGTTTTTGTGCACCTACGCCGCGAAGCAACAGAATCCGCTGTTGGCAGATGTTTCCGTGACTTTGCAGCGCTTCGATTATCAGTGGTAGGGTATGGGATGTTGGTACCGCATCTGGTTCAAGCCGTAGTTCACGCAATTTTTCCGCGGTAACGGGCCCATATGTACCGAGCCGTATTCTGCCAAGTTTACGCAAATCGTTCTGTAGCTCAAAGAAGCGGTTAAAAAACATCTCAACTGCAGCCGGGTTGCTGAATAAAATCCAATCGTATGTGTCCAGGCGCCGGATTGCCGCATCAAGCTTTGTTTGCTGAGTCGGCGCAACGCGTGTCACGCGTATTTTTATCACATCAGCACCGGCTTCGCGCAATGCTTGTGCAACAGCCCTGCTTTTGCCGCCGGGTTCAACAACAACAATACGGTGGCCGAACAAGGTGCGATGCTCGAACCAGTTCAACTTTTCATGTAAAACAACCACGCCACCAATGATGGTCACACAAGGTGGACGCAACCCTGCCTGAGCTGCTTTTGCGGCAATGCAGTCAAGTGTACCTACTACAGTTTGTTGTTTTGTAGTCGTCCCCCAGCTAATAACGGCAGCGGGTGTATTTGCCGGCATTCCATGTGCAACCAGCGCAGATGCAATTTGCCCGAGATTCTTCAGCCCCATTAACACCACCACCGTGCATTGGAGGGCAGCGATCTGAGCCCAATTCACACGGTTCTGGGGTGAGTCAGGTGGATTATGGCCTGAGACAATCACTACAACCGACCCATAAGCGCGGTGCGTTAACGGGATGCCGGCATATGCTGGCACAGCCTGAACCGACGAAACCCCTGGTACAACCTCAAACGCAACGCCTGCCTGAGCCAGCGTTGCTGCCTCTTCGCCCCCGCGCCCGAACGTGTACGGGTCGCCTCCTTTTAGCCTAACAACGCATTTGCCGGCACGCGCCTTGGCTACCATCAAAGCGTTAAGCTCGGATTGAGAAATACGATTCAGCCGGTCGTGCTTGCTCGCACAAATTATTTCTGCATTCGGTTTGGCTAATTGAAGTAACGACGGATTCACAAGCCCGTCATAAATTACTACATCAGCACGTCCAAGCAGCTCGGCTCCACGCATTGTAAGCAGCCCGGGATCACCCGAGCCTGCACCGACAAGATATACAATGCCCCGCATACTCATGGTAAGGTGCTCCAATTGCGAGCCTGTGTCTTCCGAGTTCGCTGCTTCGGTTGGCGGTGGGAGGTTCCGTCTCTGCCGGCGGCGTTGGCATCCTGCGGCCGCGCCGTTGTGGGCTCAGGAGCGGGCTGGCCACCAGACTTTCCGGGGTCGGGCAGCGTGTTGGTCATCTGCTGCGTACGGAATGTGTCCAGATACCGGGACAGCAACTGTGCTTCGTCAAGCCGCAGTTTGGATTTTTGGCTCATCATGCGCATCCACTCGCGCCACTGTGCGTCGGTGTAGTTTGCCGGGTTGTAGAACTTGTGGCACTTGGCGCACTTGGCGTTGTAAAGCTTGCGGGCGGCGGCGAGTTCCTGTTCGGAAAGCTCCGCTGCGCCCGCTGCGCCAATTGCGGCGAGAACCGCCAAACACTTGAACAACACGAGTCGCATTAGAAGAAGTAGCCGACGATGAGCCGGACGTTCCAGCGTTCGTGGCCGGCCAGGTCCAGGTGACCATTGCCGTCCGGGTCACCATCGAAATTGGCGCCGAACACCTGCGGCATGACCGTGAGGGTGGCCCACCACTTCTGCCGACGGTAGTTGATGACCGGCCCGACATAAAGCGCAGTGTCTTTCCAAGTTTTGTACTCCGGCAGATGGTTGCTGTTGCGCAACTCGATGCCCAACGACCAGCGCGGCGAGAGTTGCCGGGCGATGCCCACGTCTATCTCCAGTTCGCCCGTGGTCTCGCGGAAGTGGTCCTCCCATTCGGTTTCATGCACCAGGTTGACCGCCCACTTCCAGTCGCCGTGGCGCTGGCCGAAAATGATCTTCTGCTCCAGTTCAAAATTTTCGCCGTCCCAGGTCGGCTCAAGGTACAGCGCCAGCCCGAGCACATTCTCGGCTGGGTTGAGCACCATGTATAAGTTTTCCAACGAGACGCCGGTCCAGCGGTAATGCGAAGTGCGCTGGCCCGTGCCAGGGTTTTTGTAGTGCTGGTAATCGCTGTTGAGGTAAAGCGCGACCGTGTAGTTGTCGGTGACGCCATATTCGAATTCCTGTCGGAATTGCAGGCGATAGTAATCGTCCTTGCCGACCGCAGCCGAGCGGCCCGCGCGGAGCGTGAACCAAGGCTCGAACTCGAACGTGCCCTGCGGCATGGTCTCCGGTTCATACGTGTAGGTGAACAGCCGCTCGCCGGCCTGCGCCGGCCACAATGCCAGCCAGACATAGGCAATACCTACTGCGACTAGCATTGTTCTTTTCCTGGGTATAGGTGTTGTTGTGTTCATGCTAATTTTCGTTCTGGTTCGCTTTGCGCACAGTGATACCCCAATCCGCCTGTCATGGCCTCGCCTGCATCGCACTTTTTTGCTTTGTTTTGCTCCATTCATTCTTTTGGCGGGGTCTGCACCGGCCGGAGCGCCGACCGGCGTTAAATCGCATAATCATGGTATTCCGGTTTCACCGTTTCGGTGGGCGGCAACAGCATGCCGGCGCCGACGGTTGCGTTTGTGCCCTGTTCAATCAGAATAAATGCGCCTGTAAACTTGTTAATCTGGTAGCCATCAAATACGATCGGTTCGGCCGTCTTGAGCCTGACTTGGCCAACATCATTCAGCTTGAGTGCATCAGCTCCGGGTTCGGGCTCAAACGTACCGATGTTTATTCGGCTCTCGATGTCTGTCGTAGTAGTCTGGACGATTCGCGTTGTGTGTTTGAGCCAGTAAGTTCCCCCACGGCGCAGCGGCTGTGTGCTGAACCAACAGACCTTGGCGCGTAACTCGGAGCTCAAACCAGGTAAATTTTCAGCATCAACAATCATATCCCCACGACCAATGTCAAGTTCCCGGTCCAGGATCAATGTTATGGATTGGGGACAAAATGCCTCCGCCAACGCACCGTCGAATGTGACAATCCCAGCGACGTTGGCCCACAATCCAACCGGGAGCACCAAAACCTTCTGACCCAGCCGAACAATTCCACCAGCGAGCTGGCCTGCATAACCGCGGAATGCATGAAGTTTTGGATCGAGCGGACTGTAAGCTCGGTTGACCCATTGTACAGGGAATCTTAACGTACTCAGATTAAAATCACTTGTTACGTGCACACTTTCTAAATGGCCAAGCAACGTTGGACCATCGTACCAACGCATATTGCGGGACCGTTGCACTACGTTGTCTCCATGCAATGCGCTGATCGGAATGAAGGTCACGTCACGCAACCCGTTCAGTCGAGGCAAAAAGCTTTCAAACTGTTGCCGAATCTCAAGAAAACGTTCTTCGCTCCACCCGGCCAGGTCCATTTTATTTATGGCGACGACAACGTGTTTGATGCCGAGCAAAGCGCTTATGTACAGGTGCCGACGTGTTTGCTCGGTCACCCCCTTGCATGCGTCAACAAGCACAACGGACAAATTTGCACCTGACGCACCGGTGACCATGTTACGTGTGTACTGCTCGTGCCCGGGTGTATCGGCTATAATGAACCTGCGTCGTGCACTGGCGAAATAGCGGTATCCAACATCAATCGTAATGCCCTGCCGCCGCTCGGCACGCAGCCCATCGGTGATGTTGGCGAGGTTGACCCAACCACCGGTTATATCCGCAGACTGTGCAAGAGTGCACAATTGATCATGTCTGAGCGCTCTGGAATCGAACAGCAGACGACCGATAAGCGTTGATTTGCCGTCGTCAACGGAACCGCACGTGTTAAAACGCAAAATTTGTATTGGGCGTGTTTCCTGACTCATGCGAATTGCTTTCAACTCGGCCGGGTGAACCATTTGATCAGTGCCACAGCCGCGTTTAGTAAAATTACGGCACCAACAATGCCGGTTAAACGCCGATGTGCAAGCCGCTTGCACAGCCACGCACCAATAGGTGCCGCCATAAAACCACCAACCGATAATGGGATGACAAACGGCCAAAGACCGGCCCGGAGCGTTAGTAGAAAAACCACCGAAGATGCAATGGTAATAAAAAACTCGACTGCATTAGCAGTGCCAATAGTGTTTCGTGTGGAGTTGCCACGTGCAACAAGGGTCGAAACGACAATTGGTCCCCAGCCACCACCACCGATCGCGTCCAACATTGCACCAATGAATCCGAGCAATCCGATAGCCGTGCCAAACCCGGCCGGCTTGGCAATGGAGTTGCTGAAAGCATGTCGAAGTACTACAACCCCCATGACAAACATGTACCCGGCGATCCACGGCTTGAGCACGTCCCCAGATATCCACACCAGCAGATATGCCCCGATAATTGCGCCAATTATACCAGGAATCACGAGTCGCCGGAACAACTCCGGCTGTACGTTGCCGAAAAGATGATGCGAGACCGCTGAAACGCCGGTTGTAATTACTTCGGCCATGTGCACGCTTGCGCTTGCTGTTGCCGGTGCAAGCCCGAACATCAGTAATGAAGAGGCCGCCAGAAGGCCATACCCCATTCCAAGGGTGCCATCAACCGCCTGAGCGCAAAACCCGACCAACAGGCAAATCCAAAATTTGTGGTGGAACAAGTTCATCTGGCAAAGTCACGTGATCGCTAAAAGTAGCCCACACGTTTCCGGTCTTCCATTGATGCGTCCGAGACCTTGTCGTCAGCCCGCGCGTATCGTTCGCTGACCGGAGCGCGAGCAACCTCGGCGATAATCTCCTCAACAATGGCCGCTCGGCTCTCAATGAAACCCGTACTGAGTTTGTCACCTATCGTTCGGGCGCGGACAAAAAGCTCCGCCACATGTTCCCCCGGCTCGGGCTGCAACAGTTCGCTCACGGCCAATAATTGTCCGCCACGCAAAACACATTTGCGTTTGTGGGAAAGGTAGATTGACGGCACTTCAAGCTTTTCACGCCATATGTATTCCCACACGTCAAGCTCGGTCCAGTTCGACAGCGGGAACACGCGCATGTGTTCGCCCGGATTAATTCGCGTATTGTAAAGGTTCCACAGCTCCGGGCGTTGATTTTTCGGGTCCCACTGGCCGAATGCATCGCGAAAGCTAAAAATTCGTTCTTTTGCACGCGCCTTTTCCTCGTCGCGCCTGCCGCCACCTATGCAAGCGTCGAATCCAAACTCGCGAATCGCAGCCAGCAATGTTGGTATCTGCAACCTGTTTCGGCTAAGCTCACCTGGCGCCGGCGCGGCAATACCACGCGCAATTGCATCTTCAACACTCCGCACAATGAGTCTTGCGCGTAGCTCGGCTGCGCGTCTGTCGCGAAACTCGTTTACTTCGGTGAATTGGTGCCCGGTGTCAATGTTCAACAACGGCATGGGAATGGATGCTGGATAAAATGCTTTCTCGGCCAAACGCAGCAGACACACCGAATCCTTTCCACCAGAAAATAGAATGCACGGGCGTTCGAACTCGGCGGCTACCTCACGCAGGATGTAAATGGCCTCGGTTTCAAGCAGTTGCAGATGATCAAGATAATAGCTGCTGTAGCTCATAAATGCAGACCGCATTCGCGTTTTTCATCGCCTTTGGCCGGGTCAAAATAATCCCATTCATTTGGCAGCCCGTGCTCGGCCAAATACGCTTCCATCTCGACGTCTGTCATGTAAAAGACCGGGCTGACTTTGAGCGTACCAAACTTCGGATCGGGCATCACAATGTCCAGGCCGGCGCGGTACGGGTTTTGCACTTTGCGCAGCGCCGTTAACCATACGGTGGGCCGAAGCTCACGCATTGCCCGTTCGAACGGCTCAAGTTTCATCCGTTCGCTAAAAAAACGCACGCCGGCTTCATTCCCATATGGAGGCTCACCATACCGCGCCACCCAATGCGCAGCACTTAGCCGTGGATGATAAATTTTCAAGTTTAACCCCAACATGCTTGTGAGCCGGTCGGCAAACCTGTATGTAGCGGGCCGATTGAATCCGTGATCAACCCACAAAACCGGAATATCCGGCTGAACACGGGTTGCCAGATGCAATATCACGGCTTCGTACGGCCGAAAGTTTGTCGAGACAATTGCACGGCCACTGGCTTGCGCAATTGCCCACCGTGTTATCTCCAAAGGAGTTGAATCAGGACTAATCATAAGAATTGCAAAGCACGCACTGCCCAGTCACCGAATCGCTCACCGGCAAACCGTTCGGTTCTAAACCGCTTTAGCAGTTCTCCGAGAACGTTGGGCAACTCGGTTTCTGCAACCTTGTCGCGCCAGAGCTTGTTCAATCGTGTATTTGCCACATTGCCCCCAAGCCAAATCTGATAATGCCCCGGTGTCCTGCCAACCAACCCGATCTCGGCAGTGTACGGGCGCGAGCACCCGTTCGGGCAGCCACTGATTCGGATTGTGATTTGTTCATTCGCTAACGCCAGGTTTTGCACCACTTTCTCCAGTTGCGAAATCAACCGAGGCAGAAACCGTTCAGCCTCAGCCAACGCTTGCGTGCAAGTGGGTAGCGCGACACAGGCGCCTGAAGCAAGGCGCAGCGGGCTGATTTGAGTCCAGCGTGACAATAGGTGTTCAATAACCGGGCGGTCTGCAGGGTTTATATTGCACAGTATCAGATTGCATGCTGGTGTAAGCCGCACATCCAACCCGAACTTCTCAATAATGTGCCTGAGAACGCCTTTTAGCTCGCCGGTAATTCGACCCGTTTCGACAAACAACCAATAAAAGAATCTGCCATCGGCTTGTTCGCCCCAGCCGAATCTGTCGCCTTGCTGGTCAAACTTAAATGGCTCAGGTTCGCCCAGGGTAAAACCGGCACGTCGCTGCAGCTCGGCTCGAAGCCACTCGACGCCGCGCTCGGCCAGAACATATTTGAGTCGTGCGTGCCGTCGGTTAGTCCGATCACCAAAGTCGCGGTGGATCATCAAAATGGCCCGTGCAACCTCAACAACCTTCTCCGTAGGTACGAATCCCACTATATCGCCAAGGCGCGGAAATGTAGCCGGGTTGCCATGTGAGCGACCCATACCGCCCCCTACGACTACATTGTACCCACGCAATTGCCCAGTACCACTTACAATTGCAATGAAACCACAACACTGACTGAAGATGTCCACATCATTCACCGGCGGTATGGCAAAACCGATCTTGAATTTGCGGGGTAAGTAGCCGCGTCCATACAGTGGATCGGTGAAGTCTCGGTTAGGTTCAGGCTGAACGCCTCTAACCCAAATATCTTGGTATGCCACTGTGGATAGCATTAATGCGCGCCCCACCTGAATCGCGTGTTCGCGTACCTGTACAACAAGTCTGTCTCCGGTTGGTCCCGGTGGCGCGACAACCGCGCGGTTAACGTCACCGCATGTGCCCAGCGTGCTCAGTCCAACGGCGTTTATCCCTGCAACAACCGCCCGCAGATTTGATTTTGTCACCCCGTGAAACTGCAGGTCCTGCCGCGTCGTAATTCGCAACGTGCCGTTTCCATAATGGGTGGCCAACGTGTCCAGCACGATGTACTGCTGCGCCGTAAGCGCCCCTGCAGGGATTCTGACGCGCACCATGAAAAAGGTTTTTTCTTGAGCGCGCTTGCGCATGTCGCGATCGAATTGCTGGTAGATGCCATGAAACTTTAGGTATTGCGTGTCGGCCTCATCAAATCTGTCAGATGCCGCATCTGCAAGCTCGACAGTTATCCGGCCGGCAAGTGTCGGGTCTTGTTGCTTTATTTGCTCAACGCTCGTTAGGCTCATATTGTCTGTTATACAGGTGGACGTAGCCGGCACCTTGGCATGCGCGCTTTGACCTGGCCTGCTTCACAGGCCGCGTAACGCCTGATCAAAGTCAGCCAAGATGTCTGCAATGTTTTCGATCCCAACCGAAATTCTTATCATGTCCGGTGTTATGCCGTTTGCACGCCGCACATCCTCGGTCATGTTGATGTACTGGGAGGACCAAGGATGAATTGCCAGTGTCTTGCAATCGCCGAGGTTGGCCAGGTGATAGACCAGCCGTAGTCTGCGTATGAACTCGAAACATGTTTTCTCGTCAGCCAAGCCAAACGTAAGCAACCCTCCATACCCACGTCCTTGGAACTGTGTTTTCGCCATCTGATGTGCCGGGCTGGTTGGCAGGCCAGGATAATTAACCCATTTAACTGCCGGATGGTTCTTCAAGTACTCGGCCAGAATCATTGCATTGCTCATGCATCGCTCCAGTCGCACGGCCAACGTATCCAACCCGATAAGCGTCAGGTACGAACTGAACGGTGACTGGGTGGTACCGAGATTGATGTGCAATTCGCGCCATAATTTGTCGGTGTATGCAAGCGCGCCACGTCGTTCCTTGGCCAGCTTAAAGTCCTGGTACTTCTCCAGCGGCCAGTCAAATTTGGCTCCGTCAATTATTACACCCCCAACTGCGGAGCCGTGCCCGTTGAGAAACTTTGTGGTTGAATGCACCACAATGTCTGCGCCGTGTTCAAGCGGCCTGAACAGGTACGGCGTGGCCAATGTGTTGTCCACGATAAGCGGTGCGCCATTCTTGTGCGCAAGTTCTGCAAGTGCACTTATGCACGGCACGTCGAGTTTCGGATTGCCGATTGTTTCTACAAATAACGCTTTTGTGCGGGGTGTAACAGCAGCTCGCCACGCATCAAGGTCTGCGCTCTCGACAAGTTTCACATCAATGCCCAGCCGTTTAAAAACAACCGTGGAAACAACGAACGTTGACATAAACAGGCTGTTGCCACTAACGATTTCGTCCCCCGCTCCGCAAATCGTCAAAAGTGACAATGACACTGCTGCCATACCGCTACCTACGACAACTGCGTCCTCGCCCCCTTCAAGCATCGCAAGGCGCTTTTCCAGAACCTGGTTCGTCGGGTTACGCAGTCGCTGGTAGATAAACCCCGGTCGTTTGCCAGCGAATACTTCAGACAATTCCTCCGCAGTATCAAACCGGTGCGATGCAGTTTGATAAATTGGCGCAAGCGTTGCGCCCTTCCACTCTTCCGGCGATTGCGCGCCGTGAATTAGCAACGTTTCAAACTTCCAGTCGTTCTGTCTCATGGTTTAGTGTGTTTTTTGGTCTGTTGTCGATTTAACTCGTTCATGCGTACAGCCATGCTGTTGCGCCGCACGCAAACCCGCACGATCCCATACCCAACATCAGCAGCCCGGGCCGTTTGTGCGGAAACAACCCGGCCTAACCGAGTTCTGCGCGTTGCGGTCTTCTGTTGTTGGGACCACATACTTTTCGCGTGTTAATCCGCATCAAAGCCATCAATGTGCCCGGGAACAAACCTGACGAATCGCGACCATTTAAGTCGTGTATCATACGATTCTTTTGACATTCTGTTTTTGCAATTAAGCTCGTAAAATTGCGCCTGTACGCAACAGAACGATGTATTTTAAGACTAATTTTATCGGAATAATAACATTAACCGTCCAGTTGTCAACAATTTTTTTAGATTATTTTCGTTGGCATCCGCGGCGCCTAACAAGACCTTGCGCGGGTCTCTGAGAAACTGGCGATGCGAGATTTCGGAACTTTTTTACCGATTTTCCTTTTCGGTTTGTCGCAAGTGCCTTGCCCACAGCAAGTTACGGCGCTTTTGGATTTCATCAAAATGGCTACATCGCTCAGAGCTTCACGCCCAATAGGTCCAAAATCCGCTGCTGATCGGCTGTGGGCACCGTCAACTGTTCGAACTGCACTTTGCCCAGCCGCACAGGATTGATCGTGATCTGCCGCAAACTCGCCATCACCGGGCTAAAGCTCCACTTGCGCCCTTTGCCACGCCGCTCGCTGGCAAACAACGGCCCAAGCGGCTGTTGCATATGCCACTGCAAATAGCAGGCTAACATCCAAATGAACACGGCCGTGCGAATCTGATTATCGGTCTTGTGACACACCAGTCGCACTTCCAGCCATACGGTTGTTAAGTCCCGAAAAACCTTTTCAACTAGGCTGAGTTTCTTGTAGGCAGCAACGGCTTCTCCCTTGGTCATCCGCTCTGCAGGCAGGTCGGTGTACACCACGTAGCCAGCCATCCCGCATGTGCGGGAGCGCCTCGGCTTGAATGGCTCGTTGGTCAAGTCGTCAGACCAGTCGGCCATCCGCCACCGACCAGATCACAAACTTGCACAGTTTGTATTTCTGCAGCAGTTGGCCGACCTGCGCCGAAATCTTTTCGGTCTTGGCACGCTTGGTGGCTGAGGCGATCCAGTTCAACGCCTTGATGGTGACCCCAACAAGGCCGCTCGGCTCTTTCCCTGGTGCTGTGCCATGTGCGGATTGCGACATAAAAAATAGCGCCATTGCGGTCGGGCCGGGTCCAGCACCTCCACAATCTGTGTTTGGTCGAACAGTTCAGGCTGGATCACCCCAAACGCTCCACCAAATCCATCATCTGCGGATGGCTCGATGCTGAGATGGTATGCTGCCCATGCACACCGGCCAGCGCATTGTCATTTGCACGCGTGATTGGACCACGGTCTCCAACAAATATGATCTCCTTCAACCCGTACTGCGTTTGCACCTCGGCAATCTTGGCAGCTACCGCGGTGGCGCCTTGAGTGTTGACCCGAAACATTTCCACACCAACCGGCCAGCCCCCTCACCATCGCGCAACAGCCCAATGACCATATGCTGGTGCCTGCGCTTGCCATCCCAGTTGTAACCAAAGGGAATGCGCTGGCTTTGCAGGTAAGCGCCTTCGATATAGCTGCCGGTTAGATCGTAAAGCACAAGACACCCATCCTGCAGATGCCGAGCCGCAAGGCTTGACTGGAATGCCCCGTGACGATCCAGCAACCGGCCCATCACAGCATAACACTCCCGATCCACATCAACTGGGTCGTTAACTCCGCATAGCTCCCACAGCGCGCTTTTGTCGCCCGGATGACTCAGCGCACATCGCACCTATCGCTCACTCCGCAAGTATGTGATGCGGTCCAGGCCCCGCTCCTTGGCCAGGGCAAGCCCGGCGGCGCAGGCACCGTATTCCCTTGCTGCTGGTGATCTGTAGAGCAACCTGCGAACTCTCCGGCCTCGCTCGCCCCTGGACAGCAGCTTGGACCAATTGCAACTGATCGAGCGACAGGCCAGTAATGCCCGTGTCGGTGCGGTGACACAACCTTACCGTGCTTGCGGAATGAGAAGCGGATCAGGCCAACTGGACTGGCTCTGTGTTGTTGGATTTCGAGGTGCAGTCGCTAGGATTTGGATTTAATGGCCAGGACAAAATGGATCATTTAGCTGTTATTGGGAGCAAAGACACGGCCTATTTAGCTACAAATGAAGTACTAAAATGCGCTAACCCGTTGCTAATCAAGCACTTGCGCAAAGAATAGAAAAGAAAATGGGCTTTTAGGTTAAGCAGTTATGGAGCAAACCAACTTATATAACTACGCCCAAAAGATTTTCCGGTTGAACACTGCATCTGCTGGTCAAACTGTTTGGGTGCACGGCCTGCTCCTTCAAATTCCTTCGCCACCTATGAACCCCGGAGCGAATACTTCACTAGCCGTAACGGGCGCGCCTTTAGCAACTGAAGCCAGCGAAGCGTTATCGAACAATTTTGTGACGTAATTACGTGCCTCCAAGAAAATCCGTCTAAATCGGCATAGTGGCTCTTGAGTACAGCGCTTGTAGCCCGAAACCGAAACACATGCAGTAGGCGCAATTATTCCATCGAAATACCGCACAACTTCGCCCAAGGTTATTGATTCCGGTTTTTTGGCCAAGACATACCCGCCACGTGCACCTGCTACGCTTTCAACCCAGCCTTTAGCCTTGAGCTTCAACATGATCTGCTCCAAAAACCGTTTCGGCACGTCATTCCGCCGGGCCAGTTCACGAATTGGAATTGGTCCGCTTCCATAATGTTCAACCAACGTGAACAACGCACGCAGCGCGTAATCAGTTTGCCGCGAAATCCACATTCCAAATACGATATAATCAGTCGCACTTTTTGTCCACAACTTAGTCGGCGATGCAAAAGCACAGAGGTCCAAGGTGCGTCAGCCGGACGGAATGGGCTAATGGATGATCGCGCAGGCGGAACGTAGCGTTGGCGGTCACTTAGTGGCTGGGTCCTAATTTCGTGACGTTAAAATGCCAAAACGCCAATGCGCCGCTTAACACATTGTAACTGCCGGCCATGCATCAATCGGCTAGCAAACCGGGCATGGAATTCTTTGCCACAAAAAGCTCGGTGCAAACCATCTCAAATACATCTTTGTGCGCTTTCGCGCCGCCGAGGCTGGTCGGATTTACCGTTCCTTAAGCTTTAACCAAGGTATTGATTGCGTTTTCTTGCTTATAGCACGTTGTGCAACTGTTTGCGTAAAAATTGACGTGCACGGTAAAGCCGTGATTCGACAGCTTTTGCTGTGGTGTTTAGTATGGTCGCTGCTTCGTTAACTGAAAGCTCTTCCCATTCGCACAGCACGATGGCTTCGCGCAAGTCCGAGGGAAGCCGTTGCACCGCGCGGCGCACCGCCTCGGCGCGCTCGCTGGCTTGGGCCTGCTGATCCGGCGCGACGGCTTCAGCCGAAAGGGTGTCGATCAGGCACTGCCCATCGGGTTGCTGCTGTGGGTCCAAAGACACATTGGGATGGCGCGCACGCCAGCGGAGTTGGTTACGGGCCAGGTTGGCCGCAATGGTGAACAGCCACGTGCTGAATTTCTGCTTTGGGTTGTAGCTTTTTCGAGCACGATAAACACGGACAAAAGTTTCCTGTGCGAGGTCGTTGGCGTCGTCTTCATTGCCCAGCATTCTGTAAAGGAACTGGAAGACGGCCGTGGCATGACGGTGCATGAGATGGTTTAGCGCCAGGTCGTGACCGGCCACTAAACGCGCCATGTCTGCGCGGTCCAGAGCATCGAGGTCAGTGGTGTCCATGTTCAGGGGCGCTTAGGTGCGACATGGATTCCTCGATCTGTTCGTGGAAGCCCAGTGTCAGCCGCCGCATTTCAGCGAGGTAACGGCGACCTTGTTCAGGCGGCATGGCGCGGCTGACTTCAGTAAAATGCCGCAGCATTTCCGCCTGGCACTGGGCGCGCAGGGCGGCGATTTCGCCCAGCTTTTGCTCGACTTTCTCCGAGACATTTGTACCGCTGTTCAACAGCACGTGCAGTTCGCGCTTCTTGACTGCGATCTGCTCGCAATAGCTCCGGCACTTGGGCAGGTAATTCTCGTGCAGTTGGCGGATGCGTGCCAGCTCCGCATCACTCAGGCGAAATTCCAATCGCAGCCAGTGCAGGTCATCAATGTTTCTGGCCAGTTGTGCGCGACACAAATGGCCACCGAGCCAGAACGAGGCCAGAAAAATCGCCGCGCTGGCCAGTACCACCGCAAGCAAGATGAACATGGACCTACGCATAGACGCTCAGCGCACTTGATTCGGCGCCACCACGGCCAAATACCGTTCGCGTGCGGTTGCTTTGGCTGCAGTTGTTGCACTTAGTGCTCCTGCAACTACGCCCATCAAAAACAAAGCCGCAATGCCAATCAACGCCCAGCGCGGACGCAACAGCCAATCGGCGAGCCGGTCCGTCCACCCAAGCCACGAGCCAGCATGCGACCCGGCCTCCGCGCGTTCAATGCGCCGCCAGACGGCGTGTTCGAAGCGCGGCGGCAGCGAGGGGGCAGCAGGGCGGCATTCGTGCAACAGCGCAGTGAGTTTCGCTTCATCCGGTTCAAGAATTTCATTCTTCATGGCAATGGCGGCGGCGGCGGATCAGCAGCCGCTCATAGGTTAGTTGCTTTGCAGGCTGTGCGCAATGTTCATGGCGCGAGGGGTTTTACTTTGGCACCGGAAACTGCCGGGGCAATGCATTGCTTCTCCGTGGTTGTTGGCATCGGCCGTCGGAGGGTTTCAGGCGCACAGGGGCTAACCGGCAGTCTCGGCTCGTGGTTGACCGGATTGGGATCGTTATTGACATCGCGCACGACATTGATTCGATAGTTGCGCCAGCACAACAAGTCGGACAACAGGCCGCATTGAAGCCCGTCTTTTGCAATGCTCAGCCCCGGGCGGATTTGGTTGTCCCGGGCGCTTGGCGAAAGCAACGGCTCGGCAGCTTTAAAAGTGAAACCGGTGATCGCAGTGGCGGCGGCTGCTGCGAGGGTCAAAGTAATGTTTTTCGTTTTCATGTCGCGTCTTGCTGTTTGAGCTGGACTTTATTGCCCTGCTGTCTCTGTTGCCTAGTACCCCGGCGCGCAGAAAAACCCGCACACTTTTTTCAGCCGGCTGGTCAATGATGCGGCAAGCATCGAAACGCGCCTCGGTCGAAAGCGGTACATAAGAGCGTTCCGCTGTCTACCGGTGTTGAAGATTTGATTGTGTAAAAAGTTCGCGGGTTTTTCTGTGTTGCGGTGTAAGGATTGGTGAAGGGCGGCTGTAAGAGGGCCGCCAAAGGAAAAACAAACTGAAAAGAAAGGCATTATGAAAAATGGCGGTAAACTCTGCAAAAGTGTCACGGGTGCAGGTGTCGTATTGGCACTCGTCGTATTGGCGTCTGCCGGTTTCGCTCAGGAGAAGGCAGAAAAAGCCAAGCCGTATCCCCTCGAAACCTGCGTCGTCTCCGGCGAGAAACTGGGCGGCGACATGGGCAAGCCCTACGTGTTCATCTACCAAGGCCGTGAGATCAAACTCTGCTGCCAAGGTTGCCTGAAAGCGTTCGACAAAGAACCCGCCAAATACATCAAGAAGCTCGAGGAAGTCGAAAAGGCCAAGGCGAAGTCCGACAGTGCCCCCGATAGGGATCATGAAGGCCAGGGCGGGCATCAGCATTGACCCGGCAGGGGCAGAAGGCTGGGTGACGATCATCAAGAGCGGCGGTCGCCTTGACCGCCCGCCTCGCACCTAACCAGGTGTGAGGTGGACTGGATACCTGGGATTTTGTATGAACATTGGCTTCAAGTCTCGCCTCTCGCGATGGGCATGGCTTTTGCCGGGCCTGGCGCTGGCCGCTCTTGTTCTCGCCGGCTGCAAGGGTGTGCCGACCGCGAACGAACGGCTGGCGCGACGGGAGGCGGCCGCCCTGGGAAGTATCTACCGGCCAGAAGGCCAACGGGCGCCGCTGCCGCAGTTGGCGGCGGACTCGACGCTGGCTGACTACCTGCGCTTCGCCATGCTCAACCAGCCCGCCGTCGAGGCCGCTTACTTCAACTGGCTGGCCTCGGTCGAGCGCATCACCACCGAACGCTCACGGCCCGACCCGCGACTGACGTTCGAGTCGGACATCGCCGACATCGTTATGACGGTCATGCCCGGCCTGATGCAGGAGTTTCCAGGACCGGGGAAGCTGAAAGCCCGCGCCGAGGTCGCCCACGCCGAAAGCCAGGCGCGTTACTTCGCGTTCGAAAGCGCCGTGCTGCAGACGGCCTTGGCGCTCAAACGGGCCTACTACAACCTCGGTTTCCTGGAGGAGAAACTTCGCATCCATCGCGAGACGTTGGCGTTGCTGGCCGACCTGGAGCGCTCAGCCCGCGCCCAAAACGAGGTCGGCAAGGCGACTCTGCAGGACGTTTACCGCGCGCAGATCGAACAGGACCGGCTCGCCACCGAGATCGCCAATCTTGAAGATTCGCGCCAACCGGTGCGCGCGCAGTTCAAGGCGGCCTTGGGACTGACCCGCGACCAGCCCGATCCGCCGTTCCCGGCGCGGTTTGAGGCCACACCGCTTGAGTTGCCGGGCGATCTGCTGGACATCGCGTTTGCCCGCAACCCGCGGCTGAAGCAGATGGAGGCTGAGGTCCGCGCCGCGCAGGCCTCGCTGGCCCTGGCCCACAAGGCGGGCGTGCCGGACTTCGCCCTAGGCCTGATGGCCGACGCCAAGGCCGTGCCGGTCATGGTGCGGCCGACGGCCAGCGTGACGCTGCCCATCTGGCGGGACAAGATCGCCGCCGAAATCGCCGCCGCGCAGGCAGTCAGGCGCGCCGCCGAGGCGCGGCTCACGGCCGAGCAGATCATGCTCACGGTCGAGTTCGCCGAGAAGAGCTACAGTTACCGCGAGATCACGCGCAATCTGGCGCTGCTCCAAACGCAGCTCATCCCCAAAGCCCGGCAGTCGCTGGAAATCGCCCGCGCAGGCTATCTGTCGGGCCGGATTGATTTCTTTAACCTGATTGATGCCGAGCGGACGCTGCTTGGGTTTCAGTTGACCGAAATCGAAGCCCGCACACAGCGCGAGATCGTGCTGGCGGAACTCTCGCTGCTCATCCAGGGCGTGCCGCCGGCCGGCGCGCCGGTGCTGGCCGCACCGCTGACGGACCAAGAAATGACCCTTCACCCCCAACACCGTTGAACCGGACCATGCGAACTCGAATTGCCATTCTCTTCCTGAGCGCGCTGCTGGTTGTCGGCGGTGCGGGGCTGGCCGGCTGCAGCCGTTCCGACCACGGTCACAGCGGCCACGGCGGCGCTCAGGCCAAACCGCAATACCACTGCCCGATGCACCCCACCTACATCAGCGACCGGCCGGGCGACTGCCCCATCTGCGGCATGAAACTGGTCCGCATCAAAGGCGACGAAGCCGCCGCGCTAGCCGTCTCGCCCGGCGACGACAAGATCGCCCAAGTCAAGCCCGGCCAGTTCTACTGCCCGATGGACGCTGAACACGTGCAGGACAGCCCCGGCAGATGCCCCATCTGCGGCATGAGTCTGGTGGAGAAGAAGGCCGCGCCCACCAGCCACGAAAGCCACGCGACGGGCACAGCGCCCGCAGGCGTGCCGGGGCGCATCAGCATCAGCCTCTCGCCCGATAAGCGGCAGATGATTGGCCTGAGGCTTGCCCAGGTCGAGAAACGCCCACTCACGAACACCGTCCGCGCTACGGCCGTGGTGACGCACGACGAAACCCGTTACGCGCGGGTCGCCCCGCGTTTTGGCGGCTGGGTCCGCAAGTTGCATGTCAACTTCACCGGCGCACCGGTGGTGAAAGGCCAGCCCCTGTTCACGGTCTATAGCCCGGAACTGTTTTCGGCCCAAAACGAGTATCTGATCGCCTGGCGCAGTCTGCAGGCGCTGCGGGCTGACGCTCCCGAGGAACATCGCCGGTCCGCCACGAACCTGCTCAACTCCGCCCGCCGCCGGCTCGAGCTATGGGAAGTTGGCGAGGCTGAAATCCGTGCACTCGAACAACATGGCACAGCCGACGATGAAATGGTCTTTCGCGCGCCGCTGTCCGGCTATGTGGTGCGCAAATCCGCCGTGCAAGGCAAAGCCTTTATGGCAGGTGAGTCCCTTTACGAACTGGCCGACTTATCGCGTGTATGGATCGAGGTCTGGATTGTCGAGTCTGATATGCCACTGATGAGGCCTGGCCTGCAAGCCACAATCACGTTTCCATCACTGGGTAATCGAACTTTCACCGCACCCATCACATTCATTTACCCGAGCATTGACCCGCAGACACGGCGCGGGCGCGTTCGCCTGGAACTCGACAATCCCGATCACCTGTTGCGTCCGGACATGTGGGCCAGTGTCGAGGTTCAAATCCCGCTCGGCGAAAGGCTTTTCATCCCCGCCAGCGCGGTCATTGATACCGGCCAACGGTTCATCGCTTTCGTGGATGGGCAAGACGAGCACTTGCAGCCGCGCGAGGTGAAACTAGGCTTCAAAACCGATGACTGGTACGAGGTGCTCGAAGGCGTCAAAGAAGGCGAGAAGGTCGTGACGCGCGCTTTGTTCCTGGTGGATTCGGAAAGCCAACTCAAGGCGGCTATTGTCGGCATGGGCTCGGGTGGGGAGCACCAGCATTGAAACGGAGACGCGGACATGCGGAGACGCGGGGACGCGGGAAGACAGCGACACGGAGAACCGGAGACACGGAGAACCGGAGAATTCAACAGACCGGGCGTGGCGTTGCCGATAGAATGCAGGCAACACCAATAACTGAAACACGGACACCATGAACCCAATCAGGCATTACCGGGAGTTGCAGGTTTACCAGAACGCAAAGGACTGGACGGTCAAAATCTTCGAGCCGACCAAGTTGTTCCCAGCCGGGCAGTGGCATTGGCTCACCGATCAGATTTGGCGTTCCTCAAGCTCGGTCTGCGCCAATCTGGCCGAAGCATGGCGGAACCGGCGTTATGAGGCAGCCTTTGTTTCCAAACTCAGCGACGCTGAGACCGGGGCGGCGGAAACGCAGGTTCATGCCGAGGTTGCGTGGCGCTGTGGCTATCTTTCGGAGGCGAAGTTCAAGGAAATTGATGCCGCCTACGACCGAATTCTCGGTCAGATCGTCAAGATGGCCGACCAGCCCGAAAAATGGCGCATCTAGCGTTGCACTGAATCATGAGCGCTACAGCTTCCAGCGAGTCGGAGAAACGCAGAAACGGAGGACCGGAGGCCGTCGCCGACTCTCCGCGTCCTCGTTTCTTCGATTCGCCGTCTCGCGGCTCGCTCATCGAACACATCATCGAGTGGAGCGCGCGCAATAGGTTCATGGTCTTCATGCTGGTGGGGGCGCTCACCTTGGGCGGAGTGTATTGCCTCCGGAACACACCGCTGGACGCCATCCCCGACCTGACCGACGTGCAGGTGATCGTGTTCACCCAGTGGGAAGGCCGCAGCCCAACGTTGGTCGAAGACCAAATCACTTTTCCCATTGTTACCAAGCTCATCAGCGCACCCAACGTCCGCACCGTGCGCGGCTATTCATTCTTCGGCTACTCGTTCGTGTATGTGATTTTCAAGGACGGCACTGACATCTACTGGGCGCGGTCGCGCGTATTGGAATACCTGCAGGGCTTGGCTGGCAACCTGCCACCGGGCGTCACGCCGACGCTCGGCCCGGATGCCACCGGGGTCGGCTGGGGCTTCCAATACGCCTTGGTGGACCGGAGCGGCAAACACGATTTGGCCGATTTGCGCTCGTTTCAGCACTGGCACCTGCGCTACTGGCTTCAGAGCGTCGAAGGCGTGGCCGAAGTGGCTACCATCGGCGGCTTCGAGAAGCAGTATCAGGTGGAAATAGACCCCGACCGGCTGCTGGCCTACAACATCCCTATCAGCAAGGTCGTCTCTGCCATCCGCAACGCCAACAACGACGTGGGCGGACGCGAGCTGGAGCAGAACGGCACGACCTACCTGGTGCGTGGCCGGGGCTACATCGGGTCGCTGGACGACCTGCGGCTGGTGGTGGTGGGGGCGGATGAACGGGGCACGCCCGTGCTGTTGAAGGATGTGGCCCGCAACATCGCCTTCGGCCCGGAAATGCGGCGCGGCGCGGCCGATTTCAACGGGGAAGGCGAAACTACCGGCGGCATCGTGGTGGTGCGTTTCGGTCAAAACGTCCTGCAGGTCATTGACCGCATCAAAGCCAAGCTTGAGGAAATCAAACCCTCGTTGCCGGAAGGCGTCGAGGTCGTGATCACCTACGATCGGTCCGACCTGATTCGGCGCTCTATCCGGACGCTCACCCGGACCATCCTCGAGGAATCCATCATTGTGTCGGTGATCGTCATCGTGTTCCTGCTTGATTTTGGCGGTGCGGCACGGGCCATCATCACGCTGCCCATTGCGGTGACGCTGGCGTTCATCCCGATGTATTTCATGGGGCTGACGGCGAACATCATGTCGCTGGCCGGCATCGCCATTGCCATCGGCGCGATCTGCGACGAGGCCGTTGTCATGGTTGAGAATGTCCACAAACATCTGGAGCACGCCCCGCCCGGCCTGAGCCGCAGGCAAAAACAGGAAATCATCATCGCGGCCTGTAAACAGCTCGGCAAACCGCTGTTTTTCGCGCTGCTGGTTATCACGGTCAGCTTCATGCCGGTGTTCACGTTGGAGGCGCAGGAAGGCCGCCTGTTCAAGCCGCTGGCGTTCACCAAAACATTCACGATGGCCTGGGCGGCGTTCTTGTCGGTCACCATCGGCCCGGCGTTGATCGTGCTGATGACCGGCGCGAAGGTCATCCCGGAGCACAAACATCCCATCAGCCGCCTCCTCCACCGGCTCTACTACCCGTGGGTCAGCGCGCTGATGCAGCGGCGCATGTTGTCCATCGTCATTGCCGTTGCTGCGGTGGTGTCCTCCTACCCCATCTACAAAAAGCTCGGTTCGGAGTTCATGCCACCACTCAACGAGGGCACGATCCTCTACATGCCCACCTCGCTGCCCACCATGTCCATCACCGAGGCCACGCGCGTGATGCAGATTCAGGACCGCATCCTCAAGCACTTCCCAGAAGTGCTCACCGTGCACGGCAAAGCGGGCCGCTCGGAAACCGCCACCGACCCCGCGCCGCTGGAGATGTTCGAAACGGTGGTGCAATTGAAGCCAGAAAACGAGTGGCGGCGCGTGCCGAACCCGCGCTGGTATTCGGGTTGGGCACCGGCGTGGCTGCAAAAAGGCCTGCGCAAACTCTGGCCCGACACACGCCCGCTGACGTGGGAGGAGTTGATTGCCGAGATGGACGAGGCGTTGCAAATCCCCGGCTTGGTGAACGCCTGGACCATGCCCATCAAGGGCCGCATTGACATGCTCACCACCGGCATCCGCACGCCGGTCGGCATCAAGATTTTCGGCCCTGACCTGGACCAAATCGCCAAACTGGGCGAACACCTGGAGGCTGTTCTGCGCGAGGTGCCCGGCACGCGCAGCGTGTTTGCCGAGCGCACCACCAGCGCTTACTACCTGGACATTATCCCCAACCGCACGGCCATTGCCCGCTACGGCCTGAACGTCGAGGACGTGCTGATGCAGGTGGAGATTTCCATTGGGGGGATGGCCATCGCCCGCACCATCGAAGGCCGCGAGCGCTATACCATCAACGTCCGCTACAGCCGTGAGCTGCGGGACAATGTCGAGAAACTCAAGCAGGTGCTCGTCCCAGTGGCAGCGGGAATGGGCATGAGGGAAACGGAGACGCGGGGAAACGGAGACGCGGGGATGGGGAATATCGCCGATTCGTCGTCACGAGCCCTCGCCCAAGTGCCGCTGGGTGAACTGGCAGACATTCGGATCACTAGCGGCCCGCCGGTCATTCGCAATGAGAACGGGGCGCTAACCGGCTGGGTTTATGTGGACGTGGCCGGGCGCGACATCGGCAGCTACGTGGCGCAGGCCAAGAAAGCCGTGGCTGAGAAGATCGAGAAAGCCGGGCTGTTGCCCGCGGGCTACCGCATCGAGTGGTCCGGGCAATACGAGCACATGCTGCGGGTGCGCGACCGGCTCAAGGTGGTCGTGCCGGTGACGCTGGCGCTGATTTTCGTGCTGCTCTACATGAACTTCAAGAGCGTGGCCGAGACGTTCATCATCCTGCTTTCGATTCCCTTCGCCATGACCGGGAGCATCTGGCTGCTCTGGCTGCTGGGCTACAACCTCAGCATCGCCGTCTGGGTGGGGATCATCGCCCTGGCCGGGCTGGCGGCGCAGACCGGCACGGTGATGATCATCTACCTAGACGAAGCCTTTCACGCCTGGCAACGGGCGGGCCGGATGAAGACCCAGCACGACCTGTTCGAGGCCATCACCTACGGCGCGGTCCAGCGCGTGCGGCCGAAGCTGATGACCGTCTCGATGATTACCCTCGGCCTTGTGCCGGCGCTCTGGGCGCACGGCGCGGGCGCGGAAGCCATCCAACGGATTGCCGCGCCGATGGTTGGCGGCCTGATCACCAGCACCATCCTGACGCTTGAGATTGTGCCTGCCATTTACAGTCTGTGGCGCGGCCGTCAGGTCCAGTGGGTCAAAGGCCCGCCTCCGCCGCGCAAGAAGTGGGAGGAGCTAAGCCAGCAATTTATGGAACTGGATAAGGAGCTTGGCCAAAGTTCCGCCAAGGGTGGCTTGAAATCCTGATTGCGCCGGTGCGGTGAAGCGCGCGGCACCATCGCCTGAGCCGAGCGGCGCAAACTTTTTCATGCTCGTGAGACCGGTGCCCGATCTGGCGATTTATATTTCTTGCATCTGCAGTTGGTCATGTGGACCAATGTGGAAGCAATTGATCTGAAACCAAAAGATTAGCCAACGCACAAGCTCGGCGTGCCACACATGGCCGTGCGGGCGCAGCCACGGCCAGGCCGGTTTTTGCTTTTTCACTCTCACCGCATCGGGATGTTTGAAGCCTCCATCACTTCGCGTGGCGCAACTCGGTTCGGTGATTTAACTCTGCGAAAAAACAGTCGCAGTCACAGCGCGAATTACCTCATTTGCGCTTACTCCTTAAACGTGTTGTCATCTCACATATCAACCCGTAGCCGGTGCGCAGGCCAAACAGAATGAGGAATTATGTCCGGCAAATTCAGGATGCATCCGGGGCGCTCGAACCCCGCCAGCAGAGTGTTGAAAAAGGGCTGTTTCGGGAAATCGCACAAGTAAACATCCGTGTTTTCCCTGGTTTGCCCGTTGAAAAAGGCTTTCTCAACACGCTGCCGGCAAATCAATGGCTGCGCATTCGACACAAGACCGGTCCCGGAACTCACTCGGAGGGTGTCCGGCACAGGTGCTCAATGAAAAAATTCCGAACCAGGCTGAAATGCTCAGGTGCACCGAATCCGTGGCCCGCACCGTGAACGACGCGGAATGTCACTTGAACCCCCGCACGTTTCAGCGCTTCAGCCAGTAACTCGCTCTGATTGAGTGGCACCAACCTGTCTTTGTCACCGTGCATGATCAAAAACGGCGGGTCGTCCTTGCTCACATACGTGATCGGGTTCGCGCGTTGTGCCTTGTCCTTGTTCTCATGAATTGGGCCGCCGATCAGGCGTGCCTCCGGCGAGTCTGGCGCGTCATGGTCTTGGACTGCTGGAAACTTGTTCATTTGGGTGAAGTCGGTCGGGCCGAACCAGTCGCAAACCGCTTGCACACGGCTAGATACATTGAGATTTCCGCCCGTGTCGAACTCGGTAGCGTCGCCTGTCGTGCCTAGTAAGGCAGCCAAATGCCCACCAGCAGATTCACCCCACACACCTATCCGGTCCGGATCAATCCCGTACGCATGTGCATTTGCCCGCAACCATCGGACTGCGGCTTTGCAATCCTCAAGTTGTGCAGGGAAGATTGCATGCTGACTGAGGCGATAATTTATGCTGGCAACAGCAAAGCCGTCCTTCAGTAACGGCAGTGCGCGACAACGTTCCTTGCTCCCCGCAAGCCACGCCCCACCATGAATCCACACAACAAGCGGCAAATTCGTCCCTTGCGCTGGCAGATACAGATCGAGCTTTTGTCGTTGGTGCCCGTTTGTCACATACGCCAGGTCACGAAATACACGTGTTCCCTCCGGAAGCGCACTCAGGTTAAATCTTGCCTCATTCCGCTGAGCGGTTGCATCTTGGCGCTGTGTAGTTTCCAATTTGGTCTCAGTTGGGGCACTTGTGCTCGCACAAAGCGCGAATGGTACAGCCAAACCGCACAATATGAGCATCTTCATTTTCAGTACCGCCAGTTCTTGGCTTTAGACTCACGTACCGCAAAAGACAGGCAGCGTCAATGATTGAATCGCTACGGTTCCTATCCCCGTGTGCACAGCGGAACCGGCATAGAACGGAATCGGTCTTACCCGGGCTTAACCCATACCGCTTTTCCGAACTTAAATCCAGCCTATGAATCTTTGTTTGTCCTCAGCGCCGATGGCGTACAAAGCCAAAAGCTACCAGAAATCACATTCAGCCGGTCAAGACGCAGCCTCGAAGCAGCTCGACGCGGCGCATAAAAATCCTACGAAATGGCTTGCGCAACCTTATGACTCGACCCCAAAAAATTAAGCCCCGTTGCTCTCTAAATTAGGCGGATAGGTCCCGGCTAGGAACCGCCTCCACCGGGTCGGATTGGCGGACGCAACTCGCGCGCAGGCCGAGCATTCGGTAGCTGCCGAGTTGAATCAAACCCGGGCCGTACAGGCTGGGCCAAACTGGGGCGAAACATCTCGATCGTCAGAGCAGGGGTTACTAAGACATGCGAAACGAGCGCATCTGCAATGACCGTCCCGCGAATCATCTCAATAGGCCGAGCAGTGATTGCTACACCCGGCCCGATTATAGGAATGTAACCTCTCGTAATTTCAACCGAACCAGACCAAACTCTCTCCGCCCCTAAACTTGTGAACGCTCCGCCCGGAAGTCTTGCCGATGCGCTACCGGAGAAAGACCCCGGACCGGGCAAGGCCGGCATTTCAATGGGTGGCAATGGTGGGGATTGTATATTTGGCAACCATGTTCGCCGCTCAATTCCAATAACATTTGCACCGTACTCTGAAATCGGTGGGTACAAAGCCTGCTGACTCGAGACCCCATAATAGTTGATAACACCACTGCTTAGGTAACCAGGGTCAAAACCTAGAACGCTGGCCAATGACGCAAAATACGCTTTTGCTTTGCAGTTGTATTCCGCGCCATACAAGCCGAGGCTGTGCAGGATTTGCGGCATCAGACTGCGCGGGTCGAGCCGACGGTGCCGCTCACGCAAAGTTTTTTCCGCCCCGAAATAGTAACGAACGCCGAACAGCACATGATCGTAATGGTGGTCGCCGATAGCGCCTTCAGCGGTCAATGCCAGCCCGGTAATCGGCGTCTGAAACTCGATGTCGCCTTTGAAAAGGCTGTTATCAAACGCTCCAATGTAACATGCGCCAACACGCACATCATCAAACGGGTACCAGTCAGTTCTCACGCTGCCAACAAACCGAGTAGGCTCAGTCTCAATAAAAGGGACAGGCCTGTTGTATGCGATCCGCCCCACACCGGCAAATGCGCCAAAGCTGAACTGCCCGAGATAATACTCTGCCTCGGCGCCGACCTGGAACGTGTCAACACCGCTGCGCGAAAGGTAACCACCCGCAACACCGACCAGCCCAAGCTCGGGGTCGCGCCAGAACAGGTGTCCCGCACCGCCATAGAAATCCAGGCCACTGATCCGGCTGTAGAGACCGTCTGCTTGAAACCCAAACGCATGTGTCACAGGCAGCGAAATGCTGGCGTCGAAATTATGTCCTTCGGCCGAATCCATCCAGCCACCCGAATAACTCGCTTTGGCGTTGATATCTTCGACGGCGGGCGGGTCTGAAAGAATTGATTTGCCCGGCAGGCTGTTTGACCAGTCTGGTTCGCTGGCGTCAATTCGGGCAAAAGCGCAGATGGCCAGAACCGCCCAAGCTGTTGCAACGGAAGCTCTCGGGCTGCCGCTCATCGTGTCGGACGTTATCTTTTTAATTTTTTCCCCGCGTTGTCAATAGAAATCTTGGTTATCATGGCGGGCATAAGCCACCATTCGGGAAAGTTTCTTGTTGCTCTGCTCGGTACGGATTGTCAGCGGGGTTGGCGACCAGCAGCAAACTCTGAAGCGCATGTGATTACATTTGCAACGTAGAATTGCAAAACCTGTTCGCGCCAACGGCAATCACGAGTTGTTCCCTGCCAATGCTTTCTGCTGCCCCAGCCAGCCCGAGCCGAAACGTCCGGGTGGCTTTCTCAGAAAGCCCTTTGGTAAACCTGAAATCGGTCATATCTCTGACCCTGTAGCCGAGGCAATAAAAAGGCAGAAACATGGCCACACGACAATCGGGGCTGGGGCTGGCGCATTTGCGGCATGCGCGCAGGTTTGCGGTTGCTGGCCACACACGCCGCAATCGAACCCGAGACTGATGTTACAGGCGATGTAGTCACGGCGCTTGGGTGCAGACCCGCTTTACCGTCGGCTTTGCCGAAAGCAAAAATGTTTTCGTGCACGACTCACCCTGAAACCGTGGCGTTGCGGTATTGAAAACCGCCGGTGCTCTGGCCTTTTGCCAACGCAAACTGCGAAAAACGATTCAAAAAATCACAGGTCAAATACGAACAGACCTGCTCGAAATGTGCTACTTGCCGCCTGATACGGACAATCAGTTGCCGCCACATCCACACAGACGTGCAACTTGTTCTCAGCCTACACGGCGAACTTACCTGCGCCGAGTCAGATCTGCCGCTGGCGTGAGGTTCAGATTCACATTCGGCGTAAACAATGCACATAAACCCATTCGCCCGTGATGCCAAAAACACCGCAGATTTGCGCCAGTCTCTCTTCTGCCCGCTCAATTCGATTGTCCGACAACATCTAACAATTGCACAGCTTACCACCAAAAACCGGTGTTCCAGCCCGAAAACCGGACCAGGTCGGTACGCCCAAGGTCACCAACCTATTCTGCACGGCTGCCGGCGAATGAGGCTGGCGACTTTTTCGCGCGTGCCTGAAAGAAAAGTGCTGTCAGCATCTTGCCTGCAGTAAAACCTGGTCGGTCGTCAGCTCACCCCCCGCACATGCGGAAACCCTTGCCGGTGGAGAAACATAGCAGGCCGGCGTGGGAGTTGTCCCTCCTCAATTTGACTATGCGCTCGAAATGCGGAGACGTCTATCCCACAGTTGCACGCCTCGTACCAGAACACTCACGGCAGTGAAGCACAGTGACGTGCATCTGTGCTTTTTCCCACATAGCCGTGTTTGCCCGGATATCCTTTGGACTTGGTAAAGCACGCACCAGCGCAGTTCAACTACCCGTTAGGGTTCAGAACAAAGCCTGCAGGCAGACCCCAGCGGCACGCTGCACAAAAAAATCTCGCATCCGGTTACGCACCTGCGCTTTCCCATGTGCAACTACCGAGCGGCTTGATTCGGCTTCTGCGATGCAACTCAGTCGGTTCCGAGCATTGCTGAAAAACCTTTGCAAAAAGTGGTCGGGGTAGGCCAGACTGTGCCTGAATTTTCGTTTGCTGAATACATGCGGTGGTTTGTGACATTGGTTTTGGTGCTCGGCATCGCCCAGGTTCAGGCTGCTGCACGTGCGCCGGTGTATGAGCCGGCGCGGGTTACCCCACCCGAGCCGATGCGCGAGTTTCGCGGTGCCTGGGTGCCAACAGTAAATAACATCGTCTGGCCGTTGAAAAAAGGCCTGAGCACAGCCGAGCAAAAAGCTGAACTTGTGGCAATTATGGATCGGGCCGCTGCGCTTGGTCTAAACGCACTCTTGCTGCAGATCAGGCCTGCGTGTGACGCTTTTTATGCATCGCGCCTTGAGCCGTGGTCGGAGTATCTGACCGGCACAATGGGACGCGCGCCCGAGCCGTTTTACGACCCGCTTGCATTTGCGATCGAAGAAGCCCACAAACGCCGGCTTGAACTGCATGCGTGGTTTAATCCGTTTCGTGCGTTGCATGCGTCGGCGCGGTCGCCGGTTGCATCAAACCACATCAGTCGGACGCGGCCCGAGCTTGTCCGCAAGTACGGCAATCAGCTCTGGCTCGATCCGGGCGAACCTGACGCACGCGCGCATGCACTTGCCGTTGTGCTGGATGTGGTGCGGCGCTACGACATAGACGGTGTGCATTTCGACGATTATTTCTATCCTTATCCGGAAAAAAACAGTTCAGGCCGCGTGATTGAGTTCCCGGATGAACCTAGCTGGACTCGATTCGGCACACGTACCGGGTTAAGCCGGGCAGACTGGCGCCGGCAAAATGTGAACATGTTCATCGAAGAAGTGTACCGCAGCATCAAGGCGGTGAAACCGTGGGTCAAGTTCGGCATCAGCCCGGTTGGTATCTGGCAGTCTGGGGCACCGTCACAAATCCGCGGCTTGGACAGCTATTCGGGCTTATACGCTGATGCACGTGCATGGCTGCAGAACGGGTGGGTTGATTACCTTGCACCGCAACTTTATTGGCAGATTAACGCTCGTGAGCAAAGTTTTCCTGTGCTGTTACGTTGGTGGAGCGAACAAAATGTGCGCAACCGGTATCTGTGGCCGGGCTTGTACACCGCCAAGGTCGGTGAACCCTGGCCCGCAGACGAGCTGTTGAATCAGCTCCGGCTCGTTCGCGCACAGCCGGGCGCAACCGGCCATATCCACTACCACATCGGGTTGCTCATGAACAACGGAAGCGGCTTGGCAGATGCGCTTCGGACAAACCTGTACCGGCAAACGGCTCTTGTGCCAGCCTTGTCGTGGTCGAGCGCAGTGCGCCCGGTCCGACCCGCAGTCGGGATCACAGCCACAAGCACCAACGTGCATGTGATAGTGCAGCCTGCACAAAACAACCCGAGCACACTTTGGTTGTGGGTGGTTCAAACAAAGCGAGGTTCAGAATGGAAAACTGAAATTTTCCCGGCTACAGCAAGGACATTTGCGTTGCCCAGTCCCGCCCCGGACGTGATCTGCATCAGGCAGATTGACCGGTTCGGTAATGCAAGCCCGGTGGTCGGTTACCAGCGTAAGCCAGCTATCATGAAGCCGAAGCCGGCCAGGTTCGAGCCGCGCCCGGGAGCAGAACTCCTCCGACCCGGCGCGGTACGGTGAACCTGCTGGTGTCAATCGGGTCGTTAACCACTGAAAGCCTTCACAATGGTACGCAACCTGCAATGCGAGCAATCGAGCATGTTCATGGCCAAGACAGCCGGCTGCACAAAAATGATTTGCTGCAGTGGCACCGGCTAACTACCGTCTTTGGCCGTCCCACGCTCGGGAATCGAGCTGGGCAAGTGAGTTGTTTGAATTGACGTATGGGACAAAGCGCACCAAGCCCGGTCGGGCGGGAAGAAATTGACCGACTTGTGGCGGGCATAAACAGCGTAGCACGTAACCTGTGGTGGACATGGGATTACGAAGCGCAGGAACTGTTTCGTGACCTGTCACCCCGTTGCTGGCAAAACCTCTATCACAACGCAGTTGCGGTGCTGCGCGAAGTGTCTGAATACGAACTGCGTGTTCGGCTGCAGGACCCTGAGCTTGCTGCGCGCGCGCGCAGGGTTATCGCTGCCTTCACCGAATACATGCAGCAGACCGATACATGGGCGAAGGCAAATGCGCCTGGCCTGCTTGAAAGCCCGGTGGCGTATTTCTCGGCTGAGGTCGGTTTTCACGAAACGTTGCCAATTGCAGCAGGTGGATTGGGCGTGCTTGCAGGTGACCACGCACGCGCGGCCAGTGATCTTGGACTCGGGTTTGTCGGGGTGAGCCTGTTTTATCGTGAAGGGTATTTCCAGCAAACAATAGACGCCAATAACTGGCAAAGCGAATACTACAACGTATTGAATCCGGCTGCGTTACCTGTTCAACCCGTGCTAGACGCAACCGGCAAACCGATTGTGTCGAGCGTCGAGCTTGGCATGGGCAAAGCACACTTTCACGCCTGGCGTGTTGATGTTGGCCGTGTGCAGGTTTACTTGCTGGACACCGACCGTAGCGAAAATGAACAGCTTTATCGTGACCTGACGTTGCACGTGTACGGCGGCGATAGCACAACGCGCGTGATGCAGGAACTGTTGCTCGGCATCGGCGGTGTGCGCCTGTTACGTGTGTTGGGCATCCGCCCGGCGCGGTTTCACCTCAATGAAGGGCACACTGCATTTGTGGCGCTTGAACTGTTGCGTGAAAAACTTGCCCAAGGGCTGAGTTTCAATGACGCAGTTCGCGCCGTGCGCAACGAATGCATCTTCACAACCCACACGCCGGTCGAGGCCGGCCACGACAGGTTCAGCCTCGAGCTGCTCGAATACGCAATGCACAGGTATTGCGCGGAGTGGAACCTGCCGTTCAATGAGCTGGTCGAGCTGGGGCGGGTCGAGCCCAAAAAATCGGTCGAGCCGTTCTGCATGACTGTGTTTGGCCTGCGGCTTGCCGGCGCTGCAAATGCGGTCAGTGAACTGCACGGGCGCGTGACTCGGCGGATGTGGCATTGTCTTTGGCCAGACAAGCCGGTCGAACAGGTGCCGATCGGCCACATAACAAACGGCGTGCATGTCTTGAGCTGGATGAAAGGCCCGGTCGCACGGTTCTGGCAACGGAAACTGATCGAGTGGTACAATGCATCATATGCCCCCCAGAACAAAGACGGTGCTGCGCACGAACGCATGTTGCGTACGGAATGGAAACGACTGATCAATCTGCCCGAATTTTGGGAACGGCTCGGCGATCCTGAGTTTGTTTCCGACGAAGAATTGTGGGCGTTCAGGTACAACTTGCGCCGTGAACTGATCGAGTTCGCCCGCAGACGCCTCCTGCGCCAGCAGCACAGCTTTACGCACGGCGATTACATCAAATTTGATGCGCTGCTGAACCCGGATGCACTCACCATCGGGTTCGCACGTAGGTTCGCCACCTACAAACGTGCGCCGCTTGTGTTTCACCAGCTCGAAAACATCGTAAAACTCGCCCACGACAAAAAGCGCCCGATCCAGTTCATCTTTGCCGGGAAAGCGCACCCGCGCGATTACGACGGCAAACGGTTCATCCAGTACATCATTCACCTGAGCAAGTTCAGTCCGTTACAGGGGCACCTTGTGTTCATCGAGAATTACGATGTACACGTTGCGCGTCAGATGGTCTCAGGATGCGATGTGTGGCTCAACACACCGCGTCGCCCGCTCGAAGCCTGCGGCACAAGCGGCATGAAAGCCGCACTGAACGGTTGCCTGAACCTGAGCATACTTGATGGGTGGTGGCGCGAGGCCTATGACGGCACAAACGGATTTGCAATCGGCCAGGACACACACGTTGAATCCGTGGAAGAACAGGACAGAATCGACGCGGAAAATCTTTACCGAGTACTGACCGAAGAAGTTATCCCCTGCTTCTACGACCGTGACGAACAAGGCATCCCACGCCGGTGGCTGCAAAAGGTCCGACGTGCATTTGTGACCATTGTGCCGCGGTTCAGCACATGGCGCATGGTGCAGGAATACACGCAGAAGTACTACCTGCCGACGTGAAGCGTTGGGCTGGGGAATTGTTGAACCGTTGAATCGTTAGATCGTTAAATCGTTAAGCCGTTAAAGTGTTGAAGCGTTAAAGCTGGGAGGGGTTACGCCTTGAAGGTTTTCGGGGCGGATCCCCAAGAATGCGAGTGATGAAAAAAAGCGTGGCACACCAACCGCATCCATCGCACGTGCGAATTTCACACATGCCATTTTCGTCATTCCACTGGCTGCTGGCGCGCTGTGGTGCGCGTCGGCTGCCGTAACCTCGCGCTCTAAGCGTGGTCCGTTTGCTGTAACATGGTGCTCGACGGCCCGGGAAATGCACGACAACTGAACCGGGCGATCACAGACCGCCGCTACAGCACTGCAGATGAGCGTAGCCGCGCCCGTAAGGGCGCGGAAAACCGGATTCAAGCCGATAGGCTGGGTCAGTGCGAGCGGCTCCGGCGCGCAGTGGACTGCGCGCCCTACCTTAACTCTACGCCTCAGCGTCTCGGCCGTTAAACGTAGCCGCGCCCGTAAGGGCGCG
>Ga0315298_1001089_pt1 | contig 51111 bp, 32 predicted proteins | sample WHS_1_MG_FD_203077 | JGI IMG/M metagenome (GOLD analysis project Ga0315298, IMG submission 203077) | Extremophilic microbial mat communities from Washburn Hot Springs, YNP, Wyoming, USA - WHS_1_MG | ecosystem: Environmental > Aquatic > Thermal springs > Hot (42-90C) | place: USA: Wyoming...
GGGCTTGACGTGCTTGAGCAGCTCGGCCGGGTCGCCGATAGGCGTTATGGTCTTCTTTCCGTCTTCGTCAATCACCACCTTCTGCCCCCGCATGGCCAAACCGCCGCGGGCGTGCTCGAACAGGCAGCCGGTCCACTGGGTTCCGGCCTCCATGTCGGCCTGGTAGCCGAACGTGTCGAAGTCCGGAAGTTCGCGACTGCGAAACTGCACCCCGGAGTTGCCCCCGATGAGTTTGTAGCAAAACCGCATCTCGAAGTCGCCCGGCGCGCCGCCCCGCCAGATGAGGTAGTGCGCTTTGGTACACGGTTTCTCGGGCGTGCTTTGCGAAGTGATCGCCCCGTCCTCGACGTACCACCAGCCCGGCTTCCCTTCCCAGCCGGTCAGGTCTTTGCCGTTGAACATCGAGACAAAGCCTTCCTCCGGTTCCGCGGCCAGGAGCGAGCCGGCCACGAAGAGGCACACGGGCACCACACAGGACCACACTGCAAACCTGCGTAAACTCATGCCTTGCACTCCTATCGTTGTGAACTGATGGCAGGGCAGCCGCTGGGCATCGCCGCAGCGCCAGGGTTGCGGTTTAGGCGCGTGGACATGGCGGTCCGCCTCGGCCCGGCGGCGTGGCAAACACCCCATGTATACAGCATCTCGGAACGCACTCCACAGGAACGTCCGTGGGAAGCAGGCGCCCTGCCCCTATCGGTGCCACGGCGGTGCGAAAAAGCCGATGGCCTCTTCAAACGTCGGCCGGCGGCGGAAATCGGCCGAGTTGTACTCGGGCTTGGCGGGGTCCGGTTGCAACCAGCGCGGATGCTGCCGGCCAAAATAGGTGCCGTAGAACTGATAGTTGCTATCGACCCACCGGGCCAGCACCATCCGCTGGCGGGGTGTGAGCATCTTGGTGTGGTCCTCTTTGGCGTTTTTGGGGTGTTTGGGATCACTCAAAATGGCCATCAGCGGACTGGCCGGGCATCCCAGGCTCCGCGGCCGCAGGTACGCGCCATTGTAATTGCCTTGGTCGCCCTTAGTGAACGAGGTGAACTCGGGGATGATCGGGCCGGCCAGCTCCTTCACCGCCAATTGCTCGTAAGAGGTGTTGTAAAACATCGTGATTTCGCCGGTCAGGCGCAAACCACCCGCCGGGTCCTTCGCCCCATGGCACTGCACACACTTGGCGTCGAAGATGGGCTGGATGTCAGTGGGATAGTGGATTACCTGACCCGCTTTTCCGTCGCCCCCGTTTTCCACCAGGTCGCACGGTTGTGGCATAAGGGAATTGGGGGGACGGCGCAACGCCAGGGGCAAGGGTTTGGCGCCCGAGGGTGGCGTGCGGCGGGCTTGGCCGTGACAGCCCGAACAGGATCGCACCTCGCCCGGCGCGTAATTCACGTAGGTCCGTTCCCGCTGGATTTCCTGGAAGTTCTCGTCCAGGGCCTGGAAGAAGAGGGCGCGATTGGCCGGCACCACAAAGTGCGCCGACCCATCGGGCTCAACCGGGACCACGCCCCATTGCACGCGCGGCCAAAGGGCGGCCTTCCAGCTAGAGCTGCTCAACGAAGGGTCCCATCGCCTGCCGGTGGACCAGTAGCGGGGCACCACTTCGTTGACCCGCAACCACTTGACCTCACCGGGTTTGACCCCCTCCATCCCCTCGTGGATGTTGGTGACGATGCACACCGCCTCGCCTCGCCGGGCATACTCCGGGTCTCGGGGAGTGGCCAACTGCGGCGGCACAGGCCGGGGAACCAGTGGCAACGGGTGCCAGCAGGAAAGCTCCGCGTCGCGATGCACCAGCCGGTGGGTGCCCGCGGTATCGATCAGGTACAAGGCGTAGGCGTTGGGCACGTCTTTGTAGTGATGCGATGGATCTCGCTTAAACGCCACCAAAAACTGCCGGCTGTTGACCGGGTACGGATGCGTGTACAAGTACCCTTTGGTGCCCTGGGGATCGTGGACGAAGGTGCCGTCGGGCTGGAGGAAATGCCAGCCCGGCTCCGTGTGCCGCTGGATAAATACATGGGGTGTGATGTTGATGACGGCCTGCCGGGGATCGCCCGGCACGAAGTCGGGCTCGTTGGGGTCCGGGCCGAACTCTCGCACCCCCTTGCCGTAATCCACGATCATGATCGATCCCAGGCAGCCCCCTTGAGGAAAATGGCATGTGCCGACGCACACGAACCGGCAGGGCTGGCCCGGCAGGGGCTGGGGATACATGTACACCGGCGTGGCGTCGTCAGCCAGGCCATAAAGCTCCTGCGGCCGGGTGCCGTCCGGATTCATGGTCCATACGGTCTTGGCCACGCGGGCGCCTTTGTCCACGTACTCCCAGCGGTGATACATCACCCGGCCATCGTCGAGCACCACCGGGCAGAACTCGCTCACCGGACTTTTGGTAAGCTGCACGAGGTTGGTTCCGTCGGAGTCGGCGCGGAAGAGGTTGGTAGCCGTCAGATGTGCCGACCCGCCGCAAAGAATGGTGTGTTCGCACCGGGTGGAAGCGAACAGGATACGGCCATCAGGCAGGTAGCACGGGTGGATGTCGTCGGTATGGTAGGGCCTGCCCCAGCGGGCCACTTTTTCTGCCTCATCCGGCGGCGCAACGGTTACCTGGCGCAACCCGGTTCCATCTACCCTAACCTCCCAAATGCGAAAACCCGCCCCGGGGTGCTCGCGGAAATCGAAGAGCACCTTTCGGGCATCGAACGAGAGGCTGATCTTGCCGATGAATCCCTTTCCGCCGGGCAGCGAAGCCGCAGTGACCACCGGCCGCTCCTGCCGCGTGCGGAGATTGTAAATGTAGATGCCGTTGCGCGGGTCGAAGCGGTCGGGAGTGGTGCCATTATCCACGTCGGTGTAATAATGGTCCGAGGAGAAGGGCCGGCGCTTGACGAAGAGGATCTCCTCGAAGCCCAGTTCCTCGGCCGTCACCGGCTGATCCGAGAACACCGGCAGCGATATCCGAGGCCGCTCGGCTGTACGGGGCTCGGCGCCGATGCCGACCGCGCTTCCTGCCAGCCAGCCGAGCCATCCCATACAAATGGCAAGCAGCACTGCCTGCGCGTCGTTGGCCCTGGTGGGTCGCATCGCGTGTTCCTCCCTTTTTTCGCGAACGCCACGGCCGAGACCGTAAAGCGATTCGTGGAACTCGGGCATGGGGTGGGAGGCAGCCGCTGGCGGGCCGCCCTGCATGGTTCCCGAATGTACCCCGAACCGGCCGCTTGTCAAGCGCGCTCGGCGGCCTTTACAGTGATAGCACCCTTGCCGGTCGCCTGTTGGCGCAGAAAAAACCGCACGGGCCTTTGCGCGGAGGATCGCCATGCCTCGAGCGAGTGGCTGGATAAAACGGCTGGCGCTGGCCGGCGTGCTGATGGCAACCGCCAGCCCAGCAGTTTGGGGGGCCGCTGCGGCCCGCTTCGCGGCGGCCACGTTCGAAGCCGATATCACCATTCCCATCGGCCATGCGTGCATGGGCGGCGGCGTGGCCGACGCCAAAGAGATCGTCGATCCCCTCTGGGCCAAGGGGTTCGTGCTGATGCGCTTGCCGGACGAAAAGCCGGAGGCGCAGGCCCCGTGGTTTGCACCTATAGTGGTCATTGCCCTGGACTGGTGCCAGTGCAATAACGATTCCTACGACCGGTGGCGCAGCGTGCTGGCCCAGGCCGCAGGCACCGAGCCGCGGCGGGTGATGCTGGCCACCGTCCACCAGCACGATGCCCCGATTTTCGATCTGCGGGCGCAGCAGCTTTTGGACCAGTACGGCCTGAAGGGGTGGAACTGCGACCCGGCATTTCATGAGCAGGCGCTTGAGCGCACCGCCGCCGCCCTGCGTAAGGCCCTGAAAACGCCCCGCCGCGTTACGCATATCGGCGTGGGGCAGGCCGAGGTCCAACGGATCGCCTCGAACCGCCGCGTGGTAACCCCAGAAGGCCGCATCCACTGGGGCCGCGGCAGCGCCAGCGGCGACCTGTACGGTGCCCCCGAGGGCCAGATCGATCCCTGGCTGAAGACCTTGAGCCTGTGGGACGGCGATCAGCCCGTATTGGCCTGGAGTTGTTACGCGGTGCATCCCATGAGCTATTACGGCCAGGGGCAGGTGTCGGCCGATTTTCCCGGCATGGCCCGCGCCTGGCGCCAACGCGACGATCCGCAGGTCTTCCAGATCTACTTCACGGGCTGCGCCGGCGATACCACGGCGGGCAAGTATAATACGGGCGATCCTGCCAATCGGCCCGAATTGGCCAAACGCCTCTACCAGGCGATGCTGGCCGCGTGGAAGGCCACGGTGCGCCATCCTTTGGAGGACGTGGCGTTCCGCTGCGCCCCATTGCATCTGCCGCCGCGCGACACGGGCAATTTCACGCTCGAGGCCATGCGCCGCATCCTCAGCGATCCCAAGGCCACGCGCTGGCAGCGGATCTCCGCCGCTTTGGGCTTGAGCTGGCGAGAGCGGGTGGCCGCCGGCCGGCCCATCGACGTGCCCTGTGTGGAGTTCAACCGCGGCCAGGCCCTCTTCGCCATTCTGCCCGCCGAAAGCTTCGTGGGCTATCAATTGGCGGCCCAGCGGCTCCGGCCCGAGGGCTTCGTCATGGTGGCCGGCTTTGGCGACGGGGCCCCCGGCTACATCCCCACCGATCAATGCTGGAAGGAGGGCTATCAGGACGACTATTGCTGGGTGGCCCCCATGACCGAGGGCGTCATCCGCAACGCCCTGCGCCAAGCCCTGGGGGAACCGCCGGCAGCGCCATCTCCGGCACATCCCCAGAAACCCTTGGAAATCCGCCAGGAAGTCATCAAGCGGGAACTCCACCCCGACTTTTGCTGGTTTCACCCGCGAGCTGCCGTGGTCCCGCACCTTGGTGGAACCACTCAGCCGGGGTCGCCGCCCCGGCCACCCCGAGTGCTCATCACGCTCCAAAAGCACTTGAAGGCGTCGGACCATTATTCGGGTCTTTACACCCTGTGGACCGACGACCTGGGCGCCACATGGAAGGGCCCCACCGAAATCCCCGAACTGGGATGGGTCCCTCAGCCCGACGGAAGCACGCTGGCCGTGGCCGACGTTACCCCCGGCTACCATCCCCCCACCGGAAAGGTCTTAGCCATCGGCTGTTCGGTCTATTACGGCCCGCACGGGGAGCAACTGCACGACCGGCCCCGCTTCTCGCAGACGGCATACGCCGTGTACGACCCCCGCACCGACCGCTGGTCACGCTGGGCCATCTTGGAGCTGCCCCCTGACGAAAAGTTCAACCTGGCCCGCAACGGGTGCGGGCAGTGGCTGGTGGAGGAAGACGGCCGGCTGCTCGTCCCCATCTACTTCGCCCCACGCGTCGATGTGCCCTTTGGGGTTACCGTATTGCGATGCGTGTTGGACGGCGACAAGCTTCGCTACCTGGAACACGGCGACGAACTGCACCTGCCCGTCCAGCGGGGCCTGTGCGAACCGTCGCTCATCCGCTTCGGCAGCCGGTACTTTCTCACGCTGCGCAATGATCTGAAAGGGTACGTTACCGCAAGTACGGATGGCCTGCACTGGCAACCCATCCGGCCCTGGACGTTCGACGATGGCACTGAACTGGGCAGTTACAACACCCAGCAGCATTGGGTGGCCCACCGGCAAGGGCTGTACCTGTGCTATACCCGCCGCGGGGCGAATAACGACCACATCGTGCGCCATCGGGCACCCCTGTTCATTGCCCGCGTCGATCCCGAAAAGCTCCACGTGCTCCGCGCTACCGAGCAGGTGCTGATTCCCGAGCGGGGCGCCATGCTGGGCAACTTCGGAGCCGCGGCCATCGACACTCATGAGGCATGGGTTACCGACGCAGAGTATTACATGGGCACACAGCCCCATCCTCGGGGCGCAGACGGTACAGTATGGCTGGCACGGATCCGGTTCCCCAGCGGCTCGTAGGGCGCCTGGAGATGGGCGGCCCGGCGCGGCGAAGATCGAATGGCCATGCGGCGCTCGGCATCAGGGTAAGACCGGCTTGCAGGGCCCGGCAGCGGCCCGCCCGGGAGGTCCGGCATTCCACAAGTAGTTCCGCCTTGGCAAGCCGGCGGCAGGTCGTCCCTGTGAAAAACGCGGAGCGAGGTTGGGTTTGGGCTGATCTATTGCCGGGGTGTTCGCAGCTCGGCAAAGGGAGGGCGGAGTACGCCGTGTTCGCAAATGATGGCCGCGATGAGCCGGGCCGGCGTAACGTCGAACGCGGGGTTGTACACGTCGATGCCCTCCGGGGCGGTTTGCCGGCCAAACCCGTGCGTTACCTCGCGGGGGTCGCGCTGTTCGATGGGGATGGCATCGCCCGTAGATAACGTGGGATCGAACGTGCTGGAAGGGGCGGCTACGTAGAAGGGGATTCCGTGGGCGGCCGCCAGCACTGCCAGCCCGTAGGTACCGATCTTGTTGGCCGTGTCGCCGTTGGCTGCGATGCGGTCCGCACCGACCACCACCGCCTGCACCCGCCCCTCGCGCATCACCTGGGCGGCCATAGAGTCGCAGATCAAGGTCACTTCGATTCCATGGCGGGACAGTTCCCAGGCGGTCAGCCGGGCGCCTTGGAGCAAAGGGCGGGTCTCGTCGGCGAACACGCGGATTCGCTTGCCCGATTCCACGGCGGCATAAATGACCGCCAGCGCGGTGCCGTAGCCCGAGGTGGCCAACCCGCCCGCGTTGCAGTGCGTCAGTACACCCTGGCCATCGGCCAGCAAGGCCGCCCCGTGCTGGCCGATCGCCCGGCACATGCGGCGGTCTTCATCGTGAATGGCCCGGGCCTCGTTCCATAGGGCTTCCAGGATTTGCCGGGGCGAACAGCGGCCGCGGAGTTGATCGGCCAGGCGGCGCAGGCGATCCAGGGCCCAGAACAGATTGACTGCCGTGGGCCGACTGGAAGCCAGGCGCCGCGCCACCGTATCGAGCCGGTCGAAGAACGGCCCCTCGCCCGCATCCACCGCGCCTTGCAGGCCGAGGACCAGGCCATAGGCCGCCGCGATGCCAATGGCCGGCGCCCCGCGGATCCGCAGGCTGCGGATGGCCTCCCACACGGTTTCCACATCCCGGCAGTCGATCTCCACGAATTCGGTGGGCAGCCGGGTCTGGTCGATCATTCGCAGCCACCCGTCCGCGCCGCCCATCCAGCGTACCGTTTCAATCTGCGGTAGGTTCATAAGAGCGGGGATTCGCACAAGTTCAAAAGCGATTGCTCCACAGCCCGGCGGCGCATCCGGCGGGGCAACCTGCCGCAGCCAAGGGCACGGACTTCAACCCCACGGCGATTGCGGCCTGCCAGTTCCATCGGCGGTGAGGGCGACCTCTCCCGACGCCACCGCCGCCAGGAACTGCCGGTTGCTTTCCAAAAGGTCCTCTTGCCGGGCCAGTTCTTCAAGGGTGAACCAGTAAACCGAGGCCACCTCCTGAGGATTGGGGACAAACGGCGGGCCATCGCGTTCGGCCAGCCACCACGCCAGCACCACGCCGCTGCGTGTGGTGCTTTGCCACAGCCGTCGTAGCGGGCGCACGCCGATACCCAATTCCTCCCGCAATTCGCGGAGCAGGGCCTGCGGCTCTGTTTCGCCGGGTTCGATCGCTCCGCCGGGAAAACACAGCATTCCGGGGGCCGCCACCGCCTGCGCCCGCCGGATGACCAACAGACGCCCCTGTTCTACAATTACTCCCACCACGCCACGCCGCGTTGCCATGGAGGCCGAGGGCTCCTTCAACTCTCCGCCCTGCCGGGCGACGACTCCTGCTCGCCCACCCGGAACTGGCGGATGCGGTCCACCCGGAAGGTCTTTTGCATCTGGTCGATGTGGCAATAGCCCACCAAGTAGGCGCGTCCGCCCGACTGGTAAATCTCCAGCGGCGTTACACGCCGCGGCAACCAGCCCCGCGAGCCGCCGTCATACACCATCTCGATCACGCGGGACTGCTCAATGGCCGCCCACAAAGCGTCCATGTCGCCGGTCAGGGTGGATAGAACCCGGTTCCCTGACAAGCGGAGTGGCGGCGACAGGCGGAACAAGTCCGAAAGTCTCGCTAGCCCCGGCCGCGCGCCCAGCATCCGGCAAAAGGCCTGCATGGCCAGGCGAGCGTCGGCCAACGCCCGGTGGTCCTCGCGCTGGGCGAGGCCAAGATACCGGGCCATCGACTCCAAATCGTAATGCGGCAAGTCGTAACAACGCCGGGCTAGATCCAAGGTGTCGATCACTGCCTGGGGCAGTCCGCTTCGGCCCATCCGCGCAAGGGCCGCCCCTAAGAATCCCAGATCGAACGACGCATTATGCGCCAAAAGCACCGTCCGGGCGTCGCCGAGGAACGCCAAGAACTGGGGCAACGCCTCGCGCACGGTGGGCATGCCCCGCACCATCGCCTCGGTGATGCCGTGAATCCGAATGACGGCTGCGGGAATAGCACACTGGGGATCCACCAACTGGCTCAGGGTCTCCAACTCGCCGACCCCCAGACGGAACCGCACCGCCCCGAACTCCACGATCCGGCAAACCACCGGCGATAGCCCCGTCGTCTCCAGATCGAAAGCCACGAAATCGACTTCGTTCAACCGCGGATCGTAGTCGTCCATTCCCACCGCTCTCCTCAAGCCGAGCGGCCATCTTGGCAACCCAGGGAAAAACCCGGCCCGCCAGCCCGCTCGGCGCCGCCCCTTGCCTTTCCTTCCCCGGTTGTACCACACTGGCCTCACGGCGGGTAGCGATCCCGCAGAAAAAACGCTTTCAGTTTGGACAGCTTTGGGGAGCCTGGGGCGTTGCTTGCGGCGGAGATCAGCGGTGGACGCCCTGCGCAGCAGGCGCGCGGAGCAAGCCTAAGCTCCCTCCGTGCGGCGAGATCCTCGCTGGTAAGGTCCCAAACGCCGCATACGCGTCCAAAACACCCGCTCTGTGCCAGAACCTTAAAAGCGCTGCCTCCGGCCCGCCGGTCGGGGCACGCGGTGTTCCCCGTTACTCGCGCGATGTATACTAAAATAAGGCGCGGAAAAAAAGCTAACGCATAACAGGCAAGCTGGGCAACGGGTTGCGGGAGGCACGGCGACGGTGCTCCGAGCATTTTGGACGGCGATTTTGCTGGCAGGCTTGGCTGCGCCCGCTAGGGCGGAGATCTTTCTCTTGGACCAAGGCGGCAGCATCGAGGGCGAGTTGCTCAATCCCCATGAATCGCCGCGAAAGACCTACGTGATTAAAACGGCCGACGGGGCCACCGTTACGCTCAACCGCGCCCAAGTGAAACAAGTGGTCCGCCGCCGGCCGAATGAGGAGCAGTACGAGCAGATCCGGCCCCGCTATCCCGACACGGTGGAAGGGCAGTTCGCGCTGGCCGAGTGGTGCCGACAAAATAACCTTCCCGCCCAGCGCCGCGTACATCTGGAACGGGTGATCGAGTTGGACCCCAACCACGTCCGGGCCCGCCACGGCCTGGGATACAGCCAAGTGGGCGGCCGCTGGGTCACCCAGAAAGAAGCGATGAAGGAACAGGGGCTGGAGTGGTACAAGGGGCGGTACCGGACCCGGCAGGAGATTGAACTCTTAGAGGAACGGCAACGGCAAGAGGCCGCCGAAAAGGATTGGATGCAGAAGATCAGCCGTTGGGAGAGTTGGCTGGGAACCGATAGGACGGCGGCTGCCCGCGAGGCGCTGGACTCCATCCGCGACCCGGCGGCGGTCAAGGGGCTGGTCCAGGCGATGCGCTCCAACCCCAACCCCAATGTCCGCTTGCTGTTTGTGGCAGCGCTGGGCCGGATCGGCACGCAGGAGGCGCAAAAAGCCCTGGCTACCTTTGCTATCGAAGACCCAGTCGAAGAGGTCCGCCTGAGTTGCCTGGACATCCTCAAAGTGCAGAAGAACCCCGCAGCGGTGGACTTCTTCGTCGGGTACCTCCGGCACAAGGATAACCGCTTGGTGAACCGGGCTGGCGTGGCGTTGGGCCAGATGGGGGACCCCTCGGCCATCGGTCCCCTGATCGACGCCCTCATAACCACGCACAAGTACAAGATTCAGACCCGTCCCCCCGGGCAGACCACGAGTTCATTTGGGGTGGGACCGGGCGGCGCGCCCGGGCCGGCAGGCTTGTCGATCGGCGGCGGCGGGCCGCGCATCGTTACCGAACACGTTCAGAACCGGGCCGTGCTCGATGCCCTGAGTACGCTCACTGGCGTCAATTACGGCTTCGATGTACGGGCTTGGCGGGCGTGGTACACCGCCCAGCGCAAGCGCGAGGCCGCCGCCTTTGGAGCCAACTGATTCTCCGGATTCCCATGCAGTCGGCTCGCCTGCCTGGCAGATGCGCAAACCCACAGGGCGGCAGCTCGCAGGCCACCGCCCTGTGGTCGGGAGGGGGAGGAACGCTCTCGGCTTAGGAACGCTTGGTGGGCCGGTCTGGCGGCTAGGGTGCGGCTGCGCTCTACCCGACCACGAACTGCGCCACCAGGTCGCGGAGCATGGCAGCTTGGGCGCCCAGTTGCTGGCTGCTGGAAGCCATTTGTTCGCTTCCGGCAGCGGCTTCTTCGGTAATCTTGGCCACGGTCTGAATGGCGGCGGACACTTCGTGGGCGCTGGCGGCCTGCTGCACAGCGGCGGCAGCGATTTCCGCGACCTTGGCGGCTGTGGCCTCGGCCGCCTTGATGATCTCCCGGAGGGCCTGGCCGGTCTGGTCGCTCAGTTGCGCCCCCTCTTCCACCCGCTGGCTCGATTCGCGGATGAGGTTGGATATTTCCCGGGCGGCCTGGTTCGAGCGTTCGGCCAGTTTGCGGACTTCGTCGGCGACGACGGCAAAGCCCATGCCATGCTCGCCAGCCCGCGCCGCCTCGATCGCCGCATTGAGTGCCAGCAGATTGGTCTGGCTGGCGATCTCCGAGATCACTTGGATGATCTCGCTGATCTCCTGAGCGCTGGTGCGAATCTGCTCCATCGACTCGATGGATTTTTGCATGGCCACGCCGCCTTGGGCCGCCAGCTTGTTGGTTTCATTGGCCAGTTCGCTGGCTTGGTGCGCGCTTTCCTTGATCGCATTGACCGAGTGCGAAAGCTCCTCGATCGATGCCGTGATCTCTTCGACACTGGAGCTTTGCGACTGCGCCCCTTGGGCCAGCGAGTCCGAGCTGTCGGCCACCAGGCGCGACCCTTCCGCAAACTGCGCCGCCGTCGCGTTGATCTGCGCGAGGGCCTCGCGGATGCTTCTGACCACCAGGTTCACGTCATCGCGGAGCTTGCCATACTCGCCCGGGTACTGGCCTTGCACCATGTGCGAAAAGTCCTTGCGAGCCATCCGCTTCAGCACGTCGGCGATTTCGGCGGCCGGCGCCGCGAACCCGGCTAAGGTCTGGTTCATGCCGCGCACGATGTCTCGGTACTTGCCCCAGAAGCGCGACTCATCGGCGCGAACATCCAGCCGGCCCTCGGCCGCTGCCGCAGCAAGCACCGATGCCTGGTCGATCAGGCCGTTCAATGCGTCGATGCACTGGTTGAGGTTCTTTTTGATCTCATTGAAATCGCCTTGATAAGTGGCCGTGATCTTTTCGGGGATATCGCCCTTGGCGATGCGGTCGAGGTACTGGGCGGCCACATTGAGCGGGTTGATCAGGGCATCCAGGGTGCGGTTGATTCCTTCGACGATGGGACGAAACTCCGGGCTTAGTGCCTCCGGATTGCCGCGGGTTTGAAGCTGGCCCGCCACCGCGGCGGCAGCCAGTCGCGAGGTCTCCTCCAAAAGCCGCTGCCGGGTACGGCAGACCCCCTTGCCCAAAATCACCCCCAGCCCAAGGATCACCAGCGAACCGGCCAGAACAAAGGCGATGGCCAACTGCTGGGCCTGGGCGGCCACCGCTTCGCCCTCAGTCAGCGCATCGTCGGCCCCTTTGACGTGCGAACTCACCAGGTCCAAAAGCCGGACACTGGATTGGTCGAAAGCGGTTCGAAGCTGGGTGAACGCCGCGGACAGTTTTTCGTCCAGCGAGGCGACTCGGGGGTCTTGAGGCTTTGAACCACTATGGAGCAGAAGGTCTCTCTCGCGCGACAACTCCACCGCGCGGGCCAAGTGGGTCTTCCACTGCTCCCACACCGGAATCAGTTCTTCCCACGCCCCCGCCTCCCCGGGGGTCTGCGGAAGCGCTTCGCAGGTCTTGCGTCCCTCCTCGGCCCGCTTAAGGCCGGCCGCAATCCGCTGGTACTGTTCCGCGCGGCTTTGCGCATCGGTGGTCCGGGCGTTGATCAACTCGCGGAGCCCGCCGGCCGCCTCGAGTTGCCCCCCCAGCATCTTCTCCAGGCCGAGGACGCTTGGCATGCGGACTTTGCCCACTTCGTGCAGCCGCTGGCGGAGGTTGAGGATACCCCAGCAGCCCACGGCACCCACGGCCAGGGCGATGCCGACGGCAACCCCAAACCCCAGAAGGATTTTCGGCCCGCTTTTCATCGTGGCAAACATGGCGTAGTCCGGCAAAATCGGGAGGACGCGGCGGCAGGTTTTCGTCTGGCCGGCCCGGCAGCGGCCAGCGATCTTTCATGGAGGCGACAGTCTTGAGGGCTTCCACCGCGGCCCTTTGTGGCTTGGCCACAAACAAAGGTAGCTCGCGAATGCCGGGGGGCGGCCCGCTGTCGCAAATTCGCCACCCCCCCCTATCGGTGTACCCCACTTACGCCAAACTTGGAATCGCTAACCTACCGGGTCGCACTCCACACCCAGCAAGTCCATCCAAAGCACAAATTCTAAAGCGGTGCCGCTGTCTACCCCGCCGTTGCACCCGCGGTGCGAAGGCCCCATAATCAGCATCGCTTGGCGCAGAGTTCAAGCCAGCCATGCATGCCGTTGTGGGTCAAGAAATCGCCCGGAGCACGATCGCCATGAAGTCCGAACTGTCGCCTGTCGCATCGCGCCGCCAGTTCCTCAAGCACACGGGTCGGATTGTGGGGGCGTCGGCCTTGGCCGGCGTGGCCATCCCGCATGTTCATGCGGCCGAGAACAACACGATTCAGCTCGCTTTGATCGGATGTGGGGGGCGTGGTACGGGAGCCGCCAGCAATGCCCTGTCGGTCAAGAACGGTCCGATCAAACTGGTGGCCATGGCCGATGTGTTCGAACGCAAGCTGTCGGGCAGTTATGCCAATCTCAAGCGCCAGCACGGCCCCCAGGTCGATGTGCCCGAGGAGCGGCGGTTCTTGGGTTTCGATGCGTACCGCAAGGCGATGGATTGTCTGCGGCCCGGGGATGTGGCCATCTTTGCCACCCCGCCAGCTTTTCGCTGGGTGCATTTCGCGTATGCCATTGAAAAGGGGCTGCATGTGTTCATGGAAAAGCCGGTCACCGTGGATGGCCCCACCACGCGGCGGATGTTGCAACTGGCCGAACAGTCGCAGCGCAAGAACCTCAAGGTGGGCGTGGGGTTGATGGTTCGGCACTGCCGGGGCCGGCAGGAACTGTACGAGCGCATCCGCGGCGGGCAGATTGGCGACATTGTAGCCCTGCGGGCATACCGGATGGGCAGCGGCGGTGGCACGGCGGGCCCCAAACCGCCGGGCATCAGCGAACTGTTGTATCAAGTGCAGCGGTTCCACGCCTTCCTGTGGGCAAGCGGCGGGGTGTTCAGCGATTACTACATCCACCAGATCGACGAGTGCAGTTGGATGAAAGGCGCCTGGCCAGTCAAAGCCCAGGCCTTGGGCGGCCGGCACTTCCGCGGCAACTCGGTGGACCAGAACTTCGATACCTATTCGGTGGAATACGTGTATCCCGACGGCACGCGTTTGTTCTACTACGGCCGCAACATGCCCGGCTGCCACAATGAGTTCGCCAGCTATGCCCACGGGACGAAAGGGGCGGCCATTATTTCCACTTCGGCCCATACGCCGGGCCGGGTGCGGATCTTCCGGGGGCACAACATGACCAAGGAGGAATTGGCCTGGGCCTTCCCCCAGCCCGAACAAAGCCCGTACCAGCTCGAATGGGACGACCTGATCGATGCCATCCGCAACGACAAGCCCTATAACGAGGTCAAACGCGGGGCCGAGGCCAGCCTGGTCACCTCGATGGGGCGCATGGCCGCCCACACCGGCCAGATCGTCACCTTCGACGAGATGTTGAACCATCCCCACGAGTTCGCTCCAGACGTGGACAAATTGACCAACGATTCGCCGGCCCCCTTGCGTGCCGGGCCGGATGGAAAGTATCCCGTGCCCCAGCCCGGAGTGCTCAAGGATCGGGAGTACTGAGGGCCGGCCTCCCGGAGGGAATACCCGCCCCCGTTACGCAACGGATGGTAGAATGGAAGGGGGCTGCCCGCGGGTTTCTTTCCAATCGGCTCGGAGCACCGGGCGTACGCGTCATGTCGGAGGCTTTCGATCCGTATCGGCAGTGGCTGGGGCGTGATGGCGGCCCACCCAAGGATTTCTACGAGCTGTTGGGGGTAGCGCGGGACCAGACCGACGCAGGCGCCATCGCTCGCCACGCGGACGCCCTGATTGCACGTATCCGAAGCATCCGGCCGGGGCCGCACATTGCGGCATGGCAGCAACTCTTGGATGCATTGTCGGCCGCCAAACGGTGTTTGACCGATCCCCAGGCCCGAGCCAAGTACGACGCCTGCCTGAACGAGAACAACCTTCTTGGCGGCGTCGCCGCGGTAGCCCCGAAAAACGCCACGCCGGCTTTTGAAGAGAATCCCGAACAGATCGCTTTTGCCGGGGTTGCTCAAGCGGAGGAAGCGGCCCCCCCTGTCCCATCGCTGGCACTGCTGTGGGCCGAAGAAATCTATGGCCAAGGGGCCGAGTATCGGCCGCCGACGACCGCTGGCACCCCGGCCGCCTGGTGGTTGTTACGAAGCCTTGTTATTGTGGTGCTGTTTTTGGCCGCGGCGCTCGGCGGGCTGCTATGGCACCAATACCGTCAAGGCCGCTGGCCCGCATGGGCATCGCTGGTAGGCAGTCCGCCGCAAGCCGAAACCCAAGCCGAGGGCCTTTCGATTTCGGGCGGCGTTCCTGCGGCTGCCTTCGGCCAGGGGGATAAATCCAGCTCGGCCAGGAAGACAGAACCCAGCCGGCCGTCCGACGTCTCCTCGGGCCAGTCGCTCGAACCAGTCGAGCGGCCTGCCGATACCTTGGCCATGGCCAACGCGCACACCAAGGGCCCGGACAAGACCGCTGCGGGCAAGGAGGGTTCCAAGACGGAGGGTCCCGGGGCGGGGGAGGCCGCCCCCTCTGCCCCTGCAAAGCAAAAGCACGCGCCGCTCGATGCCCAAAAGGTGCATGCCTTCCGTGGGGCGTTGTCCCAGGCGCGGGCCGCGATGGCGCGTCGCGACTTGAACTCGGCCCGCAAACACCTTCAGGCCGCCGCCCAGCAGGTCCAAGGCCCGGAAGACGAGGCCCGCGTGGCCGGGCTCGAAAACCTCCTGGCCAATCTGGAGGAGTTCTGGAAAGGCATGGGGCAGGTGCTGGCGACCCTTCAACCGGCTCAGGAACTCACCGTCGGCGCGACGCCCATCATCGTGGTCAGCGCGGATGCCCGCTCGCTGACTTATCGCAGCGAGGGGGCCAATCGAACGGTTACGCTTCAGGACATGCCAGGCCCGTTGGTCGTGGCCCTGGCCGAGGCGGGATTCACCAAAGCCCCGTCGCAAAAGGTCCTTATCGCCGCCTTTCTGGCTGCCGATGGCCAGGGCGATCGTCGGCGGGCACGACGATTGCTCGAAGAGGCCGCTCAGGCCGGCGAAGATGTCCAGGCCCTTTTGGCCGAACTCGATCACCCGGGGCCCGGCGGCCCGTCCGAGAAGCTCCCCCCACCGGACGACGCCCGGCTCCAACAGGCCCGGCAGCAAGTTCGAGAGCGGTTTCAGGCCGAGTTTCGCGCGGCCACGCGGGCCCCGGCCAAGACCGCTTTGGCGCAGAAACTCATCGAGGCGGCGGGCGATGCCACCTCGCCTCCCGAACTGCGCTACGCCCTGCTGGCCGAAGCATGCGATCTGGCAGTGGCAGCCGGCAAGGCCGGCCAAGCCTTCCAGGCGATCGAAGAACTCGATCGGGCATTTCGGGTGGACCCCCTGGCCCTGAAAGTGGCGGTCCTGGAGCGTCTGGCCCGAACGAGCCTGGGAATTCAAAGCCAAAAGGAATTCGCCGAGACGGCCATGAAGACCGCGGCCGAGGCGATGGAGGCCCAGCGCTCCGAGGAAGCCCGAAAGCTGGCCGATTTGGCCCTCGCCGTGGCCCGCCGCTCGCGGAGCCCGGTCTTGCTGCGGGCGGTCCAAACCGGGCGAGAGCAGCTTGGGTTGGGCGCCCCCGAGCGACGATGACCCAAAGCACGGCTCTTGTGGCCACCGTGCCGCGGCCTGACACCCATGCGGTAGCGAGCCGGCAGCTTTCTGCCCCGGCCCCTCTTGGGTCGCGCAGGACCCCGCCGGTTGAAGCACATCGAACTTTATTTGGGGCTTTCCTTGGGCGGAGCCACAATCACATAGGGAATCGCCGGTAGCGTAGCTACTACGCCGGCGCGAGCGCCAGGCTTGGCCTTGGCCTTGGAGCCGGCCGCAGGCCGTCGCGCCGAGGCCACCACGATCAAATTGCCCTTGCTGCCTGGCTTGATCTTGGCGGCGTCGCACGCGAAGACGATGGTGGCCCCGTTGCGCGATTCCGAGACGTTTTTGATAGAAATTCCCTCAGGCGGATCACTCAGTTCCAGGCGGACGCGGCTGAGCATGGCGGCCGCGGGGAGAGCGATTTCGGCCGACGCGGTTCCCCCCGCGGGGATACGCAAGGGGGTCTTGGTCAACAACCGAATTGCCCCCGCTTTAGGCGCCGCGCGGCCGGTTACCACCACCTTCAGGTCCTGGGCAGGCACTAAGTGATGGTACGCAAAAGCCTGCATCATGTCCTCGGCGGGGACGACCGGATGCACCACCTCGCGGCCATCGATGGTCGCCCGCCCTTCCAGGCGGAGGCTGAAGGGCTGCGAGTCGGGCGGACCGTAGGCCACCAGGGTCATCTTGACCTGGTCCTGGCCAGCAGGAATCACATTGCCCGCCAAGCGGAACTCGGAAGGGGCGTCTTTGAGGTCAATGGTGATTTCCCCCGCGAAGCCATCGCGGCGGAGCGCGTAAACGCTCATGGGGGTGGCCACGCCCGCCCGCACGTTGAGGCTGGCCGGCACCACCCGCAACGCGAAATCGGGTCGCGGCGGGCTCAAGCGCAACCGGTAGCCGTAGGCTGTCCCGCCTTTGCCCTGGGCATCGCGCAGCGTCACGTAGTACACGCCGTCCTGGGGCAAGGTGACCGAAAGGTACGAATCGGCGTGGTGGGTGACCAGGCCGGCCCCCTTGTCCTCGTAATCGTCGTTGGCCGCCAGTTCTTTGCCCGAGGCATCGGCCACACGAATCATCGAATCCAAAGGCGAATCGAGCCGCCGGGCTAATACCTCGGCCACCAGAGTGCTCCCCGCGCGGCCTTCGAACGAGAACACATCCACGTCGCCCGGCGAGTCGCTCCGCCCGTTGATGATCACCGGCAAGGTGACGCGCTGGGCCCGCTCCGGCGTGTCGTTGGGCTCGTTTTCCATGCCTTCGGGCAGGGTGTCCACCGCGAACGGCACGGCGTTGGACTGGCGAGGCCCCTCACCTACGGAAAGGGGGAAAATTCCCGGTTCGCGCTGCCGATTGTCGACCGTCAGCGTGCGGAGCGGCAGGTTCCAACCCCGCAATTCCACGGGGGTCTCCTGACCGACCCGGCCGCCCAGCGGAAAAACGCTGGTAATCCAGGGCAACTGGCCCATCGTAATGCGGTACACGAAATCTTCGCGCCCGCGGTAAATGGCATCTTTGATCTCGACGACGTACTGGCCGTCGGCGGGTACCTCGAAAAACAGGACCGGGTCTGGGCTGAAGCGATAGTCATCCGCATACGCCAATTCCGTACCTTTGGCGTCATAGAGGGCCAGGGTGGCCTGGAACCAGCCGGGCACCGCATCGGCCAAGTAGGGAATCAACTGGCGGGCGCTGGCCGCGATCACCAGCCGCTGCCCTTTCTTGGCCGCAAAACGGTAGCGGTCCACGTCGCCGGGCAGTATCTGGCCGTTGACCACCGCAGGCAGGGTAACCTGCATTTCCGGCTCGGCTTCGACCGGCGCCCGAAGCACCGCAGTGCGGGCCACCGCGCTGCGCTGCTCGGTGATAGTTTTGGAGGGCGGCTCGGTGAACTCCGGCAAGAGCCCAACGTGAAACACCAAAGGATTGGACAGCGTGCTGGGGCTTCCCACCCGCAGTTCGCGCAATCCCGGCGCGGCATTGGGGGCAATAGTGATCTCGGCGATCACCAGTTCACTGATGGCGGGATTGGCCGGCCGGCGAACCGCCCGGGCAATCTTCTGCCGGATTTCAACCAGCCGCTTTTCGTCCTCGGCCGTCCAGGTCGCGCCCGCGTACTTCTGCTTGAGGGCTTCGATCTCCTTCTGGCGGGCCGCCGGGTCCGGCTTGATGCTCTTGGCGTTCTTGAAGCTCAGAAAGTTCTCCAGGGCGCGAAAATCCTTGCGGGCCACGGCGCGGCGGGCCATGAGCTCGTCAAGCTGAATCCGCAGTTCATTGAGTTCCTTGCCCGACATCGGCCGGACCAACTCGCGGAGCTTCGCCTCCACCCCGCTGCCCGAAACGAATATCCGGTCCACGCCGACGAGGAACTGGCCCGCAATCACCGCCTCGAAGGTGGTGCCCTGCTGCCCGCCCGCCGGATAGACGTACCCGATGTGCATCCCGCGTTGCTGCGCCAGAGCCGTGCCGACCAGCAAAAACCACGCACTCAACGCGCCCGCCACATAACGACCACGCCAAGACATACTTCCCTCCTCGTGCGGCCTGAGGGCCACCGCGGTACTACGCTTCTGCGGCTTGCGGTCCGCGCCCCCACGACCGCCCCCAAATGGCCGCCCCACAGGCACAAGCCCAAGATGCAATCAAACAGGCTACATGATCTCTTTCAGCAGGCCACCCGTCTTGACGCCATCGGCCGCGCTGGGCAGCGCCGTGGCGACTTGCCCCTGGGGATGAGGCAATTTCGCTGTGCCGTCGATGCCCAACAGGGCGTACATGCTGCCGATGAGGTCCACCGGATAGACCGGCCGGTCTTTGACCTCTTCGCCCTTGGAGTCCGAGGCGCCGACGACCTGTCCGCCCTTGAAACCGCCGCCGGCCACCAGCACCGAGAACACCCGGCCCCAGTGGTTGCGCCCGCCGTTCCAGGGAGCCTCCCACTGGACACGCGGCGTGCGGCCGAACTCGCCGCAGCACCATACGATGGTCGTCTCCAGCAAGCCGCGCTCCGACAGGTCTTGCAGCAGGGTGGCCAGGCCCCGGTCGAGTTCCGGCAGCTTGCGCTGCATGGTCTGGAAATGCCCCTTGTGCGTGTCCCAGCCGCCGTAGTTGATGGTGATGTACGGTACGCCTTTTTCCACCAGGCGCCGGGCCAGCAGGCACGACTGCCCGAAGGTGTTCCGCCCGTACCGCTCGCGCAAGTCATCCTTTTCCAGCGAGAGGTCGAACACCTTGCCCGCGTCGCCCAGGATCAGGTCATACGCCTGGCGGTCGCACTCCTCCAGGGCCTTGATCTGAGGATCGTTGGGCATAGCCCGAGCCAGAGTGTTGAGCTTGGCCAGCAGGTCGCGGCGGTTTTTCTGACGTTCGGTGGAGACCCCTTGAGCCACCACTCCCTCGACCACGAAGGGGGTCCGCGCCGGGTCGCCCCCGGTAGCAAACGGTTTATACCGGGTCCCAAGGAACCCGGACTCCGAAAAACGCCCCTGGGGCTGCGTAAGTACGATGTACGGGGGAATGAGTCCCTTGTAGCCGGCCCCATATCCCCGGAACAGCGAGACCACCGCGCCGATGCAGGGATACACGTCGCGCCCACCGGGTTGCCGCGCGGTCTGCACCATGTAGGCCGCCGTCTCGTGCCCGTTGTTGCCGTGCGTCATGCTGCGGATGATCGAGTATTTGTCGGCCAGTTTGGCCAACTGGGGCAGAAGCTCGCCGATGCGGATGCCATCGACATTGGTGGCGATGGGATTGCGCAGGGGCCCGGTAAAGTCCGAACCGGCCTCGGGCTTGGGATCGAACGTGTCGATATGGCAGGGCCCGCCCCACAGCCATACCTGAATGACCGAGCGGGCCTTGGCCCCCGGCCGGGCAGGCGAAGGGCTCGGCAGCCCATAGGCAGTCACGTGCTGCCCCAAAATGAGGCCCACGCCGGCAGCCAGGCCTCCGCGGAGCACATCGCGCCGCGACAGAGGCCGGCCCAAAAAGCTCTCGATCTGCCATTGCCTGATAGGGTCCATAATGCGAACCTTCCTTCCTGCAAGCGTGAACCAGTGGACGGGAATTGGCCAGATAACTCACATACGAGTTTTTCGTTCGTTCGCCGACAATCCGGCGTTGCAAACGGCCGGACCAACTTTGTGCTTCGGTCGCTGGATATCAGTGACGGTACAAAAACTCCGCACTATTGATCAATGCCCAGGCGATGTCGATGGCCGCCTCACGCCGCGAGCGAGAGGAACGCACGTAGTCGGCCACGGTCTGGATTTCCTCGCCCGTGGGTCTGCGAGACAGAATCGTCAAATACAGGGCGTTGACCACCTCCAGGGGATCTGCGGCCGGTGCGGTGCCACGGAACGGGGCCGACTTGGCCAGTCGGCCTCCTTTGCCCGCCTTGCCCGCCTTGGCAAACTTGGGTGCTGGCTTGGGCGTCGCCGCTTGGAGCAGTTCCTGCAGCTTCGGCCCTTGCTCCAGCTTGCGCAGGATATGACTCGAATTGAGCAAGTGCAGCCGCTGATCGGCGGTGGGCCGGTTGTTCCGCTCCGACTCCAGCCCCGTGTCGCGGGGCGGCCGGCCAAACTGCTCCAAAAACGCGCTGGTTATGCTCCCATCCGGCAGGGCGATCGAGCGGAAACCCTCGGGAATAAAGGTAAACGGCTCCGGAATCGCGCTGGAATAGCTCTCCGTGGTCCCCGTAATCTGGTTCAAAGCATCGATCAACACCTCCGCTTCCAACCGGCGAAGGCGATAATAGGCGAAGTTGGCCTCGGCCTCCGGCCGGTCGCTTTGCGGCAGCGCCGAAAGCTGATACGTCTTCGAGTTCAGGATCAGCCGGAAGATGTGCTTCAGGTCATACCCCGAGGCCACCAATTCCTGTTCCAGGTAGGCCAAAAGCTCGGGATTGCTGGGCGGGTTGTCCGGCCGCAAGTCGTCGGGCTCGTGGACGATGCCCCGGCCCAAAAGCCATGACCAGATGCGGTTCACTATCGCCCGGGCAAACCAGGGATTCTCCGGCCGAATCAGCCAGTCGGCGAAGACCTGTCGCGGGTCCTGGTTGGGGCCAATGCGCGCCGGAGTGCCGTCGGGAAACACCGGCGTTCCCTGAAGAGGCTTCGTGGGGTCCGGCGCCACGATCTCCTCCTTCCACTCGCCGGTACTTTTGTAGCTGATTTGAGAGAAGAAGGCGGCCATGCCGGCCAGGCGCTCCTTGGGCCATTTCTCCGCCCGCGTGCCCATGAACGTGAGGGCCACCGCCCGGGCCAGCCCCTCCGGGTCCCGGCTTTGGACCGCCCGATAAAAGTTCACCTGGGGCACGCGAAAATTGCTGCCGCTTGAGGTCAGCAGCTCCCGCACGAATTGGTTGTACGGCATGTTCGAACGCAGGCTCGCCAGCACCCACCGGTGATACGCCTGGGCCGCGTTCGGCCATAAGTTGATCGGAAACTCGGCCTTGATCCGCAGCAGGTCGCTCCATTTCATCGCCCAGTAGTCCGGATACTCCGGGCGCTCCAAAAGGCGATCGATCAGGGCCGCCCGCTTCCGCGGACTGATGTCCTGCAGGAACCGCCGCACTTCCTCGGGCGTGGGCAGGGTGCCGATCACATCCAGATACACCCGCCGCACAAATACCTCGTCCGAACACAGATAGGCCGGCCGAATCCCCAGTTCTTTCAGCCGGGCGAATACCAACTCGTCGATCTTGCCCTGAGGGCGTACTTCCCCAGGCAGCTCATAAGGAAAGACCGGTCCTGTGCGGGGCGCTGCACCCACCAAAGCACTGCCGAGGACCGCAGCAGAGATTAGCCAGTTCATGATGTTTCCCGTTTCGGGGAGAGAAATCACAGAGCACGCCAACGGGCAGGCACCAGACGGGTACCTCATTGGATTGAACCCCTCGGGAGTCTATAAGTTCCGCATCGGCCCGTCAGTACCGGCCGAACGCCTCGACGCCGGCAGCCCAATCTTTACTCGGCGGCGCGCCTTTTTGGACTGCGATGAAGGGGAAAATGCGCCTTCTGCGGCCAGCATTACCACCCATATGTGGGGACCGAGAAACCAAGCCCCCACTTCGCAAACTCACCCTCCTTGCATGGCCACCATGGTGGGGGAGATTGGTTACGCCCAAAGATATTAGAAGCCAGGACAGGGATCCCGCCCTGTGTGCCACTGCTCGAAAGCATGTGTGCCACTGCTCGAAAGCAGCAGTGCCAAAACCACCGGCCCCCACTGCTTGCACTGCTTGCCTTGCGGCAAGCCGTGGCCCACGGCCGGTTGCTGCCAGAACGGGGGCACCGGGAGCTGACGCTTCGGGCTCAGAGTGTGCGTCCAAGGTCGGTTGCCCTTTTTGCCAGGCCGCAGTAAAGTAAACCAGGCGCCGAAATCAAGTCGAGGTGGTCGTAGGGTTCGGCTATACATCCTGCGCACCGCTTGGCGACACGACCGCCGAGTGGCGTCCGACGTGGCCGGCTTCGGCCCAATTTCTGCCCGTAGCGGAGGTTACTACCATGTCCTTGGGTTCTCAGCGGTTTTCCAGGGGACGGCGACAGTTTCTCAAAGAGTTGGGGGTGGGAGCGGCGGCGCTCGGGGCAGCCATGGCCCACGCGGCAGATGCCGGCTCGCAGCCCGCGGCCGACATGCCTACGATCCAACTCGGTCCCCACCGCATAAGCCGGTTGATTGTCGGTTCCAACCCTATTTTGGGTTACTCGTACATGGGGCCGCACTGCGACCGCCACATGCGGGAGTACTTCACCCCGGAGCGGACCGTGGAGTTCCTGCAACAGTGCGAGCGCCATGGGATCACGGCCCATCAGTTTTCGACGGTCGATCGCCGCGCCGAGGACCTGCGCCGGTTGCGCGATCGCGGCTCCAAGATGCTTTTCATCTGCCTGCATTCCGAGCGGGACAAGATCCGCGCGGCCATCGAAGCGACGCAACCGATTGCCATGGTCCACCACGGAGGGGCCACCGATCGGCTCTTTGCCGAAGGGAAAAGCCAGCGGGTGCACGATTACGTCAAAGCGGTCAAAGATGCTGGGGTGCTGGCCGGCGTCTCGGCACACAATCCTGACTGCATCAAGCGTGTGGCCGACGAAGGGTGGGAAGTCGATTTCTTCATGACCTGCTTTTACTTCCTCACGCGGAAGATCGCCAAGGTGGCCTGCGAGACGCCCACGCTGGAAATCACGTATCCGTTTTTCAAGGACGATCCGCTTCGCATGACCGAGGTGATGCGGCAGGTGAAGCAGCCCTGCCTGGGGTTCAAGATTTTGGGGGCGGGCCGGCTGTGCACCGACCAGGAGACAGTGCAGCGGGCCTTCCAGTTTGCGCTGTCGCACATCAAGCCCATCGACGGAGTGATCGTGGGCATGTATCCGCGATTTTTCGACGAAGTGCGTGCCAACGCCGAGTACATACGGCGATTCGGGCAGGTCAAAACCGCCGCAACCTAAAGGGCCTCCGCGTCTGCCGTGGCGCTCGGGGAAGGCTGGTCAACCGCTGCCGCGGACCAGTTTGCGGGCGGCTGCGGCAATCCGGGCGGCATCGACACGCATGTGCTGGATCATCTCCGGGGCACCAGGGGCGGGCGCATCGGGGAAAGCCAGGCGCTTGATCTTGACCCCCGGGAGGGCTTCGGCCACGCGGGCTACGATCTCCGCCGCGTTGCAGAAGGTGTAGGAGCCTTCGTCGGCGGTCAATAGGCGACCGGTTTTTTTGACGGACGCCAGAATCGTGGGCATCACGCTGTCCAGCGGGGCCAAGGTGCGGGGATCGATGAACTCGGCACGAATGCCCTCCTTTTTCAGTTCTTCGACCGCCTTGGCGATTTCGGCCGTCTGGGGGGCGTAGCCCACCAAGGTGATGTCAGAGCCTTCGGTCCGCACCGCCGCCTCGCCGATGGGCACGGTGTATGGTTCGTCGGGCACCTCAGGGCCATCGGCCGGCATAGGGTAGTGGCAAAACACCACGGGGTCCACGTCGCGGATGGCGGAAATCATCAGGCCTTTGGCATCGTAGGGGGTGGAAGGGATGACCACCTTCAAGCCGGCCAGCCGGGCATAGGCCGATTCCAGGCCGGCATCGGCGTGCTGGCCGCCTTGGAAGGGCGCGCGGGTGGCCATGTCGGCCCAAAGGACCATGGGAAACGCGGCCTGGCCGCCCGTCATGTGCCGCAGCTTGCCGGCGTGGTTGAACATCAGCTCGAACGGGATGAACGTGGCCATGCTGGGGATATGGGCGATGGCTGGCACGCCGGTCATGGCCATCCCCAAGGCCGCCCCCACGATCCACTGTTCGTCGATGGCACAGAACTGGACTCGGGGCCGGCCGAACTCCGCTTCCAAGTCGATGGCTCGGCCTTTCCAGCCGGCCGAGGGCCGCTGGTACTCGTACAGCAGGGTCAGATGCTTGTCGCGGCGCATCTCGCCCTGGATCGCTTCGAGAATGGCGTAGTGCATGTGCTTGGGCATGGCGATCTCCTTGCAGGCTACACGTTGCGCAGCGGCACCGCACCGTGGGCGAAGACGTTGCGCAGGCCGTCTTCGGGTTGGGGTACGGGCTGAGCGGCGGCCCAGGCGGCCGCATCTTCGACCGCCTTGGCCACCTCGGTGCGAATGCGTTCGGCCTGGCCGGCCGCCAGCACCCCTTCGGACTCAAGGAATCGCTGGAAGCGGGCGATCGGGTCCTTGGCCATCCAGTCGCGGAGTTCGCGGTTGGAGCGATACCACAGGCCCAGGGCCCCCTCGACGCCGAGTCGTGCCCCGGCCACGCCGTAGTGGTCGTACCAGCGGTAGGTCTTGCACTCGATCACGGTGGGGCCGGCACCTCCGCGGGCCTTGTCCACCGCATAGCGGGCCACGTTATAGACGGCCAGCACATCGTTGCCGTCCACCACGCGGCCTTCGATGCCGAAGCCCTCGGCCCGGCGGGCCAGATCGACCGGCGAGCACACGTCACTAGTGCGCACCCAGATCTGGTAGCCGTTGTTCTCGATCACCGCGATCCAGGGCAATTTCCAAACAGCCGCCGCGTTGGCCGCACTGGTAAAAAAGCTGTTCTGGAGCGACCCGTCGCCGCCAAAACTGACCGCCACCTGGTCTGTCCCGCGGACCTTGATCCCATAGGCCGCCCCCGCGGCAAATAAATGCGAGGCCCCCACTATGCCGTTCATCCCCAGGATGCCCAAACGGACATCGGTGATGTGCAGCGACCCGCCATACCCTTTGCAATAGCCGGTGGCCTTGTGGGTGATCTCGGCCAGCATCCGGGCCATATCGCCCCCCTTGGCGATCAAATGCCCGTGGCCCCGATGCGTGCTGGCAATGTAATCGTCTTTGCGGAGCGCGCGGCACACGCCGACGGCGATGGCCTCCTCGCCCACGTACAAATGGGCCACGCCCCGGAATCCACCCTGAACCATCAGGTCTTTGATCTTGGTCTCCCAGAGGCGGATCTTGAGCATATCGCGGTACATGCCGATAAGCTCCTCCGCCGAAAGCTGGTCCGACCACGTCTTGCCATGCTGGGCGAGGGCCAGGCGGGCACCGTGGCCGAGAACTGCCGCTCCCAGACCCAACAGGCCGCTGCGCCGAATGAAGCTCCGGCGCGATACCCGGACGACAGGGCCGGAACGGGTGCCGACCGGGGCCGCTCGTGGAGTAAACGGATGTGTCATTTTGCACCTCCTGCCGCTTGAGGAAATAACGACCCTCGCCGAAAAATGGGAACCCATGGTGTCCGGAAAAACCCTGTGCAGGGCCGCCGGGCTCGTCGGACGCTTGCCGCCTAGGACCGAACATGACGCGCGGAGAACCCCGCAGCAGTAACCCGCGCGCCGTCGGCGTTTAACCATACCTGTGAGGGGTGCGCTGCTCAGCACCCCCATTCTCGGCGCGGTCGGGTGGGTGTCAAGTAGGAGGGGAACGGCCTGGCAGCATCGTGGACGCTTGCTGGCCGCGCCCCATGGGATGAGGGGATAACGTTGGTTTTAATGCCGGATATGTTGGAAGGGCCACGGGGCCGTGGCGGCCGCCAGAGGCCGGTCCCTTGCGGTCCCGGCTCAGAGTGGGTGTGCCACTGCTTCGCAAGATTCTGTGTGCCACTGTTGTTTCGTTAGAAGCAGTGTGCGGCTCTTGCCTGCGCTGCTTGCCTTGCGGCAAGCAGGGGCACACTGCCCGGAGCACTCCCGTAGGTCACGCATCGGAAAGGCTGATCTACTGCGGTGCGTGGGGGCGTGCCCGGGTTACAGGCACCACGGTTCGCGCATGGCCCGGCAAAGGAAGCGGTTGGCTTCGGGGTCGTGGGGGAATTGCTCGGCGTGGGGGTCCCAGCGGAGTTTGCGTCCCAGCGCAAGCGCGATATTGCCCAGATGGGCCACGGAGCAGCAACGGTGGCCCACTTCGGCCGGGAAGTAGGGGTCGCGCCGGGTCTTGACGCAATCCAGAAAGTTTCGGTGTTCGCCTTCCGGACAAGTGAATAGATGCACTTCGTTGGGGCCGATGGTGGTACGAAGGATCTCGGGCGAACTGGCGGTCAATGGACCGATCCAGCCGGTGCTTTCGATCCAGCCGTCGGTCCCCTCGAATCGCAGCCGGACCCCACCGCTGTGTACCTCCATGTGCACGCCGTTGGCGTAAGTGTAATGGAGGTGGAACTCGTAGAAGGTATCGTACAGCCCGCCGGGGGGCCGCTTGCCAGTGCCCCAGACTTCGATGGGGCCGGTGCGTTCGGTGTTGTTGGCCCATTGAGCGGTGTCGAGCAGGTGGGCGCCCCAGTCGGTGAGCATTCCGCCGGAATAGTCGCTGACCCAGCGCCAATTGAAGGGCAAGCGGGCTGGGCAGTACGGGGCCCACGGGGCCGGCCCCAGCCACATTTCGTAATCCAGCTCTTTGGGGACCGGCTGGGGAGTTGGATCGGCCACGTGGCTGGGGCCGGTGGGCAGCCCCACGATGATCCGCCGCAGCTTGCCGATCCGCTCGTTACGCACCAACTCGGCCATGCGGTGGTACACGGCCAAGCTGCGGTCCTCGGTGGAAAGCTGAAACACCGCCCCATAGCACCGCACGGTATTGGCCAGGAGACGCCCTTCGGCAATGGTCAGCGTGGGCTTCTCGCAGATCACGTCCTTGCCGGCGCGGATGGCTGCCACCGACATGGGCACGTGCCAGTGGTCAGGGGTGGAGATCATCACGGCATCCACGTCGCTACGGGCGATGACTTCCCGAAAGTCGCGCGTCAGTTGACAGCGGTAGCTTGGCCCGAACTTCTGCTGCACCATGCGCAGGGCGACCGGCAGTTGCCGGCCATCGGCGTCGCACAGGGCCACGGGCTGGGCATCGGGCTGCTGCAAAAACATGCCCAGATTGCGGTGCAGCCCGTGCCCCCCCACGCCCAGAAAGCCCACCGCAATGCGCTCGCTGGGTGGTGACCGGCCATCGCCCCCCAGAGCCATCGCAGGAATCACCTGCGGGGCCGCGATGGCTGCCGACGTACCGAGCGTGCCTTGCAGCCACTGGCGGCGCGATAAACGCCCACGTGTTGGGTGCATTGCGATTTCTCCTTTATCTTGGGAAGACTGGAGCAGGCCACGGCCATGGGGAGTTACGGATGCGGCCATTCGGGTGGCCCACCCCTGCCGGGGCGTTGATGCTTGGCTCTTGCTTTTTCCACGCGGGGCGGTGAGCGCGTGCCAAGCGATTTTAGCCAAGCGCCTTCTGCATTCCAAACCCTGCTGGCCCGCAGTGGCATAATCGCGTGCCTCGACCAGTGCCGGGGGATTGCAATGCGTGACCATTGTTTTTCAGTACTTGGAGCCTTTTGCGTCCCCCGTCCCCCATCCCCTGTCACCCCTTCTTGCCCAGCCGGCAAAGTTTGCCCGTAAGCGAAGACCGGTGCAAAGTCGGTTTGGCTTTGCGGCCGATACGACCCCAGGGACGGCACTGATCGCGCCTCTCTGGCCGGCGTGTATGGTGGCGGGATGCCGCCCGGAGTGGTATTCGGCTTATCTCTGAAAGGTAACGGATGGCGCGTCTCTCAAGGTGGAGCTTGGCTTGCCTTGCGGCCATAAGCGCGGGGATGCTTGGCACGAGTTCGCTCTTTGGCCAGGCCCCGCTGGAGGTTCGGCCAACCCATATTATCGAGCTAACGGCACCGGACCGGCCGGAGAAACCCCCGGTCATCACCAGTATCGCCTTGGGTGCGGGGGGCGAAGCGCTGGTGGCATCGGGCGACGATCACGTGGCCCGACTGTGGGATCTCCGCAAACGCCAATGGATCCGCACCTTGCCCGGCCATAGGGACTGGGTGCGGGCAGTGGGCATAACCACCGATGGCCAGTATTTGGCCACCGGCGCAACCGACGGGGTGATTCAGTTGTGGCGGACTGGCCAGGAGCGACCGCTGGCCGTGCTGGGCGATGCCCCTCAAGCGGTCTTCGCACTGGCTTTCAGTCCTGACAACCGGCTTTTGGCCGCCGGAGGCTTCGAAGCCAGAATCGCGGTGTACGAGGTTCCCAGCGGCCGGCGGCCTTTTGTGCTGGATGCTGCGGGAAAGGACGTGCGCACGCTGGCTTTTTCCCCTGACGGTAAGTGGCTGGCGGCTGCCGGCAGCGGCGGAAAAGTCCGGTTGTTCGAAGTGGGTGCCAGCCATGCTCCACGCGACTTGGTGGGCCATCGCCTGCGGGTGTCGGCTGTGGCGTGGTCGCTGGATGGCAAGCTCTTGGCCTCTGGCGGCGAGGACCGGTCGATCGTCGTGTGGGATACAGCCGCGGGCCAACCCGCAGTGAGTATGCCTGCGCTTCCCGCCAAGGTCGCCAGCCTGGCGTTTTGCGGCGCCAGGCGCCTGGCGGCCGGAGGCAGCGACGACGTGATCCGCATCTGGGAGTTGCCTTCTGGGCGTGAGGTGCGGCGACTGGTGGGGCACACCGGCACGGTGGCTGCGTTGGTGTGGGATGAAGCCAGCGAAACGCTGATCAGCGCCGGGTACGACACCACGTTGCGCTTGTGGTCGCTCAACCCGCCGGCTGGCCCGATGGCGGCGCGACCTTAACGGGTAGTTTACATGCTGCGGGAAATCAAAAGGCACACCGCCTTTGCCGCCGGAGGAAGATACCGGGGGGCGGGACCAGCCACTTGGCCACGATTTGCGGCGCAGTCATTAGCCGGCAACGGGAGGGGAGACCCAGCGGAGCCCTCGCTGCCGCAGGGCATTTTAGGAGGTTCGCCGTGAGTTTGTTGGAACGAATCGCCTCGCTGGTCGGCCGCTGGCGCCGCACCGGCACGGGTAGCCGAGGGCACGTCGCCCGGCCGGCGGCCTTGCGCGTGTGCCGTTTCGAGGAGATGGAACGGCGCCAACTCCTGTCCATCGCGCCGATCCACGTGGGGGTGGTCTATTTCGAGGATAACTCCGGTGAAGACCAGGCCGGCGGCGACCAATTCGTAATTACGTGGTCCGGAGGTGCCCCCGGCACTCAATTGACCCATCTGGTTATCGACACCGACAAGCAAGGCGACAGGCTGGACATAGGCGACGTGTTCTTCGATACGGTCCCAGGAGGGCTGGGCGCTTTCCAATCGGCTCCGTTGGTGGTCGTCGAGCAAGCCGGCATCGACGCCGTGCACGCTTCGGTCGAGGACGGCGGCACGCGGCTGGTGCTGGACTTTGCGGGCTTCGACCCCGGCGAGCGCCTCGTGCTCAGCGTGGACGTGGACGAAATGGGCTTTTTAGGCCCCAATGCCGTGGCCGAGGGAAACGAGTTCGAGGGCTCCCGGCTGGAGGTCCGACTGGCTGCGGACCACTATTACGAGGCATCGGGAAACGACATGTTCGTTGACTTTTACGATGCCAAGCTCCAGGCTTCCGGGCTGCCGCTTCCGGCCGACGACTATGTGCCGCCCAGCGACGTACCGCGGCCCGTGTACACCGCCGGAGCTTTTGTCCGCCTTGTGCAGACGCCGCTGCCGGTAACGATAGCGGGGACCGTTTTCGAGGACCTGGACCTCGATAACCGGTCCGACACGGCCGAGCCGGGTATTGAAGGCGTCGAAATCCGGCTTTGGCGCCGCGACGGTGAGGTTTATACGCCCACCGGATTGGTGGCCCGCACCGATGCGGCTGGCCACTATCGCTTCGAGAATCTGTTGCCAGGCACCTACCGCCTGGCCGAGGTTCAGCCGGGCGGGTGGCTGAGCATTGGATCGACGGCGGGCCAGGTGGCGGGTCAGCCGCGAGGGCGGACGGATGGCCCGGACGCCGTCACCGAAATCGAGTTGCTCGGCGGCGAAACCAGCCTGGGCAACGACTTTGCGGAGGTGCGGCCGGCCGCTCTTGCGGGCCACGTGTATCACGACGCCAACAACGATGGGCATCGCGATGCCGGCGAGCAGGGCATCGGCGGAGTAACCCTGCGTGTCGAGTACCTGGGCCCCGCGGGAGCCGCGGGCGAGTTGATCGAGGTGGTTAGTTCGGAGGACGGCTATTGGACGGCCACGGGCCTCCTGCCCGGCCAGTACCGCGTCACCGAGATCCAGCCAGCAGGCTATTTGGACGGTCTCGATGCGGCTGGCACCGCCGGGGGCATGGCCCTCAATCCGGGCGACGCTATCGCGGACATCCGACTGTCGAGTGGCCAGTCGGGTACCGATTACGACTTTGGCGAGCTGCTTCCCAGCCGCATCGGCGGGCGCGTCTTCGCCGACCGCAACGGCAACGGCGTTTTCGACGCCGGCGAACCGCTGCTGGGCGGCGTTACCGTGCAACTGTTAGACGCCTCCGGCAGGCTCCTGGCCACGGCACAGACCGATGCCTCGGGGCAGTACAAGTTTGGGGGATTGGCCCCCGGCGTGTATGCCGTAAACGAGTTGCAGCCGGCGGGGTACTTTGACGGCCCGGAGCGAATAGGGACAGCCGGCGGAACCCTGGCGCCGCCCGATGGCATGGCCACCATCGTGTTGGCTTCGGGAACGGACGCGCGGGATTACGACTTCGCCGAGTTGGAGCCGGCCAGTCTTTCCGGTTATGTGTACGAAGACGACAACGACAACGGGTTGCGCGATCCAGGCGAGCGGGGCATTGCCGGTGTGCGGGTGATGCTGTTGGATGCCATAGGTGGCCCGACCGGCCTCTGGGCCGAAACCGATGCCGCCGGCTTCTACCGCTTCGCCAACCTGGCGCCCGGTACCTACGGCTTGGCCGAGGTCCAGCCGGAGGGCTATCTCGACGGCCGCGACACCCCGGGCAGCGCGGGGGGACAGGCAGAAAACCCCGGCGACCTGATAGCCACCATCCCCCTCCACCCGCACCAAGATGGGGTGGACTACAATTTTGGCGAGTTGCGGCCAGCAACCCTTGCCGGGATGGTTTATGCCGACACCAACGAGAATGGCATTCCCGATGCTGGCGAATCGCCCATTGCCGGCGTTATGGTCACCCTGGTCGATGGGAGCACAGGCCAGGTGGTCGCTGCCACGACCACCGGCCCGGACGGACGGTACCAGTTCCGCGACCTTCGGCCGGGGGTATATGAGGTCCGGGAAATGCAGCCGGCGGGCTACTTCGATGGCAAGGACCGCGTGGGCACGGCCGGAGGCCAATGGGACGGGCAGGACGCCCTCCTGGCCATTCCGCTGGACGCTGGGGTCCAGGCCGATGACTACGACTTTGGCGAGGTGCCGCCGGCGCGGATTTCGGGATATGTGTTCCAGGACGGGCCGGCCCTTTCCTATCGCGAGGACGCCTCGCCGCCCGACCCCTACACTCTCCGCGATGGCCAGCGGGACCCCGACGACCAGCCCCTTGCGGGCGTGTGGCTGCAGTTGGGTGACGAGTTCGGCCTGCCGGTGCTGGACGGCCAGGGCCAGCCGCTTTTGGCCGTCACCGACGCCCAGGGATATTACGAGTTTGCTCATCTCCGGCCGGGCACGTACACCGTAATGGAGTTCCAACCGGAGGGCTATCAGGACGGCAACGATACGCCGGGCACGCGCGGCGGGATTGCATTGAATCCCAGCCTGGCGGCCGAGGAGCGGCAGCGGATCCTGGATATCGTGTCCGTCAAGACGGTCAACGACGCCATTGTGCTGATACCGTTGGGGCCGGGCGACCAAGCGGCGGAATACAACTTCAGCGAGGTATTGGTTCAAGTGCAACCGAAGCCGCCGGCGCCGCCGGAGGAGCCGGTGCGACCTTACTTGCCGCCGGAGCCGATTCCCTGGCCCGGGCCCTTGCCGCACGCGGTACTGCCCGCGTATTCGGCGGGGCCGGCGTCGGGTGCGGGCTGGTATGTTCCGGCTCCAGAGATGGTGATTGCCATGCCGTTGTATGGCGGGGGCATGATGTTGCCGCCGGCGTATGCATGGCATTTGAGCGTGTTGGACGGTGGTCGGCCGCGACGGGACCAGGCCGATTCCGCTGCGCTGTTGCCGGCCGCGCTGCACGATGCCGCGGTGCTTTGGGCCGCCGAAGACCTCCGCCAGGGGACCTGGAGGCTGGCCGACACCCAGGGCCGGCCGCTGGGTGCCGCCGTGTTTGGCCTCGGCGATGGCCTGCCTGTAGCGGGCGACTTCAACGGCGACGGGCGGAGCGAACTGGGCATCTACCGCCAGGGCACGTGGTGGCTGGATTTCAATGGCAACGGTCGCTGGGATGATGACGATTTGTGGGTGCAGTTGGGGCGGCCCGGCGAGCGGCCGGTCGTCGGCGACTGGGACGGCGATGGCAAGGCCGATTTAGGCACCTTCGGGCCCCAATGGCCAGGCGATGCCCGAGCCATCGAGTTCGAGCCGGGCTTGCCCGACGCCGCCAATCGCCGGCACGCCCCGTTCAGCCCCCGCCCTAAAAATATGCCTCCCCAACCCGAGGAGGCCACCTCGGGGGTGCGAACCGCCAAACGCACCGTGGCCGGCAAGCTCCGCAAGGATCTCATCGATCACGTGTTCCAGTACGGGTCCGAAGGCGACGTACCGGTGGCCGGCGACTGGAATGGCGACGGCATCTCCAACATCGGCGTCTTCCGCGAAGGTACGTGGTATCTCGATACCGATGGCGATGGCCGCTTCACCGCCTCGGACCAGGTCGTACAGTATGGCCGGCCGGGCGACGTCCCCGTGGTGGGCGACTGGACCGGCGACGGCACCAGCAAGCTCGGCGTGTATCGCCAAGGCCAATGGTATCTCGATACGAACGGCAACCGCGTGCTCGATGCCCAGGACGCTACCTTCCGTCTGGGCGCGCCAGGCGATATCCCCGTCGTGGGCGACTGGAACGGCGACGGGATCGACGACGTGGGCGTATATCATCCCGGCCCGCCCGAGAGCAACTCAGAAGGCAGCCCGTGACCACGTTCCGCGGAGGGTATTGCCAAGCCCGGAAGGGTCGGCTCACGGTGAGGGCCCACCAGCGCGCTGGCTGCTTTCACCGGCAGCTTGTGCTGCCGGCTCGTAGCACCCGATCGTGGTCGGTGGTGGGCTGAAGCGCACCTCGAAGCGATCGCCCACCGCAGCGCCCAACCGGGCGGCTGCACTCCCCTCCACGACCGCCAATTCCAAGCGGCCACTTGAGCCCACCAGCGCTACCAGGCTGCCCGGCGCACTCTGGCCGTAGGTCCGGGAAATGCCCCGCACCCACGCCCCTCGGCATCCCACCCAGGGCGTGATGGTCTGGGGGCAATCGGCCAGCATTGCGCGGGTGATGTCCGAAACCACGTTGCCAAAGCCATCCACATACAGCACCGAGCCCTCGATCCCTTCGGCATGTCGGCGCACCTCGGGCCAGGCGAGCATGTACAGAGACTGCTGAGGCACTCCGAGTGCGGCCGGGTCGAGCCCCCGGCTCAGCCGGGCAGCGACCGGCGCCAGGATGTCGCGCCCATGAAAAGTGGCCGAAACCTCGGGCAGCCAGTACCGCGCCTCGGTCAGACGCATGATGCGTTTGGGCGGGAATCGGGCGGCCAGCCGGCTGAAGATGCCGTTATCGGGACCGAGCACCTGTTGGCCGGCCAGTTCGGCCCATATCAAAGGCCGCTCGGTCCCCACGCCGGGATCCACCACCGCCACGTGGAGCGTCCCGGGCGGAAACCACGGCACCGCCTCTTCCAGCATCACCGCCCCATAACGGATGTCCTGCGGCGGGATGGCATGGGTCAGATCGACCAACTGAACGGAAGGATCGATGCCCAAAATGACCCCCTTCATGGCGGCCACATAAGGGCTGCCGGGGCCGAAGTCTGTCGTAAGGGTGATAATAGCCATCGCGTGGCGCTGCCCGTCTCGTACACCGCGGCGGCAGGCACAGGGTGCCCCGCAGCACCAGGGAGCCGGTCAAGGGGCGTCGCCTGCCGGCTGACGTCTCACGGCATTTGGCCCACCAGCTCCAGGCACACCTGCTGCACGCGCGCGGGGTTGACGTTGGGATTGCGCTTTTTGGCTTGACCGACCAACCCGCCCACGGCCTTCAGGCGCCCGGCTTTCAGGTCGGCCACGATCTTCGGATTGGCCGCCAGCAGCTCCTGGCACAAACAGCGAAGTTCCTGCTCATCGACCGGACGGAAACCCATCGACGCGATCACCTGGTCGGCCGATTGACCGGTCTGCACCATGCGGGCCAGCACCTCGCGGGCCCGGCTGGTTTCGAGTTCCCCCTGCCGGACCTTGCAAAGGAGCGCCGCCAGCGCCTCGGCCGGCACCGGATATGCCTCGATCTTAATCTGCCGCTCGTTCAACACGCGGAGCACGTCCTGCTGGACCCAGTTGGCGGCCAGTTTGCCGTCGCCGCAGGCCTCGGCCACCGCGATAAAGTAGTCCACCAAGGCCCGCCCCTGGTTCACCAGTACGTCGCTATCGTAGGCCGAGATGCCGAACGTCTGCTCCAGGCGCGTGCGGAGTGCGGCGGGCAACTCGCCCAACGAGGCCCGCACCCGCGCGATCTCCTCGTCGGTAACGATCACCGGCACCAGGTCTGGCTCCGGAAAGTAGCGGTAATCGCTCGATTCCTCTTTGGATCGCTGCTCGAAGGTGGCTTGCCGCGACTCATCCCAGCCCCGGGTCTGTTTGGGCACTTCGCCCAGCCGCTTGCCGGTTTGCCGCCACACCTCGAATTGCCGCTGAGCTTCGTAGGCCAGGGCCCGCTCCACGGCGCGGAAACTGTTCATGTTCTTGACTTCCACGATGGGCGTGGGCACCGTGCCTTGCGGCGTGTGCACGTGCAGGTTCACATTGGCATCCACCCGCAGGCTGCCCTCCTGCATGTTGCAGTCGGACACCTCGAGGTAATTCAGCAAGAGTTTCAATTCGGCGAGAAAGGCCTTGGCCTCGGCCGGACTCCGCAGGTCTGGGGCGGTGACGATCTCCAACAGCGGCGTGCCCGCCCGATTGAGATCGATGCGGCTGTCGGCCTTTCCCGCACGCTCGTCGTGCATGCTCTTGCCCGCATCCTCTTCCAGATGCGCCCGGAGGATGCGAATCCGCTTGGGCGCAAACTGGCCTTTGGGATCGCGGATCTCCAGGGCGCCGTTGCGGCTCATGGGCAGATCGTACTGGCTGATCTGGTAGCCCTTGGGCAGGTCGGGATAGTAGTAATTCTTGCGGTCCCATTTGGTTAGCCGCGGGATCTCGCACTCCAAAGCCACGGCGGCCTTCAAGGCCAGCTCGAAGGCCTTGCGGTTCATCACCGGGAGCGTGCCCGGCATGCCGATGCACACCGGGCAGGTCTGGGTATTGGGGGCGGCCCCGAATCGCGTGCTGCAACAGCAGAACATCTTGCTCTCGGTGAGCAACTGCACGTGAACTTCCAGGCCGATAACCACATCGTAAGGCACCATGGGTGGATCACCCTTGCATTGCGTCGCCCGCCGCGGGGCCCCCGGCATGCAGTTGCTCCAAAGCTGGCCGGCGCGTGTGCCAGTCGGTTGCCTGCTGGAACTGATGCGCGGCGGCCAGCAATCGCGACTCCTCGAACGCCGGGGCCTGGAGGTGCAGCCCGATCGGCAGCCCGTCGCGGGTGAACCCGCATGGCACGGAAATCCCCGGGATGCCCGCCAAGTTGGTCCCCACCGTGTACAGATCGAACAAGTACATGGCCAGCGGGTCGTGCACTTTCGCCCCCAAGGGAAAGGCGGCCGTGGGGGTGACCGGCCCGGCGATCAGGTCCACCTGAGCGAAGGCATGGTCGTAATCCTCGCGAATCAGTCGCCGCACTTTCAGGGCCTTGAGGTAATAGGCGTCGTAATACCCGGCACTTAAGGCATACGTGCCGAGCATGATGCGCCGCTTGACCTCAGGCCCGAACCCTTCGGACCGCGTTTTGCGGTACAGCCGAACTAGCGCGCTATCGAGCGCGTCCAGCGCCGCCTGGTCACCCGTCTGCTCCAACCGGCGGCGCTCGGCTTCCAGTTCGGCCAGCATCGCCCGCTGGTCGGTCCGATAGCCGAAATGCACCCCGTCGTAGCGGGCCAAATTGCTCGAAGCCTCGCTGGGGGCGATGAGGTAATAGGTGGCCACCGCGTACTTGCTGTGCGGCAGCGAAATCCAGGTGCACGCGGCGCCCAGCGATTCCAGCACCCGCACCGCCTGGCGAATCGCCGCCTCGACCTGGCCATCCAGGCCCGCGTCGAAATGTTCACGGACCAGACCGATACGCAAATCCCGCAGTGGCCGGTCAAGCTCCTTGGTATAAGGGGGGACCGGCCTGTTTACCGAGGTCGAGTCGGCCGGGTCATAGCCGGCCAGCACCTCCAGCAGCAGGGCGGCGTCCTGGGCCGTGCGAGCCAGCGGACCGACCTGGTCCAGACTGCTGGCAAAGGCCACCAATCCGTACCGGCTCACACGCCCGTAGGTGGGCTTCAAGCCGGTAACGCCGCACAAGGCGGCGGGCTGCCGCACTGAACCCCCGGTATCGCTGCCGACCGAAAGGGGTGCCATGCCCGCGGCCACACACGCCGCAGCGCCGCCGCTGGAGCCCCCCGGTACGCGGTCCAGATTCCACGGATTGCGCGTCGCCTGAAATGCCGAATTCTCGGTGGAGCCCCCCATGGCGAACTCGTCCATGTTCGTCTTGCCCACCAGCACGGCATCGGCTGCCTTCAGCCGCGAAACTACGGTAGCATCGTACGGTGGGCGGAAGCCGGCCAGCATGCGCGAAGCGCAGGTAGTGGGCTCGCCCCGCACACAGAGAACATCCTTCACCGCCACGGGCAGTCCGCCTAGGCGGCCCACCGGATGCCTTGCACGCCGCTTCCGACCGATCTCTTCGGCCTGGGCCAAGGCGGCTTGAGCATCGACGTGCAAAAACGCCCCCACGCGTCCATCCAAGGCTTGGATCCGCCGCAGGAACGCTTCGGTTACCGCCACCGAAGAAAGTTCCCCGGCATCGAGCCGGGCCAGCAGTTCGGTGGCGGTGGCTTCCCACAGCGACATCGCGGCCTTTACCCTTCCGGGGAGTAACTACGCCTCGCCCAGCACCGCGGGCACCAGATAACACTCCTCGTCATGGTGCGGAGCATTGGCCAGCGCGGCTTGGCGGGCAAGGCTGGGACGCACTTCATCCGCACGAAAGACGTTAGTAATCTCCAAGGGGTGGGCCAGCGGCTCGACCTGGTCCGTATTCAACTCGGCCAGGAGGTCCATGTACTGGAGGATCGCCCCAAGCTGGACCGTCATCTGCGCAAGCTCCTCTTCGGAAAGCAACAGCCGCGCCAAAAGGGCCACTTTCTCGACTTCCGCACGCGAAATCGGCATGAAGAGAACACCCGGTGGTGGGGCTAGCCCTGCCCCTCCTCTTTTTTGCGCTTGCGCTTTCGAACCTTGTAGCCTTGGGCAATCAATTCCTCGGCGGTCGGCTTTCGAGGTTGCTTTTCCGGAGGTGCTTCGGATTTGAGTTTCTCCTGGCCGGGCAAGGGGGGCAGCTTGAACGGTGGTACGCGAACCACCCGGGTAACAGCACCACTCCGCAAACACTTGGCACACACGCGAACCGTCTTGTGCGTACCGTTGGGCGTACTGATCCGCACCGTGCGAAGGTTGGGCTTGAACTGACGACGGCTGATGCCCGTGATCTTCGTCCCCACCCCTCCGAGGTATTTAGCCCTTCCGCGGGTGGTCACTTGGTTGCCCGTCCTGGGCGTTTTTCCACACACGGCACATGCTTGACCCATGCCAGCGTCCCTCAACGAGCGGGCTGATGCGCAAGGCAAAACTCTCAATATATCGGCGCCACCGGGCCACGCAAGGGGCTTGCCCTACGGCAGCGGCCCCCCGGCCACCCCCCAGCCAGGCCCTGCTAGCCATGCACCCGACGGCCTGCCGCGTCCGCGGTCGCTGCCACGCCCTGGAACGCCACTGGCCTGGCGACCGGCCGCTCAACGCTTTTTCGATCGGAAAACGGCTATCCCCCGCTCCCTACCACACGCGGTCCAAGCGGGTTGTCCGCTTGGCGGGGTCGGGATAAGCTGAGTAGTTTGCCAAACCCTTGTTTGGCTCGCTCGATCGGTCTATGAGCACCGCAAGGCCTGACAACGCCGCCAGCCAGCCAGCCAGTCAGCAGGAGGTGATCCGCATCCGTGGGGCGCGGATGCACAACCTCCGTAACCTGGACCTCGACATTCCCCGTAACCGCTTGGTGGTCATTACCGGGCCGAGTGGTTCGGGCAAGAGTTCCCTGGCGTTTGATACTCTGTATGCGGAGGGGCAGCGCCAGTACATCGAGAGCCTTTCGGTTTACGCCCGGCAGTTTCTGCACCAGCTCGAGCGGCCGGAAGTGGACCTCATCGAGGGATTGCAGCCCACGGTGTCCATCGACCAGCGGGCCGGCAGCCATAACCCGCGGAGCACCGTGGCCACGGTCACCGAAATCTACGACTATCTCCGCGTGCTTTACGCCCGGTTGGGCGAACCCCAATGCTACCGGTGCGGCACACCCATTCGACAGCAAACCCCCGAGCAGATACTGGAGGACCTCCTGGCCCTGCCGGAAGGCACTCGGCTCATGATCCTCGCCCCCTTGGTCCGGGGACGAAAAGGGGAGCATCGCGACGTATTCGTGGCCATCCGCAAGGCGGGTTTCCTGCGAGCCAGGGTCGATGGCGAGGTAATCGACGCAGAGTCGCCGCCGCTGTTGGCGGCCCAGCGAAAACATCACATCGAAGCGATCGTCGATCGTTTGGTGCTGCGCGATGGGGTGCGGCCACGTCTTGCCGAGTCGATCCAACTGGCTATCAAACATGGCGACGGGCTGGTCATGGCGGCCTTCGAGAGTCGCCAGACCGCGGCCAGCCCACTCGGGGGCAATGGGGTGTGGCGTGATCGGCTATTCAGCACTCGCTACGCATGCCCTGATTGCAAAATAAGTTACGAAGAACTCGAGCCCAGGACTTTCAGCTTCAACAGCCCCTACGGCGCCTGCCCCACCTGCCAAGGACTTGGGATGCGCGAGGAGTTCGATCCGGATTTGGTCATCCCCGACTGGACTTTGTCGCCCGCAGGCGGGGCCTTCGCCCCCTGGCGCAGTAAGGCCGCTTCGCGACGAGTCCGCGGCCTGATCGAGCCCTTCCTGCAGGCCTGCGGGGCAGGCTGGGACATCCCTCTGGAGCGTCTCAGCCCTGCGCGGCGCGCGGCCCTGTGGCGAGGAGACGGCAAGCAGTTTGCGGGACTCGCGAGCCTGCTGGAGGCCGAATGGCTTCGCTGCGACGAGGGCGCCCGGCAGCAGTTCGAGTCTTTCCGTGGCCAAGTGCCATGCCCTGATTGCGGCGGCAGCCGCCTGCGTCCCGAGGCTCGCTCGGTCCGGGTGGGCCACAAGGCTATTCACGAGGTTACCGCGCTTTCCGTGGCTCAAGCCCGGCAGTTCTTCCAGGGATTGCGTTTTGCCTCCGACCAGCGTCTGGTGGCCGAACCGCTGGTTACCGACATCCTGGCCCGACTGGCCTTTCTAGAGCGACTCGGGCTGGAATACCTTACGCTGGACCGCCCTGCTGATACCCTCAGTGGGGGAGAACTCCAGCGGGTGCGGCTGGCCAGCGGGTTGGGCTCGGGCTTGGTGGGGGTATGCTACGTGCTGGACGAGCCTTCGGTTGGCCTCCATCCCCGCGACACTCAGCGTCTGGTTGAAGCGATGCGGGAACTCCAGGGCCGCGGCAACACCGTCGTGGTCGTGGAACATGACGAGACCATTATCCGAAAGGCTGACTGGCTGGTGGACCTGGGACCGGGAGCAGGAGAGCATGGCGGCCAAATCATGGCGCAAGGGACGCCCGAACAAGTGGCCCGCCAGCTCGAATCGCTGACGGGCCGATACTTGGCAGGCGTCGAACGGATACCAGTTCCCGCCAGGCGACGCCGGGTGGCCAAGAGCCGCATGATCACGCTGGAGGGCGTGACTACGCACAATCTGAAGAACATCACGGTGAGTTTTCCGCTCTCGGTGCTGACGTGCGTTACCGGGGTGAGCGGATCGGGCAAGAGTTCGCTTTTGAACGAGACGCTGGCCCCGGCCCTGATCCGCCGCCTGGGAGGCATCGCCCCGAAGCCTGGACCGTTCAAAGCGCTGCGGGGTGCCAGCCGCATCGACAAGGTGGTGCAGATCGACCAGTCGCCCCTAGGGCGAACCCCGCGCTCCAATCCCGCCACATACACCGGGGTGTTCGACGAAATCCGCAAGATCTTTGCCAACACCCGCGATGCCCGGCAATGGGGCTTCCGGGCGGGGCGTTTCAGCTTCAATGTCAAGGGGGGGCGGTGCGAGGCCTGTCAGGGCCAGGGCGTACAGCGGATCGAAATGAACTTCCTGCCTGACCTGTTTGTAACCTGCCCCGAATGCGAAGGCCGCCGGTTCAACCGCCAAACGCTGGAGGTCCGCTACCGCGATCGCACCATCGCCGATGTGCTTCAGATGCGGGTGGACGAGGCGCTGGAGTTCTTTGAAAACTTTCCGCCCCTGGTTCGATTGCTGGGTACGCTCCGCGAAGTGGGGCTTGGGTACTTGACCCTCGGGCAGCCTTCTACCACGCTTTCCGGGGGGGAGGCCCAGCGCGTCAAACTGGCCACTGAGTTGGCCCGCGTCGATAGCGGCAATACCCTCTACATCCTCGACGAGCCCACCACTGGCCTCCACTTGGACGACGTCCGAAAACTGTTGGAGGTGCTCAACCGCTTGGTGGACCGAGGCAATACGGTGATCGTCATCGAACACCATTTGGATGTCCTCAAGTCGGCCGACTGGATCATCGACCTCGGGCCGGAAGGAGGTGATGGCGGTGGATATCTTCTGGCCTCGGGCACGCCGGAACAAATCGCCGCTTTACCCGATAACCACACCGGTCGCTTCCTGCGAACCGTCCTTCTTGAGGGGGGAGGGGACCCGTAGACCGCAACCAGTCGGGAATAGCACAATTGGCCGCGTCTTTTCTCCCCAAACTGGCGGTAGAACCGGCGAGGGGAGGTTTCCGGCAGGGCGCATCCGAACTATCTTGGCTATATTCCGCTGATGCACACACAAGCCATTATGGGGGAATGATAGCCCAGCAGCGCTGACGTACGCCCCGCCCAGTGCTAGAATTGCCTCTGAACCGGCCGGACTCGGTTCGTGCACGGTGGGCGCGATCGATGGCGGGTGAGTGCCCGGTGGCAATGCCCAATTGTGGGCCGCCTGTCCCTCCGGGGACCGCTGGGCGACGCCAAGCAGGTACGCCACACCAGCGTCGGCTGTCTGCCCGAGCGGGCGGAATGGGGTCACAGGAAGTTCGGCAACTTATGGGAATCAATCGCATTCTTGCAGGTCTGCGCAACGCCACCCCGATCATAGCGCCTTCGCTTCTGGCCGCGGATTTCGGGAACCTGGAGCGAGAGATTCGCCGGCTGGAAGAGGCCGGCGCTCGGGTGCTGCATCTGGACGTGATGGACGGGCATTTTGTGCCGAACTTGAGTTTCGGCCTTCCCGTAATCGAGGCCGTCCGGCGATTGACGGAACTGACCCTGGATGTGCATTTGATGATTGACAATCCAAGCCGGCATTTGGCCGCGTTTCGCCGGGCCGGGGCCGACCTTATCACGGTCCATATCGAGGCGACCCAGGATCCGGTGGGCCTGCTTTCCCAGATTCGGGCGCTGGGGGCAGGGGCCGGGATTTCGCTCAATCCCCCGACCCCCGTAGTGGCCGTGGAAAGGTGTCTGGACTACTGTGATCTGGTGCTGACGATGAGTGTCATGCCCGGCTTTGGGGGTCAGGAATTCCAGCCGGCGGCGCTGGATAAGCTTCGTTGGTTGCGTTCGGCGGTCCGGCCGGAGACCCTCTTGTCCGTCGATGGGGGGGTCAATCCGAAGACCATCGGAGCATGCGCCGAGGCAGGGGCCGACCTGTTCGTCGTCGGAACTGCCTTGTTGGGTCACCCCGACTACACCCGACGGATCGCGGAACTGACGAGTCTGGCCAAGGTTGGCGGTACCGTGCGGGTATGAGCTTGGGGGTCCGGTTTGCGGATATGCTTCAGATTTTGCTGATTCGGCCGGGATCGACCGACTACGACCAGCAGCGGCGGATTCAGGGGAACCTGGATGTACCGCTGAACGCGCAAGGCCGAGAGGAGGTGGCGCGGATGATCGACGACTTCCGCGGGCGTCAATTCGCGATCGACGCCGTCTACGCGCCGGAGTGCGAACCCGCCTTGCAGACCGCTCGCACCATCGCCGAGGCCTTTGACACCAAATTGCGGATTCTCGAAGAAGTGCGCAACGTGAATCAGGGGCTGTGGCAGGGCATGTCCATCGACGAATTCCGCCTGCAGCAGCCCAAGGTGTACCGGCAGTGGCAGGAACACCCGGAAAGCGTTTGCCCGCCGGAAGGCGAGATGCTGGGCGAAGCCGCCGAACGCCTCCACGTCGCCATGAGCCGCATCTTCAAAAAACACAAGGAGGGACTAGTAGCGATCGTGGCTTCCGAGCCCATGGCCACTTTGATCCGGCGATATATCGACCGTGGCCAACTGGGCGACTTATGGAAGGCAGCAATCGAGGCGCACGGACGGTGGGACCTCCTCGAAGTGAAACCCGAAGCGGTCCCCTCCTGAAAACGCAACACCAGGCATGGTTCGTCGCCTGCACGGGCCGACCCCGCCTCGACTTGCCCGCGGGCAGCAAGGCAGCTCGCCGCAAAAGCGAATACGAGGCGCACGGCGAAGGGCCCCGGGGTGCGCTACGCCAAGCCATAGCCCCACGTGGCAAAACGGATTCTGCCGAACAATAGAATTGGTGGCTTCAAACCTTTCGGGCGAAAACCATGTCCGACGACCACTCCGATAACAGCAACAGTCCATGGCGGAGTATGCTCAAACACCCCAAAAGGGGTGTCCCGGAGGGGCTCTGGAAGCGGTGCCCGGGCTGCCAACAGACGATTTTCCGCAAAGAAGCGGAGAAACGCCTGGGGGTGTGCCCCGAGTGCGACTATCACTGGTACGTCTCGGCCCCTGAGCGGATTCGGCAAGTGCTGGATGAGGGCACCTTTGAGGAGTGGGAGGCCGACCTGGAACCTACCGACCCGTTGGGGTTCGTAGACAAGATGCCTTACTCCGAGCGCCTGCAACGCGAGCAGCAGAAGACCTCGCTTCGCGATGCGGCCATCGTCGGCACCGGCATGATCCGCGGCCGCCGGGTAGCCTTCGGCGTAACCGATTCAGCCTTCATGATGGGGAGCATGGGCTCGGTGGTGGGCGAAAAGATTACGCGGCTGGTAGAGCGTGCCACCGCCGAACGGCTGCCGCTGATTATCATATCCGGCTCTGGGGGTGGGGCGCGGATGCAGGAAGGTGCGCTGTCGCTGATGCAGATGGCGAAGGTCTCGGCTGCCCTGGCCCGATTCGATGCCGCCGGGGGGTTGTTTATCTCGGTGCTGACGAATCCTACGATGGGCGGGGTTGCTGCCAGCTTCGCTTCGCTAGGGGACCTGGTGTTCGCCGAGCCGAAGGCGTTGATCGGGTTCGCGGGGCCCCGCACCATCGAGGCTACCATCCGCATCGAACTGCCTAAAGGCTTCCAGACCAGTGAGTTCCTGTTGGAGCACGGCTATATCGACCGCATTGTGCGGCGACAGGAACTCAAGAGCGAGCTGGCCCGGGCGATCGACTATTGTGGCTCGTAGGCCATGTTTTGAGGGGCGGCGCGGTCCCCGGCCGGGGGACCGAACCCTTTTCGCGCCGCTGCGTAGTACATTATTAGCGAAGCTGGGATGAGTCTCCGCGCCGCGAAAACCGGCGCGGGGCATGCGGGCTGCGCCTCTGGATAGAGCGGTCGCGTGGACTATAATTAGCGTTTCCCGTCCCTGCGGGACGGCGGATTTCACGCCGGGGCCCGGGTGGCGGCCCCAACGTTTCCTGCCACGATTCCCCCTGTCGGAGCAGTTCGATGAGTGACCATCATGGCCCTGCGATGATCGAAGCCGACGGGCTCACCAAGTATTACGGCGATTTCGCGGCGATCGAAGATGTAACGTTCAAGGTGTATCAAGGCGAGGTGGTCGCTTTTTTGGGCCCCAACGGGGCGGGCAAGAGCACCACCATGAAACTGCTGACGGGCTACATCGCCCCTTCGCGGGGCACCGCCCGCATCGCCGGGCACGACATGACAACCGACCGGCTGGCGGGTTCCGCCCGTTTGGGGTATCTGCCGGAAAATGGGCCTTTGTACCTCGACATGACCCCGCGCGGGCTATTGCACTTCTTCGCCGAGGCGCGGGGGCTGACTGGTCAGCGCAAAAAAGAACGCATCGAGGCGGTGATCGAACTGTGCGATCTGAAAGGGGTGATCGGCAAGCCCATCGGCAAGCTGTCGCGGGGGTATCGCCAGCGGGTGGGCATGGCCCAGGTGCTCTTGCACGAGCCCGACGTGCTGATCCTGGACGAACCCACCGCCGGCTTGGACCCCAACCAGATCCACGATGTGCGGGAGACCATCCGCAAGCTGGGCCAGCGCAAGACGATCTTGCTTTCGACCCACATCCTTCAGGAGGTCGAGGCGATGGCCAGCCGAGTGCTGTTCATCGACGAAGGCCGGCTCGTTTATGACGGTCCGGTGCAGCAGCTCACGCGGAACGGCAAGCGTCTGGAAGACGCTTTTCGTGAGCTGACCGGGGCCGGTCTGGCTTGACACCCGCTTTCCTCCCTGGACCCGAACGTGGTGGCTGTCATGAATACGAAGGTGCTGTTGGCGGTCTTCAAGCGGAACCTGGGGGCATACTTCACCAGCCCCCTGGGCTACGTGTTTATCTGCGTGTTCGTGCTGCTCAGCGCGTTTGCCGCCTTCTGGTCAGAGGATTTCTTCAACACCAATCTGGCCAATCTGGACCAGCTCAATAAAGTGTTTCCCCTGATCATGCTGGTCTTCGTGCCGGCGATCACTATGAGCATTTGGGCCGACGAACGCCGCCAGGGGACCGATGAACTCTTGTTGACCATTCCGGCGGGCGATTTCGATATCGTGCTGGGCAAGTACCTGGCGGCGGTGGTGATCTACACCATTTCGCTGCTGTTTTCTGCGGTCTGCAATGCCGCGGTGCTGGGCTGGCTGGGCGACCCGGACCGCGGCCTGTTCCTGGGGGCCTATTTGGGTTACTGGCTGGTGGGGCTGGCGATGCTGGCCATTGGGATGGTCGCCTCGTTCCTCACCAGCAACCTCACGGTGGCTTTCATTTTGGGGGCGATGTTCAATGCCCCCCTGGTGTTCGCCGCCAAGGCAGACCTGTTGTTCACCGGCCATCTGGTCCAGGCCGTGCGCCACTGGAGCATTGGCGAGCAGTTCCGCACTTTCGGCCGGGGAATCCTCACCTTTTCCGGCCTGGTGTATTTTCTGGGGACCGTGGCCGTGATGCTCTACCTGAGCATGATTCTTATCGGCCGGCGGCACCTGCGGACCGGCCAGGGCATGGTGGCCAATCACGTGTTCTATCCCGTGCTCCATCTTCTGTGGGCGGGCAGCTTTGTGACGTTTTGGCTGTTCCTTCGGTCGCAGGTGGACGAGACCGGGCTGTTGGTGGTTTTGGGGGCGGCCTATCCGGTACTGCACCTGGGGCTGTTGTGGGCTTGGTCCACGCTGGAGCGTTCGGCCCAGGCGGGCCGGGTTTTTAGCCTCCTGCCCTGGGTGCACGCCACAGTGTTGGCGGCCTTCGCCTTCGGGGCCGCCCTGGCCCAGTGGTATGCCCGCCAGACCGATACCAACGAACTTTCGTGGTGGCGGCCGGTGCTGTGGGCCGCTTTCGCGGTGTATGCGGCCGCCCATCTGGCGCTATTGTGGGGTTGGCTGGCCTGGCCACAACGCGTGGGGTTGGCGCCGGGGCATTACATCGTCCGCGCCTTGGCCCTGGTGCTTTCGGTCCTGGGGGCCAACGCCTTTTTCAGCCGCTACGACTTCCGCCACGACATCACGACCGAAAAACTGAGCAGCCTCTCGCCCCAGACCCTGGACCTCCTGCGAAACCTGCAGTCCGATCGCCCCGTGCATGTCGAGGCGTTCGTCAGCCCCTCGGTGCCCGAAGCCTATGTCCAGACCCGGCTGAATCTCCTCTCGATGCTGGAAGAACTGCGGGCGGCGTCGGGCGGACTGGTGGACGTGCAGATCCATGACACCGAGCCCTACACCGAGCAAGCCACGCGGGCGCGCGAGCAATACGGCATCACTCCCCGGGACGTGCGGGGCGAGACCCGCGGCGCGATCGAGGACCGCCGGATCTTTATGGGCGTGGCCTTCCGCTGCGGCTTGCAAAAGGTCGTCGTCCCCTTCATCGACCTGGGCACGCCGGTCGAATACGAGCTGGTTCGCAGCGTGGCCACAGTGACTCAGCAAAAACGCAAGCGCGTGGGAGTGCTCCGCACCGATGCCCCCCTGTTTGGCGAGTTCGATTTCCAGACCTTCACCCGCCAAAACAATTGGCCGCTGGTCGATGAACTCCAAAAGGGCTACGAGGTGGTTCAGGTGGATCCCTCGCAGCCCATCACCGAGCGCTATGATGTGCTCTTGGCGGTGCAGCCCTCCACCCTCAGTCCCGAGGGGATGAAGAACTTCGTCGCCGCAGTGCAATCGGGCCAGCCCACGGCCATTTTCGAAGACCCCTTCCCCGCCTTCACCCCCGTGGCCGGCACCCTGGATCCCAAGCGGCCGCCCATGGGGATGATGAACCCCATGATGATGCAAGGGATGCAAAAGGGTGACATCGAGGAACTGTGGAAGGCGCTGGAGATCAGCTTCAGCGGCATGCGCAAGGAGCGAAATCCGTTGCGCGATCCGTTCCGCATCAGCCTGAACGACTCGGACGATCTGGGCCCGGAACGCACCGAGTGCGACGTGGTATGGCAGAACTACAACGGCATTCCCAAGCTGGCCGACCTCAACAAACGGGTCCCCGAGTTCGTGTTCATCGACCGGGGAGGCACGCCCCGGGGCTTCAACGACGAAGACCCCATTACCTCCGGGATGCAGCGCCTGTGGTTCCCCTTTGCCGGTTACGTCCGGCAGGCAGGCTCGAACCTGGACCTGCAATGGCTGGTCCGCACGGGCGACAACACGGGCGTGTCGCGGTACAGCGAAGTGAGCAAACTGCGCACGTCGCGGTCCGAAGACAACATCCTCCGCGGCCGGCCCACTGGCCAGGAATACATCCTGGCCGCCCGGATCCGCTCGAAGAACCCGGTGGCCCAGCCGGCCGGCGACGCCAAAACGCCCCCCCCGGCAAAAATCAACGTGATCCTGGTGGCCGATGTGGACGTGTTCAGCGCCACGGTGTTCCGTTTCCGCGATCAACCCGAACTGGCCGAAGGACTCCGCCTGGACTTCGATAACGTCGCCTTCGTGCTGAATGTGCTGGACGAGCTGGCCGGGGACGACCGTTTCCTGGAGATCCGCAAGCGGCGGCCTTTGCACCGTACCCTAACCCGCATCGAGGCGGTAACGGAGAAATCGCGGCGGGAGACCGTGCGAACCATCGACAGTTTGCTGGAGGGCGTCAAGCGGGCTGCCGAAGAGGAACGCGAAAAACTGCGGCGGGACATCGCCGAACTCCGCAAGCAGATGCAAAGCCAGAATCTCAGCGCCGCGGCCATCGACGACCAGATCGGCATCTATCGCGAAGAGGCCGAGAAGCGACTGAACCGCCGTTTGGAAGAGCAGCAGCAGCAAGTACGACAAGAGATCGAACAAATCCAGACCCGCCAGCAGGTCGAGCTGCGCCGGGTCCAGGACCGCTACAAGATGGCTGCCGTCCTTCTGCCTCCCGTTCCCCCGCTGGCGGTGGCCATCGGCGTCTTTTTCGTACGCCGAATGCGGGAGCGGGAAGGCGTGGCCCGCTCCCGCCTGCGGTCCTGACCTGGCGGAGGTTACGCGCGTGGCCAATCCCGCCGCCCTGCCCCGCCCCCGACGCGCCGCCGTCTGGCAACGGTCCCAACCATCACCCGAACCAGCCCGGCCTCGAACCCCGAGGTCTGAAGGAGATCGCCTATGAACGATAACCTCAAGAGCGTGGTCTTCGTTGCGGTAGCCCTGGTGGTCACTGCGGTCGCCTGGGCGGTGCATCGCTCCACCCTGCCGACCGACGAACTGGCGGAGTATCGCAACCAGCCTCTATTTCCCGATTTCACCGATCCCTTGCGAGCCACCAGCCTGGAAATCATCAAGTACGACGAAAACAAAGGCGAAGCCAAGCCGTTCCAGGTGGCCCAGGTCAAAGGCCGGTGGTGCATCCCCTCGCACGCCGACTACCCGGCCGACGCCAAAGATCACATGGTGCAGGCGGCCACCAGCGTCATGGGCCTGGTGGCCCTGGACGTGGTCAGCCGCGACCGCCGCGATCACGCCCTCTACGGCGTCGTAGACCCCGGCGAATCCATCGAACCAGGCGCTAAAGGCGTGGGCACCCGCGTCGTGCTTAAAGATAAAGACGGGCAGACACTGATCGGGCTGGTCATCGGCAAAGAAGCGGGCCCCTCGCGCGACTCCGACGACCAGAAAGACCTGCGCTATGTGCGCAAGATCGGCGAAGACCCGGTGTATCTCGTTAAACTCAACCCCGATAAGCTTTCCACCGATTTTGCCGACTGGATCGAAAAAGACCTGCTTAAACTCAACGCCTGGGACATCAAAAACATCGCCATCCAGGATTACTCCTTCGATATCCGCCCTACCCCGGACGGCCTGATCGAACCCCGCATGGATCAGCGGGCCGTCATCCGCCTAGAGCATAACGACACGGGCGATCCGCGGTGGAAACTCGTCGAGGCAGTGCTGGTCCAGGACGGCAAACCCACGCGACCCCAGTTGGCCCCCGACGAGGAACTCAATACCAAAAAACTGGACGACCTGAAGTACGCCGTCGATGACCTCAAGATTGTCGATGTGGCCAAGAAACCGCCCGTCCTCAGCGGCAGCCTGCGGGCCACGGGCAAGATGAAACTCGATCGCAACGCCGTCCTCTCCCTGGCCGACCGCGGCTTCTATCTCGTCCAGACCGAACAGGGCATGGAGCTGTTCTCGTCGGAGGGCGAGATCCGCGTGACCACCAAGGACGGTGTGCAGTACATCCTCCGCTTCGGCCGCATCGCCAGCGCCGAGACCCATTCCGCCGCCAAGAAGGACGACCAAGGCAAAAAGGAGGAGGGCAAGAAGGAGGAGCGTAAAAAAGAGGAGCCGAAAAAGGACGAGGGCAAGAAGCCAGAGGCCAAGGAAGACAAAAAGCCGGACACTGCCAAGGAGCCCAGCGGTACCACCGCCTCGGTCAACCGCTATCTGTTCGTTATGGCGCAGTTCGATCCCAGCGTGATCGAAAAACCCAAGCTTGAACCGCTGCCGCCGAAGCCCAAGTCCGAGGCTGCCAAGGAGCCGGCCTCCAAAGACGCCAAGCCCGAAGCCAAGAAGGAGGAGCCGAAAAAGGAGGAAGGCAAATCCCAGGAGGCAAAAAAGGACGAAGGGAAGAAGGAGGAGGGCAAGCCCGATCCCAAGGCCGAACGCGAGCGCATCGAAAAGGAGAACAAGCAGAAGACCGAGGAATACAACAAGAAAATCGAAGAAGGCAAGAAGAAGGTCGAGGAACTGAACGCGCGGTTCGCCGACTGGTATTACGTCATCAGCGACGAGGTATATCAGAAAATCCACCTGGGCTATAAAGACATCGTGCAGAAAAAAGAGAAGAAGGAAGAAGAGGCCAAGAAGGACCAGTCTTCCAGCCAGGCCCAGGAGAAGCCGGCAGCCAGCACGCCCGGCGAGTCCAAGGACGTGAGCAAGCCGATGCCAGCGCCGAAGACGGAGGAAAAGGCCCAGGCCAAGCCGGAGGAAAAAGGGACGCCAAAACCCGAAGCCAAGGCCGAGGCGAAGGACCTCCCGGCGCCAAAACCCGAAGCCAAGGGTGAGCTTAAGGGCCAGGCAGCGCCAAAACCCGAAGCCAAGCCGGAAGCAAAATCCACCCCCAAACCCGAGTCTTCGGCGGAGGCCAAGCCCGCCTCCCCGCCCGAGGGCAAGCTCCCCGCCGCGCCCGGCGCTAAGGTGGAGCCCCAGTCGCAGGCCAAGCCGCAAACCAAATAGACGTCCTGGCGCGGCGTGGTGTCCCGCGGCGTGCCGGGTGGGGCGCCTTCGTGCCCGACGAGACCCTTGACGCAGGGGATCGATTGCGGCACCATGGGCCCAACGGTTTGCTCCCCCTGTACACGAGACATCCGGGATCCGGACGGAGGTCGGCCTGACTATGGCAGAGCGCATCTACGTGGCGATCGATATGGGGGCGTCCAGCGGCCGGCATGTAGTGGGGCGATTCGACGGCCGCACGTTGGCCTTGGAAGAGGTGTACCGGTTTGACAACGGGGGGGTGGAACTGGGGGGCAGTC
>Ga0315298_1001090_pt1 | contig 51070 bp, 50 predicted proteins | sample WHS_1_MG_FD_203077 | JGI IMG/M metagenome (GOLD analysis project Ga0315298, IMG submission 203077) | Extremophilic microbial mat communities from Washburn Hot Springs, YNP, Wyoming, USA - WHS_1_MG | ecosystem: Environmental > Aquatic > Thermal springs > Hot (42-90C) | place: USA: Wyoming...
TGATATCCAACATCTCTTCTTAAATCAAGACGATTACCTGAAGGATTTTCTCTTGGAATTACTCTTATTTTACCTGCATCAAACGCATCAAGAAGCCTTTTCCTTAAGCGTTCTGCAGTAACTGCTATTGATTCGCCTTTTTTGACAGTTGTATTAGCAATAAGATATGCTACCCTGCTTCCACCTGATTTATATTTTTCATTGTAATGCATTGCAGATGGAATTAGCCAGATATTCTTTTTCTTAAAGTATTCAAAATCAATTTCAACTGGTTCATTTACAGTATAAGACCACGGATATCCTTTCTGCCCCTCTGGACCACCAGGACCTGTGACAAGTGCTATTGTCATGGAGACCTGGTCATGCCTTACTTCAGGCGGAACTTCATTTAAATTTCCATCAAACATTGCCCTAATCAGATATCCAAGATTTCTCAGTCTTCTTGCCACGACCTGAAATTCTGGTTCTCCTACTCTGATATTCATCTCACACATTCTGATTCTGACAGGCTTCAGATAAGGGTCTAAGGAAACAATACATCCAGGATATAAAATACATGGTCGCAGAATTTTTTTTGCTTTTAATGCCTTAATAAATGGTTCAAAAATAACAGCTCTTGCCATTTCAATTAATTCTTTGGTCTCAACTGGATGGGGTGAGATGCTTCCCATTCCACCAGTAATTGGATTGTCCTTGCTTGCAGGTCCAGAAAATCTTTCAGGATAATCCATTGCTGTTGGCAAAATCTGGAAATTTCCCTCTTTATCAACAAATGCAGTAAATGAAATCTCAACCCCTGACATCCTTGATTCAATTAAAAGTGGCCAGGGATTACCTTCACCAAAAATTCTTTTATAATTTTTTGCATAATCAGAGAGCAACTGCTCATAAACTTCTCTTACCTGCCAGCTATCAAGAACAATTCTTGAACCCTTTCCTCCAGCACTATAAGGATATTTCATTACAGCTCCACCGAACTTATCTATAAGATATAAAACAGTCTTAAGAACCTCATTGTACTGACGGGCATCAACCTCAAACCACTCATCAGCCACAGGAATGTTAAATTCCTTACACAGTTTCTTGCAGGCTATTTTATCTCCCTCAATAAATGAGCCGCCTCTGGTAAAACCTGCAATTCTGTCACCAAAACCTGCATTCATAACCTCATCAACCAGTCCCTGATAAAATAAATCTTCTGGCATCGGAATAATATAATCCAGTCTACCGCTTTTTAACCCCTCAACAATACTTGCTGCATAAGAAATAACTGAGTTATCTTGTGTTGGAATAAAACTTATGGGCCAGTTAAAAATCCTGGCAAACTCTGGCATTGCTGATGTTCCTCTTATTACTACTGCTTCAAATTTTTCACTGCCAGTCTCACTTTTAGCTGTTGCTACCACAATAGCAGAAAGCAGGGTTCTTCCATCAGTTCCTGCAAATCCTATCTTCACGTTCATTCCTCCTGTTTAATCCAATGTCTTTTCTATAATGCTTTCCTTCAAAGGAAATTAGTTCTGCTGCGGAGTATGCTTTCTGTCTTACTTCTTCCAGTGTTTTACCAAGAGCGGTAATCCCCAATACTCTGCCACCATCTGTTACAATCCTTCCTGTTTCATCAAACTTTGTTCCTGCATGAAATACTAAAATATCTTTCAATCCTTTAACCATGTCAAGTCCTGAAATAGGCAATCCTTTACGGAAAATTTCAGGATATCCACCTGATGTCAGAACAACACATAAAGACAACTCATCTTTCCATTTTACAGAAACTTTATTGAGCCTCTGGTCAGATATTGCCATAAATATATCAATTATATCTGTATCAAGTTTTGGCAGTATTACCTGAGTTTCAGGGTCGCCAAATCTGCAGTTAAATTCAAGAACATAGGGTCTGCCATCTACAATCATAATTCCTGCATAAAGAACTCCTCTATAAGAAATACCCTCTGATTTTAAACCTGTAAGTGCACATCTTATTATTTTTTTTAGAATCTCATTTTCAAGCTCTGGTGTAATAACATTTGCTGGGCTCACTGCACCCATGCCTCCTGTATTTGGTCCTTCATCTCCATCAAAAAGTCTTTTATAATCCTTTGTTGTAACCATTGGAACAATGGTTTTGCCATCGGTAAAAACAAGATAGGAAGCTTCTTGCCCTTTTAAATAATCCTCAATAATAATCCTGTCTCCTGATGATCCAAATATTCTTTCTTTCATCAGAAGCTTTAAAGCCTGCCGAGCCTCATCATAATTTTTAGCAATAAAAACTCCTTTTCCTTCTGCAAGTCCATCAGCCTTTATTACTATAGGTATGCCCTTCATTCTTATATATTCTTCAGCATGCGTGTAGGATGTAAAAATTTTATATTCAGGTGTGGGAATTTTATGCCTTCTCATAAACTCCTTGGAAAAAACTTTGCTTGCCTCAATTTGAGCTCCTGTCTTTGGTGGTCCTATAATTCTTCTTCCTTCTTTTAAAAATAAATCAACTATACCACTTGCAAGAGCATCTTCAGGTCCTACAACTGTTAAATCTATCCATTCATATTTGACAAAATCTAATAAAGCTGATAAATCCTTGCTTTCTACTTCTATACATTCTGCTATCTCAGCAACCCCTGCATTTCCTGGAGCGCAGTAAATTTTATCAACAACCCTTGACTGTGCAAGCTTCCATACAATTGCATGCTCTCTGCCTCCAGATCCTACAACAAGAACCTTCATCTTTTTTCTTCTTCTGTCCTTTTTACCAACCAGTAGATAATTCCTATAACAAGAACAGAGGCTACAAGAGCTCCTATGAATTCTATACTGTCATGTTTTAAGGTTGATATCATTACTTCTCTGATTGTTGTAACAAGTGCAACTCCAACAAAGACACTAATTTTGAACTTGCCTCCTTTAAGATGAACAATTTCTGTATTTATCAATTCAAGCATTACCCAGAGTATAAGAACAGAACCAAGGGCAGTCACAATTGTCTGTTCAAGTTTACCCACAAATATTTCATAAATGTCTCTTCCGCAAAGATAAACAACAGCGAGGGTAACAATGATTAATCCTAAAACAAGAGCCATATTTAAAAATTGTGAGAAAATCTCTCCATAACCTACAATCCTGCTTTTCAAGCGATAGGCAGGTGAGTAAACTTTTATTTCCTCTTCTATATAGGAAGCATTTATAATATCAAGAGTTATATCAAGAATTTTTTCTAAAGAGATGAGAAAACCCGCTCTTTGTTCAGAATTTTCTATTTCTTTTGATAAAATATCAATACACTTATTTCTTACAATATTCATAGCCCTGCTTATAAAGTGAGGATCAACACCTGCTTTTTCATGTTTCTGTCCGATCCTTATCAAGTAATCATAGAATGCAGAATCATATTTGCCTGAAAAAAGACTTATAAACCATTTTCTGACCTGATTCATTATATGATTCATAATAGTATCATTTTTAAAAAGTTTTAATGCTACATCTGTCTGTATTATCCAATCATGAACGCTATTTACAACTTTATCCACATTATCAACCATAACAGGCGATAAACCTAAAAGTCTTTTTTCATCTTCTGCTGTAAAGTTATAATGCTTTTTTATTTCAAGGAATGATCTCATTTTTAGTGCCTGAAATGTCTTATGCTGGTAAATACCATTGCTATATTGTATTGATTTGCTGCCTCAATTACCTCCTGGTCACGAACTGAACCACCTGGCTGAATTATTGCAGTAACTCCGTTCTGTGCCATAACATCAATATTATCTCTGAATGGGAAAAATCCATCAGATGCTACAACTGTCCCATTTAAAGGGGTTAATGCATGCATTGCTCCTATTTTTGCTGAAAATACCCTGCTTGTCTGTCCTATCCCGAGTCCTACTGTTCTGTCTTGTCTTGCATATACTATTGCATTGGACTTTATGTGTTTGCAAACCTTCCATGCAAATCTTAAAGCTTTCCACTCCTCATCTGTTGGTTCACGTCTTGTTACCACTGTTGCATGACCGAATTCATCCTCTATGCTGTCCCACTCTTGTGCTATAAAACCACCAAGAATTCTTTTTAAATCAAATCCTGAGGGTCTGATTTTTTCTGAAAGTGCAGGAAATTTAAGCAGTCTCAAATTTTTTTTCGTTCCTAAGATTTGAAGAGCCTCATTTTTAAAATCTGGTGCAACAATTACCTCATAAAAGGTCTGAATAACTTCTGAAGCAGTCTCTCTATCAACAACTCTGTTAAAAGCAATTATACCGCCAAAGGCACTTACAGGATCACATTCAAATGCTTTTTTATAGGCACTATAAATGTTGTCTCCAACTGCAACACCGCATGGATTGTTGTGTTTTACAATCACACATACAGGTTCATTGAATTCAGATGCTAAAACAACTGCTGAGTGTGTGTCAAGGTAGTTATTGAATGACATTTCCTTGCCCTGTAAAACTTCAGCCTCTATTAAAGAAGGAAATTCATTCATTGCATAAAGAGCTGCTTTCTGATGGGGGTTTTCTCCATATCTTAGAGTTCTAATCATTTTTAAAGGCAGTGTCCAGTCTGTTTTAAATTCTAAAAACTTCTCCCGGGCAGCTTTGCCAAAATAATCTGCTATCAGAGCATCGTATCTTGAAGTATGAGAGAACACCTTTCTTGCAAGTTCAAATCTTTTTTCAACAGAAACATCACCTTTTTTTATATCCTCAATTATTGAATTATAGTCGTCAGGGTCAACAACAACTAAAACATCTCTGTAATTCTTTGCAGCGGCTCTTAAAAGTGTTGGACCTCCTATGTCAATATTTTCTAATGCTTCTTCAAGAATAACATTTTCTTTTTTGATTGTTGCTTCAAAGGGATATAAATTAACTACAACCATGTCTATAGGTTTTATACCAAGACTCTGCATTGCCTCAATATCCTGAGGATTATTCCTTCTTGCAAGAATTCCTCCATGTATTAATGGATGTAAAGTTTTTACCCTCCCATCCATTATTTCAGGGAAGCCTGTGTATTGAGAAACATCTATTACATTTATATTAGCTTCTCTTAAAATTTTTGCAGTTCCGCCTGTAGAAAGAATTTCTACTCTTAAACTGTTTAGTTCCTTTGCAAAATCAACCAGTCCTCTTTTGTCCGAAACACTTATTAATGCTCTCTTTATCATCAAGCACCTCCCTGTGGTATTCTTGTATGGATTTTATTTTAACAGATACTTCTTTTAACCTCCTTATAGCCTTAACAATTGCACTGGCTCCTGAAACAGTTGTTGTGTAAGGAATTTTATAGTGAAGGGCTCCTCTTCTTATATACATTGAATCTCTCTGTGCTTTTTTACCGAACACTGTATTTATTATGAAGTTGATCTGTCTGTTTTTTATTAGATCAACCACATTTGGACGTCCCTCCTGGAGTTTATTAACAACTTCTACCTCCAGATGATTGTCCTTTAAAAAATTTGCAGTTCCACGAGTTGCTATAATTTTAAATCCAAGTTCAATAAATTCTTTAGCTATTGAAACCACAAAAGGTTTATCCTTATCCTTAACGCTTATAAATACATTTCCACTTAAAGGAATTTTACCCATTGCGCTCATTTGAGCCTTGGCATAAGCAAGTCCGAAGTCCTCATCTATTCCCATAACCTCACCTGTTGATTTCATTTCAGGTCCCAAAATAACATCTACCTCTGGGAATTTATCAAATGGGAATATTGCTTCTTTAACTGTTACATATGATAGTTTTATTTCACTTGTCAGTCCGAGTTCTCTTAAAGTTTTACCAACCATAATCTTTGACGCTATCTGGGCAAGTGGTACTCCTATGCTTTTACTAACATATGGAATTGTTCTTGATGCACGTGGATTTACCTCAAGAACATAAACTTCAGAGTCTTTGACAGCATACTGGACATTCATCAACCCCTTAACTTCAAGCTCCTTTGCTATGGCAATTGTTTCTTCTTTAATTTTTTTAGTCACATCCTCAGGCAGTGAATAGGGTGGAAGACTGCATGCAGAGTCTCCAGAATGAATTCCAGCTTCCTCTATATGCTGCATGATTCCAGCAACAATAACATCAGAACCATCAGAAATAGCATCAACATCAACTTCAATTGCATCTTCAAGATATCTGTCAATAAGCACAGGATGATCTTCTGAGACTTTAACTGCCTCTTTCATATATCTCCGCAGAGAGTCTTCGTCATAAACAATTTCCATAGCCCTTCCACCAAGCACATAGGATGGTCTTACAAGAATTGGATATCCAAGACTATCAGCTATCTTCAATGCTTCTTCAAGGGATTTGGCAGTTCCACTTGGAGGCTGTTTCAAGTTCAACTTGTCCACCAGTTCTTTAAATCGTTTTCTATCTTCAGCTCTATCAATTGCATCTGCCTTTGTTCCGAGAATATTAACTCCATGTGCCTCAAGAGCTTTTGCGAGTTTCAGAGGAGTCTGACCACCAAATTGAAGTATAACTCCCAGAGGCTTTTCTCTCTCCACAATATGTAAAACATCTTCAAGAGTGAGAGGTTCAAAATAAAGTCTGTCTGATGTATCATAATCTGTGCTGACAGTTTCCGGGTTACAGTTTACCATTATTGTTTCATATCCAAGCTCTCTCAAGCCAAAAACAGAGTGAACACAGCAGTAGTCAAACTCAATTCCCTGTCCAATTCTGTTAGGTCCTGAACCAAGAATTATAACCTTGTTTCTATTTAATGTGGGTGGAGCATCAGAATCAGTCGTTGAAACAGAGTTTAATGAATAAAACTCTCTTTCATAACAGGAATACATATAGGGAGTGTAAGCCTCAAATTCTGCTGCACAGGTATCAACAAGTTTGTAAACTGGCTTTATGTTTAATTTTTCTCTTAACAGCTTTATTTCTTCCTCTGTTTTTTCTGTAAGAGAGGCTATTCTTTTATCTGAAATGCCATTTTGTTTGGCTTTGAAAATTAATTCTTTTAATTCTGAATGCTTCAAATTCAATCCCTTAGCTTTTTTAAGAGTTTCCTCAATCTCAACAATTTCTTTTATGTTATTTAAAAACCAGGGGTCAATTCCACTTAATTCATAAATTTCATCTATGCTGAAACCTCTTCTGATTGCCTCTGCAATATACCAGAGTCTTTCTGATGTAGGATTTTTAATTCTCCATCTAATATCATCATCTGTTTCATATATTTCCTCAAAGCCATAAGAACCTATCTCAAGAGAGCGAATTGCTTTACCAACTGCTTCTTTAAATGTTCTTCCAATAGCCATTACCTCTCCAACAGATTTCATCTGCGTTGTAAGTACTGGATTGGCTTCAGGAAATTTCTCAAAAGTAAATTTGGGAATCTTTACAACAACATAATCAAGAACTGGTTCAAAGCTTGCTGGAGTGACCTTTGTAATATCATTTGGGATTTCTTCAAGAGTGTATCCAACTGCGAGCTTTGCAGCAATTTTTGCAATTGGAAATCCTGTAGCCTTACTTGCTAAAGCAGAGCTTCGGGATACTCTTGGATTCATCTCTATTATAACCATCCGTCCATTTTTTGGATTAACAGCAAACTGAATATTACTTCCACCTGTGTCAACTCCTATTTCTCTGATAGCTTTTATTGCGCTGTCCCTCATAATTTGATATTCCCTGTCTGTGAGTGTCTGCACAGGAGCAACTGTGATAGAATCTCCTGTATGAACACCCATAGGGTCAAAATTTTCTATTGAACATATAATGACAACATTGTCTGCGCTGTCCCTCATTACTTCAAGCTCAAACTCTTTCCATCCCAGAAGGCTCTCTTCTATAAGAACCTGACTTACAGGACTCATCTTAAGAGCTCTGTCAAGAAGCTCTTTAAACTCCTCAATATTGTATGCAACTCCTCCACCGGTTCCACCAAGTGTAAAGGCGGGTCTTAAGATAACTGGAAATCCAATATAATCAATTACTTCAACTCCTTCTTTTAAACTATGAACTGCTGCTGAACGTGGAACCTCAAGCCCTATCTTTGTCATAGCCTGTTTAAAAAGCTCTCTATCTTCTGCTTTTTTTATTGCGTGAAGATTTGCTCCAATGAGTTCAACAGAATATTTATCAAGAACACCTGCTTCACCGAGCTGGACAGCCAGATTCAAAGCAGTTTGACCACCAAGAGTGGGAAGCAGTGCATCAGGTCTTTCCCTCTTTATGATAAGTTCAAGTATCTCTGCAGTCAAAGGCTCAATATATGTTCTGTCCGCCATTGAGGGATCTGTCATAATGGTTGCAGGATTTGAATTAACAAGAACAACTTCATAGCCTTCCTGCTTTAAAACCTTGCATGCCTGTGCTCCTGAATAATCAAACTCACATGCCTGTCCAATTATTATGGGACCTGAACCGATGATGAGTATTTTTTTTATATCTTTTCTTTTTGGCATATTTTAGTGAGAGGACGTGATCTTTCTGAAGACTTCAAAAACATCCAGTGCATCATTAGGTCCTGGACCTGCCTCTGGGTGATGCTGAACCGAAAAAATGGGATATTCCACATGTTCCATTCCTTCTTCTGTGCCGTCATACAGATTTTTATGGGTAAGTCTTACCTGAGCGTTGAGACTTTTTATATCAACACAGTAGTTATGATTTTGGGCTGTGATTGCTATTTTCTCTGTTTTTAAATCCTTTACAGGATGATTTCCACCATGATGACCAAATTTAAGTTTGTATATTCTACCCCCTAAGGCAAGTCCTATTAACTGATGACCAAGACATATTCCAAATAAAGGTTTTTTACCAATAAGTTTTTTAACATTTTCAACCGCATAGTTAAGAATTCTTGGATCTCCAGGACCATTACTCAGCAAGACACAGTCTGGATTCATCTCAAGCACAGCCTCAGCAGGAGTTTTTGCAGGAACAAGATAGACTGAAAAACCTACTCTTTTTAAATTCCTGAGGATGCTCATCTTTACTCCGAAATCATAGACAACACAAAGAGGATTGCCTTCCTCAAAATAATAAACTGTGGGATTTTGAGAGCTTACACTGCTTACATGATCTATCTTTGATATATCAGGATGAGCAAGAACTTTTTTATGAAGACTATGAGGGTCAAGGTCTTCTGTTGAGATAATTCCCATCTGAGCACCTCTGTCTCTTAAATGTTTTGTAAGTGCTCGGGTGTCAATCCCTTGTATTCCAATAATCCTAAATTTTTTTAAATACTCTCCTAAACTTCCCTCAGACCTCCAGTTACTTGGATAATCCTTGTATTCCCTTACAACAAAGCCTTCAACCTTGGGACCTCCATTAGATTCAATATCTTCATCATTTATTCCGTAATTTCCTATCTGGGTATATGTCATAACAATAATCTGCCCCTTATATGAAGGGTCTGTTAGTATTTCCTGATATCCTGTAATTGATGTATTGAAAACAACCTCTCCAATTGACTCTCCCTCAGAGCCAAATGAAAAACCTTCAAATACTGTTCCATCTTTTAAAACTAAGATGGCTTTTTTCATTCTTCCCTCATATCAAAAATTTTTTTGCCTTTTAGCGTAATCAGAACCTTTCCTTTAATCTGCCATCCATCAAATGGGGTATTTTTACCGAGAGATGCAAACCTGTCTTTATTCACAGTCCATTGTTTGTTTAAATCAACAACTATTAAATCTGCCTCTGCACCTTTTTTTATGCCTGCCCTTTTAATATTCAGAATTTTTGCAGGATTTACAGTAAATTTTTCAATAAGTCCCTGAAGACTTAATACTTTATTATGTACAAGCCTGAGGCTGAGACAAAAAGCTGTCTCAAGTCCTGAAATTCCGTTTGCTGCTTGCTGAAATGGAACTTTTTTTTCATCTATGTGATGAGGTGCATGGTCAGTTGCTATTACATCAATTACTCCTGCACTCAGAGCCTCCATTATTGCCTGCCTGTCTTCTTCTGTTCTTAGGGGCGGATTTACTTTTGCATTTGTGTTATAACCAGAAACTGCTTCCTCAGTTAAAGTAAAATAATGAGGACATGTTTCTGCTGTGATAGGAACTCCTTCCTCTTTTGCTCTTTTTATTAATTCCACAGAACCTTTTGTTGAAACATGGGCAATATGGAGTGGTGCCTTAAAATGTTTACTGAGTATTATATCTCTTGCAACCATAACTTCCTCTGATGCCTTCGGGATTCCTTTGAGTCCTAAATAAAAGGAGAGCCTGCCCTCATTCATCACGCCATCTTCGCTGAGAGAAATATCCTCACAATGTGAAATTAATGGAGCACATACAGCCTTTGAATACTCAAGTGCTCTTCTCATAATAAGACTGTTCATTACAGGCATACCATCATCTGAAAAAGCCACACATCCAGCCTCTCTTAAAAGAGCCATCTCAGATAGTTCTTCACCCTTGAGTCCCTTTGTTATAGCTCCAACAGGATATACATCGCAACTTCCTTCTTCCTTTGCTTTTGCAAGAATATAATAAGTAACCTCAGGATTGTCATTTGCTGGATTTGTGTTTGCCATACAGCATACAGATGTAAAACCTCCCCTTACAGCAGCAAGAGTTCCTGTACGAATCGTCTCTTTATATTCATATCCTGGTTCTCTTAAATGAGTGTGCATATCTATGAGTCCGGGGAAAACATAAAGTCCTGAAGCATCTATTTCAATAGATGAGGGTTTGGGAGATAAGGCTGAAGATTTTTTCTTTTTAAATTGAATCTCTGAAATAATTCCATCCTCAATATTTATATTGGCAATTCCTTCTTTATTCGTAAAAGGGTCAATTATGTAAGCGTTGTAAATTTTAATATTCAACTATGCCTCCTTTGGAGTTAAAAGATAAATAACAGCCATTCTTGTTGCAATCCCGTTTGTTACCTGTCTCAGAATTATTGAGCGGGAGCTGTCTGCAACTTCTGTTGAAATCTCAACACCTCTGTTCATTGGACCGGGATGCATTATTATCGCATCGTCCTTTAAGTAGGAAAAAGTATCTTTCTTAACACCCCAGAGATGAAAATACTCTTTCAGGGAAGGAATAAAAGCAGCATTTTGTCTTTCAAGCTGAATTCTGAGAAGCATAACAACATCAGAATCCTTCACTCCTTCTTTCAGATCATAAAAAATTTTTACATTATCAGGAACATTCTGAGGAAGAAGTGTTGGGGGACCTACAAATCTTATCTCTGTATCAAATTTGCTCAAAAGATAAAGATTTGAACGAGCAACCCTGCTATGGATTATGTCTCCAACTATAGCAATTTTGAGTCCATCAAGCCTTCCTTTAACCTCAAGAATACTGAATGCATCAAGCAATGCCTGTGTTGGATGCTCATTTGTTCCATCTCCAGCATTTATAACAGAAGCAGGAGTATGATCTGCCACAAATCTTGCTGCTCCAGAGGAAGAATGTCTAATCACAATATAGTCAACATTGTAAGACTCTATTGTTTTCAAAGTATCATAGAGTGTTTCACCCTTCACAACACTGCTTGTACTGACAGAAAAATTAAGAACATCAAGGCTGAGACGCTTCTCAGCAAGTTCAAATGATGTTCTTGTTCTTGTAGATGGCTCAAAAAAAAGATTTATAGCAGTTCTACCTCTAAGTGTTGGAACTTTTTTTATGTCTCTTTGCAGAACTTCTTTAAAAGCCTTAGCAGTATTGAGTATTTCCTCAATCTCCTGCCTTGAAATATCTTTTATTCCAACGAGATCTTTCATTAAACAATCAAAACAACGGAATCTTTTCCTGAAATCTCTTTCAGATAAACTTTTATTTTTTCATTTCTTGAAGTAGGAATAAATTTGCCTGTGTAATTAGCCATTATTGGTAGCTCCCTATGTCCTCTGTCAATCAGAACAGCAAGCTGAATCTCGGCAGGCCTTCCAAAGTCCATCAAAGCATCCATTGCCGCACGGGTTGATCTTCCTGTATAAAGAACATCATCAACAAGAATAACTCTCTTGCCATCTATCCTGAAAGGAATATTTGTGGGCTTTATAACTCTATGTTTCTTGGCCAGATTTATATCGTCTCTGTAAAAGGAGATGTCAAGACTTCCAAGCGGAACATCCATTCCCTCTGATTCCTTTATTTTATTTCTTATTCTTTCAGCAAGATAAACTCCACCTGTAACAATTCCTATTAGACAGATATTTTCAGCACCCTTATTTTTTTCTAAAATCTCATGAGTTATCCTCATAAGGATTCTTTCTATTTCCTGCTCATTGAGAAGTTCTTTTTCCATAATGTGAGTTTGAAGCGAAATTATTAAATTATACATATTTTAAAAAATTTTTTCTATTTTTATGCTATATTAATTTTATGAAAATAAAAAAACTTTTTAATCCACCCGCTATATTTTATCTTTCAGGTTTCTTCCTGACATTTCTGGAAACAGTATATCATCTTTCTGGTAAGAGTTTATGTAGAACAGAAGGATGTAAAATTGTTGAAAGCTTTGTAAAAGGAGGAGAAATAATACTCCTTGTAAGTGGAATCTTCCTATTTGGAATACTGTTTTTTCTTTCTTTAGGATTTGAAAAATTAAGAAAACTGAAGATTGAAGAAATTATTTTAAGTGTTGCTCTTGCAGTTGAAGGATATCTGGTCGGATTTCAGAGCTTCTTCATTAATGAGTTCTGTCTTTTCTGCATTATAATTTTTGGAATCTTATTTATATCTGCTGTAACAAGGCTTTTTCAGGGGAAAAAAGAACTAATTGTCGCACTTCTGGCATGTGTTTGTGTATTTTTTGCAACTTATCTTGTAAATTCTCAAATAGGTTATATTACATCATCTAAATATGTTCTTGTATTTTCAAAGGATTGTCCTCACTGTGAGGAAATAATTCAATTCTGTAAATTGCACTCAATATCTGTTAAGACCGTTGAAGCCCAAAAAGTGAGCGGCACTCTTAAATCACTTGGAATAGAATCTGTTCCTGTACTATTCTGTAATGAAGGTGCGGAAAAAAAATTCATTATTGGAACAGACAATATAAAAGGATATTTACTTGCAAAAAATCTCTCAAATCAAAAAAGTGATGGAACCTGTCCTATTTTTGAACCTGAAAATTGCAGGTAAGCATATTTTTTAACTGAAGAGCGTTTTTTACAGCATACCCCATATAATCATTATCAAAATAAACATATGTGGTTTTGTTCCATGATTTAATTTTTTGACACCATTGTTTTAGCTCTTCCTCTGTATATTCTGAAGCATAAAGTCTTTGGGAGCCGTGCAATCTTATATAAACAAAATCAGCAGTTATTGTTTCATAAAAAGGATATCTTCCTGCGGAATCAGAAATACAGAAAGCAATATTGTTTTCTTTCAAAATATTAAAAAATACATCATCTATAAAGGTTTTATTGCGCACTTCAATCGTATACCTGTAAGCTTTATCAAGGATTGAAAAGAAATCTTTTATGACAGACTCGTCAAATTTTAAACTCGGTGGAAGCTGAATCAGTATTACTCCAAGTTTTTCCTTTAAGAATGCTGTCCTGTTTAGAAAATTATCAACCAGTTCCTGAGTTACTTTAAGTTTTTTAAAATGTGTTATCTGTCTTGAAGTTTTTACTGAAAACAAAAATTCATCTGGAGTTATTGAATACCACTTCTGAAATGTTGATGGTTTTACATCTCTATAAAATGTTACATTTATTTCAACTGTAGAAAAATGTTTACAGTAAAAACCAAACCACTCTGAATATTTTAAATCCTGTGGATAAAATACTCCTCTCCAGTGCCCATATTGCCATCCAGATGTCCCGATAAATATTTTTTGATTCATTGTATATTTATTTTTTAAATTTTAATATTCTGTGTCAATAATTACCTTACAAAATAAGGTAAGTTTGACTTTTTAAAATAAAATATATTATTTTTAGATGATTTCTATTATAGGGCAGGTAGCTCAGTCGGTAGAGCAGGGGCCTGAAAAGCCCCGTGTCGGCGGTTCGATTCCGTCCCTGCCCATTTAAAAGTTCATAAAATAAGGTTTGACAAAAGTCTCCCAAAAAGTTTAGATTATTAAAGTTGATTTTCGGGCCGCTAGCTCAGCAGGCAGAGCACCGCCCTTTTAAGGCGGGTGTCGTTGGTTCGAATCCAACGCGGCTCATTGTTATGTCCCCATCGTCTAGCCAGGCCCAGGACATCGCCCTTTCAAGGCGGTAACAGGGGTTCAAATCCCCTTGGGGACGTTTAAAGCCGTGGTTAAACGAAACCACGGCTTTTTAAGTTATAATAGAAATTAAATTCCAAGGAGCATTCAATGCATATAGGAATAATTGGCACAGGTTATGTTGGACTTGTAACAGGAGCATGTTTTGCAGAATTTGGTGTTTTTGTTACCTGTGTGGATAAAGACAAAGATAAGATTGACAAGCTCAGACAGGGAATAATTCCATTCTATGAACCAGGGCTTGAAGATATAGTAAAAAGAAATATAAATGAAGGAAGACTCAGATTTACAAATCGCATAGATGAGGCTGTTGATGAGTCTCTTGTTGTATTTATAGCGGTAGGGACACCTCCTCGTGGAGATGGTTCAGCAAATCTTGAATATGTGGAAGAGGTTGCAAAAGAGATTGCAAAAAATATGAATAGCTATAAAGTTATAGTTACGAAAAGCACGGTGCCTGTAGGAACAGGTTTTAAGATAAAAGAAATAATTAAACAAAATCTTCAAAGCACTGTTAATTTTGACATTGTCTCAAATCCTGAATTTTTAAGAGAAGGCTCGGCTGTTGAGGATTTTATGCGTCCTAACAGGGTTGTTATAGGAGCTGAAAGTGAGCAGGCAGTTGCAATAATGAAAGATCTTTACAGACCTTTATATTTAATTGAAACACCATTTGTAATTACTGATATTGCTACAGCTGAACTGATAAAATATGCTACAAACAGCTTTCTTGCTACAAAGATATCTTTTATCAATGAAATTGCTGAACTGTGTGAGGTAGTCGGTGCAAATGTAAACACAGTTGCAAAGGCCATGGGCCTTGATGGAAGGATTGGTCCAAAATTTTTGCATGCTGGTATTGGTTTTGGAGGCTCATGTCTGCCTAAAGACACAACTGCTCTTGTAAAAATGGCTGAAGAAAAAGGAGTTAATCTTGGCATCGTTAAAGCTGCAATTAAAGCAAATCAAAGACAGAGAGAAAGATTAACAGAAAAAATAATAAATTCCTTTAATGGAAATGTAGAAGGAAAAATTATCGGCATACTTGGTTTATCATTTAAACCAAATACAGATGACATCAGGGAAGCGCCTTCCTTATACATAATTAAATCTCTTCATGAGAGAAAAGCTACTTTGAAAGTCTATGATCCAGCAGCAATTCATAATACCAAAACAATTTTCCCGGATATTATTTATTCCACAGATGCATACTCTGTTGCCAAAGATGCAGATGCAATAGTAATTGTTACTGAATGGAATCAATTCAGAAATCTTGATCTTGAAAAAATTAAAAAACTCATGAAAGGAAATCTTTTCTTTGATTTGAGAAACATTTATGAACCCGAAAAGGTAAAAAAATTAGGATTTAACTATTTTGGTGTTGGAAGGCTTTAATTCTTTCCCTTAGAATGCTTTGAAAGCATGGATGATGTCTGATAGGATCATATGTTTTTGATGTTTTAAGATAATTCCAGTTATTATAACCCTTTTTAATCGCTTTTATAAGCCACTCACATGCTTCTTCTGGCATTCCTTTGGCTGCAAAAAGCTCTGCCATGCTGTTCAGTGCATAAATATTATTTGGATTAAGTTCTACTGATTTTTTTATATCCCTCTCAGCGTCCTCCAGCTTGCCCATTAATAGATACGTAAATCCTCTATTATTGTAAGGCATGCCATTGCCAGGTTTTAACTCAATTGCCCTGTTGTAGTCAGCTATTGCAAGTTCATAAAGTCCTAAAACTGAATAAACTATACCGCGATTATTATAGGCAAGAAAATAATCTGGCTTTAACTCAATTGCTTTAGTGTAGTCAGCTATTGCAAGATGGTAAAGTTTTTTTCTGTAATAAGCATTCCCTCTTTCTTTATATGCCTGATAATTGTTTGGTTGCTCTTGTATGATTTTTGTATATTTTGTAATGGCAATATCATATTTTTTCCGCTTTATTAGTTTTAATTTTTTATTTATCTTCTCAGGCATATAATAAATTTTATTTTGTTTTATCATTATATTTCAACTAATTCATTTTTATAAAAAATCTCTATCAATTATTCATTTATGATAGACAAAATCTATTTTAAGGAGAATGTGCTAAAATGCTAAATTTAAAATAAAAAATCATGGAGGAAAACATGCAGATTATTGATGCAAGAGGGCTTGGATGCCCAAAACCAATCATCCTTGCCGAGGAAGCATTATCAAAAATAAAAGAAGGAACAATAACATTACTTGTTGACAATGATGCTTCAGCAGAGAATTTAAAGAGGTATGCAACAAGATTCGGTTATTACCATGAGGTCGAAAAGGAAAATAATTACTGGAAAGTCACAATAGTAAAAGGTTATACATGTCAGATTAGTCAACTTCAAAAGAAAACGCAAAAAAATTTATTTGTTATTATTGCCTCACATACCATAGGGAAAGATGAAAATCTTGGAAGAATTCTCATGAAAGCATTTTTTGAAACAATGATAGCCATAGAACAAATTCCTCAGATGATCTTCCTTATGAACACAGCCGTGAGGCTTTCAACTATTGATAAAGATTTTATTCCGCTTCTTAAAAAAATTGAGGAAAAAGGCGCAGAAATATTCACATGTGGAACATGTCTGAAATACTATAATCTTGAAGATCAATTAAAGGTTGGCTACAGAGGCACAACAAATCATTTTATTGAAGGAATGGTTGACTTTAATAAAACTATATGGATTGGATAATAAACTAAGGAATAGCAAAATAAGACCTGAAAGAGAAAATTGTTTGACAAAAAAAATTTTTTTTTGTAATATAAAAAATTTGCAGGGACTTTGTCCTGGTTTTTATCTCTGTGGGAGGAGGTAGAAAATTGTATGCTTTAGGGACCCATCTTTTAATTGAATTAAAAGACTGCAATCCTAAGATCCTTGAAGATCTTGAGAGTGTCCAGACCATTCTGGTAAACGCCGCCAAAAAAGCCAATGCAACAATTATCAATGTCAATTTTCATAAGTTTAGTCCTTTTGGTGTCAGCGGTGTTGTTGTTATTGCCGAGTCCCATCTTGCTATTCACACATGGCCAGAATATAAATTTGCTGCTGTTGATGTGTTTACATGCGGTGATACAATTAAACCAGAAGTTGCAGCTCAATACATTATAGAGGCTCTTGAGTGCAAAGTGCCTTCAATTGTTGAAATGAAAAGGGGTATAATTTCTCACGAAAACAAGAAGTTACCTCACAAGGTATATCATGAAGAATTGCAAATGGTATATTGAGCAAATATCAGAGAATGAAATTATATTACATTCTCTGAGGGAGATAATTTATTCAGGTGTTTCTCCCTATCAGAGAATTGAAGTGATTCGTTCTGGTAATCTGGGGCTGTGTCTTCTTCTTGATGGCAAAATGCAATCTTCTGAAATTGATGAGTTTATATATCACGAAGCCTTAGTCCATCCTGTCATGATTTTAAGTGAGTCTGTAGAAAAAGTTCTTATCGCTGGTGGTGGCGAAGGGGCAACTCTAAGAGAAGTTTTAAAACATCCTGTTAAGGAAGTTATAATGGTTGACCTTGATGAATCAGTTATTAATATTGCTAAAAATTATCTTCCAGAATGGAACAGTGGTGCTTTTGATGATCCAAGGGTCAGGCTTATTATAGATGATGCAAGAGCTTATATTGAGACAACAAAGGACTATTTTGATGTTATCATAATAGATTTACCTGAACCTGCTGAAGGGGGGCCTGCTTTTCTATTATATACTGAAGAATTTTATAAAAAAATAAAAGAAGCTTTAAAGGACAGTGGCATGATGGTTACCCAATCTGCTTCAGCTTCTATTAATAATCTTAGAGTATTTGTATCTATTGTTACCACACTTAAACGGGTATTTCCATATGTTAAACCTTATATTACTTATATCCCATCCTTTTTTGCACCCTGGAGTTTTGTTCTTGTATCTAAAAAGACAAATCCTGAACTCTCATCAGAGGAAATAACAAGAAAGCTTTCTTTTATTCAGGATAGTTTAAAATTCTATGATATAGATGCACATACAGGAATGTTTTCTCTTCCAAAATATATTAAAAAAGCCATTGAACAGGGAGGGGTGGTCATTCATGATGACTCCCCTCTTTCCTTTTATTAATCTTTTTTTGTTGGTAACACAGCAAGCCCTGGCAGTTCCTTCCCTTCAAGTAATTGAAGGGCAGCACCACCACCTGTTGAAATAAACGATATGGCATCACTCACTCCTGCTTTATGCACTGCATAATCAGTATCTCCACCACCTACTATTGTAAATGCATAAGAATCAGCAACTGCACGGGCAATTGCAAATGTGCCACGAGAAAATGCATCTATTTCAAAAATTCCCATTGGTCCATTCCATAAAATAGTTTTTGCATCATGTAAAGCCTCGGTGAAAAGTTTTACAGAAGCTGGTCCTATGTCAACACCGCGCCAATTTGGTGGAATCTCCTGAACGGGCACTATTTTTGTTTCAGCCCCTGGATCCAGACTCTGAGCAATCACCACATCAACTGGAAGATAAAATTTAACTTTTTTCTGGTGAAGATTCTCCATAATTTTAGATGCGAAATCTATCATATCAGACTCAACAAGAGAGTCTCCCACTTCGTATCCCATTGCTTTAATAAATGTGAAAGCCATTCCTCCACCAATAATAATTTTATCCGCTTTATTTGCAAGATTTTCCAAAACTCCAATCTTACCTCCAACTTTTGCTCCACCAAGTATCACAACAAATGGTCTTATTGGTGATTCAACCGTTCCTTTTAAATATTCAATTTCTTTTTTAAGTAAAAATCCTGCTGCAGAGGGAAGAAATTTTGGTACCCCAACAATTGAAGCATGAGCTCTGTGAGAAGCACCAAATGCATCATTTACATAAAAATCTGCAAGTGATGCAAGGGCTTTTGCAAACTTTTCATCATTCCTTTCTTCTTCAATATGAAACCTTAAGTTTTCAAGAAGCATGACATCACCTTGTTTCATTTTCGCAACAAGCTGTTCAACCTGAGAACCTATACAGTCTTGAGCAAAAATTACTTCCTTGTTGAGCAGTCTCTGAAGTCTTCTTGAAACAGGAGCAAGAGAAAACTTCGGATCAACCTTTCCTTTAGGTCTTCCAAGGTGAGATGCAAGAATTACTTTTGCTCCCTCATCAATTGCGTAATTTATGGTTGGCAGTGTCGAACGGATTCTTCTGTCATCTGTAATCATCAAGTTTGCATCAAGAGGCACATTAAAATCAGCCCTTATAAATACTCTTTTACCTTTCAATGGCAAATCCTCAATTGTCATTTTGTCAAATGCGTTATTAAAAGGTGTCATGCTGTCCTCCTAAATTTTTTCCATTAAATAAAGAATAAGGTCTCTAAGTCTGCTGCTATAACCATATTCATTGTCATACCATGATATTACCTTTGCAAGTCTGCCTTCTATAACCTTTGTAAGCAAAGAATCAACAATACAGGAATAAGGAGAGCCATTAAAATCAACTGAAACCAAAGGTTCTTCAATATAGTGAAGAATTCCTCTTAGTTCTTCCTCAGAGGCTCTTTTTAATGCCTCATTGATATCACTTTCAATTACATCTCTGCTAAGTTGAACAACAAAATCAACCATGGAGACATTGGGAGTGGGTACTCTTACTGCCAGTCCATCAAGTTTTCCCTTTAATTCAGGCAAAACCTTACCAACAGCTTTTGCAGCACCTGTAGTGGTAGGAATCATTGATAAAGCAGCAGCTCTTGCTCGTCTCAGATCTTTATGTGGAAGGTCAAGAATCCTCTGGTCATTTGTATAGGCATGAATTGTTGTTGCAAAACCTCTTTCTATCCCGAAATTTTCATGTAAGACTTTAGCAACAGGAGCAAGACAGTTTGTTGTGCAGGAAGCATTTGAAATAATTTTATGCACTGATGGGTCAAGCAAATGATGATTTACTCCCATAACAATAGTGATATCCTCTTCCTTTGCTGGTGCTGTAATTATCACCCATTTTGCTCCAGCCTGTATATGCTTTGATGCTCCTGCTCTATCTGTAAATCTTCCAGTTGATTCAATAACCACATCAATTTTTAAATCATGCCATGGAAGTCTTTGAGGCTCTGTTTCTGCAAAAACCTTAATTTCTTTGTCATCAATGATGATGCCGCTCTGCAGTGCCTTAACTGGAGCTTTAAACTTTCCATGAACAGAGTCATATTTAAATAGATGCACAAGAGTATATGCATCTGTGAGGTCATTGATTGCAACAACTTCAATATCCGGATATCCATAACATGCTCGGAAAAAAAGCCTTCCTATCCTTCCAAATCCGTTAATGGCAACTCTTATTGACATATATTGCCTCCTTATGTTTTTTTAAAAAACATGTATAACCATTCCTGTGAGAAGTTTTGGATAAAAGTATGTTGACTTGGGCGGCATTCTGAGTCCTGCAAGAGCAACTCTTTCTATTTCCTCTACTTTGGTTGCTCTAAGGATAAAAATTGCATCATATTTGCATTCATTAACCAGTTTTATACCTCTTTCCATCTCTATTTCATACTGAACTTCTTTCTCTGGAAATATTTTATTTAAGATTACATCTTCCAGTATCTTTACATCAACATCTTTCAACTCATCTAATATATACTCAAAAAATGAGCTGTTATATTGAATAATGTACCATTTATTTTCCTTAAGATACAATCCAATATTTTTAGAACCCATTTTTTCAATGGCTTCATTTATATCTTCATTCTTGTTAAATTCCTTCAGAGAAAAAACATGGCTGTATTTTTCAAATTCCTTTTTAATTGGCAGTGGGGTGTTCAGAAGCCTGTGGGTTGGCAGGATGAGGAATCCCTCATCTTCAGTATTAGCAAGAAACATCATAACATAATTCCATGCTGCGTCTTCTTTTTTCTCTAAATGCATTTTTTCCATTTGCTTTTTAAACTCAAGAGCAACCTCATATCTGTGATGACCATCAGCAATGAATACAGGATAATTTTTTAACTCTTCAACTATTTTATTAATTTCATTAGAATCATGGATTTTATAAAGCTTGTGAATATTTCCATCCATATCTTTTGCTGTAAGATAGGGATTTTTTAATTCTTCAAGTATTCTTGATGTAACTCTTTCCTTTGAGCGATATATTGAAAATATGAGGGAAGTATTAGCCATACACGCTTTCATGAGCATTAATCTGTCTGTTTTGGGTTTTGAATAAGTCTGCTCATGGGGATAAATACCTTTACCAAGTTCTTCAAGCCTGACTGTTGCTATCAAGCCTCTTAATGTTTTCTTTTTATTTTTATAGGAATATTGAATCTCATATCCATAAAAGCAGGGTTCTTTTTCCTGAACTAAAATACCTTCATCAATCCACCTATCAAGATATTGCCTGGCTGATGTATATTTGTCCATTTCTGGGGAATTTTTACCATAGTCTATTCTCACTATATTGTAGGAACTTTTACTGTAAAAACTTTCTCTGAGTGTATCAGAAATTATATCATAAGGAGGACACATTACATCATCAACATTTATCCTCTCAGGATTGTAAAGAAGTCCTTTAAAAGGTCTGATAATAGCCATAAAGTTTATGATAACATTTAAGTTTATTATGGCTCAACATGATTTAAATATGTTATACTTATCACCATGAATTTAATTACAAAAACTGTTATTCTGCCCAAAGCAGGAAAGGTTAGAATAACATTTTATCGGGACAGAAGAAAGGCAACAAAAGATAAAACCACATTTTCTTTACCATTTGATATTCATCTGAACGGAAAAATAGCAATTGGTGAGATAATTTACAGTCCTTTACTTAGGTCATGCAGGATCATGTGGAATGAGCCTCCAGATGATAAAAATATTGTAGAGGAAACAGAAAACTTTATTAAGGAATTTTTATTTGGAACATTGATGGCTATAACTGAACCTATAGATAGTAATGAAGCAGATAAAATAATTAATAATTTTAAGGATTTTTTCTGGTCTTCAATCCAATATACAATAACAGGTACTGGTGCCTGTGTTTTAATGATACCAATTGGAAGCAGGGCATCAAGACAGGTAAAAATAATAATAAGAAAAAAAGATACAGGTGATTACTTTTTCACTGATGATGGGCTGATACTCAGAAGTTTTCGCCCACACGAAAGAGGTCAGAGAGAAAAAGTAGTATTTGGAGCCAAAAAAATAGGAATAGAAGTTAAGGAAGAAGAATTAATTCTTAATTCATCAGCTGAAGACTTAATTCAAAATCTTTATAAATTTATCCAATTTGTATCCGCAGTTTATCTATTTTATCTCATATAAAGATTGACAAACATATAAAAAATTTTTTATATTTTGCAAAGTGCAGGATTTGATTAAAATATTCAAGGCATTATCTGATGAGACCCGTCTGAGAATCCTTAAGCTTCTTCAAAGAGGTGAACTATGCGTATGTGAGATAATTTCTGCTCTCAATATGATTCAACCAAAAGTCTCCTTTCATCTTGCCATTCTCAGAGATGCCGGACTGGTAAAGATAAGAAAAAGGGGGAAATGGATTTTTTATAGCCTGGATGATTCTGATCTTTTTAAAAGATTTTTGATACTTTCAGTTATTGAAAAACTTCCCGATGAAGAAAGAAAAGACCTGTTTGATAAAGGTATACCTTTATTGAAGATTGAAGAAACTAAAGAAGTGGAGGAGAAATAAAAGATGCTTAAAGATTTAATAATGGCTGGATTGCTCGCTGTTGAGGATTATATTGCATTACATGTGCTGACATGTCTTGTTCCTGCTTTTTTACTTGCTGGTGCTATGGTAACTTTTATAAATCGTGGAGCCATACTGTATTATCTCGGTGAAAAATCAAATAAAATAATCTCATTCCCTTTAGCTGGAGTATCCAGTTTTTTACTGGCAGCGTGTTCATGTACAGTTATTCCGGTTGCAAGTGGACTTTATTACAGTGGGGCAAGCATAGGAGTTGTTTTTATTTTATTATGGGTTGCACCAGCTGCAAATATTCTTGCTCTAACATATACTGGAAATATTCTTGGAGTTGAGATGGTAATATCAAGAGTGGTGGCTGCATTACTTATGGCTTTTACAGTTGGTATTGTTATGAGCATGGTTTTTGAAAAAAAGAGAAAAGTCGAAGCTATTCATAAAGATAAAGCACCACAAATTATTGCAAAAAAAGAATTGATTCTTATTTTACTAATACTTGCTTGTCTGCTTTTACCCAACTATTTTGTAAGAAGTGGTGGATATATTTATAAAGTCTTAATATGGGCAGTGACTACTTTAATAATGATTATTTATGCCATTTCGGTGATTGAAAAGGCGAGAATAAAAGAATGGTTAAGGGAAACATGGTGGTTTGTTAGAATAATTTTTCCTCTGCTTTTGGTTGGTGTTTTTATTGTTGGAATAATTGGTAGAATACTGCCAGAAGCTTGGATCAAAAACTGGCTTGGTGGAAATAGTATTTCCGCTTCGTTTTTTGCTACATTAATCGGTGCAGTAAGCTATTTTGCTACAATGACAGAAGCACCTTTTGTTGACACACTTATGAAACTCGGAATGGGAAAAGGTCCTGCCCTTACTTTACTTCTTACAGGTCCGGGTGTTAGTCTGCCTAACTGGTTAGCAATTGCAAGAGTCTTTGGCTTTAAAAAAGCAGTTGTCTATGTTCCTACAATTATTGCCTTAGGAACTTTAATAGGCTGGCTTTTTGGAAACTTTATTTTTTAGGGGGTGAAACTATGAAAATAATAGTTGCAGGACCAGGTTGTCCAAGATGTAAGGCTACAGAAGAAAATGTGAAAAAAGCTTGTGAAGAAATTAAACTGGAGGCAGAAATTACCCATATCTATGATGTTAAAGAGTTTCCCAAATTAGGAGTTATTTTAACCCCTGCTGTACTGATAGATAAGGAAGTTGTAATTTCAGGAAAGGTTCCTACTATTCAGGAGCTTAAAGAAATATTGTCCAAGAAAATTTAAAGAAAATTTTTTTATTCAATATTGTAGGAGTCAACTATCAGGAAATAAGGGTTAAACATGGGACATACTCCCATAGAGGTCGCTGACCTCCATAAAACATGAAGTCTCTGTCCCTTTTTATTTTATGAAACAGAACAAGTCTCGTTAAGAGACATTTTACACTAAATTTATTACAGAGGAGGTTTTATCATGGAAAGGGAATTACTAAACAAAATGTTTGAATTTCATGGGCACAAATGCTGGGCTTCTGCATTAGGTTTCAGAACTGGACTGCTTGCAATGGAAAAATTGGGAGTTAAAAGGGCAAATGTTAAGGAGCTTTTTGTAATTCTTGAAACAGGATATCATCACGCAGCAGGATGCTTTGGTGATGGAGTTCAGTTTGCCACAGGTTGCACTGCTGGTAAGGGTAATCTTATTAGAAAACCAAGAGGAAAACTTGCCTTTACCCTTATTGATCCAAAACATTGGAAACAAATAAGGCTTTGCTTTAATCCAAAAATTAGAGAAAAAATAGCAAATTCAAGCTTCATGAAAAAAAGGTCAGCAGGTGTTCCACCTACTGAAATTTCTGAAGAAGAAGTCATGGAGGTAATAAATCTTGTCCTTGATTCTCCAGTGGAAGATGTTCTTTTAGTTGGAAAAGTGGGGGAGTCACATTTTGAACCTCCACATGAAGTTATGGGATTAGAAGTTTGTGAAATATGTGGAGAGCCAGTAGCTAAAGCTTATGTAAGGATAATTGGTAGTGGCCAGAATATTAAAAAAGTCTGCATTGATTGTTCTGGATATGAAGAGGGTTTTGAAAAATGACTTATTTGATAGCATCTCTGGTTACATTTATCTTTACCACAGTGCTTACAATAGCAGGAGTAGGAGCTGCTTTTATTCTGATTCCAGTATTTGTTGCTCTTGGAGTTCCACTTCTTACAGCAATGTCAACTGCTTTGCTTTTAAACAGCATTGCAATGGCTGTTGCTTCTTTTTATAATGCTAAAGCAGGGCTGATTGTTTATAAAACAGCCCTGCCAATTTTAATATTTGCTACATTACTTTCACCACTTGGTGCAATAACAGCTGAACATCTTTCAAGAACTTTTCTTTTATGGCTTTTTGTTGCCTTTCTTATTTTTGCAGGCTCAATGATGCTCTGGTATACGCCTAAAAAAAGAGAAATTTCTGACCATAAAAAACTTATTACTTACGGAGTTGGAGTTGGCGGATTTGCAGGATACATAGGAGGGCTTTTGGGTGTGGGAGGAGGAAATCTGATTGTTCCTGCACTTGTATGGCTTGGATTTGACCCTAAAAAAGCATCAGCTACAACTGCCTTTATAGTTATTTTTTCCTCTTTTTCAGGATTTTTAGGACATATATCACTTGGCAACATTGACCACAATTTACTTGTTTTATGCGCAGTTGGCTCAATAGCTGGTGCTTTGCTCGGGAATTATCTTATGAGAAAAAAGTTGTCTGCTCCACAGGTAAGAAAGGTCATTGGTATTGTGTTATATATCATAGCTGTAAAAATGATATGGGATTTGTTAAAGAAATGATTTTTTTAAAGCTTGGGCTTATTTTTTTGTTTTCTATATTTTGTTTTTTTCAATGTTTTGCAGAAGAAACAAAATCCAAACATCTGGTTGAAAATGATTTATTAACCATAGGTGGAACTTATCGCCTTCGTGGTGAAATAACTGATAATTTTAATGTAAATTATTACGGCACAAAGAAACAGGATAGTTTTCTTTTATCCCAACTTAGAGTTGAAATTGACCTTAAATTAACCAAAAATTTTAAAATTCATACACAGATACAGGATGCAGAAGTTATAATAAACCAGCCTATTAAAGATGAAAATTTTAAAGGCAAAAACAATCCTTTCCATGACCCCGTTGATATAAATGAACTTTATCTTGAATACTGGCCTATTGATAACTTCGGTATCAGATTAGGAAGACAGAAGTTATTATTTGGTGGTAAAAGAATTTTCGGACCCGGTGATTGGGGAAACACTGGACGCTACAGCTGGGATGCTATCCGTCTGATTTATAAAAACGATATTTTTGATAGCAATTTTATTACTGGTAGATATATCCTTCATGACCCTGATGTATGGCCTAACAAACAAATAAATGGAGTGACAGCTTTTGCAATATATAACAGTATTAAAAAGCTTCCCTTCCCTCTTGATTTGTTTTATGTTCTTAAATATGATAACCGCGGGATAACAAAAGGTGAAAAGGGCTTAGGTGACATGACTTCCCACAATATTGGCTTTAGAATAGATGGAAAAAGCGGACAATGGAATTATGAAATAACATTTGTAAAAGAATTTGGCAAATGGGCAAAAGACCAGATAGATGCCTATGGAGGTGTATTTGCACTGGGATACACTTTTGATACCCAATGGAAACCACAGATAATTCTTCAATATGTAATCGGTTCAGGAGATAAAGATCCAAAAGATGGAAAACACAACACATTCAGCGCTGTATACAGTGGGGCAGATACAGTCTTTTATGGCTGGATGAATATGTTTTTCTGGCAGAATTTAAGAGAACACAGAGCAGATTTTATTTTTACTCCAGAAAAAACCCTTACTTTGCGTGGTGAGTATCATTACTTTATGCTTGACAGTGCAAAAGACGGATGGTACTTCCCCGGGAATATGCAAAGAAGGGATAAAACAGGTTCATCAGGAAAAGAGTTAGGACATGAAGTAGATTTAATTTTAAATAAAAAATTTGGCAACAACTTTGACATACTTCTCGGATATAGTTTTTTTATTCCGGGAAGGTTTATAAAAAATACAGGTTCTGCTGAAACAGCTCACTGGTACTTCTTGCAAACAACTTTTAATTTTTAATAAAATTTTAAAATATAAAAATTTTTTTATATAATAGGAGGGGGTCGTGGGTAAAAGGAAAAAATTAGGGTTTTTAGAGCGTTTTCTTACGCTCTGGATTTTTTTAGCTATGATTTTCGGTGTAGGATTAGGCTATATCTATCCAGAAATTGCAGATATACTTGCTTCGCTAAGTATTGGGACAACATCTATTCCAATAGCCATTGGGCTTATTCTTATGATGTATCCGCCTCTTTCCAAAGTTAAATATGAAGAGATGGGTAAAGTCTTTAAAAACAAAAAACTTCTTCTCTTTTCATTAATTCAGAACTGGATTGTTGGACCTATTGTAATGTGGGTTCTTGCAATAGCATTACTTCTTCATGATTATCAAGGTTATGCAATGGGAGTTATTTTAGTTGGTCTTGCAAGATGTATTGCTATGGTAATAGTTTGGAATGAATTAGCAGAAGGTGATAGAGAACTTGCTGTAGGACTTGTAGCTTTTAATGCTGTTTTTCAGATACTTTTTTATGCAGTTTACATTTATATCTTTATAACACTCGGACTTAAATGGTTAGGTTTTGGAACAGTAGAAGCAGAAGTTTCTATCTCAGATGCAGCAAAGACCGTATTTATCTATTTAGGAATTCCTTTTATCGGAGGAATTATCACACGCTATGGAAGCTTTGCATTAAAAGGAAAGGATTGGTTTGAAAATGTTTTAGCACCAAAAATTAGTTACTTAACTCCTACTGCTCTTTTGTTTACTATTATCGTAATGTTTTCCTTAAAAGGGCAGTATATAGTTGAATTACCTTTACATGTGGTAAGAATTGCCATCCCGCTTTGTATCTATTTTCTTTTTATGTGGTTTGTGACATTTTTTATTGCTTACAAACTTAAGGTGGATTATCCGAAAGCAACTGCTGTTTCTTTTACTGCTGCAAGCAATGATTTTGAGCTTGCTATTGCAGTAGCAGTAGCAATATGGGGAATAGAAAGCCAGCAAGCTTTTGCAACAGTGATAGGACCTTTATTGGAAGTTCCTATATTGATTAGTTTGGTTAATGTGGCTTTATTTTTTAGAAGAAAATTATATAAAATCTCTGCATAATGCAAAGAAATGGGGAGAAAATGAAAAAAATAGTCATGCTTTTATTAATATTTACTTTTTGCCTTATTTCATTCAGCATATATGCAGAAAATCAAAACAAAACAACTAAAAAAGTCTTCCCTTCTGGTGTCTGCCCCCCATTCTATCTTAAAGATGAATCAGGTAATGTTATTGACCCTGTGCATAATATAAATGCTAACAAACCCTATTCTCCGAAGCAAACCTGCGGAACAACAGGTTGTCATGATTATAACAAAATTACAGAAGGATTCCATTTCATGCAGGGGAAAGGAGAAAAAGTTCCTGAATGGATGGCTAAAAGATACAACTGGGTCAGTTTTCCAGGAAATTATGGTGGCAACTGGTGTTCTCCTGCTCCTTTATACAGACAGCTTGCACAAAAAAAGAATAATAACCCAAGAACGATTGATATGACCTCTTTTGAATTTGTTACTGCCACATGTGGATATTGTCATCCCGGTGGCGGACCCCTTGAATATGACAGAGAGGGCAACAGATATGATGAATATATGAAAAAGAAAGGCATGAAATCAGGAGGAGATAATGGTTTTGATGGTGATTACTACAAGGCAAGATGGATTGAAACAGGTGTTATTGAAGCAGACTGCCTGATTTGCCATATGCCAGAATATAGCTTTAAAGAACGCAACAAACAGATTGACAATCTGAACTTCAAGTGGGCAGCAACTGCTGGAAGTGGAATTGCCAAAGTTGAAGGAAGCATAAAAGAAGGAAAACCTGTAAAGGTTATTTATGATAAAAGCAAGTTTAATGATGATGGAACATTATCTCTTCATATTGTCAAAGAGCCTCGCAATACCGCATGTTTAAACTGTCATGCAAAGCCTGGCTGGAAAAAAAGAGGAGCATCTTTTAGCACAAGAACAGATGTTCATATAAGAGCTGGACTCAAATGTGTTGACTGTCATCCTGCTGGAAGTAAGGCTTTAGATAAGAGAATACAGGGGAAAGAGGTTCATCAGATTGGTAAAGGAGACGACCCAAGCGGGCATGTAAGAGATGACCTTGATAACACCATGCTTGACTGTAATGATTGTCATACAACTGGATATTTAGGGGCTCCCATACCAAAACATAGAGGGTTCCCTTTACATCACTTTGAAAAAATCGCCTGTCAGACCTGTCATATTCCTCTTAGGTATGTAAAATCAGCACAGGTTCAGGTAAGCGATGTTTTTAATAAAGGACCTAAAATTTATCCTCCACCCAAAAAAATATGGACATTCTATGACCAGAATATGAATTACTGGAATCACTATGGTGAGCTTGCAATGTTTACAAAAGAAGACCAGCCAACAACTCCTTTCAGCCCTGTTTTAATCAGATATAAAGGCAAAATTTATCCGGGCAACAGGGTTCATAGTGCCTGGCCAGGAATTTGGGAAGAAGGCAAACCAGGGCTTAATCAGCCATTTATGAAGGATATTTTTACAATGTGGGAATTACACAATAAAGATCCTAAAAGGTATTATTCTGAACTTTCAAAAATAGTTGATGACAACGGAGATGGTGTTCCTGAAGTAAACAAGCCAGAAGAAATTGATGCAATAATTAACTCAGTAACACAGTATCTTAAAGATACAGGCTTTGATTTAACAAATAGAAAGGTTGTATGGGTTTATAATGACAGAGTTTATTTTTCAGGCAATAAGTGGGAAACTCTTCCAAAGTATAATTATGAGGCTTCACCTTATGCTTCTGTATATAAATACAGCCATGATGTTGCACCTGCAAAGGCTGCACTTGGTGTAAAGGGATGTTCAGACTGCCACAGTAAAAATTCTCCTTTCTTTTTTGCCGAAGTTGTTGAATATCCTTTTGGAAAAGATGGGAAACCTGTAACTATAAAACAGGCAGATTTGCTTGGTTATAAAAAAGTTCCACGTCCTTCAGAACCATGGGCATATTGGACAGGAGTTTTCTTTAAGTATCTCACAATTATTGTTATGGCTGGCCTCATTATTCACATGCTTCTTGATGTATTTAGATATTATAAGAAAAGAAAAACTGAAAAATGATAAAAAAAACGACTCAATTTAAAAGATTTAATATATTTTTCAGAATCCAGCATATATTAATGTTTTTAAGTGTTAGCACTCTTGTTATAACTGCTATACCTATGTGGTGTCTCAAATATCCCTATTCAGAAACTTTAACAGGCATAATAGACTTTTTTGGAGGATTAGAAAGAGTAAGGATAATTCATCATTTAGCTGGCTGGACATTAACCTTTACCTTTTTCTATCATCTACTTTATGTCTTGATACATCCAGAAGGAAGAAGAGATTTTATTCTTATGTTACCGAAAATAAAAGATTTCAGAGACCTATATCATAATATTCTCTATTTTACGGGGAAAGAAAAAGACCCGCCTAAATTCGGCAGATTTAGCTATTTTGAGAAATTTGATTACTGGGCAGTATACTGGGGATGTATAATTATGTGTGGTTCTGGTTTAATAATGATGTATCCTGAAAAATTTGAAAATAAAATTTTTTATATAGCATTAGAAGCACATTATCATGAAGCTATACTCGCAGCTCTTGCTCTCTTTATATGGCATATGTTCAATGTTCATTTTAAACCTGAAAAATTTCCAGGCAGTCTCACATGGCTTCACGGAAAAATTACAGAACAGGAAAAGAAAAATGAACACCCGCTGGAGGATGAAGAGATAAAATTTTTTAAACTATGAACTCTATTTCTTTCCACTGCCATATCAGCTTATGTAAGATTAAAAACAAGAGGGATTATTGTGGACTTGCAAGTTTTACAGCTGCTGTCGCAATAGTTGCCAATGCTTTTTTAAATTTTGCAAAAGCTGCAATTAAAGCAAAGGGATAAAAGAAAAAACAATGGAAAATATAGTTATAATTGTTGGCTTAGCAATACTTTCTTTTATTTCCGGAATGCTTGGTCTCGGTGTCGCCTTTGCTGCTATTCCTTTTCTGGGTCTTTTTATGCAAGATCTGGTTCATCAAATCCAGCCATTAAGCCTTCTTCTAAATGGTGTCACTGCTTTACTGTCTACATTTGGATTTGCACGGAGTGGCTTTGTTGACTGGAAAAAAGCTATCATACTTTCATTAATAACTACAGCTTCTGCTCCTGTAGGTGCATATATTGTTCAGTTTGTTGAGCAAAAAATTGTATGGATTATTTATTTTACTGCAGTTTTTTATTTGGCTTATAGACTTTTTAAGCCTGTTAAAACCTCACAGGAAATTGAAAATTTTAAACTCGCAGCTTTATTAGCAATACCAATATCTATTCTTTCTGGATTTCTCGGGGTTGGACCAGGATTTTTACTTATGCCAACTCTTATTATTGTTGGATTTGAGCCCAAAAAAGCAGCTGGAATAAATGCCTTTGCAGTATGTCCTCCTTCTTTTTCAGCACTTATTCCCCATTTAAGTACCGCTGAATGGAATCTATCTTTAACTTTAGCTCTTGTGTGTGTTGGTGCTATTTTTTCATTTCTTGGTGCAAGAACAACAAGCCTTTTTGTTCCAAGTATTCGTATAAAACAGATTTTTGCTGTTTTGATTTTAGCTGTAACAGCCTACAAAATGCTAAGCATTTTCCTGAGATAAAACAGAGGCATAAATTAAGTATTCTATGTTTCCTTTCTGTCCAGGTATGGGAGATTCAATTATGCCTATAACCTTCAGGTTCAGGTTCTCAAAAAAACTCTTAATTTCCTGAACAACCTTTTTTCTTTTTTCAGGATCTCTTATTACACCTCCTTTGTTAACTTCACCACGACCTGCTTCAAACTGTGGTTTTATTAGTGCAATTATCTCACCTTGAGGTTTTATAAACTCAAGCACCTTAGGTACCACAAGCCTAAGAGAAATAAAAGAAACATCAACTGTCACTATATCAACTTCTTCAGGAATTCTCTTTTTCGGCATATATCTTATGTTTGTCCTTTCTATCGGGATAACCCTTGGGTCATTCCTTAATTTCCAGGCAAGTTGACCATATCCAACATCAACTGCATAAACTCTTTTTGCACCATGTTTCAGAAGACAGTCTGTAAAACCTCCTGTGCTTGCACCGATATCCATTGCAACCTTATCTTTAACATCTATTGAAAACTTTTTTAATGCTGCTTCAAGTTTAAGCCCTCCTCTGCTAACATACGGAAGAGTCTCACCATATATTTTAATTTCTACGGTTTCATCAACCATTGTGCCGGGTTTTTCGATTTTTTGACCGTTTACAATAACTTTTCCCTCAAGAATTAATGCTCTGGCTTTTTCCCTGCTATCTGTTATTCCTCTTTTATAAAGAAGCTGATCAAGTCGAAGTTTCACTTTTAAGAAGTGCGATTTATGATATATCTTGCAATTTCCCTTAGAGGCTCTGCTTTATGATCAAAAGTTTCAATTGATTTTAAGGCTTTATCTATCAGTTCCTCAGCCTTTTTCTTTGATTCTTTTATTCCAAATACCTTAGGATATGTCATTTTTTCTCTTCCAATATCAGAACCCATCGGCTTTCCCATTTCCTCTGTGTCGCCCTCTATATCAAGTATATCATCAACAATCTGAAAAGCAAGTCCAATTGAGTTTCCATACACTGTTAATCCATTCAACTCACTATCAGAAGCTCCTGCAAGAATCGCTCCTGATCTGACTGATGCGTTAATCAGCGCAGCTGTTTTGCATAGATGAATAAACTCAACTATTCCTTCATCCGGCTCTTTTCCTTCAGAAATTAGATCACAAGCCTGTCCGGCAACCATCCCCCTCAATCCAGCTGCAGTGGATATTTCAGATATAACCCTCAGAAGTGCATCAGGTTTTATATTTACATAATCATAATCTGAGAGAATTCTGAAAGCCTCTGCAAGAAGACCATCTCCTGCAAGGATTGCGATACCCTCTCCAAAAACCTTATGATTTGTTGGTTTGCCTCTTCTTAAATCATCATCATCCATTGCTGGAAGGTCATCATGAATTAATGAATAAGTATGAATGAACTCTATTGCAGTAGCATAAGGAGTTATGTCTTTCTGCCCTCCGCAGGCTTCATAGGAAGCTATGCAAAGAATTGGTCTGAGTCTTTTACCTCCAGCTGTTAAAGAATACATTACAGATTCATGTAACACAGATGGAAAAATCGGAGGATTAAAATATGAATTTATGAACTGCTCTATTCTCCCTTTCTTTTCTTTTATATATCTTTTTAGATCAAAATTCATTTAATTACTCCCACTCAATGGTTCCGGGTGGTTTTGATGTTATATCATAAACAACACGGTTAACCCCTTTTACTTCATTGATTATTCTCAGAGAAAGCCTTTCAAGCACATCATATGGAAGCCTTGCCCAGTCTGCTGTCATTCCGTCAGCACTCAGTACTGCTCTTATTGCAATTACATGCTCATATGTTCTTTCATCTCCCATTACTCCAACTGTTTTAATTGAGGGTAAAACTGCAAAAGCCTGCCATAAATCATTATAAAGTCCTGCTTTTTTAATCTCCTCAAGCACTATCCTGTCAGCATGTCTTAATATTTCAAGTTTTTCCTGAGTGACTTCTCCAATGCATCTTATGGCAAGACCTGGTCCTGGAAAGGGATGTCTCCACAGTATTTCTTTAGGAATTCCAAGTTCCCTGCCAAGCTCTCTTACCTCATCTTTGAAAAGCTCCCTTAAAGGTTCAATGAGTTTTAGTTTCATTCTCTTGAGTAATCCACCGACATTGTGATGACTTTTTATTGTAGCAGAAGGACCTTTAAAAGACACACTTTCTATTACATCTGGATAAAGAGTCCCCTGAGCCAGAAATTTAACTCCTTCAATTTTTTTTGCTTCCTCTTCAAAAATTTTTATGAACTCACCACCTATTATTTTTCTTTTTCTTTCAGGATCCTTAACTCCTTTAAGTCTTCTAAGGAATCTTTCTGAGGCATCAACAACCTTCAGGTTTATATGAAAATTATTTCTCAACATCTGTTCTACTTTTCTACATTCCTCTGTTCTCAGCAAGCCATTGTCAACAAGAATGCATGTGAGAGCGTCTCCAACAGCTCTGTGAACAAGCACAGCAGTTACAGTAGAGTCCACTCCTCCGCTTACAGCACATACAATCTTATGCTCTGCCACTCTGTTTTTAATATCTTGAACAGCTTTATCCACAAAAGAATGCATATCCCATGATGGAGAACATCCGCATATTTTAAAAACAAAATTACTGAGAATTCTTCTTCCTTCCTGAGTATGAATGACCTCTGGATGAAACTGAAGAGCATATATTTTTCTGGTTCTGTCAGCCATTGCAGCATAAGGAGAGTTTTCAGTATGAGCAAGTCTTATAAATCCATCAGGCATCTCTGTAATTCTGTCTGCGTGACTCATCCAGACAACAGACTCAGATGATAAATCAGCGAAAAGATCTGAAAAATCATCAATGCATAAAATTGTTTTTCCATATTCCCTTTTTTCTGCAGGAGTAACCTTACCACCCAGAAGATGAGCAATTAACTGCATTCCATAGCATATTCCAAGAACAGGCACTCCAAGATTGAATATCTCTCTTTCTATTAAAGGTGCTCCCTCCTCAAAAACACTTGATGGACCACCTGAAAGAATAATCCCTGCTGGTTTTCTTTTTTTTATCTCAGAAAAGGAGACATTGCATGGAAGAATTTCAGAGTAAACCTTAAACTCTCTTATTCTTCTGGCTATAAGCTGGGTGTACTGCGAGCCGAAATCAACAACTATTATCTCCTGCATCTCACTCTTCAATCCAGTAATTTGGAGACTCCTTTGTGATTGTTACATCATGAACATGACTTTCACGTAACCCCGCAAATGTGATTTTAACAAATTTTGCTTTTGCTCTTAATTCTTCAAGTGTTCTGCATCCACAATAACCCATTCCTGATTTAAGACCACCAACCAGTTGATGAACACTCTTTGAAAGAGGTCCCCTGTAAGGAACTCTTCCTTCAACTCCTTCAGGAACAAGTTTTTCAGCTGACAATGCCTCCTGTCTGTACCTGTCAGAAGAGCCTCCCTGCATAGCACCAATTGAGCCCATTCCTCTGTAGGTTTTATAACTTCTTCCCTGATAAAGAATAACCTCTCCGGGGGCTTCATCTGTGCCTGCAAAAAGACTTCCTATCATTACACAGTGAGCACCTGCTGCAAGAGCTTTTGTAATATCACCAGAATATTTGATTCCGCCATCAGCAATCAAAGGAATTTTATATTTTGAAGTAACCTGATAACAATTCATTATTGCTGTAAGCTGAGGAACTCCTGCTCCTGCAATAATTCTTGTTGTGCATATTGAACCAGGTCCTATGCCCACCTTAACTGCATCTGCACCTGCCTGAATGAGTTCTTCAGCAGCTTCCTGAGTTGCTATATTCCCTGCAACAATGTCTATATCAAACCTTCTTTTTAACTCTTTCAATGTTTCTATGACAGCCTTACTGTGTCCATGAGCCGTATCAATAACTATTGCATCAACTCCAGCCCTGACAAGAAGTTCTGCTCTGTAAATGGCAGGCTCTCCAACTCCAACAGCTGCTGCCACACGGAGTCTTCCCAGATGATCCTTGCATGCATTGGGATATTTTTTTCTTTTTTCAATATCTTTTATTGTTATCAAACCTCTTAGATTAAAATTTTCATCCACAATCGGAAGTTTTTCTATTTTATATTTATGAAGAGTCTCCTGGGCTTCTTCAAGTGAGGTGCCTACAGGAGCTGTTATAAGCTTTTCCTTTGTCATTACATCTTCAACTTTCTTTGTAAAATCTGTTTCAAATCTGAGGTCTCTATTTGTTATTATTCCAACGAGCTTTCCATTTACTGTAACTGGAACGCCTGAAATCCTGTATCTTTCCATTAATGCCAGTGCCTTAGAAATCGGAGCAGAGGGTTCAATTGTAATCGGATCAACAATCATTCCACTTTCAGATTTTTTAACCTTATCAACCTCTGATGCCTGCTTTTCAGGAGACATATTCCTGTGGATTACTCCTATGCCACCTTCTCTTGCAATAGCAATTGCAAGATTTGCCTCTGTTACTGTATCCATTGCAGCACTGACAATTGGAATATTCAGTTTAATATTGGGAGTAAAATAGGTGGATACATCAACTTCTGCTGGAACAACATCTGATTTTGAGGGAACAAGCAAAACATCATCAAAGGTCAATCCTAAAGAAATTTCACTGTCTTTCATTTATTGCTCTCCATAAAGGTTTATTTCCAAATTATATCAGTTTTGCTATAATTTATCTTAGATGCGCCTGTAGCTCAGGGGACAGAGCGTGGGGCTCCGGACCCCAAGGACGGAGGTTCAAATCCTCTCAGGCGCATTAAACTTCTTTCAGCAGATGCCCGAGTTTCTGCTTTTTAGTTTTCAAATAACAGAGATTTTTCTCATTTGGTTTTATTTCAATTGGAACTCTTTCAACAACCTTGAGCCCGTATCCTTCAAGTCCAACAATTTTTCTTGGATTGTTTGTCATGAGTCTCATTTTTCTCACTCCTATGTCAACAAGAATCTGTGCTCCAATTCCATAATCCCTTAAATCCGGTTTAAAACCAAGTTTTATATTTGCCTCCACAGTATCAAATCCCTTTTCCTGTAATTCATAAGCCCTGAGTTTATTCAGTAACCCTATACCTCTACCTTCCTGTCTCATGTAAAGAAGCACACCTTTTTCTGCCTCCTGTATCATCTCAAGTGCTCTGTGAAGCTGAGGACCACAATCACATCTTTTTGATAAAAACACATCTCCTGTAAGGCATTCAGAGTGAACCCTGACAAGAACCTCATCAGATGGTTTTATTTCTCCTTTAATTAATGCCAGATGAACCTTTTCATCAATTAAAGTTGTATATGCAATAGCTTTGAATTCACCGTAATGTGTTGGCAATGAAACAGTTGCAACCCTTTTTATAAGTGTTTCATTTCTCATTCTGTAACGGATTAAATCCTTTATTGTGGCAATCTTTAATTTATGTTTTCTGGCAAATTCCATAAGCTGAGGGATTCTTGCCATTGTTCCATCATCATTCATAATCTCACATATAACACCTGCTGGATAGCATCCTGCAAGACGTGCAAGATCTACAGCGCCTTCTGTATGTCCTGCTCTTTTTAAAACTCCTCCCCTTTGCGACTTCAATGGAAATACATGACCTGGTTTTATAAGATCTTCAGGCTTTGTTTCTGGATTGATGGCTGTAAGAATTGTTACTGCTCTATCATGTGCTGATATTCCTGTGGTAACTCCCTTCCTTGCTTCAATTGATACAGTAAAGGCTGTTTGATGCGGTGATTCATTTAAATCAACCATCAGTGGAAGTTTCAGCTCTTCAACTCTTTCAGGAGTTAAAGCAAGACAGATAAGTCCGCGTGCGTATTTTGCCATGAAATTTATTGCTTCAGGTGTTACCTTATCTGCAGCTATAACAAGATCTCCTTCATTTTCCCTGTCCTCATCATCAACAAGTATTATCATCTTGCCCTGAGATATATCTTCCAGAACTTCTTCTATGGTATTAAACTTAAACTCTTCTTTTGAAGTGGTCAATTTTGCCTCCTAATTTGAAATTATTTTTTAATATATCAAAAATTGAGTAGTTTTTCCAAAAATTAGTAATATATTTTATGCCTGTTTATTTAAAACTTTCAGACAGGGAGTTTAAAAATAAAGTTGAACAATCCTTTGATATAATCAAAAACTGCGCTCTGTGTCCGAGAAAATGCGGGGTTGATAGAACTTCTGGTGAAAAGGGAGCATGTAAGGTTCTTGATAAACCTTATGTTTCGAGCTGGGGACCGCATTTTGGTGAGGAGTCTCCTCTTGTTGGAAGATATGGCTCTGGAACAATATTTTTCGGATACTGTAATCTCGCCTGTGTTTACTGTCAGAACTGGACAATAAGTCATCTCGGCGAAGGAGAAGAAATCTCCTTTGATGAGCTTGCAGCGGTTATGATCTTTCTTCAGAATTCAGGCTGTCACAATATAAATCTTGTTACACCAACTCATCAGGTGCCTCAGATACTTAAATCCCTTTATATTGCTCGTGAAAATGGTTTGAAACTACCAATTGTTTATAACTCAGGGGGTTATGAAGCTCTTGAAACATTGAAAATCCTTGATGGAATAATTGATGTTTATATGCCTGACTTCAAGTATGCTGATGAGAAACTTGCTGAAAAATATTCAAAAATAAAAAACTATCCACAAGTTGCAAAACAGGCTCTTAAGGAAATGTACAGACAGGTTGGAGATCTTATTATAAATGAGGATGGAATAGCCTTAAGGGGGTTGCTTGTCAGACATCTTGTTCTTCCTAATAATATTGCAGGAACTGAAGAAGTAGTAAAATTCATAGCAGAAGAAATATCAAAAAATACATATATTAACATTATGGATCAGTACAGACCCTGCTGGCACGCAAATGAATATCCAGAGCTTAACAGAAGAATTACAAAAAATGAGTTTGAAGAAGCAATAAATGTTGCTATCAAATACAGGCTTACAAGAATTGACTGTCTAATGTATTCAAAGAGACACTACCTCTGGGTTTAAGGTGTCAAGTTTAAGAAGCATTATTGTTGCCTTTCCATAAAGCCACCCACATGCCTCTCCAGGGTTTAAAATTAATGTATTGCCTACTTTACGAATATCAACCTCATGCATATGCCCGTAAACTACAATATCAAAATTACCTGATTTGGCAAGTGAGTCAATCATCTGGGGTTCATGCATTAGAGCGATTCTTTTGTTTTTGATATCAATCTCTCTTATTTGATTTTGAATTCTATCTCCATACATCTTTCTCAAAAGCAGTTTATCACCATCATTGTTTCCAAAAACTCCGTAAAACTCACCATCAAAATCCTTGAAAACCCTCCAGGTAAATGGAGATACAAAATCTCCTGCATGAAGTATAACTTTTACATTGTTTTCTTTAAAAATTTTTAAAGCCTTCCTTATATTGTCCATGTGGTCATGTGTGTCAGAGATTATCCCTATTACCATTTTCTTCCTCCAGATTTATTAGAATTTTACCAAAAGGTCTTTCCTGATAAGCTTTAATAACCCTGAGCTTTAACAACTCCAGTAATGCAAGAAATGTAACTATAATTTCAATTTTTGAGACACCGGGTTTAAATAGCTCATCAAAAACAATTGATTTTTTTATTTTCAATAAATCAAGAATTTGCCCAATTTTATCCTCAATCTTAATATATTCTTTCGGAATATATATTTCTGGTTCTGATGTTTCAAAAAGTTTTTTAAATGCAGTTAGGAGATCAAATATGCTGAGTTCCTGAAGAATGAATTCTTCCTCCTTTGAAGTTTTTCTTGGAAAAGCCAGTGACCATACTTGGTATCTCTCTCTTAGAATCTGCGAAGCTTCTTTAAACTTCTGATATTCTATCAATTTTTCCACAAGCTCCTGTCTCGGGTCTTCTTCCTCAAATTGTTCCTGTTTTGGAAGTAACATTCTTGATTTGATATAAATTAAGGTGGCTGCCATGAGAAGAAAATCTGAAGCTATATTAAGATCAACTTCTTTCATAAGTTCAATATATTCAAGATACTGTTTTGTAATAAGAGCAATTGGAATATCATAAATATCTATTTTATTCAGCTTAATTAAATGAAGAAGTAAATCCAGAGGACCTTCAAATATCGGCAGAACAACTTCAACTGTCATCTTTCTTAAAAATTTTTTTCATTTTTAATATTTTAGCATATATGGAAGTAGTAACTCTTTATTTTTAGTTGTATAATAATTTTATGCTTGATAAAAAATATCTACTTCCAGAGGAAGCCCTTAAAATCTTGTTTGAAAAAATTGCTTTCAGAAACCTTCCACCAGAAACTGTTCTGATTGAAGAAGCCTATGGAAGAGTAACATATGAAGATATTATTTCACCTGAAGACCTTCCAGGTTTTGACCGCTCAACTGTTGATGGGTTTGTTGTAAAATCATCTGATACATTTGGTGCAAGAGAAAGCTCTCCTGTTTATCTTACTGTAAAGGGAGAAATTCCGATGGGAAAAATTCCTAAATTTTCTCTTTCTCAGGGTGAGACTGCATTTATTTCAACTGGAGGCATGCTTCCTGATGGAGCAGACTCTGTTGTTATGATTGAGCATGTAAATATTGTCTCTGAAAATTTGATTGAGGTTTTAAGGGCTACTTCACCTGGCGAAAATGTGATATTTAAAGATGAGGATGCAAAAAAAGGACAAACTATAATAAAGGCTGGACATAAACTTAAACCTCAGGATATAGGAACACTTGCTGGAGTTGGAATAACTGAGGTAAAAGTTATTAAAAAACCTGTTGTTTCAATAATTCTTACAGGAGATGAGATAATCCCGCATACACAGAAAGTTATTCAGGGCAAGGTAAGGGATGTAAACTCATTTACTCTTGCTGGATTAGCCATTGACAGTGGAGCTATTCCTTTAAAATTTGGTATTGTTAGGGATGAATATGAAGATATAAAGGAAACTGTCCATAAAGCTTACAGTTTAAGCGATATTATTTTAATTACAGGTGGAACTTCTGCTGGAGTTAAGGATTTGACTGCAAAGGTAATAAATGAACTTGGTGCTCCAGGAGTGGTTTTTCACGGTGCATCAATAAAGCCTGGTAAACCTATAATTGGTGGAGTCTGTAATGGAAAACCTGTTTTTGGACTTCCTGGTCATCCTGTTGCTGTTTATATATGTTTTGAATTATTTGTTAAACCGGTCATTGAGCGGATGCTTGGTTTAACGGACAAAATATTCAAAAAATTTATAAAAGCAAAAATCTCACGAAGTATTCATTCTCAGGCAGGAAGACAGGATTTTATAAGAGTTTCCCTTGAAGAAAAAAATGGCTTTCTGTGGGCAAATCCTCTTCTAAGCAAATCAGGACTAATAATGAGTCTTGCAAAAGCTGATGGAATTGTTCATATATCTGCAGACCTGCTCGGTATTGAAGAAGGTGAAGAGGTTAATGTTGAGATCATAGATTAAAACTGTGCTGTCCAACTGATTGATTCCTTATATGGTATTGGGTGTCTTCCTAAAATTTTTTGGATTGGCAAGGCATCACCACAGCATCCACAGATATTGTCTTTCCACATCATTTTGAACTTTTCTGGGGCAAAAAATTTAAGGGCTGATTTAGGAAATGGTATAAATATAATCATTTTTCCGTATTGTTTAACAAAATCACTGATAATTTTTCTTAAATTTACCTTTTCATCTCCGCATAGTTCAAAAATACCATAACCATCATATTCAATAGCCTTCAGAAAACATTCTGCCACATCTCTTACATCAACAGGCTGAAAGTAGTAATTGCGAATGTCAGGAAAAAACAATAAGGGAATTTTCTTCAAAATTTGTTTTAATTTTGCAAAAAGTAGCTGTTCAGGACCCAGAATAAATGAAGGGCGAAGTATTACATAAGGAATTCCTGTTTTAATAAGTTCTTTTTCAGCCTTAAGCTTTGTAATATGATACAGGGAAGGTGCATTTTCATTAACTCCAAGAGCACTCATATGTATTACTTTTTCAGGTTGAAACTCCTTTAAAGCTTCATATAAAGATTTTGAATATTCATAATGAACCCTTTTAAATGTGATATTTTTGACTTTTTTCTCACTAATAATTCCGATTAAGTGGATTACATAGTGAGGTCTAACATCGTTTAAAATTTTTAATAGCCCTTCTTTACTGTTAAAATCTTCAAGATGATGGATTTTTAAATTCTGTCCAAACAGTGCCCTTGCTTTTTGAGAATTTCTTACAATTAAATGAACATCATAGCCTTTTTGAAGAGCCAGAGCTACAATATATCTTCCTACAAAACCTGTAGCACCTGTAATAAGTAGTTTTTTCATAATTAAAATAAAAGGGAGGGCTTGAGCCCTCCCTGAGTTTACTCAATCTGAAGCTTTTTTTCCTTCTTCTTTGCTTCCTCAGTTTTTGGTATTCTTATCTCAAGCACTCCGTTTTCAAATTTTGCCTTTGCTTTCTCTGTCTGAACATCCACAGGAAGTCTAAATGTTCTTGAAAATGAGCCATAAGAACGCTCATACCTGTAGTAGTCTTTTTTCTCTACCTTTTCCTCCTTCTTTTTTTCTCCAGAAATTGTTATATAGTCATCGGTAACCTTGACCTCAATGTCTTCTTTGTTTATTCCCGGAAGTTCTGCCTTAACAACCAAATCATCGCCTTCCTCATAGATATCCACTGCCGGAGAAATCACTTCTGTTTCTGCTCTCAGCCTTGGCATGATTGAACCGAACAGTGAAAATGGTCTCCTCATAATCTCATCAAAAAACCTTTCAATCTCCTCAAAGGGAGAAAGAATTGATGGTTCAGCTCTTACTACATCTTTTGTTTCTTTTCTTGTCATAGTTCTCACCTCCATATTTTTTTGATATTTATATAACATCATAAATTCAATTTTGTCAAGTCATTTTATAAAAAAGTTTTACATAAATTATATCAAAATAATTTTGCCAGAACTTTCCTCAGCAACTTCACCGATTACTGTTGCTGATTTTACTCCGAGTGATTTCAATTCTGAAATGAGTTTTTCTGCCTTTTCTTTGGGAACGGAAATAAGAAGCCCTCCTGATGTCTGAGGGTCAGAAAGAATATCAAGAATTATAGGGTCTGTATCACCTATGTTAACTAATCTGGAACAGTAATTTACATTTCTTTTCCCGCCTGCAGGCACTATTCCCATTGAAGCAAAATCATATACTTTTGGTAAAAGAGGAACCATGTTTTTAAATATTTTTACTGTTACTTTGCTTGCTCTTGCCATTTCAAGAGTATGCCCTATAAGTCCAAATCCTGTGATATCAGTGCACGCATTTACTCCAATATTCATCATAATCTCTGATGCTGTTTTGTTAAGCTCGGCCATTGTTTTGGTAAGAATCTGTGTTGTTTCAGAATCAAGAAGTTTTCCTTTAAGTGCCGTGGATAGGATTCCTGTTCCAATTGGCTTTGTGAGAACAAGAATATCTCCTGCTTTTGCTCCTTTATTCGTAACAAATCTTTCAGGATGGACAATTCCTGTAACTGCAACTCCATATTTTATTTCAGGGTCTTCAACACTGTGCCCCCCAATCATCAATGCTCCTGCTTCATTGAGTTTGTCAGTGCCACCTTTTAAAATTTCTTTTAGAATATTTTTATCCATATCATTTATGGGAAAGCAGACAATATTAAGAGCAAGAAGAGGTTTTGCACCTGCTGCATAGATATCACTCAATGCATTTGCAACGGCAATCTGTCCGAAATCATAGGGGCTGTCAACAATCGGAGTAAAAAAATCAACACTCTGCACAACTGCGAGGTCATCCCGCAGACGATAAACAGCTGCATCGGACCAGTTTTCAGAACCAACAAGAAGCCGAGGATCAGATGGCACAGGTATGTATTTCAATATTTCTTCAAGGTCACCCGGACCAATTTTTGCAGCTCAACCTGCTGCTTTAACTTTTTCTGTAAGCATGCTACCCCCTTGCTGTTATAATCAATTCTATCACAAAAATTGCCATTTCACATAATTATCTGATAACATTAATAAATGAGACTGTGGAAGCCTCTTTTTGTTGTTTTCCTTTTGTATTTTTGTTTTATCGCAGTTTATGTAACAATAGTTCTTACAAAACCTGTAAGAATTCAGAAAGACATAGAGGTCTATGTACCAAAAGGAGCAAGTTTTTCCTCAATAGCTTCCATTTTTAAGGAAAAGGGAATTATCACAGATGAACAGGTATTTATAATAACAGGTAAAATCCTCGGGATAGAAAAAAAGGCAAGGGCTGGTTATTATCTGATTACCAGAAATATGACAGGTATTGATGTAATAAAAAAACTTCTTGAAGGCAGGGTAATTGAATATATACTTACTGTTGTTGAAGGAGACAGTCTTTATGAAATTGCTGACAAACTTGGAAACATAAATCCTCAGTTTCAAGATGATATATGGAAGTTTGCTTATAATAGAGAATTTTTAGAATCTTTGAATATACAATCTCCAAGTTTAGAAGGTTATCTGTTTCCCTCTACATATCATATTCCAAAGGGGATGAATATTGAAGAAATTTTAACAATGATGGTTAAAAAGTTCTGGCAGGTATATAATGAAAAACTTATGAAAAAGACGGAGGAAATGGGATGGACTGTTAATAAGCTTTTAACTCTTGCTTCAATAATTGAAAAGGAGGCTAAAGTAGATGACGAAAAGCCTCTAATTTCGGCTGTTTACCACAACAGATTAAAACTCGGGATGCCACTTCAGGCAGACCCTACAGCAATTTATGGAATTAAAAGGTTTAAGGATGGTGTTACAAAAAAGGATTTAAAAAATAAAACACCTTACAATACTTATATAATTAGAGGCCTTCCACCAGGACCAATTGCATCACCAGGTTTAAAATCAATTCTTGCAGCACTTTATCCTGCAAAGGTCTCATATCTTTATTTTGTCTCCCGTGGTGATGGAACCCATGAATTTTCCTCTAATTTTAAAGCACATATATCAGCCATAAACCAGATAAGGGAAAATAAAGTTGATTAAACCTGAAAGAAAAAAAACAAGAAGAATTTATATTGGTAATGTTCCTATAGGAGATGGCGCACCTGTGGCTGTGCAGTCAATGACAAAGACAGATACAAGAAATATCAAAGCAACTGTAAGACAGATAAAACAGCTTGAAAATGCAGGCTGTGAAATAATAAGAGTTGCTGTACCTGATATGGATGCAGCAAAAGCTCTTGGAGAAATAAAAAAGAGAATAAAAATTCCTTTAATCGCAGATATACACTTTAATTACAGATTAGCAGTTGAGGCTATCAAACAGGGAGTTGATGGATTAAGAATAAACCCTGGAAACATTGGTGCAAAATGGAAGATAAATGAAGTTGTAAACGCAGCAAAAGATAAAAAAATTCCAATCCGAATAGGAGTTAATGCAGGCTCTTTACCGAAGGATTTAGTTGAAAAATATGGCTATCCAGCTCCTGAAGCAATGGTTGAAGCTGCTGAAAGACATATTGAGATTCTTGAAGAACTCGGTTTTTATAATATTAAAGTTTCCCTGAAGGCATCTGATGTCATGAAAACAGTTGAAGCATACAGGCTTTTCAGTAGCAAGCATAACTATCCGCTTCATATTGGGATTACTGAAACAGGACCTGTACCTGAAGGAGTTGTAAAAAGCTCAATTGGAATCGGACTTCTTCTACTTGAAGGTATCGGAGATACAATAAGAGTATCTCTGACAGCTCCTCCTGTTGAGGAGGTTCATGTTGCATATGAGATTCTTAGAGCAACAGGATTGAGAGAATTCGGGATTGAAATAATAAGCTGTCCTACCTGTGGAAGGTGTGAGGTTAACATTATGAAAATGGTAAAACAGGTAAAAAAAGCTCTGAAGGATATTAAAGAACCTATGAAAGTAGCTGTTATGGGATGTTCTGTAAATGGACCCGGAGAGGCGAAGCAGGCAGACTTTGGAATAGCAGGTGGAAGGGGGCAGGGGGTTGTTTTTGCAAAAGGAAGGATTGTAAAAACCGTGAAAGAAAATGATCTTGTATCTTCATTGATAAAAGAGATAAAAAGGTTTGCTTGCTAAAAATATATTTTTCAGGGTAAAATTAAATTTAAATTTAGTTCGGAGGAGGAAATGAAAGAAAAGATTCATCCTGAATACAAAGAAGCAAAAGTCATATGTGCATGTGGTGAAACATTTATAACACGTTCAACCAAGCCTTTAATAAAGGTAGATATATGTTCAAAATGTCATCCATTTTATACTGGTAAACAGAAAATTGTTGATACAGAGGGAAGAGTAGAGAAATTTATAAAGAAATACGGTAAAAAATAACTTACAAGGAGTTTTGAGGGTTAGAATGCTTATGTTTTTCTAACCCTTTTTATTTTTGAAAATGATGAAAAATTATCCAATAGGTGGCCAGGCTGTAATTGAGGGTGTAATGATGAAATCATCAAAGGGATGGGCTGTAGCTGTAAGAAATCCCGAAGGGAATATTATAATCAAATCAGAAAAGTTTAAAAAGCAGAAATTTTTAACCAAAATACCGTTAATAAGAGGATTTTTTATACTTCTTGAAACTTTATGGCTTGGTTTGAAAGCAATAGATTTTAGCAGCAAAGTAGTTTTCAAAGAGGAAAAATCCAGTCCGTGGAGTCTTGCCCTGTCTTTATTTTTAGCATTTTTGATTGGTTTTCTGCTCTTCATTGTTATACCTCTTTATATAACCAGAATCACAGGCTATGTTTTTGATATGGTTTCTAAAAATTCATTTGTTTTTAATTTAGTTGATGGCATATTGCGGGTTCTGGTATTTATCGGATATGTGTTTGCAATAAGTTTGTGGCCACAGATGAGAAGAATTTTTGCATATCATGGGGCTGAACACAAAACAATAAACGCCTTTGAATCTAATGAGATTTTAAATCCTGAATATATCAAAAAATACTCCAGACTGCATGTAAGATGTGGTACAAGCTTCATATTTATAGTGCTTGTTATAAGTATTCTTGTCTTTTCAATGATTCCATCTTCATGGAGTTTTATTTTGAAAGCTGCTTCAAGAGTTGTGCTGTTACCTTTAATTGCTGGACTATCTTATGAAGTTTTAAAACTATCTACAAAATGGCAGAAAACTTTGATTGGGAAAATTATTATATTTCCAGGTCTACTTTTTCAGAAAATAACCACAAAAGAACCTGACACTTCCCAGATAGAAGTTGCCTGTGAGGCTCTGAAGGTGGTATTAAGTTTTTCTTACATGGAGACATAAATGCTTGAAAAACTGATAGAAATAGAAAACAAATATGAAAAAATAACAAAGACACTTTCTGATCCTGCAGTGCTTTCAAACAAAGACGAATATATGAAGTATTCAAAGGAAAGGCTCAACCTTGAACCGATTGTAACAAAATTCAGAGAGTATAAAAGAATTCTTCATATGATTGAAGAAGCAGAAGAGATTCTTAAAAGTGAAGAAGAAGATTTAAAAGAACTTGCTCAGGAGGAATTACAGTCACTAAAAAAAATAAAGCCACAGCTTGAACAGGAACTCAAAATTTTACTACTTCCAAAAGATCCAAGAGATGAAAAGAATGTAATTCTTGAAATAAGAGCCGGCACTGGTGGAGAAGAAGCAGCTCTTTTTGCAGCAGATTTATTCAGGATGTATTCAAAATATGCTGAATCAAAAGGTTGGAAAATAGAGATTATAGATGCTCATCCTACGGGATTGGGAGGTTTCAAAGAAATAATAGCTTCAATTTCAGGCAAGGGAGCTTTCAGCAGACTTAAATATGAAAGTGGTGTGCACCGTGTTCAGAGAATTCCTGTAACAGAGGCTTCAGGCAGGATTCATACATCAACTGCCACTGTTGCTGTGCTACCAGAGGCAGAAGAAGTTGATTTAAAAATAGATGAGAAAGATTTAAGAATAGATACTTTTTGCTCATCAGGTCCAGGAGGGCAGTCTGTGAATACAGCATATTCAGCAGTTAGAATTGTTCATATCCCAACAGGAATCACTGTTCAGTGTCAGGATGAAAGGTCTCAGATCAAAAATAGAGAAAAAGCAATGAAGGTTTTAAGAGCACGGCTCTTTGAGATTGAAAGGCAGAAAAAAGAGGCAGAAAGAGCTAAAGAAAGAAAGGAGCAGGTTGGAACAGGTGAAAGAAGTGAAAGAATCAGAACCTATAATTTCCCTCAAAATAGAGTGACAGACCATAGAATCGGACTTACACTCTACAAACTTGAACAGGTGTTAAATGGAGAAATTGAGGAGATAATTGATGCTTTAATATCTTACTATCAGGCTGAAAAGCTTAAAGAAATGTGAAGGCTCTTGATAAAATAAGAGAAATTATCTTAACTTTTAAAAATCAAAACTTAGAATATCCTGAAAAACAAGCTCAAGAAATTGTCTGTCATGTAATAAGAATAGAAAAAACAAAGCTTTTTACAGAAAATCCTGAGATTACACCCAGACAGGCTCACCTTATTGATTCCTTTGTTCAGAGACGTTTAAAGAGAGAACCACTTCAATATATTCTCGGTAGATGCGAATTTTACAATATCAAAGTAAAAGTGGGGCCAGGTGTTCTAATCCCGAGACCAGAGACAGAAATCCTTGTTGAAGAGATTATTAAAAGAAAGAAACTGATTGCAGAGAGAGGTAATAAAATAATTGATCTATGCACAGGTTCTGGATGCATAGCACTTGCAGTTGGTAAAAATATCCCTGAATTTCAGGTATTTGGAGCGGACATATCTGAAAAAGCAATTTTTTATGCGAAGGAAAACAAAATTCTGAATAGAATCAAAAACACTCATTTTATAGTTGGCAATCTTTTTGAGCCATTCAAGAAAAAAACATTTGCATGCATTGTTTCCAATCCTCCTTATGTGAAGACAGAGAAAATTAAAAGGCTGCAACCAGAAATAAGAGACTACGAACCGCTTGAAGCTCTGGACGGAGGCTCTGATGGATTAAAATTTTACAGAAAGATAATAAAAGATGCAAAGGAGTATTTAGTGAAAAAAGGATTAATTTTCTTTGAAATCGGGTCAGGTCAATCAGAAGCGATCCAAAAAATTGCATCAAGCAATGATTTTAAAATAGTATCATTATTGAAAGATCTTGCAGGATTTGAAAGAGTTATGATATTAAAAAACAATTAAAATGAAAATGCGTGAAATCATTATATTTTTGTTTTTAATTTTATTTCCTTATTCTCTTTGTGCAGAGGAATATATAATCAATTCTGTTCCCTTTTTTTCTTCAAAGGATTTTCAATGCGGTCCTGCTTCAATGGCTATGGTTTTCAATTTTTTAGGAGTTAAAATTAACCCAGATGAAATATCAGAATATATTTATAGTAAAGGAGCACGCGGAACAGCAGAGTTTGATATGATTTTATTTGCAAAAAGAAACGGCTTTAAGACGCTGCAATACAGAGGAAGCATTGAAGATATAAAAGATAAAATTAAAGCAGGAAGACCTTTAATCGTGATGGTTGATGAGGGTTTATGGTTTTATAAAAAATACCACTACATGGTTGTTGTAGGATTTGATGATTCAAATGTTATAGTAAATTCAGGACAGGAGGAACATAAAAAAATAAACATTTCTCATTTTTATAAAAAATGGAGCAAAACAGATTTCTGGACACTTTTAATAGAAAGATAAGATTAGGAGGCAAAAGTGACTAAAGTCCTTGGTATGGTGCTTGCAGGTGGGAAAGGCGAGAGACTTTTCCCGCTTACATCTTTTAGATCCAAACCTGCTGTTCCTTTTGGTGCAAGATACAGAATAGTTGATTTTGTTCTTAGCAATTTCGTTAACTCCGAGATTTTTTCAATTTATCTTCTTGTTCAGTATAAATCTCAATCACTTATTGAGCATATCAGGCAGAACTGGTTTTTCTCTTCTGTTGGAAGTAATCATTTTGTAACAGTTGTCCCTCCTCAAATGCGTCTGGGCCCAGAATGGTTTCAGGGAACAGCAGATGCAGTTTTTCAAAACATAGGATTGATAAAGGAACATAAACCAGATATTGTTTTAGTTTTTGGTGCTGACCACATTTACAGAATGGATATAAGGCAGATGATAAAGTTTCACATAGATAATAATGCTGAGGTCACAGTAGCAGCCAGACCCATACCGATAAAGGAGGCTTCATCATTCGGTGTTATTGTTGCCCAGCCAGACCAGAGAATTATAGGATTTCAGGAAAAACCAAAACAACCTCAACCAATGCCTGACAATCCTCAGATGGCATATGTATCAATGGGAAATTATATTTTTAATGCAGATGTCTTAGTTAATGCTTTAATTCGTGGTGAGAAGAAAAAACACAATGACTTTGGTGCTCATGTTATACCTTCACTTGTTGAAGAAGGATGCAGGGTTTGTGCATATGATTTTGCCAAGAATGAAGTTCCAGGTATTAAACCATATGAAGAAAAGGGTTACTGGAGAGATGTTGGCACAATCAGAGCTTATTTTGAAGCTCATATGGATATGCTCGGTGAAAAACCTGTTTTTGAGATATACAACAGGATGTGGACTATTTTCCCATCAAGATATGACAGTCCACCTGTAAAAATTCTTGATGGCCATATAAAAAATAGCGTTATTGCAGATGGGGCAGTCATTTATGGTGGGAAAATAGAAAACTCCTTTGTAAGAAGTGGAGTAATAATTGAAGATGGAGCAGAGGTGAGGGATTCTCTCATAATGGATGATGTAGTTATAAAAAGAAATAGTAAGCTTTACAGAGTTATTGTTGATAAAAAAAATGTTATCTATGAAGGAGAACAGATCGGGTTCTCACCAGATAAAGACCGCTTCCGCTGTTATATAGATTCATCTGGAATATGTATCATTCCCAGAGCCGCAAGATACAATGATTGGTTAAAAGAATCATATAGACTCTGAAGTTGGGATAATAAAAGCAATAGGGCTTGTTTTTGGAGATATAGGAACAAGCCCTGGTTATTACAACAAGCTATATTTTACGATTTTGTCATCCCTTCGCATACGCTCAGGGGTTCGGCTTAGAATGACAGAATCACATAGAATAAAATTTTCTATCGGCAAATTCAAGGGGCAATTTCAAGATTGACAAAATTATATTTATTTTTTTAGATTTAGAAAAAAAGGAGGCAAAAATGCTAAGTTATCAAGACATATTCCTTTTTTCAATAATTATCATAGTTCTTTTTGGTTCTTCCAAGCTTCCTGAGATTGGTAAAGGGCTTGGAGAAGCTATAAGAGGGTTTAAAAAAGCTGTCTCAG
>Ga0315298_1001091_pt1 | contig 51015 bp, 39 predicted proteins | sample WHS_1_MG_FD_203077 | JGI IMG/M metagenome (GOLD analysis project Ga0315298, IMG submission 203077) | Extremophilic microbial mat communities from Washburn Hot Springs, YNP, Wyoming, USA - WHS_1_MG | ecosystem: Environmental > Aquatic > Thermal springs > Hot (42-90C) | place: USA: Wyoming...
TCCATAGCCGCCTTGCCGGTCTTGCTTTGTCAGAGGCATGGGCAGACGAGCCAGCCACTTGTCAAAGAAGGCTTGTATCTGCTCCACGCCGAGTTGGTCACAGATGGCCTGCAGACGCTGGGGGGCGGCGCAGGAGAGAAAGCCATTATCCAGCGCCTCGAAAGGCACACCGGCTTTGCGTAGCTGTTGCTTGGCCCACTCGTGGCCGTTTAGACAGACCTTGATGGCGAAGGGGGCGTAGGTGCAGACCTTGATGAAACCAGGACCGAAGTCCTCATCTTGGAGGTAGAAGTAGTAGTGGTTGACGCAGGCCGACTGGCGGGAGTAGTTGAAACCCACCATCTTCCCTTGCGACACCTTACTGGCCTTGAAGGCGTGGGCCTTCTCCTGGGCTATACCAATAAAGACCACGCCCTCGCCCGGTGTGAAGGACTTGCGCTGTTCAGCCGCCACGTCATCCTTGCGTGCCCCTCGCTCAAAATGGATGATGGGAATGTCGTTCTGCTCGGCAAAGGTCTGCACCGACCGCACGAAGGCGTCACCCATCTGGCGCAGGAGAGCCGGCGAGGGAATGGCGTTACCCCGGTGATGCATAAGAAAGTTCACGAGTTGGCCGGGCACCTGCAAGTTCGGGACGTACCCGTTAAGGTATATGCGGTCCATACACTCGATGTCCAAAGCGACGTGCTGGCGGAGTAAGTCGTTGATGTCGCACATGCTCACAGTCAACCCCCTTTCCTGCCAGCCATTCTACCCTTTCAGAAGGTCATCGTACAGTGTTACCGCGCACTGGGCGGTTTGAGGCGAAGCTTCGCTAGTATAAAAAGATACTTCAGAAGCTCTGTGCAATTGTCAGGCCAATGTGATAAAGGCTCGGGCAACGAGCCGAGCTAGCGCCGAATTGACAACCAATTTCATTGGTGAGATACTTGTGATGCAAATCGAATGGTTCAGCCCGACTAAAGTGTGGCGCTTACGGTTCAAGAAGGGGGGACTCCACCCACCGGGTAGCCAATTATCTCCAACGGCTCAAGACGGACCGCACCCATCTAGCCGAGTGTTCGAGTCGCCGGCTGTTCTGCGTCTCTGTCCCGTCGGAGGAACCACCCTGGAACCAGCTGACAGGAAATCGCAGGCCGTCCACTGCCAAGCTGTTGGCAGTGTAGTTTTCGCTCAACTCCGTCGCTCCCGTGTTGGGGAAGCTAGCAGTGAGCCTTTTGCTTCGGGCTGCAGAACAGGCCACTCATGAAACCGAGATCACCGACGACTGTAAGGCGGGCTGAGCTCGACAAGAGGTGCACGTGACTGACAAAGTAACCGCAGAAGAGACCATAATAACTCCCGGTACCAGCAGCGCTCTGCCGGAAGGATTTCACTCTCTCCCCAAACGACAGATAGTTTTCACAATGGTTGGGGTTATGCTGGCGACCCTTCTCTCTGCACTGGATCAGACAATCGTGGGAACAGCCATGCCCCGGATAATCGCCGATCTGAACGGCTTCGAACACTACGCGTGGGTGGTGACTGCCTACATGGTCACCAGTACCACTACAGTGCCTATAATGGGGAAGCTGACTGACCTTTACAGCCGCAAGTGGCTGTTTTTTTCTGGAATCGTCTTCTTTCTTTTCACCTCAGCTTTGTGCGGGCTGAGCCAATCGATGACCCAACTCATTATTTTCCGCGGCCTTCAAGGGATCGGAGCTGGCACAATGATGGCCAACTCATTCACCGTCATCGGTGACCTCTTTCCACCAGTTGAACGAGGCAAGTATCAGGGCTTCGTCGGGGCGATGTTCGGGCTCGCCAGCGTTGTAGGTCCAACAACTGGAGGTTACATCACGGATAACCTGTCCTGGCACTGGGTTTTCTTCGTGAATCTCCCTCTTGGGCTAGTCGTTGTCGCCGTTTTCCTACTGTTCTTCCCACACGTTAGTCCGGTAGGTAATCGCCAGCAGATCGACTTCGCTGGGGCTGGAACGCTAATTCTCTGCGTCGTGCCTCTCCTACTAGCTCTGTCGTGGGCAGGAACAAGGTACGAGTGGGGCTCCCCAGAGGTAGTCGCCTTGCTTGGTTTCGCGGTGCTAATGGCTATCGTCTTTGTGCTAATAGAAGGGAGAGCATCCGAGCCTACTATGCCCTTAGAGCTTTTTGCAAACCCGATATTCCGGGTGTCCGTGGTTCTCACGTTCCTCACTGGGGTCGGTATGTTCGGCATGATCATCTTCATTCCGCTCTTCGTGCAAGGAGCACTGGGCAATTCTGCGACTGTCAGTGGTAACGTGCTCACGCCGATGACGCTGGCTATGGTGATAGGCAACGTTTCCTCAGGCCAGGTGCTTGCGAGGGCAGGAGGACGATACCGCATTCAGGCACTCTTGGGCCTAGGCATAATGACTTTTGGGACTTTCCTTCTGGTAGGCATGGGGCTGGACACGTCCAACCTGGTTGTGAGCCGGAACATAGCTATAGCTGGCTTCGGCCTGGGAATAACGATGCCGTTATTCATAATAGCCGTCCAGAATTCGGTTCCTTACCGCCTGCTTGGCGTATCGACGGCATCGACCCAGTTCTTCCGCTCCATCGGTGGCACGGTAGGCGTATCGCTGCTTGGCACGGTGATGACTAACCGCTTCACCACGGAGTTCAGAGGACTTATACCGCAAGCTGCGGGGAATGCCCTAACCCCCGATACGATCTCGCAGATGCTATCCAACCCCGAGGCGCTGGTAAGTCCCGAAGCGCGGGACCAGCTAATGAATTCCCTGCCCAGCCTGGGCGCTGCGGGCCAGGTTCAAGCCGAACAATTCCTGTCGACAATGCGCGAGGCTCTAGCGCTATCCCTACACGACGTTTTTCTCGCTGGAGCTCTTCTCTGCGCCTGTGCGTTTGTGATCGCCCTGTTCCTCAAAGAGATTCCACTTCGAAAGAAGCACACAATGGATAGTCCGGCACGCTGAGGGCACGAGGTCGACACTAATCTTCCAGGAAGCGGCGACCTCGTGCACTGCACCCCACCTGGACTAGTTCTTCCGCACTACAGAACTAGGCAACCGTAACCATTGACGCTCCGCCCTTCCCGTGCTATGTTTGATTCGCCAAGAGGTGGGCTCTAGACAGGGTAGGACAGGCGACGGTGCCTCCTCGCCGTAGTAGTTCTGGAGGAGCAGTGCTAGCTCGAAAGGCTATGTGGCCTGATGGATTACTGCCGACGGAGGATGCTAGACTTCGTTGTTTACTCGCTGCCGATTCCAGCAGAAATGCGGGCGGTTGATGCTGGGCGCGGCGTTTTGCGTCACTCCCTGCGATAAGTTGGCCACCAGTAACGCGATGCTTAACTGCGCTATCCAAAATCCCGAGCAAAATTATCACTAGGAGGTGAACTGTAGTTGTCGATGAAGCACAGCAAACGTTTGCTGGTCTTGTTGTTCATCGCTGCACTAGCGCTCGCGCTGCTAGTGGGCTGTGGGCAGCAGGCAACACCGACTCCGTCCAAAGGCCAGGCTGAGGCCCCTAAGCCAGCCGAGCAGGCCAAGCCCACGGCAGAGCCATCCAAGCCAGTGGCGGCGCAGCCGGCACCTGCCCCTGCAGCCCCGGCAAAACCAGCCGCTGAGCCTACAGCCGCGCCTAAACCGCCGGTGGCGGTTCTGAAAATCGTTCCGGTAAACGCTGATCCCGCCAACGAGAAGTCGATAAAAGCGACTCTGCCCGGAACGACGACAACAGTGGCGATGGGCGCTACGGGGCTGAACAACGTATCGGTTGGCGTGCCAGTCATCCTCAAGGGCGCAGCGGCTGACCCCCAGGCGCCAGCCAAGAAGTACACGTGGACACTTAGCGTGCCAAGCAACTCCAAAGCCAGCCTCGACAAGAAAGACGCCGAACTCGTGAAGTTCACGCCCGACGTGCCAGGCGTCTACAAAGCCGATCTCGTTGTTGGGAACGATGCTGGCAGTAGTGCTACGGTATCAGTCCAAATCCACGCTGGAACCTACGTCGGCTTGTCGAATGGAAACTGCAAGTCCTGCCACGGAGACAAGGTTGCGGAGTGGTCGGATACCGGTCACGCAAAGATCTTCACCGAACAGATCGACGGGGGCGCAGACCCCGCAACCAGCCATTACAACGAGGGCTGCGTCCGCTGCCACACCACTGGGTACTACATCGGAGTGGCTAACGGCGGATTCGCTGATCTTCAGGCTAAGACCCAATGGAAGTTCCCGGCACTTGCAAGCATCCAATCAGGCAAAGGCAACTGGGACGCTGTTCCAGCCGAACTGAAGACCATGGCTAACATCCAGTGCGAGGACTGCCACGGCCCCGCTTCCGCCCACGTCAAATCAGGGGCACCTATGTCCACTAGCCTGGATGAAGGTGTATGCAACGTCTGCCATGACGGTGGTGGTCACCACATCAAAGGCCGAGAATACGCAAACTCCAAGCATGCCGACGAAACGTCCCAGGCGTGGACCTACCCGACCGGACCTTCCCGGCAGGCCTGTGTACGCTGCCATTCGGGGAAAGGATACATATCCTTCCTGCAGAACCCGACCGAGCCTGCTTCGTGGAATAACGAGATGCAAACGGTTACCTGCGCCGTCTGCCACGATCCGCACTCGGATCAGAACAAGTTCCAACTCCGCATCGTGGGTAAGCCAGTCCAGGTACTAGGCATTACCAAGGACTTTGGCCTGTCGGCTACTTGCGTCGAGTGCCACAACGGACGCACGACAGCGGCCGACGCAGCCAAGGGTTCGTACCCGCACTACAGCACAGCGGCCGAGCTGCTGAGCAACACCGGTGGCGTGGATTACGGCCAGAAGGTCTCGGACTCTCCACACGGAATGATGGTCGGTGCGGCTCCCGTGAACGACCCGGCAGACAAGGAGGGCAAGACCAAGCTGTTCGGAGGCGAGGTCCCTGGTCCCTGCGTCACCTGCCATATGTGGCCCACGCCGGCAGATTCCAAGGACCCCAACCAGTACAAGGTTGGCGAGCACTCCTTCAATATGGTCAGCCCTGACGGCAAGTTTGAGTACACCGCAGTGTGCCAGTCCTGCCACGGTAACATAAAGGACTTCAACATCCCAGCCAAAGCCGACTACGACGGCAACGGCAAGGTCGAAGGGGTTCAAACCGAGGTGGCCGGGTTGCTAAAGATCCTACAGCAAGCAATCGCCGACTCCGGGATCAAACCGATAAAGGGCCACCCGTACTTCGAGCAGGCCGGGCTGGACAAGGCCAACGATAAGCAGAAGAACGCCATTTACAACTACCTGTTCGTCCGAGGCCTTGAGGGCAGCGATGGAAAGGGCGCAGCTATTCACAACTTCAAACGATCTGTTATGCTGCTCCAACTTTCCTACAAGGACCTGACCGGCAAGGATGTCCCGAACGCGACCATTATGAAGTAGACCGCAACGCGCCTACCAATTGAAGACATCCGAAGACAACGCTGGCTCCAGTTCTCCAACGAACTGGAGCCAGCGATTTTCGTGACGCCTTGCAGTACCCCACTTCTGCTAATTATGGTCAAGTATCCCGCGCGATCGCCCCACGGGCACAACATCTTGCGCTGACACCGGCGAAACCACGCAATATCTGTGGTCTCGTTGCGACGCGCGTAGCTCGTTACACAAAGTGGGGCACCGCAAGTCGTGACGCTGGTTGCATTCAGTTGCCTCCTGCGTTAGAATTGTGCCTTGAAGATTGCCTGTAACCGTGCACCAGGCCTGAGTCGTGAGCTTGTAGGAGAGTGGACAGTGAACGCTTTGCGCGCTCGTCACGTGGGAGCCGCCACTCGCGTTATCGTGGGAGCCGTGCTCGTGTTCTCGGCAGCGACAAAACTGGTGCATCCGACAGAATTCGCCTCCGTAGTTCAGGCCTACGAGATTCTCCCCGTATCTCTGGTGGGACCAGCAGCCGTCGCGCTAACTTGGATCGAGTTGCTCCTAGGTGGCTTTATCATTTTTGGATTGTTCTCTCGGATGACACTACCACTGGCAGGTATGCTGCTGGGCTTTTTCCTGGCTCTGATGGCGCTGGCGTGGATACGGGGCAAATCCATAGATTGCGGTTGTTTCATAGGCGTTGTACCAGAAACGGTCGGCCCGTTTACACTTGCTCGTGACTTCGTCATTTTCGCTCTGATCATCCCCTCGTACGTGGCACTCCCTCACCAGTTCAGTCTCGATCAGTGGCTTCAGTCGAGCAAGACACCCCACCTTCGTCGCACATTCTCTGCCTTGGCTGTAGCCATCGTCGCTTTAGCCTTCGGCTTGTTCGTCAGCGGCTTCGCTAGCGTACCACAGATCCAGACGACGTCAGTAGAGGGGTGGCGGCTGGGACCGGCCACAGCCAAAGTGACGATAACCGAGTTCGGCGACTATCAATGCAGCGCTTGCGCCGCCGCTGCGCCAGTCCTTAGACAGTTGTTGACCGAGTACGACGGCCAGGTTGCCCTGGTCTTCCGCAACTTTCCCCTGCCAGGCCATCCCTTCGCTGAGCCGGCCGCAGAAGCAGCAGAGGCAGCGGGCGAGCAGGGGAAATTCTGGGAAATGCATGATCTGCTCTACGCCGACCAGCAGCGCCTGTCACCCCAGGACCTACGCGCACGCGCGGCCTACCTCGGCCTTGACCTCCGCAAGTTTGACGAGGCCATCTCCTCCGGCCGCGCTCGTAAGAGAGTGGAGACGGACATAGAAGAGGGCAAGCGGATCGGGCTGTGGTACACTCCCTGGATCATGGTCAATGGCCAGGTCGTTCAGCCCAATAGCTATGCCGCCATCAAGGCTGCAATCGAGAACCAGCTGAAAAAGCAGTAGTCGTTCACCATCGCCACGACCTTATCCAGGGAAATAGCACCCGCTCAACCAGAACCTGGACAGATGCCGCGGCAGGAATGGCCAGGAAGGCTCCAACCAAGCCCAGAATGGTGCCTCCTATCCATAGAGCAGCGATCACCGTCAATGGATGCAGTCCTACCTGTTTGCTCATAATGTTTGGAATCAACAGGTTGCTCTCGATCTGCTGAACCACTATGTAGAGCACCACCACCTCAGCAGCAAGTAGTGGTGAGACAAAGAAAGCGACCGCAACTGCGGGAATCGCGGCCAGGGGCGGACCGACGAACGGGATTATCTCCAATAGCCCAGCCACTACCGCCAGCACTAGGGCGTAGTTGACCCCGAGCAGTGAGAGGCCGGCATACGTCATTATGCCCACAGTCAGCATCGCAATCCCCTCCCCCCTAATATATGAGCCAGTCTTCTGGGCCATCTCCGTCAGAATTTCGCGGGCATCATTGCGGCGGGCTGGGGGCAATAGCGAAAGAAAAGTATCCTCAATCTGTACGCTATTGACCAGCCAGTAGAAAGACACTATGGGAATAGTGATCAAAAGAATGACCAACTCCGTCAGTCTCAGCGGCAGCAGAAGCAACGCATCGGCAAGGCCAACCAATTCCTGCCCCAGTCTGCGCGCCGCCTCCTGCAGAAGCGCTGCCGTCTGCGACCCCGAAGCCACAATGCGCATAGATTGCAAGAAACGCTCGAGTTCAACCAGACCTTGCGGAAGCGAGTTGGCAAGCGCTGTGAGCTCGGCTACTAGCGGAGGAACAAGCAGAAAGAGGACAAAGCCAATAACGAAAAGCAAGAACAAGTAGACTGCGACGATGGTGAGAACCCGCGGAATACGAAATCTCTCGCCCAAGGCGATGATCGGCTCCACGGCGTGAGACAGCACAACCGAGATGTAGAACGTCGTTATGATCTGGGCCGTCTGCACAATGAAAAGCGCTAATACGGTGCCGACCAACAGCACCGACACCGTGATCAGCGCAACGCGCTTAAGCTCGTCGTAACCCAAGCCGGGCTGCTCTTCCTTGCTGACAACCCCAGGCCTGCTCAACAGGGTTTCAGTCAGTAGATCCTTGATGAACTGAATCACCGCTCCCGCCCGGCCCTGACCAGACCGAAGAATGTGCAAGGGACCTTATTGTCATCCCGCTCCAAGGCACAGTGCGCCCCTGCTACGCACGGAGCAACTAATGTGCCATTATTGGCTACCGCTCAATTAAGGTCCGAGGTTCCACCAAGGAGAGATAGAGTATAGTTGAGGCATACTCTGTGTTCTCTTTACCTCCGTGGTTACCCCTTGGTGCCCAACCTCTCGAGGCGCTGATTGAACTGTATTGGCCGTTGGCCCGTGCCCCAGACTACTCTCAATCCTCCTCAAGGATAGCTCTGGTGCGGCGAACGATCTCTCGCGCATAATCGGTGAAAATCCCTTGTCCCCAGTAGCGGAAGCAACTAGTCTCGCACAGCATGAGGTGAATCAGCGCCCGCCGATATTGGTCAGACGCTGGCTGGGGCGTCTTGAATTTCTCGTGAAAAAGCGCACTAACGTTCTCGATCTCGGTGAGCTCGCGCTCATAGCCCTTGGTCCAGGAGAGGTTCTGAGTCCAATTGCCGCCGTCCAGGTCCATATGAAAGCGCCAGTCTTCCTTCTTGCATTGCTCAATGGCCCTTGCCACCGCTTCTGGCGAAGGGTTATTGCCTACCTTAGCCCACACCCGATGCTGCCACACCGGCTGGATGGGAATAAACTTGTCCTCACTACATCCGAGTTGCGCCAGCAGTTCCAGGTACTCAGTGCCGTTGAGCGCTGTTACCCCCGATCCCTGGATCTCGTTGTTGAACACGCTCTTGTACTTTGGCGGGAACTCGTTCATCATGACCCCGCCGTTTTCCCCGTCACCGATTTGGAAGACGCAAGGCGGTATCTTCACACCACCCAATTCTTGCCGCCCACTTAGCGATTTTGCCTGGTAGAAAGGCTGAAGTTGACCGACGAGCTTGGTATCGCTTCCCTGAGTCTTGATCAGAGCGATGATCCTTGCCTCCTCTCCTGTGGAGTTTCTGGCCACCAACAGATGTGGAACGTGTGGATTCTTGATCCCTGAGCCATCGAGGTTCTCAACAGTGTGCTCCTGCACCATGACCCATTGGTAGCCATACTCGCCCAGCGCCTTCACCACCTCGTAACCCTGGTCAGGGTTGTTGGGCAGCGCCATCTCAGGCAAGGAAAAGCCTCTCACACGAGACAGGGCCTCTAAACCGAAGATGGAAGCGAAATGCTCCTGCCAGGCACGAACATGGAGACGCAGGTCACTGGCCGGCGTGGAGGGCGCCACGGGGTGAGACCAGAAGGTGCCTAGCCATTCCACGAAAGGCCAGTAGCGAGGGTCGTTGGTGATGCGCCTGAGATCATCGAGCACGTCGCCCTTGCCCATCAAGGCCAGTCCCCAGAGCAAATCGCCGGAATAATCCAGCATTATGCGCGGGCTCTTGCCAGCATCCACCAGTTCTGGAATGAAGTGCCCCATTCGCCGGTAGCACCACTCGAAAACCGGCGCGTTGTGGTTATCGTGGATGTTCTGGTGCTTCATCATATAGTCGAGGTAGCTGATCAGACCAGCGTTTCTCATATCCCCGCCGTCAGGTCTTCCTTCTGGAACCATCGGCTGGTGCATATGCAGCGCCATAGCAAAGGCTGCCTCAACATCTGGCGCCCGCACGCCGGTCACTGGAGCATAAAAAGGTCCCTTTACCTTCATCGCTTGAGCAATCTCTTGCTCGTGGCCCGTCACCACTGGCCACCCATCAACCATTCCATAGCCTTTCAAGTCTTTCCTCCAAGTGAATAATCAGGCAACTGCTGCGACAAAACCTGCGCCCAACCCTATTCCGAAAAGGGCAACAGTCGGTGATGCTCCCAGCCCCTTCGCCCTCACACGATACACCGGCTCCAAGCTCCGACACGAATCGTCTCCTGTCGGGATCTTCCCCACATATAAAACCCTCCAGAAGCAATGCCTCGGGAGGGTCCGACACCCTGACCGCCAATGCCTACTACCACAACCTCCTCAACTTTTCCTTGGAGACTGCGAGACGTACTACCACTTTATCGTCTATCAACAGCTTACCACGTGGCGCCAGTTTTGGTCAATCTTGTCCCTGACCCGGCGCAACACTAGCGCATTCCTTCCGATGCCTCGTTCAACGCGGGGACACGATTCGCGGCTGTCAGGTTGCTTCGCTTGCTGCCGCTGATAGGACTGGGTAATCCTGAAGCAGGTGTGTGAGCAGAAGAACCTGTATTGTATGTGCACTGTTTCGTGCCCCAAATCAGTGAGTGAAGGCAGATTTAGCAGGTCAGCGGACATGCGAAAGGTGCTTGGCATCCATCAGGGTAGGGATATTGAGGGAATCAAGGTCTCCTCGGATAGTGCAGAGAGGGGCTACTGAAGGCAAAAGAGCCGGGCGGATGTGGCCAGGGCATAGCAAAGCTGACCCGACCTAACGGCCGCGCCTTGATGAGGTTGACTGGAGCGATGACTACGCCCAGGACAATCGGGCTAACCGCCGACGCCCTGGGCGAATCACGGCGTCCAGTACCCTGCTGACGATGCGCACGAATTGCCTGCGGGCATGATGGACTACACTGCCGATCTGCGTGAAGATGGCAAAGCGCAAACGTTTCGGCCGTGCGTTTCGATACTGCTTGTCCAGTGCCGTCGCCTTCAGCAACTCCAGGACATTGTAGGTCAGTACCTGAAGGCGTAGCCAGGCCGCATTGGCTCCAAATTTGGCACTCGGATATACTCCTGCTGCCAACTCGTCCTTCAGCACCAGGTGAACGTGTTCAATCGTCCCCGCTTTGCCGCGATGCCACTCCAGAAGCTCCTGTCCATCTGTCTCCCAGTCGTTGCTCACTACGGCAAAGTGCTTTACCGTGCTCCCGTCCCCAAACAACACCCCCTGTGCGGTACGTACCCGAATCGCTACGTATCGATACGGCTGAATATCAAGACTTTCGCTCGGCCGACTCGGAACGAAAGGCACCTCTGCCCATTCTCGAACTACGCCGCCCTTTTCCTCCGCCCAGAAATGCCACTCCTCAGGTGGCAGCGCTTCGATCTCTCGGCGTAACGCTGTGCTCATATCCGCACTCACGGCAAAGCGCCAACCCAGCTTATTCCAATGATCCAGAGCCTCATACTCGTAGGCCGCCGAGTCTGAGCGTACCGCCACCCGCCAACCACCCTCTATCGCTGGCAGGGCTTCGTAGGCTTGGTCCACCAACTCCTTAATCTTTTGCCCAGCCGGCACGTTTCCGTCTCGGAACTGATCGGCCAGGATCAGACCCGTCTCTGCCCAACATACCAACAAGGGTTGGTAACCTCGAAAGCCTTCATAGGTCATCAGGGCTGTGCTCTTGGAGGACTCCACAAGGTGGGCATCGACGTCGAAGGTCACTTCAGCCCCAGGCTTCACGGCTTTCACGTAGGCCCCAATCGTTCGCCGTCCAACCGGACGCAAGGCAGCCAAACGAGACGACTCTTCGGGGATGAAGCTGCCCTGCACCGGACGTCCTTCAAGCAGCTTATCTTCATGGAACAAATCGAGCCACTGGCGGGCTGTCGGGGCTGCTGGCAACTGATAGCCCAGGATTGCCTGCAAGCCTTGATCCTGTCGCAAGGTATCAAAGTCGTCAATACAATCACCGCCGAGGGCACTGAGCAACACAAAGGACTCGACGAACTGCGCTTGGCTCAAGCCTTTTGACGACTTCTTCGCCGGTAAGTAACGCTCCGCCGTTGCCATCACCTCACTGATGCGGCCCAACTCTATGAGCAGGGTCACCCCGGCGTGCGCGGTCATCGTCTCACTCAATCCTCCCTCAAAGTCCATCTCCACTCGCTTCGGCAAAGGCTTAAACATTGGACACCTCCCGGGTCCCCATTATACCATACCTCCTACCCATCGGTCGAAGGTTTCCTTGCAACATCGCCGAATCCTAGCTTTTCACCCGCTAGGTGAACACTGGGGCGTGAATCCACGGAATAGGGCGTGCCACGGAGTATTGACTAGCCAGTACTCGGGTGTTACGATATGTTCAAGGCGCTTGGAGACAACGGACGCCTGAGGCTTGAAGGGGTCCGTGAGTTGGAGCGCCTTTAGTCATGTCGAAGCCAAAGGCTAAAAGTGCCCATCGGTTGAGTGATCGCCTGGGGCTCGAAGACAGCGAGTCCGGGGCAGAACATTCTGCAGTAGACGGGTCCGAAGCGTGAGGGACGAGAGGGCAAAGAGAAAGCAATTGGTGGACGAACTAGCGCAGGCACGCCGACGCCTCGCTGAGCTGGAGGCGTCAGAGGAGCAGTGCGAGAAGATCATGCAACTGCAAAAAGTGTACGCCGAGACAGTCGCGCATAATCTTCGCAACTTACTCACTGTTATCAACGGTAGGGCGCAGATAATTCAGCGATACCCGGACAGAATCGAACTCGTGCGCGCAAGCGCTGAGACACTGGTGGAAAACGCTCGCCATCTGAACGCGATGATTGACGACCTCGTGAATTCGGCCCGCGCAGTTAGCGACGTGCAGTTCGAAAAGCAGCCGCTGCACCTAGCATCCTTCGTCCACGACCTGTTGAAGCGGCCTGCCACACGGCTAGATATCCATCGAGTCGAGGTACAGGTTCCGGCGGAATTACCGGCAATCATTGCCAACGCACACTGCCTGGAGCGTGTCCTGATGAATCTGCTCACCTACCTGTTGAGCTTCTCCCCAATTGACGCGAAAGTGCTCCTTCAAGCAAGAGAGGCAAATGGAGAGGTTGTGACTTCGCTGACTGCGCCTAGACCGCAAACCACGAGCGCGGAACCTTGGCGCACTGTCGGGCACGTTTACCCAACTTGTGGCGGACGTGGAGAATGGACAAGCCCGGAGTTGTTTTTCGCCAAGCTTTTGATCGAGGCGCACGACGGACGTATCTGGGTCGAGAGCGAACCAGGCAAGAGAGACACCCTGCACTTCTCACTTCCAACCGCTTAGCACGCCAACTCTACCTTCGCTGCCGTGTACCGTTGACCTCGTGTCCGTCGGCTTGCAGCGCCCTGCTGACCTTGTCCAGCAATTCATCTAACTCGAACGGCTTAGGCACTACCGCAGCCAGACCGTGGTCAGCTGGCCTTATGGTATCGGTCGTGACGTAAGTCGAGAGCAGAATGATTGGAGCAGAGCCGATCGCCGATTTGAGAGGCGTGAGAAAGGACGGGTCGAAGTTAAAGGTCTGTCGCTGGCCGAGGGCCTCAGTGATAACCAGGTCGAAGCGGGATGCCGACGTAAGCTCTTCAACTTTCTGCAAGGACTGCGCAATTGTCACTCTGTAACCCTCCGCTTCGAGGATTGTGGCCACTGACGCAGCGACGTCATGGTCCGGATCTATCAACAGGATTGTCTTGGTCGCCACAGACATCTCTCCTGTACGCACTACTGGAACAATCGTAATACCGCGATGGCCGCCGGCTGCCGCATCACTCAAGAGAAGCTTAGCCGCAGAGTTAGCCAGAAGCACTTCGTTCCCTGTAGTATATCAAGAACCTTGCCACTTGCTGACTCCCCAATGGTCCCGAATTCGAGCGCCAATGGGCCTAAAGTTGAGTGCCTCTGGTCCCGCGAACTGCTGTTGAGAAGCCTAGCGCAAATGACGGGCGTTGTCCAGTCTATAGATACTGGTCCGGGAGCGTTTCAGCGCAGCTGGAACAATAACGCTAGGATTTCGGCACTGTTGCCATTGTGCCCTTGTGCCTACTCAGCGCTGTGTTCACCTTCCCCAGCAGGTCACGAAGCAGGCACGGTTTGCGTACGACTCCGACCAAGCCGTAGTCGCCGGGATGAATCGTGTCGATGGAAGGGTGGATGGAACAGAGCACTATCGGCGTGCCAGGCGCGAAGGTCCCGAATTCACGGAGAAAGGTGGGGTCGAAATCGAAGATATAACTCTGGCCAAAGGCCTCAGTAATGATTAAGTCGAGACTGCAATCGCAGAGGGTCCGGGCAGATTCTATTGAACGGGCGACGGCAACTCTGTAGCCTGCACTTGTCAGTATATCAGCTAGCAATGCGCCCACAGCCTCGTCGGGGTCTACCACCAGAATCGTCTCACTCGCCACAGCCGCACCTCCGGCACGTCCCGCGTTCTACAATTGTACTGGAATGGGACGCGCAGTGAATTTCAGATGAGAATCACTGGATCAGGCAAGCGCCCCTGCCATGTACACTATAGCATCGCTTTACTGACAATAGCCCAAGAAGGGACTAAGAGATAGGCACAATCTGGAGAAGCCCGGTCAGGCTGTGTCCGGTTATGCGCACGACCACTGATGCTGAAAGTCCATCAGTGAGTAGCAAGCTGTGCTTATGGAGCCGCACCTAGGGCATAACACCTGGAGCTCAGTCCCGATTACTCGGATTTGGTCTCGTTCCTGGAATCAGTTTTCTCTAGGCTTGTCGAAGCCGAGTATCTTCTGTCCCAAACGCACGAATATCTTATCATCTGCGCTTTGGGTTCGCGAGAAAGCGGCGAACAGGATTCTTTCGTTCTCTCTGACCTCTACGCGCCATATGCCTTGCTCGTCCAGTTTCGCCGCAACGGTAAGGTTGCCAGATCGTATCTTAGTCATCGTTGAATCGTCCCGCACTACAGCCGCTTTACCCTTACCGTTGTTGTTCTCCACTCTCAATTATCCTCCCCCGATGTATCACCCGAAGAAAAAGGCGACAGTCTTCCCACAGATCGCAGGAAAATGCCCTTGCGAAAAGGGCCTCCTCACACAGAAAGTATAGCAGATGAGAGCGCCACTGCGCCAACAACCCTGAAAGACGCAAACTGCTTACAAACACAGAACAGTGACCCCCACCGGAACGTCCGAGACGTTCACGCCTCACCTCTCCGTACTTCCTCGAAGCGCAACCGCTGAGTACACGACGACTTTGCCTCTCGCCTTAATGGACCTTAGCGCCGGGAAGAACTGCGGGCGCTACCATCGCTGATCGTGGAAACGATGACGCGCCGAAGACTTGACCATTCTACCGCCAGAGTCAGCCGTTCCATTCCTGTGAATCCGAAACAGGTTTACATACACCGGCGTGCCCTCATAGACGAGGGCCGAACCGACCACTCCGTCGCCTTGTAGACGAACGTCCTCACCTAGCGCGAGCGAGGGAAACACATCAGTGCGCGCGCCACGAGTGCGGGCTAGAAGCCGTAGCGCGCGCCAGTGATCCACCTCAGCCCCCGACCCACCTTGCAGCGCATCTAGCGCATAGCTACGCACGAGCTTCCGCCAGAGCACAGATGCAGTCTGCGGCTGGTCGAAAAAGTCGGCTCCCGCCATACGACCCCCAAGCGCGACGATCATCCCGACGGCTCCCGAAACATAGGGGAATGCCCTCTCGTAGCCCCCGAGGCCCTCTTCGCTCCGGCTGTATAAGTCCCGCATCGCCCCCGTTGGGGATTCGGTCCTTGCTACTTTGTGTCGCTCGGCCAGGTGATCCCATACTGCCATCTGATCAGCCACCGGTCGGCCGGTCCTACGTAGGTTAGCCCTAACCTGCTCGTGCTTCTCCCGTTTCAGACTGAAGAAGGTGACTTCCCCCGGGGCAAATCTCGGCGAGATATCATGCCAGCGTCCATGCTCTACACAAGTGACAGGCAAGGTCACTTTGGAACCCGGTGCCACGAGGAAGGCCGCGTTGACGATTCGGTTCTGCTTACCTCCCACTATCTCCTCACCGTCGATCACCAGCACCATCCTTCCGCCCACGTTGCGTAATACCAACTCCGGCACTGTGGCCGCCGGTTGCTCGGTCACCTCTACCCAACCCTCTCTCACTGCCTCGTCAAGAGTGCGGTAATCAAGCGCCTCGCCAGCCCTCGGGCTTCCCTCCTTCGGGAATACGGGAAAGACAACCATTCCCCCATAGCGCTTTCCTTCGCCAACAGTAAGTGCCTGCACCATCTCCAAGACAACCCTTCCTGCCAGACCGTCTTCACACTGCTCTATCTGATTGCTCCTTAACCACCGGTAAGCCCTGCCTTTTCACTGGAAAGTATACTGGAGTCTAGTGACAGCTAGGCTGTCACGAGCGAGAGCGACTTTTTATCCAGCTTTCAGCACTCTGGAGGTCTGTTAGGCGAATGGTCTCAACACAACCCCGTTGACCGATCCACTGACACCTTACCCTTCCCTTGTCTGGCCGGTCTTCACTCGCGAAGACCGAGAGCTGAATTCGACCTCCAATGATACCCTGGCCGAACTAGCAGCAACGGCAACAACAGGAAGAAGCAGTTCCTCTGGCTCGGGAAAAGAATATAGCGCCTGACCATACGGTCAAGCGCTATATCTAGTGAGCCGTGTGAGACTCGAACTCACGACACCCTGATTAAAAGTCAGGTGCTCTGCCACTGAGCTAACGGCCCAGGTATATCTCATCCCACGGCTACCGATGCCTATCCAGCATAAGCCAGCAGCACGCCGTAGCTGCGGGTCCGGGACATACCCCACGTGTTGAATTATACCCCAAATGGAGCAGTCAAGACAACGGTAGGTCCTGGCTGGCTGATTGCAACTCCAGCATCGCACCTTGACACTCAATCATCCGCCGGGCTTATAATGGTAAGTGAAGGCAGTTAACGACACAGTGGAGGGATTGGTCAGGTGTCAGACAAGATCAGGACCGTCATTATGGGTGCCGGCGGCCGCGATTTCCATAACTTCAACACCTTTTTCCGCAACAATCCGAGCTACGAAGTGGTGGCGTTCACCGCCACGCAGATTCCGGGAATTGCCGGCCGTATGTACCCGCCCACACTCTCCGGTCCCAGCTACCCGAATGGTATTCCCATATATCCTGAAGAAGAGCTGCCCAGGCTCGTTCGCGAACTACAGGCGGACCAGGTTGTCTTTGCTTACAGTGACGTTTCGCATCAATACGTGATGGACAAGGCTTCCCTGGTGCTTTCGCTCGGCCCGGATTTCCGGCTGATGGGTCCAGATACCACTATGCTCAAGGCGGATGTGCCCGTTGTCGCCGTTTGCGCAGTGAGGACCGGCTCCGGCAAGAGCCAGACCTCCCGCCGAGTCGTGGATGTTCTACGCCAGATGGGCCTCAACGTAGTTGTGGTGCGCCACCCTATGCCTTATGGCGACCTCACCAAGGAGGTCTGCCAACGGTTCGGCTCAACTCAGGACCTCGATCGTTATCAAGTGACCATCGAGGAGCGAGAGGAATACGAGCAGCACATCGAGGCCGGAAACGTGGTGTTCGCCGGGGCGGACTACGAAGCCATTCTGCGCTGCGCCACACAGGAAGCCGAAGTCATCGTCTGGGACGGAGGCAACAATGACCTGCCCTTCTACCGGCCTGACCTTCACATCGTGGTAGCCGACCCCCATCGGGCAGGCCACGAGCGCACTTATTACCCCGGCGAGACGAACTTCCGCATGGCCAACGTTATAGTCATCAACAAGGTAGATACAGCCAGGCACGAGGACGTGGAGCTGGTTCGCCACAATGCCCTCGAGCTGAATCCCTCGGCCATCATCGTCGAGGCCGCCTCGCCTATTACAGTGGATAGGCCCGAATTGATATCGGGCAGAAGCGTTCTGGTAATCGAGGATGGCCCCACTCTAACGCACGGCGAAATGCCTTACGGCGCCGGAACCGTGGCAGCTCGGCTTCACGCGGCTGGCGAAGTTGTGGACCCTCGTCCCTACGCGGTGGGATCCATCGTGGAAATATACAGCAAATTCCCCCACATTGGCCCCGTGCTGCCAGCAATGGGCTATAGCGAGCGCCAGATTGAGGAACTACAGCAGACCATTGAGAGGACCCCAGCGGACACAGTAGTGGTCGCCACGCCGATCGACCTGAGGCGCGTCGTGAAGGTCAAGCGACCGCTGGTGCGAGTGCGTTACTCGCTCAAGGAACTGACCAGCCCGTCACTGGAGGATATTCTTCGGGAGCGGTTCCGAGGCGCCGCTTCCGATTTGGCATAGGGCCGCCCCGGCGTAGCAGGGGCCTGCCGGCCGCATCTCCGGCGATTCTTCTCCAAAGTTACTAGCAGCACCGAGATGTCGGCCGGCGTCACCCCGTTGATTCTCGACGCCTGCCCCAGAGTCATAGGACGGAAAAGCTTCAGCTTCTCACGGGCCTCGTTTCGCAGACCAACTACCTGATCGTAGTCCAAGTCCGCCGGGAGCCGTCGCTGCTCAAATCTTCCTGTCCGATCCACCTGCTGGCGCTGTTTCTCGATATAGGCCGCGTATTTGGCCTCCACCTCGACCTGCTCTGCTACCGCATCGTCCACTGTCCCATCTGGCGGCGCTAGCTGGCGAATCGCCTCGTAACCCACATCCTGACGACGCAGGAACTCGAGTGCGCTCATGCTTCGGTGAACTAAGGGAATTCCCAAAGCTTCCACTCGCACGTTGAGCCGTTCAGAATCACCAAAGAACGTGCGGCTAAGACGGCGCAGCTCGCCTTCTATTGCTTCTCTCTTCCGACGAACTGCCTCGTAGCGCTCACGAGCGATCAGCCCCACATCGTAACCTATGGGCGTCAGCCGGGTGTCGGCACTATCCTGCCGGAGCAGGAGCCTGTACTCGGCCCGCGAAGTCAGGAGCCTATATGGCTCCGATATCTCCTTGGTCACGAGGTCGTCGATCATCACCCCGATGTAAGCCTGATCGCGCCCCAGGATAACAGGCGGCCTACCTTGTACTTGCAACGCAGCGTTGATGCCCGCAATCAGGCCCTGACCAGCAGCCTCCTCGTATCCGGAAGTACCGTTTATTTGCCCCGCCAGGAAAAGCCCTTTCACTAGCTTGGTTTCCAAGGATGCCAGGATTTGGCTCGACGGCACGTAATCGTATTCCACCGCATATCCCACGCGCACCATCTCCACGCGCTCCAAAGCAGGGATCGACCGCAGCATCTCGAGCTGCACATCCTCCGGCAGACTCGTATTGGCTCCCTGAACATACATCTCGTTCGTGTTCCAGCCTTCCGGCTCCAGGAACAGCCCGTGCGCACTCTTATCGGCGAAACGCACGATCTTGTCCTCGATGGACGGACAGTACCTCGGCCCCACCCCTTCGATGACTCCGGTAAAAAGGGGAGCGCGGTGAAGATTGCGACGGATAATCCCGTGAGTACGCTCGTTGGTATGCACCAGATAGCAGGGCAACTGTCTACGCCACGTCGCGGGCTGCGGACAAGGGTACACAGGATTTGCTTCTCCCCAGCGCTGGCGAGCTAGCTCTACTTCGGTCGCCAAATCGGCGCTTTCCTGGTATTCGAAGCTAAAGTAGAGAGGCGTGTCGCTGCCAGGCTGCACCTCTGTCCGGGAAAAGTCCACCGTGCGGGCGTCTATCCTGGGAGGAGTCCCAGTCTTCAAGCGGCCAAGGCGAAAACCCAGCTCACGCAGGCTGTCCGATAGCTTCAGCGCTGGGAATTCTCCGGATCTTCCGCCGGGCCGGGTAAACTCGCCAGTAATCAACCGGCCACGCAGAGAGGTTCCGGTAGTGAGGACGACAGCGGTGGCCCGATACACCGCTCCGGTCTCGGTAGTTACGCCAGCGATTCGCTTAGCTCCGTCGCCCTCGTCGACCAACAATCGCTCCACGGTAGCTTGCTTCACGTCCAGGAGCGGTTGCTCCTCCAAAGTCCTGCGCATCACCGCCTGGTAGGCCTTTTTGTCGGCCTGCGCGCGCAACGCCTGTACCGCCGGACCTTTCCCCGTGTTGAGCATCCTTATTTGAATTGCCGTGCGGTCTATGTTCCTCGCCATCTCACCGCCAAGGGCGTCGATTTCACGCACCAGATGCCCCTTGGCGGGTCCGCCTATGGATGGGTTACACGGCATCAGGGCAATGTTGTCCAGGTTTATGGTCAGCAACAGAGTGCGGCAGCCCATTCGAGCTGCCGCGAGAGATGCTTCACATCCGGCGTGCCCCGCGCCGATGACTATTATGTCGTACGCCCCTCCGGCCAAGTGTTCTCCTCTTGCCCTCATCTTACTATCAGGTATTATAAGTAAGAGTCGCGAGACTTGGCAAGTTGGCGAGAGGAGACCTTATGTCAGCACGGCAGCCGACCGTACCTGGCAAACCGGCCTTTCGTGCCTTCTCAGATCCCCTGGCACAGTCCTAAATCACGTGGGCGCTGTCGTGCCTCTCCCCAGACGGCCCCGGAAGGGTGTCGGGCCGGACAATACAACTACCTGGACGCCGAATGCCCCTTTATCGAAATCAGGCCTTCCGATAGCGCCAACATCACTGCCTGGGTTCGAGACAACACACCCATCTTGGCGAAGATGTGTTGCAGGTGCCTCTTGGCGGTGTTCTCGGTTATGTGCAACTTGAGCGCTATACCCCGGTTGGTCATTCCCTCGGCTACCGCTTGCAGGATTAGTAGTTCTCTTGAGCTAAGCCCGAAGCCAGGGGTAGTCAATCTTCTCTTGTGCGACGGGCTGTGAATGTTCAGATTCGTCTCGATGCACTCGACAATGCTCTTGGCTATCCCGTCGTCAACAGCGAATTCATTCAGCCCTCCGCCTTCGTTCCGAATCAATACATATAGTTCTCGGGTACGGTCATAGGCAAGGCTGAATACGATGTCGAGATTCTCTAAAGTTGCCGAGTCCGCTTGTGCTGCAGCTCTGTCTCTGGCAAAGCCACACTGGTCACGAGAAACTGGCCCAGCCAGAGTATCTGTTCCCCGGAATGCTTGACTTGGACACTGCGCTTCCACCTGCAGTAATCCCGGATTGTGGACAGCAAGCGGTGACTGTTTGCCCATCACAACTCTCTCCTACCACGGGCGAACCTTCGCCCTGTCTTTTGTCGAAGTCGGACCTTACCTTTGGATATCAGACCGAAAGGGAAAGCTGCTTTCAGCCGTGCGCCCACCTTCAACTCGACAGGAAAGGCATCCAGCGCATGGATGCCTCTCAATGACCGCCCCTATTGTCCACTATCCCCCCTCGCCGAGCCACTGGAGGCTGACGAAAACGGGCTTTACAGAAGCATTCTAGCATACTGCCGCTATCCAGTCAACGTTTTGGAGCCGAGAAGATTGCCCACCACTGGCACCTTGCACGCGTTGTAGCCGCTCTGCTATACTAGCGAGCAGATTTCCAGGCCGCTGGCGGCTGAGCACGGTGATGGGGGTGGCGGATGGGAGCGTTTGCTAGCGTCGAACTGATCAGCGTCGTGGGAGGCATTCGCAGAGACAGCAGCAGAATCACGGAAGTCACGGCTGTCCGACAAAAGTCTTTTTGGGGGCTTAAAGGGAGCCAGGAACAGCTTCTGGCTCTCACTGACCCCGTATACAACGACGGAACCGGTGTGAACCGCACCGTCGTGGACGCTGTGTCGACGAGCTTCCTGCGCAGTCCATCGAGGTCGATAACCTCTCGTCTCACCTACGCGTTGCAAGAGTCCAACCGTGCCCTCTGCGGTGAAAACTCCAGGGCGATTTTCGCTCACCGCCGATACCTTAGCGCCGTGTGCGCCTACATAAGCCCAGAGGAAGCTTATTTTGCTCAGGTCGGCCCATCGCTAATTCTTCTTGTACGCCGTGGAGAACTCCGGCGACTCGGCGAGCGGGCCCTGTCAGTGCTTTCTGCGGGCTGCCTGGGGCGGGACTTCGGCTTCGAAATACACTACTCGCACACTGAGATCGAACCGGGAGACATTGTCATCATCAGTTCGCCGGGGTTGGCCAAGGTCGCAAACCGCGAGTCGCTCCTCGACTGTTTGTCCTATCCTGGCCCTGATTCGCTGGCCGACAGCTTGTATCATCTGCACGAGAATGCTGCGGAGCCCGCTGACTTCTCTGCCATCATCGCTGCTATTGGAGCCGCTTCCGACAGGAACGTGGTTCGACCGAGTACGGGGCACGCCTTGCCAGGGGTCCCGCAGCGAGCGGTTGCGGAGGATGCGTCCTATCCAAACGAGAGCACAGCCTTCAGCCCAAACGCGTGGAGAAGTAGCAGAGAGAAGCATAGCGGTGCATTTTCAGACCGAGATGGCCTCGGGACAACCAGGTATCAAGCTTCACCCTTGATTACACCGGATGTTGTAGTGGCCGAGGGTACGCTGTCGGCTAACGTGACACGCCGTAGCCCGACTTCGAGGGCAGGCGAGCAGCCGCACCAGACGCCGCCCTTAGCTATCCAAACTCCTCCACCCCCAGTGCGCGACGTGGTCATCGAGTTCAACGGGTCGCGAGTCGATGGCGGAGCGATCGCCCCCGTAGTTCGCCGCCCTATCATCCATCCGATAGGAGATCGAACCGCTTCCGCTGCTCGTGAAGGCATCTCGACCCTGGCCAATCGTTTGTCTGAGCTGAGAAACGCACTCATCTCCTGGATTGTCCCACTTATGGCTCTAGGCGTTTTCTTGGCTCTGGGCTTCGCCTTTGTGGGTGGATACCAGCTATCGCGCGAACGCTCATCTGCAGCGCAAGGGCTAGAACAGCAGCGCCCAGCTCTGGAGGAAGTCCTTCAACTGGAGACAGATGCTCTTGCTACTAGCGACCCATCTCTGGCTCGGCGCCTTCTGGCCCAGGCAAATAAGCTGGCTTCTTCAGTGACAACCCAGGGAAAAGACGATCGCGACGTGGCGGCAACACGCGCCCGCATCAAAGCCGAACTCGACAAGCTTGGGGCCGTGACTCGTCTCTCCAAAGCCAGCGTACTCGTCGATTTATCGCGAGAAGTGTCGTCAGCTCAATCGCTGTCAATGAATGTCCAGGACTCCGGCGTCTACGTGCTTGACAGCGATGGAGATCGCCTCTTCAGGTTCCTCCTCGATAGCTCGAGAGAGAAGGTACAACAACCTTCAACGATGCTCGCGCTTCTGCACCGTGGCGATTCACTCGGCGAAGTCAAGGTCAAGGATCTCGTAGCAATCGCCTGGGTACCAGCCGGTGGAGCGAAGTCCAGAGGGACGCTCTTGGCATTCGACTCCAGCGGAATGGCGTTCGAATACGACCCGTCCGCATCGCCAGCGGGCATATCTCCTTTGCGAGCGACTGGAATCGAGTTTCTGGACCCGCAGATAACCGTCAAGGGGTATGCGGGAAATCTGTACGTGCTCGACCCTCAGAAAGGGACGTTGAAGTGGTATCCTCAGGCGCAGGGTGGCTATGGGAATCCAGCCTACAACTACTTCAACCCAGAGACTAGCGTCGACGTGTCCACAGCCATCGATTTCGCCCTTGACGGTAGCCTGTACTTGCTCCACCGCAATGGCCTCGTTCAAAGGTTCTTTGCTGGGCGCCCCCAGCCTTTTGATGTCGTCGTTCCTGACGGGCCGATAACCGCTCCCACCTCTATTTTCGCATCCCAGGCATCTCAGTACGTTTACGTCGTTGATGCAGCAAACAGCCGAGTGGTACAATTAAACAAGGACGGCTCGTTTGAGCGTCAATTCTTGTACGGCGACACCGAAGATCTTTTCCACAACGCCAAGAGCATCAGTGTTGACGAGAAGAAAGGACTCATGTACGTACTGAGCGGCAGAAAGATCCTCGCCCTCGCTCTAGAAACGAAGCAACCTTGAACGTACTAGGAATCGAAAGTTCCTGCGACGAAACGGCGGCGGCAGTAGTTGCTGACGGCCGTCACGTTATGTCGAGTATTGTGGCTTCACAGGTGGAACTCCACGCCGCCTACGGTGGGATAGTTCCCGAGGTCGCATCGCGCCAGCATCTAATCTGGATTATTCCAGTCGTTCGCCAGGCGCTCGAGGAAGCCAAAATCGGTTGGGCCGATCTTAACGCAATCGCGGTCACTAAAGGACCCGGCCTCGCCGGGTCGCTGCTCGTCGGCGTCAACGCTGCGAAAGCTATAGCCCTGGCGCGTGGACTTCACCTCATCGGAATAAACCACATCGAGGGGCATATCTACGCTAACTGGATATACGGTCGAGAGCCGACCTTCCCTTTGTTGTGCCTGATCGTCTCGGGGGGGCATTCGGATCTCATCCTCATGCGTGGCCACGGTGATTACCAGCTCCTGGGCCGAACCCGCGACGATGCTGCTGGGGAAGCCTTCGATAAAGCTGCCCGTATTCTGAAACTTGGCTATCCCGGTGGTCCTGCCATTCAGGCTGCCGCCGACAAAGGGCGTCACGGCCGGGTGCGTCTCCCTAGAGCGTGGTTGGGACAGAGCTTCGACTTTAGCTTTAGTGGGTTGAAGACCGCCGTGCTTCGACTTACCGAGGACCTGAGCAACCGGGGGTTGTTGGTTGAGGAGTGTGATGGAGAAGGGCAGGAAGAAAAGGCAGGACTGGTTACCTCCTGCGATCTGGCGCTTGGTTTCGAGGAAGCTGTCGTGGACGTGCTCGTCGAGAAGACCCGACGTGCTGCCGAGGACTTTGCAGTCAAAGAGGTTCTTCTGGCCGGAGGAGTGGCGAGCAACACTTTGCTCAGGAGCAGAATGGCAGAGCGAGTGCCGCTTCCCGTGTTCTTCCCACCACCCAGGCTTTGCACCGACAACGCGGCTATGATAGCCAGTTGCGGCTACTTCAAGCTAAAGCAAGGCGCGCGTGATTCCCTCGATTTGGATGTGCACCCGAATCTGAAGTTGGCGTAGACTCCTCATTCAGTCAGCGCATAGCTTCGCGCAGCACCCTCAGCGTGTCTGCACCGCAACGTTTCCACGAGAACATACTTGCCCGGGCCAAGCCCCTCTCGCGCATTTGCTGCCTCAGGCCAGCGTTGGTAGTGACTTCGACCATCGCATCGGAAATGGCACGGCTGTTGTGAGGATCGACCAGTAGACCCGCCTCACCCACAACTTCCGGGAGAGACGACACATTCGACGCGATCACGGGAGTTCCGCAGGCCATCGCCTCAAGTGCTGGCAGCCCAAATCCTTCGTACAGAGACACAAACACGAGCGCAATAGCTCCAGACAAAATGGCCGGCAGGTCTTCGTCAGCCACGTACCCTGTGATGATCACGTCATCACTGATCCCCGTCGCCTTCACTTGCTTGAATATGCCCTCGGACAGCCATCCCCTCTTTCCGACCAGCACAAGCTTTGGCGCCTTCTTAAGCCTGCGCTTCAGCGCGGCGTAAGCCCCTAGCGCCCCCGCTAGGTTCTTTCGTGGCTGAATCGTGCCCACACACAGCAGGTAATCTCCCGAGATTCCGTACTTGCCCTTCACCGACTCCATCAGATTGCTGTCTTCGACCGGGCGGAAACGCTCATCGTGCGCTAAATACACCGTGGATATCTTCCCGGGATCTACACCATAGTGCGTGACGAGGTCCCTCTTCGTTGCGTCAGAGTCGGCGATAACCTTGGTAGCCGATCTCGCGTTGTACCTGGTAGAGAGGTACAGGTAGGTCCAATCCAGGCTACGATGCGCGCGACGATGATAGAGATACCCCAGGTCGTGAATAGTCACGACGCACCTCGAGGGATGAATCACGGGCAACACGTGTGCTGGAACGAAGAGTAAGTCCGGCGGCTGCGTCAGCATCTCCCATGAGAGCCTAACGTGGGTCCAAAGCCGAGTGAAGGGAATCACTCGCACCTCCACTCCTTCGCGGAGGGGGAAATCGGTCTCCCGCGGTGGGGACCGAAAATAGAGGACAAGCTCATCCTCGTGGTCCTGGGCCAGCAGTTCCTGTATTAGACGCAACGAGTACAATTCCGTTCCCGTTCGATGTCTGACTCCGGTCCTACTGGCATCAATCCCGATACGCACGATACCTCCCACCCCCAAGACAATCATCACCACCGCCAGAGCGAGTCTATCACACTTGGCATCTATCGACAACAGGATAACGAAACAAGGCGTAATCCGAAGATACAGGCTGAAAGAGCGAGTATAACAGTGCTACGCCATTGCTAGTGACATTCAACGCCTGTGAACGGGTTTGATGCAGCAAGACTGCTGCACTATGATTAGAGCGTTAGCACTCTCGGCCCAAGAGTGCTAACTTTGGGCCAGAAATTAGCTTGACTATTATGTCTACTCAAGGAGGTCAGCATTATGGCGATGAATCTGAAGCCTCTCGGTGACAGACTGATCGTGAAGCCATCTCAGAAAGAGGAAGTAACAAAGAGCGGCATTGTGCTTCCCGACACTGCCAAGGAGAAGCCCCAGGAAGGAGTCGTTGTAGCGGCGGGGCCAGGACGTTTAGCAGAGGATGGCAAGCGAGTGGAAATGGAAGTCAAAGAGGGCGACAAGGTAATCTACGCCAAGTACGCAGGGACTGAGATCAAGATCGAGAACGAAGAGTATCTCATTCTAAGCGAGAAGGACATCCTGGCCATCGTCAAATAGCACGTGATTGTTGACAGGTTCAAGTCAATCGACAGGCTCAGGCAAGAAATCACTTAGGCTCAAGAGGAGGCTTACTAAACATGGCAAAGCAGTTGCGCTTTGACGAAGATGCGCGCCGATCATTGAAGAGGGGCATCGACACCCTCGCCGACGCGGTAAAGACCACGTTGGGCCCCAAGGGACGCAACGTAGCGCTGGACAAGAAATTTGGCGCCCCTACCATCACCCACGACGGTGTCACAGTAGCGAAAGATATCGAACTCGAAGAACCGTTCGAGAACATGGGAGCCCAACTGTTGAAGGAAGCGGCGACGAAGACTAACGACGTTGCTGGAGATGGGACTACCACAGCCACAGTTCTCGCACAGGCTATCGTCACGGAGGGGCTGCGCAACGTTGCAGCCGGGGCTAACCCGATGCTGTTGAAGAGAGGCATTGAGAAGGGTGTTTATGCGGTCGTGGACGAAATCAAGAAGATGTCCAAGCCTGTCGAAGGCAAGGACGATATCGCCCACATCGCCGCAATTTCTGCCGCTGATGCGGAGATCGGTGAACTCATCGCTGAGGTTATGGACAAGGTCGGCAAGGACGGCGTGATTACGGTCGAGGAGTCCAAGGGTCTCAGGTTTGAGACCGAGTATGTCGAAGGTATGCAGATCGACCGCGGCTACATTTCGGCCTACTTCATAACCAACCCCGATCGCATGGAAGCCGTACTCGACGATCCCTACATCCTCATAACCGACAAGAAAATATCGGCCATTTCCGACATCCTGCCGGTCCTGGAGAGAGTTCTTCAGGTAACCAAGACGCTCGTGATAATCGCTGAGGATGTGGACGGAGAGGCGCTGGCAACGCTGGTAGTGAACAAGCTGCGCGGCACTATTCAATGTCTAGCGGTGAAGGCTCCAGGCTTTGGCGACCGCCGCAAGGCCATGCTTGAGGACATTGCCATTCTCACGGGCGGCAAGGTTATATCCGAGGAGGTGGGCCGCAAGCTTGATTCGGCCACTGTTGCCGATCTTGGACGGGCACGGCGCGTGGTGTCTACCAAGGATGAAACCACCATAGTTGAAGGTAAGGGCTCCGAGGAGGCGATTCAGGCCAGAATCAAACAGATCAAAGCACAGATCGCCGAAACCACATCCGATTTCGACCGCGAGAAGCTGCAGGAGCGGCTGGCTAAACTGGCCGGTGGCGTAGCGATCATCAAAGTCGGCGCCGGGACTGAGGTAGAGCTGAAAGAGAAGAAGCATCGAGTCGAAGATGCGCTCTCCGCTACTCGTGCAGCGGTTGAAGAGGGCATTGTGCCTGGCGGCGCCGTCGCTCTCCTTAATTCCATCTCCGCTCTCGATACTGTTGGTGGCACCGGAGACGAGGCTACCGGCGTAGCCATTCTGCGACGAGCGCTCGAGGAGCCGCTCCGCCAGCTCGCTCAGAACGCGGGACAGGAAGGGTCCGTTGTGGTCGAGTCTGTCCGACGGCATCAGCAGGAGACGGGGAACAAGAACGTTGGTTACGACGTTCTCGCCGACGATTACGGCGACATGGTGCAGAAGGGAATCGTCGACCCGGCGAAGGTAACCCGCTCCGCTCTGGAAAACGCGGCCTCCATCGCCACGATGATCCTCACCACAGAGGCGCTAGTCACCGACATACCTGAAAAAGAGAAGCCTATGCCTGGAATGCCAGGAGGAATGCCCGAGTACTAGGGAGCTAGAAGTAACCAGCCTTCAATCATCTGCGCAGCCGGGCAAGCGGCATCTGGAATGTGAAGGGCAGTTGATTGCCGAGGACTGGATGCTGCGTGGTCAGACGGCCTGTATGCTTAGGCAATCGGGTGGTCATCACGGGGGGCGGCCGGTAGGTCGCCCCCCCGCACATTGAGCTGCAGCGCAAGCATCAGGAATTCCTTTGCAACCTTCGCGAGATGGTAAAATAACACGTTAACCGCAGGACGCAAAGGGACTACAGATTGATCCGATTGCACTTAGGATGAAGACTCTGCAGTGAAGCTCCGACTTCTGGTAGTGAGGGGAATTCTGGAAACGGGAGGCAAACGGTTTGATCGTGATCGGCCTGACAGGCAATATCGCCTGCGGTAAAAGCGTGGTAGCCAACATGCTGCGTGACCTGGGCGCCGAGGTGATCGATATGGACAAGGTAGCTCACCAGGTCATGGCGCCCAACACACCAACGTATGCACGCATAGTCGAGGAATTCGGCCCGGCGATCCTTACCGATTCTGGAGAAATAGACCGCGGCAAATTGGGAGCGATTGTCTTTGCTGACCCAAGCGCCCTTGCCCGGCTCGATCGAATTGTCCATCCTTCGGTACTCGAACGCACCGACGAATTGGTTGCGCGCTCCACGGCGAAAGTCGTCGTCGTGGAAGCCATCAAGCTGATCGAGAGCGGCTACCACAAGAAATGCGATTCGATCTGGGTGGTAACCTGTTCTAAGAAGCAGCAGATTATGCGACTGTGCAAGGACCGTCGCCTCTCTCGCGCCCTGGCGCTGATGCGCATTGAGGCCCAAGGGCCTCCTGAACACAAACTGCGTTACGCCGACGTGGTGATCGATAACAGCGGCACTCTTGAGCATACTCGGCAGCAGGTGCAAGAGAACTGGCACAAGCTAATCCAAAGGCTATCCACATCCTAGCAAGCTGCTGTGGTCCGTGCTATAATAGCACTGTTATCGAGAATTTCGCGTGTAAAACTGACTCTTCTTCCAGAAGCCCGTTCGGTTCTCCGTAACAAGCCCAGCTACCCAGCTAAGGAGGTCTTTCATGCCAGATGTGCATTTCGAACGCCAGTATCGCACTCCCTACTCAGAAGGCTACTTCATAATGGAGGAACAGGGAAGACTTGGAAAAATCGATCTCCATTTCACCCCCACCGTGGTCTACGCGACCATGGTCATCGAGCGTGAAATGGAGGAAGATGACCTGCTAGACCTGATCGAGCAGGCAGACGACGAGTTGGTGCTCTCGGCGGATGTGGCCCGCGACGATTTCCTGGTCTCGGTCTTTCAAGGGAAGGACCTGGGAGTCTATAGCGACGAGTACTTCGAGGAACCCGAGGAAGACGAGGATAATCCCTAAGACAGCCGCCGGTGGCAGTGAGAAACAAGATGGAGACTCTCGATCTGCTCAGGCGGCTTTCTGAAGCCTCAGGAGTGTCGGGCTACGAATCGCAGGCGCGGGACCTTGTGGCTGAGGAACTTCGCAGGTACTCAGACGAAACGCGAATCGACAGGCTAGGCAGCGTCATCGCCCGAAAGGCTGCCCGCGGCGTGCCGAAACCGTTCGGCCGTGTTATGATTGCCGCCCATCTGGACGAAATCGGACTGATTGTTACTGCGCAGGAAGGGCCCTTTCTGCGCTTTTCCACGGTTGGAGGAATTGACCAGCGAGCCCTGCCGGAGCAACGCGTTCTTGTCCACGGAACCGAGCCCCTACCAGGCATCATAGGTACTCGCCCTCCCCACGTGACCCGATCCGAGGACAGAGAGAAAGTGACTAGGGTCGAGGACCTGGTCATCGATACAGGCCTGGACGAGGCCACCCTCTCACAGCGCGTTCGGGTCGGCGACATCGTCAGCTTGCAGCGCCAGGTGACCGCTCTGCACAACCACCTCGTCGCGGGCAAGGCGCTCGACAACCGCGCTTCGCTGGCCGCGCTAATACTCGCGATGGAGTGCCTTTCGACCGTCGATCACACCTGGGACGTGTACGCCATCGCAACCGTCCAGGAAGAGGTCGGCCTTCGTGGGGCTGCAACCGCTGCGTTCGGAGTGGTGCCTGATATTGGCATCGCCGTCGACGTGAGCTTTGGTGATGCCAGTGACCTTCCGCCCTGGCAGACCACTCCGTTAGGCTCGGGGCCAGCCATACCGTTGGGGCCCAACATTCACCCTTGGGTGCACGAAAAGCTAGTTAAATGCGCTCAGGAGCACGAGATTCCCCACCAAATCACTGCCGAACCTGGAGACACGGGAACGGATGCGTGGGCCATACAGGTCACGAGATCAGGAATTCCGACCGGCCTGTTGGGCGTTCCTCTCAGGTATATGCACAGCACAGTGGAAACAGCTTCCATTAAAGACATTGAACGAACATCGCGTCTGCTGGCAGCGTTTGTCTCCTCACTTGGCGAACAAGCCATTGGCGAGTTGGGAGTCAAGGTTGACGTGCGATCGCCTGAAGGTGGACCGAAATGACATCATTGCTGAAGGAACTCACCGAAATACCTGGAGTCGCGGGAGCCGAGGACGAAGTTCGCGCGTTCATTGGGCGCGAGTTGCGAAATGTCGTCCAAGACGTGTGGACAGATGCCCTCGGCAACGTATTCGCCAGAAAACCCGCAGCACGGCAGGCTGTGTCTGCCCTTCGGGTTATGGTTGCCGCGCACATGGACGAAGTGGGCCTCATGATCACTCACATCGAGGAGAATGGCAGACTGAAGTTCCAACCGGTAGGCGGAATGGACCAGCGCGTTCTCCTCTCCAAAACCGTGCGCATCGGCAAGCACGGCGTGCCTGGCGTCATTGGAGTGAAGCCAATCCATTTGCTCAAGCCGGAAGAGCGGGATAAAGCGGTAAAGACTGAAGATATGACCATCGACATCGGCGCCAACAACCGGCGCGACGCCGAGGGGTACGTCAAAATAGGCGACTACGCCAGCTTCGCGACGGAGTTCGGCACGATAGGAAATCTCATCGCGGCCAAGGCTCTTGACGACCGCGCAGGGTGTGCGCTGCTCCTGAATTTGCTTAAGGGCGAGTACGAATTCGAGCTGGTTGCCGTGTTTACTGTTCAAGAAGAAGTTGGCCTGCGTGGCGCGCATGTTGCTGCTTACTCGATCAGGCCCGACGTGGCCATAGTTCTGGAGGGAACGATAGCCGACGACCTGCCGAAGAAAAGGGATGAGAGCCCAACTAGCAAACTGGGAGGAGGGCCAGCCATTACACTGGTAGATAGGATGGTGGTCGTCGATCGGGGTCTAGTGGAGATGATTATCAGGTCTGCCGAGGACAACTCAATCCCCTTTCAGATCAAGCAGCCGCTAGTAGGCGCGACCGATGCTGGGCCCATTCAAAGAACCGGGGCGGGAGTGAGATCTGCCGTCGTGGCAGTGCCCTGCCGCTACTTGCACACGCCGGTCAGCCTGATGGACCCCATCGACTACGAAAACACGTCGAGACTGATCGGGAAAGTCCTGGCGAGGCTGCCGGAGTGGGCCCGATCGGGATAGTGCGTTTCTTGGGTACGGGTGGAGATTTGGGTCGTGCCTACAAGACCTACTCGAAGGCAGCGAAGCGTCGCTGGAGTATGCGCACGAATCAGTTTGATCTGTAATAGGTGGTGGGGAATCGATGCGTAAGAGACGACTTCAACCTGCACTGGGGAGGTGTCAGCCTGTTGATCATGAATGACCTTCTCCGCAAGCTCACTGAGGCTGCCGGTCCTCCGGGAAACGAAAGTGACGTTCGTTCGTTAATACAAGAAGAGGTCCGCCAGCACGCTGATGACATTCACGTGGACGTTATGGGCAACTTGCTGGTGTACCGAAACGGGCCAGGGCCCAGAATTATGCTCTCGGCCCATATGGACGAGATTGGCGTCGTGGTAACGCATGTGGACGACAAGGGATTTCTGCGCTTTGGTCCTCTGGGGCGGCTCAACCCGCTGACTCTCATCGGCCAGCGCGTTATCCTGTCCCGCGGCACACTTGGAGTCATAGGCACCGAGAGACGGGAATCCGAGAGCGAAGAGGTGAAAATCGAGAAGCTCTACATCGACGTTGGAGTCACGGACAGAGAATCGGCCCTCCGCGTGGTGAACGTGGGTGATGCGGGCGCTTTCGTGCGCGAGTTTCACGAGGCGCATGGAAGGTATGTGGCCAAAGCCTTGGATGACCGGGTGGGATGCGCCATTCTGATTAGGCTGCTGCAGGACTTGCGACATACATCGAATAGCCTGATATGCGCCTTCACCGTGCAGGAGGAAATCGGGATGCGTGGGGCATCAACGAGTTCCTTTGGAGTGGAACCAGACCTAGCCCTGGCAGTGGACGTTACCCTAACAGGTGACACTCCCGAGTCCCCTCGAATGTCCGTGTCGCTGGGGAAGGGTCCAGCCATCAAGGTCAAGGATCGGGGTATGCTCGCCAATCCGGTCGTGAAGAATCTGCTGATCGACACCGCCCAGAGGTTGAACGTTCCCTACCAGTTGGAAGTGTTGGACCAGGGCACTACCGACGCAGCGGTTATCCAGGTTTCGCGAGCCGGCGTGCTTACCGGAGCGGTATCGATTCCCTGCCGTTACGTCCACACAACTTCGGAGATGGTGGATTCGGGGGATCTCGACGGCGCACTGAAAATCTTGAAAGGCATTGCCTCCGAACGCCTGCAACTGCCAACTTGAGAGGCGTTGTGAAATTGCAGAGCCGATGAATTGGACAAGAGGATATCAGCCAGCCTTGACAAGGCTAAGCTGCATTGCTATTATTGCCCAGGCGCACAGGAGGCGGTGCTGAGGAAGGGGTTATCAGTTAGGTGTCCAGGCTCATCGATCGAATAGACGGTCCATCTGATCTCAAGAAACTCAGCCTGGCGGAGATGCGCGTTCTCTGCCAGGAGATACGAGATTTGCTCATTCATACCATCACCCACAACGGGGGCCATATGGCCTCCAACCTGGGAGTGGTGGAGTTAACAGTGGCTCTGCACGTAGTCTTTGACAGCCCGCGCGATAAGCTGATCTGGGATGTTGGTCACCAGTCCTACGTGCACAAGCTGTTGACTGGCAGAAGACACACCTTCCACACTATACGCCAGTACGGCGGCCTTTCCGGATTTCCCGATCGCGCGGAGAGCGCTCACGACCCAATGGGCGCGGGACATGCCAGCACGTCTGTTTCCGCTGCTCTGGGCATGGCTCTCGCTCGCGACCTCAAAGGAGAGGACCACAACGTGGTCGCGGTCATTGGAGATGGATCGATGACCGGAGGACTCGCGTTCGAGGGCATAAACAACGCCGGAAATCTCGGCACGCGGTTAATAATCGTCCTCAACGACAACCAGATGTCCATCTCTCCGAACGTTGGGGCGCTGGCGAGCTATCTAGGCCGCGTACGCACAGATCCCCGGTACTATCGGGCCAAGGTGGGGGTAGAGCACGCTTTGGTCCGAATGCCGCTTGGCCGGGCGATAGTGGATGGCCTGAAGCGCATCAAACAGAGCATAAAAGGGCTCGTAATCCCAACTATGGTGTGGGAAGAGTTGGGCCTTACCTATCTCGGGCCAGTCGAGGGCCACGACCTGAGGCAGCTTATCGACACGCTGAAGACCGCCAAGATGGTTCAGCGGCCGACCATAGTACACGTCTGCACCAGGAAGGGAAAAGGCTATGCCCCTGCCGAACTCGATGCGGTAAGCTTTCACGGCATACCTCCTAACGCCAAGGCAAAAAGCAGCGCTCCTAGCTACACTCAGGTCTTCGGGGACACTCTCGTGGATATAGCCAGGAAGGATTCCCGAGTCGTCGCCATAACTGCGGCAATGCAGGAAGGAGCTGGGCTCAACAAATTCGCTTCGTGCTTTCCAGATAGAATCTTTGATGTAGGGATAGCGGAGGAGCACGCCGTGACCTTTGCCGCAGGGCTCGCGGTCCAGGGCATCAAGCCTGTGGTAGCCATCTACAGCACGTTTCTGCAGCGGGCATACGATCAGTTGATCCACGACGTTTGTATGCAAAACCTGCCCGTCGTTTTCGCCCTGGACCGCGCTGGCATCGTCGGTGATGATGGCAAGACTCACCAAGGGCTCTTCGATCTATCCTACCTTCGCCACGTACCCAACATAGTCGTGATGAGCCCAAAAGACGAGAATGAGTTGCGGCACATGCTCTGGACAGCCATTACCCTCGACCAACCTGCCGCCATTCGTTACCCTCGGGGTGCCGGCATTGGTGTGCCGCTGGACGATAGGCTCACGGCCATACGCCTGGGAGAGGCAGAAGTCCTCCGCACCGGAAGGGACCTAGCCATCGTAGCCTTGGGAAGTCCTGTCTACGCGTGTCTTCGTGCTGCGGAAATGCTCGAACGAAAGGGAATCCAGGCCACAGTGGTCAACGCTCGCTTCGCCAAACCTCTGGACGAGACAGTCATCACCACTCTCGCCAGTCGGTTCAGGCGTCTCGTGACTGTCGAGGAGAATGCGCTTGCCGGGGGCTTCGGCAGTGCTGTCCTGGAACTGCTGCACTCCCGCGGCGTATCCAACGTAGTGGTGAAGCGCATCGGAATTCCCGACGAGTTTGTCGAACACGGCCCTCAGAGCACTCTGCGTAGCCAGTACTCGCTTGACGCGGAAGGCATCGTTCGGACCGTGTTAGAGGGTTTCCCGGAGTTTATGGCCAGCGCACTGCCACTGGCCGTGGGAGAGGCTTAGTGCCCCAGCACCAGCAGCGGAAACTCGATCACATTCGCATCTGCGTTGAAGAGGACGTGGCGTTTCACCAGACTACCACCGGGTTCGAGAGTTATCGACTCCTCCATCGCGCCTTGCCTGAGATCAACAAGAGCGACCTGGACACCTCTGCGAACGTCCTCGGCAAGACCCTTCGAGCGCCACTGATTATATCAGCCATTACCGGCGCAACCGAGCTATCACGTCGCATCAATCGCAACTTGGCAGCGGCCGCGCAATCGCTGGGGATTGGCCTTGGTCTGGGGTCTCAGCGCCCGGCCATCGAAAACCCGAAGTTGTTCAACTCCTACCAGGTGCGCGACGTTGCGCCGGATATCCTGCTGCTGGCCAATCTTGGCGCCGCACAACTTAATTACGGCTTCGGAATCAAGGAATGCCGTATGGCCGTTGACATGATCGGGGCTGACGCGCTGGCTCTCCACCTCAACTCTCTGCAGGAGGCAATTCAGCCAGAAGGGCAGACGGATTTCGCAAACCTCGTCGAGAAGATCGGCGAAGTTTGTGCTGCGCTGCCCGTTCCGGTTATAGTTAAGGAGGTCGGGAACGGCATTTCGGGTGAGGTCGCCGCACAACTTCGTGCCGCTGGAGTGGCGGGCATCGACGTTGCCGGTGCTGGGGGGACTTCGTGGGCGCGAGTGGAACTACACCGCCACAAGGACCCCAGGCGCAGGGAGATAGCCGAGGCCTTCGGCGAATGGGGAATCCCAACGGCAGAATCGGTTCAAGCAGTGAGAGCGGTGAGTGACCACCTGTTCGTAATTGCTAGCGGCGGCATAAGAAACGGCATCGACGCCGCAAAGGCCCTAGCCCTCGGTGCGGACGCTTTTGGTCTTGCTGGCCCGCTAGTTGAACCCGCTATGGCGAGTTCGGATGCTGTCGAGGCGGTCTTGTCCGTCATAATCGAGCAATTGCGCGTGGCAATGTTTTGCACCGGGTCGGCTAACGTGGCCGCCCTCCGGCGGGCACAGATGGAACGAGTGTAGCTAACCGATGAGCCTTGAGACAAACCTTGACAAAACAATCGAGCGGTACATTCCAGAACTGGAGCAGGAACTACAGGCGATCCTCCAAAGCGAGGCCGCTGCATCAGCGCCGGATGTCGAGCCCCTGTACGGTATACTCAGATACCACTTGGGCTGGGCCGACGAGAAGCTGCAGCCAACCAGGGCCCCGAGCGGCAAAAGGTTACGTCCGGCCCTATGTCTGCTCTCCTGCGAGGCATGCGGAGGGGATTACCACCAGGCCCTAGACATCGCGGCAGCCATCGAGTTTATCCACAACTTCACCCTAATTCACGATGACATTCAGGATCAGAGTCCGTTGCGCCGCCACAGGCCAAGCGTCTGGGCCCTCTGGGGTGAGGCACAGGCCATAAACGCGGGAGACGCTCTCTATTCGATAGCGGCGCTGGCCCCACTTCGGGCAGTAGCCCGAGGCGTACGAGCGGAAACAACACTGCTGGCCGCTGAGACACTGCACAGCACTCTGCTCTTGGTCTGCGAAGGGCAATATATGGACGTTGCCTTCGAGAAAAGAAACGACGTCACACCGGAAATGTACCTCGCCATGATCGAAAGGAAGACCGCCAGCCTTATCGCTTGCTCCACTCAACTCGGGGCGTACGTTGCCACGGAAGATGACGCCATTAGCGCCACGTTCAGGAGATTCGGGCACGCGCTGGGAATGGCCTTCCAGATTCAGGATGACATTCTAGGCATCTGGGGAGATGCTGCAACCACAGGGAAGCCGGTCGGCGACGACATCTACCATCGCAAGAAGACGCTGCCGGTTCTGTACGCGCTGGATGTTGGGGCGTCGGCTGACACAGTTCGACTCCGGCAGATCCTGGGACGTGCGGAAATCACCGTCGAGGATGTCGAAGAAGCCACGGCCATTCTATCGCGGCTTGGAGCTAAAGAATACGCCAGTCGCAGCGCCCAGCAGTGGTTTGACTTGGCGCTGGACTCTCTTTTGGCAGCACATCCCCTTGAGCCGAGCGGCTCACTCCTCAGAGAACTCGCCAAGTCGCTGATGGGTCGTACGAGCTAGGGTTCCATTCGCCTTGGCAAGCGCCGACACCGGCTGTAGAAGGCATACCAGTGCTCTTGAAGCCACTGATGGTACAATTGGTGCTCAAGGCCGAGCCCACGCTGGACAAGCTCCTTTGCGACCACGCCTCCTCGATGAGGATGCGGATGCCTTTTCGGTAGCGGCGAACCGAATCCGTGGGTGTAGTGGACCAGTTCGTGAGCGATTGTGACCCGCGGGACATAGCTGGGCACCAGCCTGCTACGCAACAGAGAATTTATACCTATGAAGGTAGTTCGACCGCTTGCAGATAGCGTTATCAGTCCAAGGCGCGCCTTCCACGCTCGACCGTAACCTATTTCTACGGTGTTGGCTCTATCAACGTCGTGGAAATGCCGCGCCCAGATTTCGTCGAGTTCTCTCCGTAACCACTCGTTGTTGCGATCACCCGTGGTGAGATCATCCAGGGTTGGATCAAGAAGAGGCACCTCGGCCACAGCGTACATCCTGTCAAAGCTCTCCTTTCGCAAACTCGAATTGAGGTTGTTGATAGCGGGGAGGCACGCCCCCTCTGTCTCAAGGGCAGCACTAAGCCCGCCTCCAAGCGCGACCCAGAACGCGATACGAACACAACCCCTATTTTATTTACAGCTGCAGACCATTTGGATTCCTGGCTCCCCCTCGGCGGGATCCGAGGTTGCCCACCACGCATCACCCTAGCCAGCTGGGAGAAGCCAAATTTGTGAGGGGAACAGTGTGCTTGTTTATTTCCCAGAAAAGTATAACAGGGCTGTCAACAAACAGACGGTCAGGTGCAAACGGGAACTCGCGAGTGGCGCGTCGTTAGCAAAACCGTTGAGCAAAAGCGTTGTTATGCTCACAGCTCGACCGCGACTTACATCTGCGCAAATGGCGGAGGGGGCGCAACGATGGGACTTCATCAAGCTGAAATGGAGCTAGTGTACGAGCGATCACTTTGCCGGCTATCACTCGCTAAGGAAGGCGACAAACACCTCGTTGCCCAGAAGCCTGCCTTTGCTGGTGAGTGCTACACGGTCTCCCCGGTTGACGAGCAACCCATCTGCCACCAGACGATCAATGACAGTTCCGAATACTTCATCCAGGGTACACGCGAATCGCCCAAGGAATTCCCTACGGCTGATTCCATCCACCAAGCGAAGGCCCAGGAATGCAGTCTCCTTCATTTCTAGGTTGACGTCGATTTCCTCTACCTGATCGACAGGGACAGTTCCACTGCTGACCAAGCTCACGTAGCCCTCTGGCGAGAGCACATTGTTGAAACGAGTCCCGTTTATGTACGAGTGAGCACCCGCGCCGAACCCTAGGTACGGCTGGTTTAGCCAGTAGGTCAAGTTGTGCCGGCATCGGAAGGAACCCTGCGCAGCGGCCCAATTCGAGATCTCGTAGTGCTCGTATCCGGCCTCCGCCAGCAGGTACTCGGACGCCTCGTACATTTCAGCCGCCTCGTCCTCACCAGGAACCTGCAGCCTGCCTTCGCTCCACAAACAGTGAAAGCCAGTCCCCTCCTCGATCGTCAGCGAGTACAGCGACAGATGCTCCGGGGCGAGAGCAATCACCCGCCGGAGCGTCTTCGTCCAGTGATCTACAGACTGATCGGGCAGCGCATACATCAGGTCCACACTGATATTCTCGAATCCTGCATCACGACAAGCCTCGAAGGACTGGAGCGCACGCTCCGCGCTATGGACACGCCCCAGCTGCTGCAGCATCCCATCGTCCAGGCTCTGAACCCCCAGGCTGATGCGGTTCACTCCCAGGCTCCTCAGCTCCAACGCGCGGTCATAGTCGATAGTCTCCGGGTTAGCCTCCACTGTTGTCTCGACGTCTGGGTTCCACCCGACGTAAGTCGCGCAAGCCAGCAGAATCTTTTCGATTTCCTGTTCCGAAAGGAGCGAAGGAGTCCCCCCTCCGATGTACAGCGTGGACGCCTCGAACCTCTTGCTAGTGCCCGATGCTCCCCCCGCAACCATCGCCACTTCCCTGCACAAGGCATCGACGTACGCTGTTTTGAGAGCATCGTTACTTGCATAAGAGTTGAAGTCGCAGTAGAGGCACTTCCTAATGCAGAACGGAATATGAATGTATATGCCCGCTTCGACCTTTTTCACTTATACCCCCACCTGAATGATAACACACTGAAGTGGAAACGACATCCGAAAAACGCTATAATAGGAGCGCTTAACGCCGACGAGCCACTCGTCGGCGCTTAGTTGGAAAGGAACCTGCGGAGGTGCAGACTTGCAAAGAAAAACGGACATGTGCGGGCAGCTTCGCGCCTCCGACGTTGGCCGCGACGTAGTCCTGATGGGCTGGGTACATCGACGGCGCACCCACGGGGGAATCATCTTCATCGACCTGCGAGATTCATCCGGTGTGGTGCAGTTGGTCTTCAACCCCGAGCTTTCCCCGGAAGCACATGCCGTCGCCGAGTCGACGCGACTGGAGTACGTTATATCGGTTACTGGAAAAGTTGGCCTGCGCCCCCCAGGTACTGAGAACCCACAACTTCCAACGGGAGAGGTCGACATCCTGGTACTTGAGGCGCAAGTGCTGAGCCCGGCCAAGACACCACCTTTCTACATAAACGAGCACGTGGAAGTTGACGAGTTTCTACGGCTCCGCTACCGCTACCTGGACTTGCGCCGTGAGAGTATGCACGCGAACATACTGCTGCGGAACAAGGTAGCCAAGACCATTCGTGATTGGCTGCACGACCAGGGGTTCGTCGAGATCGATACTCCCATTCTCGTGAACGAGACTCCCGGAGGGGCACGCGAGTTCCTGGTTCCTAGCAGGCTACACCCGGGAGAGTTCTACGCCCTTCCACAGTCCCCACAGCAGTACAAGCAACTGCTTATGGTTGCGGGTTTCGAGAAATACTTCCAGCTTGCTCGCTGCTTCCGCGACGAGGACCTGCGCGCTGATCGCCAGCCTGAATTTACGCAGCTCGATATGGAAATGTCTTTCGTAGACCAGGAGCAGATACTCGAAATCGTCGAAGCCCTACTCATTCACGTCATAAGCGAGACAACGAATAAGCACATCCTCGCGCGCCCATTTCCCAGGCTGGCCTACGAGCGTGCGATGAATCTCTACGGGACCGACAAGCCCGATATCCGCTTCGGTCTGTTGCTCCACGATATCTCCGATATCGTGGCAGGAACCGATTTCAAAGTCTTCTCGACCGCGCTCGCCGGTGGAGGCCAGGTCAAAGGCCTGCGTATCCCTGGGGGGGCGAGCTATACTCGACGTGAGGTTGAGGAACTTACCAATTTCGTCATCAGGAAGGGCGCCAAAGGCCTTGTCACAGTGGCACTCCATCCCGATGGGGTCAAGTCACCTCTGACCAAGTTCATGAGCGAGGACAAGTTACGTCAGATAATCACCGAACTCGAGGGAGTGGAAGGAGACCTTCTTGCCATCGTGGCTGATCAGCCACAGGCCGTTGCCGAAGCTCTTAGTGAGCTACGACTCGAGGTAGGTCGCCGGCTAAATCTAATGGACCCCGACACTCTAGCATTGCTATGGATAGTGGATGCGCCGCTCCTGGAATGGAATGCCGAGGAAGGCCATTGGCAAGCCAAGCACCACCAGTTTACAGCGCCCGTTGACGAGGACATTCCACTTCTGGATACTAACCCCAGTGCGGCGCGCGCAAAGCAGTACGACATCGTTTGCAACGGCACAGAGCTGGGCGGAGGAAGCGTCAGGATCCACCGCCGTGGGCTTCAGGAAAAGATGTTCGCGGTAATGGGAATGTCAGAAGAAGAAGCCAACCGCATGTTCGGCCATATGCTGGAGGCCTTCGAGTATGGCACTCCTCCACATGGAGGGATAGCGCTGGGCCTCGACCGCTTCGTCATGCTGCTTGCCGGGCAAGATACCATCCGGGATGTGATTCCCTTCCCCAAGACACAGAGCGCCACCTGTCCGATGACAGGCTCCCCTTCGCCAGCGGCGGTCACCCGACTGAAAGAGCTCCATATCGAGGTGCATCCAGACAGCGAGTGAGCGAGGGTAAAAGTTGACAGTACGACCATCCAGATGTACAATGAGAATTGGGATAAGGTTGGATCCTGCGTCCACCGCAAAGTTAAATAACAAGTGGGGTGGCTGGTAGGGTAACGTTGGCGTCGTCCCAACGAAATCACCAGTTGCAGCTTTGTTGCGTCGCGTGGGGAGTGGGTTGTGACGAGCTCACTCTTCTCTTTTTATCCGGTCATCGTTGGGCTGCCTACGGGCGGCGTCGGAACGCAGCATTTGGCGGTTGCGAAGGGATATCAGTCGAGAGGTAGGAGCGCGCGCTATGTGGTATTTCGCAAAAGTCGAGCCAATCCCTGGTATGGAACAGACTCTACGCACTGAAATCTTGTGGGGGGAGTCGGTTTTGCCGAAATCGATGGTCGGATGGGTCGCTGCCGATGGTGGAGCGGCCTACATTCTTCTGGAGTGCAAGCACGATCCGGCGCACAGCGGAGAACTGGAAGATCTTCAGAGATACTTCAAGGTCATCGAGTTTTCCAGCGCCGAACCATTCTTCGTCGGAGAGCACGCTCCTCATTCGTTCCCAGGAAGACCGTCAGCGTTCTTGACCAGCCTCAAACGACAGAGCATCGTGACATCTTAGCGGTTATGGTGCGTCAGCTCCGGCCGCCTTATTGGAGTGATTCACAGCCGGCAGGAACCTCTCTGGACAACGACCTTGGTTGATCTTGACCTCGCATTCCTCGTCCCTAGTCATCCCTTGCCACCAGCTATGACCCTATTGAGACCGCGCGTTAATAGTAATTTTACATTTTTTCCTTGACCCTCGATTTTGCCCCGTGCTATACTTCTGCGCGAATTGCCCCAGCCGGGCAAGCTGCCAACCTGGTACAGGACTCGAGACGGGAGGTCGCGTATTGATAGAGGTTGATGGACTGATCAAGTACTACGGAGCTCGCAAGGCCATCTACGGAATTAGCTTCCAGGTTCGCGAAGGCGAGATCCTGGGATTCCTTGGTCCAAACGGGGCGGGCAAGACCACGACTATGCGCATTCTCACAGGATTTCTCCCGGCCAATGACGGCGTTGCCAGGGTCGCCGGCTTTGACGTAATGCGCCAATCGCTCCAGGTGCGGAAAAACATCGGTTACCTGCCAGAGACCGTTCCACTGTACACGGACATGACGGTCAAATCGTACCTGGACTTCACAGCCAGGATACGAGGGCTCTCCGCCAAACGCAAGAACCAGCGGATTTCCTACGTGATGGATGTATGCCACATCGCAGACGTGGCGGACAAGTTCATTGGCAAGCTCTCCAAAGGATACCGGCAGCGAGTTGGGCTGGCGCAAGCGTTGATCAATGATCCCCCGGTGCTAATCCTGGATGAGCCCACTGTGGGCCTGGATCCAAAGCAGATAATCGAGACAAGGCAGCTAATCAAACAGCTTGGCCGTGAGCACACAATAGTTCTGAGCACTCATATCCTCCCCGAAGTAAGCATGACCTGCAGCCGCGTCGTTATCATCAACGAAGGGAAGGTCGTCGCAGTGGACACCCCGGACAACCTCACGAGACGGCTCAAGGGCGTCGAGCGTATCGAACTGGAGGTGCGCGGACCACGCGAGGCTGTCCTACGGTGTCTGAACAACGTGCCAGGAGTAACTCACGTGGAGCACCAGGAGCGCGAGGGCCTTCAGCACTGCTTCGTCGAGTCTGAGGTCAACAGAGACATCCGGGAATCAGTGGCAGCCGCCATTGTGAACAACGGATGGGGGTTACTGCAATTGCGCTCCGTGGGCATGAGTCTGGAAGAGATATTTCTCAAGCTCACAACTAGCGAGGAGATGGTTAGCCAATGAGAAACATCTGGGCAATCGCGGAAAAGGAAACCAGATCGTATTTTGCATCTCCTTTGGCCTACGTGATTTTGGCGGCGTTCCTCGTAGCAACTGGCTACTTCTTCTCTGCCATTCTCGCCCTGTCACGAGAGGCCACAATGCGGTACATCTTCGACAACATGGGGGTAATTCTCCTGCTACTTTCCCCCATCTTGACTATGCGCCTTTTGGCCGAGGAGCAACGCACTGGAACGATCGAGGTTCTGCTCACTGGCCCGGTGCGGGACATCGAAGTCATCTTGGGCAAATACTTCGCCAGCCTGATCTTCTTGATTGTTATGCTTGGACTGACCCTGTACTTCCCGCTGCTGCTGACTCGGATCGGCAACCCCGACCCTGGCCCGATAATCGCTGGCTACGTTGGGCTTATACTGTTCGGAGCCAGTTTTATGTCAGTGGGACTGCTGATGTCATCGCTAACGCAGAACCAGATCGTGGCCGCTGTGCTCACGTTTGTGACTTTACTAATACTATGGACAATAGACGCCTCGTCGAACCTTTTTGGGGGGTCAGCCTCGGCCGTGTTGAGCTATCTGGCCGTGGCTAGCCACTACGCTGACTTCGGCAAGGGCGTCATCGATACCAAAGATGTGATCTACTATCTCAGCCTGGTAGCGATCGGGCTCTTCCTGGCTACCAGATCTCTTGAGGCCCGGCGGTGGAGATGAGTCGGACTGAGGTGGAGACAAGATTGAGGTGGAGATGAAACTGCAGAGTCTAGTAGGTAAGCTTCCCCTGGCCGCAGGAGGGCTCGGCGTACTGTGTCTGGTCGTGGGGCTGGGAATGTACTTGATCACTGGCAGCTTTGACCAGTGGGTGGTAGTCGCGCTGGCGATTGGAATTGCCCTCCTGTTGCTCACTGCCTCGTACTATCCGCAGGAGGTCGTTTCTGCGCTCAAAGGCAGGTCTGCGAGGTACGGTTCGAACACCTTTGCGGTAATCGTCATATTCATAGCCATAGTAGCTATGTTGAACTTTCTCGCCGCCAAGCGCGAGTACCGCTGGGACCTGACGGAAAACGGACAATACTCCCTTTCTCCCCAGACTTTAAGTCTGTTGGGCAAGCTGGAAGAGCCGGTCAAAGTGACGGCGTTCTACGCGCAAGGCGCCAGCAGCGAACAAATTGAAGACCTGCTCAAAGAGTACAGGCGCAACTCGGACAAGATCGAATATCAATTCGTGGACCCCGAGCTGAAACCAGGAGTTGCCAAAGAGTACAACATACAGAACTATGGAACTACGGTCCTGGAATATAAGGGCAAGCGCCAAGACGTTACTGGCAACACGGAGCAAGACCTCACTAGCGGACTGCTAAAGCTGGTCCGGCAGAACACCCCAAAGGTATATTTCCTGACTGGACACGGTGAGGCTGATCCTGATGGTACCAGCCAGGGGAGCGCCGCGACGCTCAAAGCTGCTCTTCAGGCCGACAACTACGAGGTGGACAAGTTAACGCTGGCCACCGCCGGTGCGGTGCCCCAGGACGCCGCAGTGCTGGTCATCGATGGTCCTAAGACCCCATTCCTGGAAGACGAGAAGAAAGCCCTCAAAACGTACCTCGAAAACAACGGCAAGGCCCTCATTCTGCTTGAGGCACGCGGCCCCGACTCACTGAACGACATTCTCAAAGAATGGGGGGTCGAGGTAGGCACCGGAGTAGTGATCGACCCGGCAAGCTCGTTGGCAGGGCAGGCGCAAGTGCCGGTAGTGATGCGCTACGGACAGAGTCCGATAACCAAGGACCTGGTGAGAATGCAGCTAATGACGCTGCTGCCGCTAGCAACAGCGGTAACTCCATCCAAGCAAACTCCGCAAGGAGTAGAAGTGACCGAGTTAATGGAGACCAGCGACAGTGCTTGGTTAGAGCAGGACCCCAAGGTCGCGCACTTCGATGAAGGTATCGACACCAAAGGGCCACTCTCCCTTGGCGTGGCTGTAGAAGGTAGCCTTTCGGCGCAAAAACAGCCCAACCAGAACGATGGGCAACCAGCCCAAGGAAGCAATGAAACGAGTGGACAGCAGAAAAGCAGTACACGACTAGTAGTCATTGGAAACGCGGCCTTCGCAAGCGATGATCTGACAGGGGAAGCAGCCATCGGTAACCGTGACCTCTTCCTCAACTCCGTAAACTGGCTGGCCGAAGAAGAGGACATGATCTCCATAAGCGCTAAAGAGCCACTGGATCGAACTGTGTTCCTCACCAACACACAGATGAACTTTGTTTTCTTCACGTCGGTGATCTTCCTGCCCCTGGCAGTCCTGGCCGTCGGCGCTGTCGTCTGGTGGAACAGGAGGTAAAGCCTTGAATTACAAGCTGACCCTTGGATTACTTGGCTTGCTGGTCGTGCTCGGCGCATATCTCTACTTCTCCGAGATTCGCCCCGGTCCTCAACAGGCGGACGAACCTAGCACCGAGGTTATCGACTTCAACGCTGTGGACGTCAACTCTATAAAGGTATCCTACCAGGGCAAATCGATAGAACTCAAGAAGCAAGATTCCAACTGGAAGTTGACCAAGCCTGAGGAGGCCGAGACCCAACCGTATGTGGTAGATGGACTGGTGGCTAGAATAGCCCCTTTGAACGCTACGCGTGTGCTAAGTGGGACGCTTGACCCTCTTTCGGCCTATGGATTGGACACTCCTCAGGCTGAGGCCATCATAGGAACGACCGGTAACCGATCTGCATTTCTGGAGGTAGGAAACAACACTCCCGACGGAAGCTCCTTCTACGTGAAACGTGAGGACTCAAACAAGGTGTACATCGTTTCGTCCAGCGTTATCTCAGACGTCATCAAGCTGGCCACCGACCCACCAAAGGCAACCCCGACGCCAACACCTTCGTCGATGGGGACTCCAGCGCCGACGGGAACCCCACTGGGGTAGTGGATTCCCGATTGCTCGGGAATGACGAGTATTCGTGCGACGTCTGTACGTTGGTCGGAATAGCGAGGGCCCAGGCAGCATTTGTTGCGCCGGATTATTCAGTCTGCAGGATTCTATCCAGCATAACCCTGGAGGTTAACAATATGGAAATCACGTGGCTCGGCCATGCCTGCTTCAGGCTCAAAGGAAAGGATGCTACCGTTCTAACCGACCCCTACGATAAAAGCGTCGGCTACCAACTCGGGCGACCGACTGCCGACATCGTTACCGTTTCCCACCACCACTTCGACCACGACGCGGTCTCGGCAGTTGGAGGCAATCCCAGGGTCATCGATGGCCCCGGTGAATACGAGATAAAGGGGGTGATGATCGTTGGGATCCAAACCTTTCACGACGCTGAGGGAGGGAAGAAAAGGGGAAAGAATACCGTCTATCTCATAGAAATGGACGACATAGTAATCTGCCACCTGGGCGATTTGGGCCACGTACTATCGGCCGAACAGGTAGAGGCTATGAGCAACGTGGATGTCTTGCTCATCCCAGTGGGAGGCAACTACACCATCAACGCTGCTCAGGCCGCCGAGGTGATAAGTCTAATCGAGCCCAGGATCGTCATCCCCATGCACTACAAGACAGATGTGGTGAAACTGGAAATTGACCCGGTTGAGAAGTTCGCTCGGGAGATGGGTATCAAGTCTCTCCAGCCTCAGCCTAAGCTGATGATCACCAAAAGCACCCTTCCTAGCGAGCAGCAAATCATCGTCCTCGAGTACCGCAAGGGCTAGGCTGCTTTAGCCAATTTGCCTCCAAACATTGGTTTAGTCGAGGAAGCAAGTGCAGGCCAATTGCTGGGAGTTGCGCCGCTTGAGCCCCACGCACTAAAGTTGCCAGCGATCACTACGGCGTCTCGCGAAAAGGGTTGCACCATCAGTCCGCCCGGGTAGACTTCGCAAGCATAGTCCGCGACTTCAGTAGCTGAGCGAAGGCCGCTCGGCGGCTAAACGATTGCGGAAAGCCCTGCAAAGTCCTAAGTTCTCCCGCGTGTCGAGGCCATCTAGACCTGAAACGTCGCGTCCGGACAAAACAGGGCTTATCAACAGACGGAGGATAGAGGGTTGAGTTACATGCCAAACATCTCAACCCTTGTCCTAAACTATGTCTTTGCTAAGCGTATTGAGAAACTCGCGGTTGTTCGCCGTCTTCGCCATTCGGCTCAGCATCAACTCGATGCCTTCGGTTCCTCCGATAGCTCCCACCATTCTTCGCAGCGTCCAGACCTGACGGAGAGTCGTATCATCCATAAGCAGTTCCTCACGGCGAGTGCCAGACCTCGCGATATCCAGAGCAGGGAAGATGCGCTTCTCAGACATCTTCCGATCCAGGACCATCTCCATGTTGCCGGTACCCTTGAACTCCTCGTAAATCACGTCGTCCATTCTGCTGCCGGTATCCACGAGACAAGTGGCCATGATTGTCAGGCTTCCACCTTCCTCGATGTTCCTAGCGGCACCAAAGAACCGCTTGGGTGGATACAGGGCGACAGGGTCGATACCACCCGAGAGCGTTCGTCCACTTGGAGGAACGACCAGGTTGTATGCCCGCGAAAGCCTTGTGATAGAGTCCATCAGGATGACCACGTGGCGCCCACACTCCACCAGGCGCTTTGCGCGCTCCAGAGCCATCTCGGCCACTCTCGTGTGATCCTCGACTGGCTCATCGAAAGTCGAGCTGACCACCTCGGCCTTCACCGATCGCTTCATATCAGTCACTTCTTCCGGCCGCTCGCCGATCAGCAGCACCATCAGGTGGACATCGCTGTAATTGGTAGTGATTCCGTTGGCGATGTGCTTCAACACGGTAGTCTTTCCGGCCTTGGGCGGCGAGACGATCAGGCCACGCTGTCCTCGGCCGATCGGGCACACAAGGTTGATAAGACGCTGGGTCATGTTGGTCGGCGTGGTCTCTAGGTTGAGCATTTCACGCGGGAAGATAGGAGTTAGGGTATCGAAATTGGGCCGCCTCTTGGCCACCTCAGGGTCCAGGCCATTTACCGCCTCTACCCGCAGCAGGCCATAGTACTTCTCGTTCTCTTTAGGAGGTCGAATCTGTCCTGTGATCATGTCGCCCGTCCTCAGGCCAAAGCGCCGGATCTGGGACTGCGACACATAGACATCAGAGGAACCCGGCAGGAAACGCTCCTTTCGCAAGAATCCAAAGCCATCCTCGACGATCTCCAGAACACCTCCGCCAAAGAGGAATCCCTGCTGCTCCGTTTGAGCTTGCAGCAGACGCAGAACGAGATCCTGTTTTTTCAAACCACTATAACCGGTGACTCCAAGCTCCTTAGCCATTTCTTGGAGCTCATCGCGCGTCTTCAATTCAAGTTCAGCTATGTTCACTTAACACACCCCAACCAAGTTTATGAACTAGTGCATAATTAGACAACCTTTGCAACAAAGCCACTGCCCAACCCTCTCCAGACAGGGCACTAGGATTATATCAAATGTCTATTAAGTAACCAGAACGTAGTAATCAGAACGCTTGACGCCAACGTCGGCGACCTCGGTCGCCACGGGTTATTATCGGTGCTAGCCTGGCTTTTCCCTCGTGTCCACCTGCTGGTGCAACGTAGGAAAGAACCTTAGGGCACAGGACACGATTCACGCACCCGATGCCAGTGGGCTGCAATGGATTCCTCAGTGGAGAATCTCACAAGGCGAGTCCCGCAGAGCGTTGCAATGTTCACCCTACATTGGGCTCGTGATTGGGACAACAACCTTGTACCCGGGGTCGCGTTCTGAGGAGATACATACCAGGGAAATGTCGCTAAACGCCCACTTCCGGCGGGTATTATAGCACAACTCGCTAGCCAAAGTCAATCGCACCTTGGCCAAAATCGGGTCCGAAAGCCAGAGTTCACAAGCTACTCCGAGCCCCTGAAACGAGCCCAATCCTCCAGGAAACGCTTAATGCCATCATCAGTCAACGGGTGTCGAACCATTTGCAGCAGCACCTTATAAGGGACTGTTGCAATATCCGCGCCAGCCTGCGCAGCCGCCACGACGTGGAGAGGATGGCGAATACTGGCGGCGATCACTTTGGTCGGCAAGTTGTACTGCCGGTAAATGCCCACGATATCTGCCACTACCTGCATACCGTCGTGGCCAATATCATCGAGCCGCCCGACGAAAGGGCTCACGAATGTGGCGCCCGCCAGAGCAGCGAGCAGGCCTTGGTTAGCGGAAAAGCACAGGGTAAGATTTGTAGCTACCCCGCGCTTGGAAAGCTCCTTCGCTGCCTGTAGCCCATCGACAGTGATGGGAATCTTGACCGCCACGTTCTGGGCCCACGAGGCGATACCGAGCGCCTCCTGCACCATCTCCTCGGCCGACAGGCTCGTGACCTCCGCGCTCACAGGCCCATCCACCAGCGAGCAAATCTCCCGCACGGTAGATTCGAAATCCGCTCCGGTTTCTTTTGCCATCAACGAAGGGTTGGTCGTGACTCCACTGATTACCCCTATCTTCGCCGCGTGGCGGATCTCATCGATATTCGCGGTATCCAGAAAAAGCTTCATGCTAATCTCCTACGCCAGCATCTGTTCGAGCGGCAGGGGACGCTGATCACCTTCGATCAAGGTTTCTTTCGCCACGTTCATAAACTCACGGAAAAGCGGATGGGGCCGCGTCGGTCGTGATTTGAACTCGGGATGGAATTGGCAGGCCACCATCCACGGATGGTCAGCTAATTCCACTATCTCCACCAGCTTGCCATCCGGAGACAGTCCAGCGATGACCAGCCCTGCCTGAGTCAGGCGGTTGCGGTATTCGTTGTTGAACTCGAAGCGATGGCGATGGCGCTCGTAGATGATCTGCTCGCCATAGGCACGCGCTGCTTTCGTACCAGGGGTAAGGATGCACGGGTAAGCTCCTAAACGCATCGTACCGCCCTTCTGCGACACGTCCCGTTGCTCGCCTAGCAGGTCGATCACCGGATATTGAGTCTTGGGATCAAACTCTGTACTATTAGGCTCGTTGGACCCGACGATAGACCGCATCAACTCGATCACCATCACGTGCATGCCCAGACAGAGTCCGAGGTAAGGCTTGTTATTCTCCCGTGCGTACCGAGCTGCCAACACCTTGCCCTCCGTTCCACGGTAGCCAAACCCACCGGGAACGACGATGCCACTGACGTCCGAGAGCAGGGCATCTGGCCCCTCTTGCTCCAACTGCTCCGCGTCAACCCACTTGATAACCACAGCCCGGTCGTGGTAGATTGCCGCGTGCTCGAGCGCCTCCCGCACCGACAGGTACGCATCACGCAGGTCGATGTATTTGCCCACCAAGGCGATGCGCACCTCGCGCTTCGGACGCTTGATCTTCTCCACCAGCGCCTCCCAGTCGGCGAGCTGAGGCTTTCTCTGCGGAAGCCCAAGTCGCTCGGTGATGAAGTTTCCTAGGCTCTCCGCCTCGAGCATCAGCGGCACTTCGTAAATGGTCTGCACAGTCGGAGCAGGGATGACCGCCCGCCTGTCGACATCGCAGAAGAGAGCTATCTTATCTTTAAGGTCATCACTCAACGGGTAGTCAGAGCGGCACACAATTACATCAGGCTGTATTCCTATACTGCGCAACTCTTTGACGCTGTGCTGGGTTGGTTTGGTCTTCAGTTCTCGGGTCGCTCCGATGTACGGCAGCAGGGTCACGTGAACATACGCTGCGTTCCCGTACCCGACATCGCGGTGCATCTGGCGGATCGCCTCCAGGAATGGCAGGCCCTCGATGTCACCGACGGTGCCGCCGACCTCGGCTATGATTGCCTCGGCACCTGTCTGCTTAGCTACCCTCATTATGCGCTGCTTAATCTCGTTGGTAACGTGAGGCACGACCTGAATAGTGCCTCCGAGGAAATCACCTCGGCGCTCTTTGCTGATCACCGACGTGTAGACCTGGCCTGTCGTCACATTGGAAGCCTTGGTGAGATTTACGTCGATGAAGCGCTCGTAGTGGCCGAGATCAAGGTCGGTCTCCGCGCCATCCTCGGTGACAAAACACTCGCCATGCTGGTAGGGATTCATCGTTCCGGGGTCCACGTTCAGATAAGGATCGAGCTTCATTGCCGCGACTGAGAAGCCCCTGAACTTGAGCAACGTGCCGATTGAGGCGGCAGTGACCCCTTTCCCTACCGAAGAAGCTACTCCTCCAGTCACAAACAGGAACTTGGCCATTGCAGTTGCCTCCTCATCGCCCACCTTGCCCACAAGGCTGCTTTCTTGCCGTTGCCCAAGCCAGTGTCAAACCAGGCCAGTCAAAACCACGCTATATTGTACCAGATTCCAGCGCATTTTTGCGCATTCACTCACGTAAAATGTTACTTAACAGGTATAGTTCACTCAAAAGAAAATGTTACCGAGGGGACTATGCCGATCGAAGACAGGATGACAGTGGACGAACGACGCAAGTAC